>Ga0209736_1000001_pt1 | contig 118876 bp, 97 predicted proteins | sample BlaSpr_A8_Ref_M3_FD_187992 | JGI IMG/M metagenome (GOLD analysis project Ga0209736, IMG submission 187992) | Forest soil microbial communities from Thunder Bay, Ontario, Canada - Black Spruce, Ontario site 2_A8_Ref_M3 (SPAdes) (version 2) | ecosystem: Environmental > Terrestrial > Soil > Boreal...
GCGGCTGGCGAATGCCAGCGCGCTTTCATGACTGGAACTGCGCAGCAAGCGAACAACAGAACAACGAGCCCTGCCGTCAGGCGAAACTTCGCATTCATACTACCTCCTGGAATCTTTGTGCATGTAGCCGACCAACCACGCTAGCTGCACCAAGCTAAACGAGAGATAAATTATGGGCAGGCGTTTAGGGCTTGCTCTTGTGCTGGTCGAACCACCCAGCAATGTACAACATTTTCGCGATATGGTGGCTGGGACGCCGCGCGATCCCGTGCGGCTCTTCCGGAACGCGCACCAGCACGGCCTCCACGTTCAGCAGCTTGAGCGCTTCGTAGAACTGCTCCGCTTCCGAAATCGGCGTGCGGTAGTCCGCCTCGCCCGTCATCACCAGGCTCGGAGTCTTTATCTTCGAGACCAGGTTGGTGAGCGAGCGCTGCATGTAGTTCTCCGTGTTGTCCCAGGGATTCCCAGCGAACCAATATTTCGTAATGAACGGAATATCCGAAGTGAGCGCGAAGCTGTACCAGTTGATGACCGGATACAGCGGAGCCGCGGCACGGAAACGGTCGGTATGCTCGATGGTCCAGCAGGTGAGCACGCCGCCGCCGCTGCCCCCGGTGACGAACAGATTGTTGCTGTCGATGTAGCCTTTAGCAATCACCGCGTCCACGCCGCTGTTCAAGTCGTCAAAATCATCGCCCGGATACGCATGATGAATCAGGTTCGAGAATTCCTCGCCATAGCTCGTGCTGCCGCGCGGATTGGTGTACAGCACCACGTAGCCGCGAGACGCCAGCACTTGTTTTTCGAAATCAAAACGGTCGCCGTAGTTGGCGAAGGGGCCTCCGTGGATTTCGAGAATGAGCGGATATTTCTTCGCGGGATCAAAATCAGGTGGCTGCACGATCCAGCCTTGAATTTTGCGCTTGTCCTTTGAGGACTCGTACCAGATTTCCTCGACGTGGCCGGGCTTCTTTTGCGCCAGCAGATCCTGGTTCAGCGAAGTGAGCACCTTCGTCGCCCCGCTGGTGAGCGTGGCGATATCGCCGGGGATGTCCGTGCGGCCGTAGGTGTACGCGATGGTGCCGTTGCGCGCGATGGAAAACGAGCCGCTGCCCCCGGCGTTGGTTGTGGAGGCCACATGGTCGGTGATTTTCTTGAACGCGCCGTCCGTCGAGTAGAAGCCGATCTTGGAATCGCCTTGCTCGTCGTAGCGGAAATAAATGCCGCTGTTGTCGGGCGCCCACTGCGCATCAGCGATGTCGCGGTCGAGCTTCTCGGAAAGCGATCGCGAACCGCTGCCTTCGCGGTTCATCAGATAAAGCTGCGTGCTTTGGTGACCCTGGTAGCGATCATCGTAGCCCGTGTACGCGATCCATTTCCCGTTCGGCGAAACCACCGGCGAGTTATCCGGGCCTTTGCGATTGGTGAGCGCGCGCAGCGAGCCATCCGCAACGCTGAATTCGTATACTTCATCGTCAAAGAATGCGTGATCAGATTCGGGATGTCGATTCACGGAAACGATCAAGAATTTTCCGTCGGGCGTCCACGAAGCTCGTGAAGGGCCGAATTCGTTTCCACCGTTTGGGAAATTGCCGTTGCTGATCTGCCGCGGCGAGCCGCCCTCGGCGCTGACCACGAAGACCTGCATGTATCCCGGCTTAAGATAGCCGACGCCGTTGAAGCGATACACGAGCCGGTCGTAAGCGGTCGCAGGATCAGCCCATTTCGCTCCCGCGGGAGGAGTGGGCAGGTCCGCCAGGTGCGGACCCTTGCCGAGAACCAGCGCGGAAAACGAAAGCATCTTGCCGTCCGGAGACCAACTGATAGCGTCCGGCGCTTGTTCGAGATTGGTAACCCGAGCGGTCTGCCCGCTGTCCATCCAACGAATGTAGATTTGCTGCTTGCCGTCCGCGTCCGAGAGATACGCAAGCCGGCTGCCGTCGGGGGACCAGCGCGGCGAAACATCATTGCGATTCCCAGTGCTCAGCGGCCGATGATCGGAGCCGTCGGCGTTGATGATCCAAAGATTGGCGTACCGGCGGTCGGTCATGGGATCGGCGAACCGTCGGACGTACACAATCCTTCTTCCGTCCGGAGAAATTTGCGGATCAGTGCCGGTCTGCAGCTGGAAACTCGTCCATCGCCGTAAGCCGGCCAGGCAATTCCTGTGACCGCAGTGACGACGGAGCCGTCAGGCTGATCGTTGCAGCAGCAAACCAGGCCGCGAAAGTGGAAAAACTAATCATGAGTGAAGACCTCCTCGCAGCGCGGCAGTTAACACTCGACTCTTCGCAGTGTCAAGCGAGATTCAACACGGTGCGGAAGCCTGCGCCAGGATTCCGCAATCGGCAGCGCCGCGTTACGCCGCCAAATGCCGACGGCACCATTCATTCACCACAAAAATCGACCACACCCGCGACCACGAAGTTTTCTCCGCCAGAAACGCATTCCACACCTGATTCATTCCGTTCTTCCGCAAATACGGCGTCAGCGCCGCCGCGGGCTCCGCAAAACTCGCTTCCATTCTCGAACGCAACGGCCCGCGCAGCCACGCTTCCCAAGGCAGCGTAAAGGTTCGTTTGCGTTGCGCCAGAATACTGGGCGGTAGCAAATCGCCGATCGCGCCCGTCAGCAGCGCCTTCTGAGCGCCCGTCCTCCGCCTCGCCGCGTCCGGAAGCGTCTGCACGAATTCCACCAGCGGAGTATCCAGCAGCGGTACGCGCACTTCCAGCGACCGCGCCATGCTTACCGAATCCGTGTCCCGCAGCAGCGTACTGGCCATGTACGTGCGCATCTCCAGCCACGCCGTTCCCGCTGTCGGCTCCATCTTGCGCGCCTCTTCCGCCGTGCGTTCCAGCCACGCGAGCCACGTGGGATCGAGCGTTACTCCGTCTGCGTTGATCGCGCTCGGCCGGAACCGAGCTTCCATCACTTTTTCAATTTGCCCCGGAGCAAAAAGTGCCCGCGTAAAAAGATACGGATGCGGAAGCGCGTCCGGCAACGTCCACGCCGCCTCCGCCTTGCGCGCCGCGTCCGGCGAGATCTGCTCTCCAGCCATCCTCACAATCATCGGAGCGAGAGCACGGCGCAGAGGCGCTGGAACAAACCATGCCAGCCGGATCAGCTTCTTCATGCGTTGCGTATCGCCAAAATTCGAATAGCCCGCGAACAGCTCGTCGCCTCCCAACCCGGAAAGCGCCACCTTCAATCCCACTTCGCGCGCCGCCCACGAAACAAAATAGGTGTTGACGCCGTCCATAGTCGGCTGATCGAGCGCCGCCAGCGCTTCGTCGATCCGCGCCACCACCGCGCCGCCATCCAGCGGTACTTCCCTGTGCTTCGTCCCGCAATGTTCCGCAACGCCGCGCGCCTCCGCCGCTTCATCGTACGGCGTGCCCGGAAACGTCAGCGTAAAACTGTGCATCCCCGGCTGCGCGCGCGCCGCCAGCGCCGCGATGATGCTCGAGTCCAGCCCGCTCGAGAGAAACAGTCCCACTGGCACGTCCGCGATCAGATGCGCGCGCACCGCATCCTCCAGCATGGGCCGCAACCGCTTCGCCGCCGTAGCAAGCTCCCGCGGTCTCTCCACATCGCGCGCCGCAGGACTCCGCATCGCGTCCCACCACGGCCGCGCGCGCGGCGTGCGCCGCCGTTCCGGCACATACAGCAGCATGCGATGCCCCGGCGGCAGTGAAAACACGCCTTCCAGCATCGTTACTGGCTCCGAAACGCTTCCGAACAAAAAATAAGAAGTCAGCGCGTCCTGCGAAAGCTGCTTTTCCGCCGCGCCGCCCGCCAGCAGCGCACGCACTTCGGACGCGAACGCAAATCCATCCGTCGATTGCGTGTAATACAGCGGCTTGATTCCCAGCGGATCGCGCGCCAGAAACAAAATCGGCGCCGTTGCGTACCGCGCGCGCAAATCCAGCAGCGCAAACGCAAACATCCCGCGCAACTCGCTCAGCAGGTCCTCGCCCCACTCTTCCCAAGCGTGCACCAGCACTTCCGTGTCCGATTTCGTGTGGAACTGGTGCCCGAGCATGCCCAGCCGCTCGCGCAGTTCGCGATAGTTGTAGAGCTCGCCGTTGAATACTACCGCGACGTCGTGGTTCTCATTCCAGACAGGTTGCTGTCCTCCAGGCAGGTCGATGATGCTCAGCCGCCGCATCCCCAGCGCCAGCCCCGGCGCGCGCGCATCCCGGAGATATCCTTCGCCATCCGGCCCGCGATGCTGCATCGCGGCGGTCATCTTTCTTACGCGTGTTTCCGCGTCAGGGGAATCCGTGGTGAAGGCGACGCCGCAAATGCCGCACACGCTACTGGGGTATCTCCGGAGTTGAAAACAGCGCCACGCCGGCCCGCCGAAAATGCTTTCTGAGCCCGAAGCGCGGTACATGCAGCCGCCGGTCCGCGAGCCACGCCAGCACCGCTCGCACCAAAACCATAAACAGCGTCGCCATCGCCGACGCGAACAAAACAAAGAAAGATTCCCGCTCCAGCAGCAGGCTCCAGTCCGCCATTTCTTCCCAGCCCGGCAGTGTCCAGTCCAGCGCTCGCCGCAGCCCCAGCCCCACCATGGGCAGCCGCGTGATGCGCACGTGGGCAAATTTCTCGTAGGTGTACTCTGCTGGATAGCCCCGCGCCGCGGCGGTCGCCTGCGCGAAAAGCTCTGGTTTTTTCAGATCGTCTCGCGTCAGCAGTCGGCCGCTGGCATCACGCATAAGGATGCGGTACGTGGGATCCACCACGATCCACTTCCCGTCGATCAACACTTCCGCGACCACGTGCTTGGTGTTCCGGTTCGCATCCAGCAGCAGTAGCCGCCGGACTTGCAGGTCCGAGCCTCGCGCCAAATTCAAAAACGCGTTCGTCGCCGTCCCGCACACATTCAAGAGCTGCGCGTAATTCAGCGTCATTATGGGATCGCGATGCGCCAGTTCGTCCGGGTGATCCGTCACTGCTCTTGACGGTTCCGCGCGCATCCAGTTCAGGATCGCTTCCACCTTGGCGCGCGCCGGCAGCGAGTTCGGCACAATCGCGTCCGAGAAGCCGTCAAGATACCGGCGTACCGAATACTCCCGAAACCCGGAATAGATAACCGAAACGATCGCCGCCGCGAACAGGATGTTGGTCATCCACCAGGCCGCGCGAAAAATCGGATGTTGGTTGCCTGCCAAAGCGCTAGTCTCCCGCCCCCAATTCGAAATTGTTCTTGGAATCGCTCTCGGCATCGCTCTCGGCATCGCGCTGCGCCGCAACTCTAGCGTACAAAGATTCCATTTCCTGCACCGGTTCTTCCCATCCGAGCCGCGCCGCAACCGCCGAGCATCCTGCGGCAAGTCTCTCCCGCAGTCCAGGCTCGCTTAGCACTCGCGCCAGCGCTCCAGAAATCGAACTCGCGTCATGAGCCACCACCAGCCCTGCCTGGTCCGCTAGCAGCGGCGCGATCCCGCATTGTTCCGTCACGATCACCGGTGTCCCTGCCGCCACCGCCTCCGCCGCGCTGTTCCCGAAGTTCTCGTTCTGCGACGGCAGTACAAAGACGTCCGCGTCCCGGTATGCCGCCCATTTCGTATCCCCATAGATCGGCCCGGAAAAATAAACCCGCTTCTGCATACCGAGCCGCGACGTCATCTGCGCTAATTGCTTCCGCACTCCGCCCTCGTCTGGTCCGGCATAAACAAGCTTCAGCTCTCTCTCCTGAAGCTGCGTTGGAAGATCCGCAACCGCCTTGAGCAGCAGTTCCGGGCTTTTCTTCACTGATAGACGCCCCAGAAACAGAACAAGTTTCGCGCCGGGCGATATCCCGTTTGCTCTGCGGAAAGCGCCGCTCTCGGGCCACTTGCTGGGCCGCTCGACGCCGTTTCGCCGCAACACAATCTTCTCGCGCCGGACTCCGCCGCCAGCCAACTCTTCCGCTTCCTGTTCCGAGGTGGCGATGACCGCGCTCGCTCCCCAAAGCAAACGCCGTCCTAACATCGCATGATACATCCGTTTCAGTAGAATATTTCGTACAATTGGCAAAAACATACCGATGGGCTCGACCACGTACGGCAGCCCCTTCGCCCGGCACTCGCCGGCCACCGCTGGCCCCAACAGGTCGTAAAGTCCAAAGATGTGCGCGACGTCGAAATTCTGCAGCCGCGCACGGCAATACCGCTTCGCCGCCGGATTCCAGCTCAACGCCCGCCTCCGTAGCCACGTCGGCAAATAAATCGCCTGCACACCGTTTTCTTCCCTCCGCCACCCAAACGGTGAGCGCTCCGCCGCCACTTGCCCGCTCGCATCCCGCAGCCGCGCGTCGATGCCCCAGTCTGCCGTCAGCACCGTCACGCTATGCCCCTGCCGCGCCAGGCCTTCCGACAGCGACCGCACCTTCACCGGTGGCCCGCCGAATTCCAGAAAGGGCGCGTAGCTTGCCGTAACGTTCAGGATTCGCATTGCTCGCGAAGGATCTTCTTGAACTCTTTGGCGAAAACGTTAAACCGGAATTCGTGCTCCACCCGGTGGCTGCCCCGCGCGCCCATCTCCCGCCCCACCTCCGGATGCGCCAGCAGCGTCTCGATCGACGTCGCCAGTTGCACCGCATCGCCATGCTGCACCAGATATCCGGTCACCCCATCCTCGATCACTTCCGGCGCTCCGCCGTGCGCTCCGCCGATCACCGGCTTGCCCCGCGCCATCGCTTCCAAATACACCAGCCCAAATCCTTCCGCCGCGCTCGGCAGCGCGAAAATCTCGCAAGCCGCGTAACACGCCGCCAGTTCCGCATAGCTCAGTCCCGCAAAAAAGTGCACGTGCAGCCGTACTCCGTTTTTCTCCGTCAGGTGTTCCAGCCACGGCCGGTCGTCTCCGTCTCCCGCGATAGCCAGTTGCAGGTCCGGCCAGCGTGGCAGCAGTCGCGGCAACGCCGTAATCAGCGTGTCCATGCCCTTGTAGCGCTCGCTTTCCTGCCAGCGCCCTACCGTCAGCACCACTCGCCCCACCGGGAAATTCGCAGGCGGCGCCGGAACCGGCCGCACCGCCAGTAGCGCTTCGAATTGTGGGTCCAGAGCCCACGGCAGCACCCGCAATCTACTCGCAGCCACGCCCTGCTTCTCGGTCACATGCTCCGCCGTGCTGCGGCTCGGCGCCAGCACCACATTCGCCTGGCGCAGCGCGCGCCGCCGCATCGCGGAAAGCGGCTCCCACACTTCAATGCCATGCGTGCAAACAATAGTTTTCATCCGCGGCGCCACCAGCTTCATCGCCGCCGCCACCGGTCCCAGGTTCGGATGCGCCGCAATCACCAGTTTCGCGCGCCGCCGCGCCGCGCGCATTGCCGTCGCCGCAAACCGCCCTTTTCCCCGCGCGCATCCGGTAAACACAAATTCCCGGTTCCCCACCGACATCCGGTGCAATTCCTGCGAATCGTTCAGGCTCAGCAGCCGGCACTCCATCGCCCGGCTCGCCGCAAACTCCGTCAGCACCGCCGCCAGATGCCGCCCCGCGCGCTGCACACCCCCAGCCGCGTCCAACTCAGGAAATAGGCCAATCAGCACGCGCTGAGTCTGCCAAGCCCGGCCCGCGATGGCAAGCCCGTCGGCAGATCCGATTGCCAATGCACAAGCAAGACTACCGGCAAGCTCCCCCGAGAATCCCGATCCCGGTTTCGGGACGCTGCCGCTCGCCCCGCGGGACTCCAATCTCGACCAATCATCGAGCTACTCCCTGGCCATTAGGCAGGAGCGAGAGGAGGTCAGTTAAGCAGTCGAGGTAAACATCGGCGGGGTGGGTGGCGCGGTCGTGGGCGCCGAAGCCGTAGTTGACGATGGCGGAGAGCGTGCCGGCGTTGCGCGCGGTTTGCACGTCGATTTCGGAGTCGCCGATGAGCATAGCTTGGTTGGGCGCGGTTTTCAGTTCGCGCAGAATGGTGTTGGCCCCGAGGGGATCGGGTTTTTTGGTTTCAAAGCTGTTGCCTCCGTACACGGCGCTGAATCTCTCCGCCAATCCCAGTGCTTCCAAAATTCGCAAGCTGACGCGCACTGGTTTGTTGGTGAGCACCGCCATAGGCATGGGGACCAAACGCTCCAGCGCTTCGGTGACTCCCGGATACAGGATAGTGTTGTCCATTTTGTGCGCTTCGTAGTAGCTGAGGAAGAACTCGAGCGCTTGCTTGCATTCGCCTTCGGAAGCGCCCGGGCCCAGCGCTTGCGCCACGAGGATCGGCGCGCCGCGCCCGATGTAGCCGGAGATGGTTTCTTCGGGCAGCTCGCGGCGGCCGAGCTGGCGCAGCGTCGCGTTCACGGAAAGAATCAAGTCGAGTTTGGAGTCGATGAGCGTGCCATCGAGATCGAAGATCAGTGCGCGAACATGGGAAAAGCCGGATTGGGGCATAAGCCATCATTTTAAAGGTGTCCGCGCATTTTCAACAGGCTGCTCCTAATCCTGTTCACCGAGAGTTTGCAGGTACGTTTGCCGTACGGATAGAAGAGCTCCTTGCAGCCTTGCTGCCACGCCGCTTTGAGGTCGGGTGGTCGTGATGTCCCAGTCCGGCCGGCTTCTGATCCCGTTACGGTCCCGGAGCGCGCTTCTTCACTTCCTGGAGCAGCCAACCGTTGGCGCCCGGATCACTGAAAGAGGCCAACGAGCCATCGTCGGGCGTTGCGGCTGGTTCACTCACATCGTCAGGACGACGCGGAACTGTGCCTTGCCGCTCATCATTCGCGCGTAGGCCTCGGCCGCTTTTTCGAGCGGGTACGTCTCGATCATCGGACGCACGCCGGTTAGTACGGAGAAGTTCAGCGTGTCTTCGGCGTCCGATGGTGTTCCCGTGGCCCAGCCTTGAATGGTTCTGCGACCGTTGATCAGCTGTGCCGGGGTGACCGCGAGGGGCGCCATGTCCGCACCCACGACCATGAGCTTGCCAGTTGGCCCCAGGCCGTCAAACAACTCAGACATCGCTTTGGAGCTCGGGGCTGTCGCAAGAATTACCTTTGCGCCGCCCAATTTTTGCAACGCCTCTGCTGCATTCGTCATTTTGTTGTCGATGTACACGCTAGCTCCGAGTTTCTTTGCCAGCCCCTCGTTTTCCGCCCCGCGTCCGATGGCCGCAACCCGATAACCAAACTTGTTTGCGAATTGAATTCCGAGGTGACCCAGACCGCCGATACCCAGCACCGCAACCAGGTCGCCGGGCACAGCACCGCTGTGCCGCAGCGCGTTGTAAGTGGTGATTCCGGCGCACAGCAGCGGTGCTGCTTCCACGTCACTGAGACTTTCCGGTATCGCCGTCAGCGCTTCCACTGGAGCCAGCATGTATTGCTGGTATCCGCCGTCATAGCTGATGCCCGCTATTTTCAGGTTCCGGCAATTGCCAAAATCTCCCCGCCGGCACTGGAGACACGTGCCGTCGTGGCCGCCGTGCCAGCCAACGCCCGCGCGCTGTCCCTCCTTCCACCCGGACACACCCGCACCCAGTTCATCGATAATGCCCGCTACCTCGTGTCCCGGCACGCGAGGATATTGGATGCCCGGCCACGCGCCTTCTTTGGTGAACATGTCACTGTGGCAAACTCCGCAGGCCTGCACCTTGATGCGCACCTCTCCTGCACCTGGCTTAGGAATCTCGCGCTCGACGATCTGGAAATCGGCTCCCGGCTTGGGAATCTGCGCCGCCTTCATCGGTGCTACCGCGACTCTTGTCGTTGCCATAAGTCCTCCATTGGATCTTCAGCGATTGTTGAAAAGCACTTACTACTACTATCCGTCTCTCAGGCGCCGGCCTCTATATTCGTGCAGCAAATTACCAGTTTCCCCGCCTTGATGAACCGAGGTCTTCGGCTGTTGGAGCCCAAGCGCAGGGGAATGCCAAGGAGGGGCGCCAGGGGCTTGCCGCACTCTCCCTCGCGAGGGGCGAATTTTACTCCTAGTATTCTTGCCGTCAAGAGGAAGCTTCTGCGCGTACCCAGAGGGTGCCGGCTCCGATTTGGCGGCGAGTTCGCGTAAACTGTGAGGCTTCGCGAGCAGCGAGAATTGACTGGAGAGCCCATGGCCCAGGTCCACCCCTTTCGAGCGTATCGCTACAATCCCGAGAAAGCGGCGTACGACCGCGTGCTGACGCAGCCGTACGACAAAATTTCGCCGGCTATGCAGGAAAAGTATTACGCCGAACCGCACAATTTGATCGTGGTGGAAAAGGGCAAGACCTACGAAAGCGATACGCCGCAGAACAACGTGTACACCCGCGCGGCGGCCGCCTTGCACGATTGGATCGCGCAGCAGGTGGTGGTGGCCGACCCGGCGCCGGCTTTCTATGCCTACACGCAGGAGTACAGCGTACCCGGGACGCAGGAGCGCCCCGGAGCTCCGCAGAGGATGACGCGGCGCGGCTTCATCGGCGCCGGCAAGCTGGAGGAATATTCCGCGTGCGTGGTGTTCCGGCACGAGCACACGCTGTCCGGCCCGAAGGCGGACCGGCTGGAGCTGCTGCGCAAGACCAGGATGCATACCGGGCAGCTCTTCATGCTGTATTCCGATCCGCAAAAGCGCGTGGACAAGATTTTGAGCGACGCCGAAAGCTCCGGTGCTCCCGCGACGGAGCTGCGCGATGAGTACGGCGTGGTGCACCGCTTGTGGGTGATCGACGATCCCGAACGCGTAGCCGCGATTCACGCCGCCATGAAAGACCAGAAGCTGGTGATTGCGGATGGGCATCACCGCTACGAAACCGCGCTGACATACCGGAATGAGCGCCGCGCGCAGGCCGGCACCGGAAAGATTGATCCCGAAGCGCCGTATGAGCGCGCCCCTTATGAATTGGCCCCTTACGAACTGGCAATGATGACGTTCGTCAACACCGAAGCCCCCGGGCTGCTGATTCTGCCGGGCCATCGCGTAGCGGCGCATCTGCACGACTTCCGCTGGCCAGATGTGCGGCGCTATCTCGAGCCGTGGTTCACGGCGGAGACGTTTGCGTTTACGAATGAAGGAGAAAAGGCGTTGGCGCGAGAGAAATTCCTGGCGCGGCTGGCGGAAGCGCGCAAACAACGCGCGATCGGAGCGTATCCCGCGGCCGAGCCGGGGAAGCAGGCGTATTACTTGCTCACGCTGCGGCCCGGTGCCGACCTGAGCCGGCTGCTGCCCAACGTTTCGCCGCTGCAGCGCGAGCTGGACGTGGTGCTGCTGCACGAAGGCATTCTGGAGCCGGCGCTGGGGATCACGCCGCAAGCGGTAAGGGTAGAAGCGAACCTTACGTACGAGCGAGAGGCTGGCGCAGCGCTGGATGCGGTGGACCGGGGGGCGGCCGAAGTGGCGTTCCTGCTGAACGCTTGCGGCGTCGGCCAGGTCATGAAGATCGCCACGGCCGGCGAAGTGATGCCGCAAAAGTCGACCGACTTCTACCCCAAGATGCTCAGCGGCATTACGATGTACCGGGCGGAGTGACCGGACGGAAGATGGGCCACGCCGCCCTAAAAGGACGGCGGCTACAGGGCTGGTGCTGGTTAACATAAGGTAAGGCCCCCCCCCGGGTTTTTTCGTAAGTGCGGATTCTAAAGGGGTTGCAGAGCGATTTCTTGCAAGTGCAGATTCTAAAGGACTTGCGGACGGACGATTTCGGCCAAAACCGGGCGAAACACGGTGTTTGTCTGTAAGTGCGGATTCTAAAGGGCTTAATGGCGAGTGGCAAGTGGCGAGGGAAAACGCTTGTGACGGCCCACCCGCGGTTTTTGCAAAGAGGCGGGAAGCGATTGAAAAGTAAGGGGATGCGCTTCGCTCTTTTGCAGCAGCGTGCGGAAGAGCACGCAAGACCGAGGGAGGGAAGGGCGCGGCGGAATGATGGACGACGCCTGCACGAATCGGGACGCGACGTGCTGATTGGGTGACGGGTTGGATTTGGGCGGACAAGGAGGTTGCCAGCCTCCGCCCTGGCCTAGTTATCGTTAGCTATGATAGCACAGTTGCCATCAAATGTCCAGCTAATTCGGTTGGTGATGTGTCGCAAGAGTTCTTACCAGTACCCCTAGTTCTGGATCGTTAGGCATCATGCGCGGTTTCTGGCGAGGGACGGCGATGTGCCGTCCCTCGGGCAGATTGGGGGAGCTCCGATCATTTTTCGAGTTGCTGGAGGAGCAGGGCGAACTCGGAGCGGGTCAGGAAGGCCCTGGGGCGAAATTCCTGAGCGTCGCTGGCGCTCAACAGGCTGTGTTCGAGGGCCAGACCAACGGAAGGGGCGAGCCTCTGGTTGAGGCGGCCAACGTCCTTCAAGCGGGCCAGCGAGGGACTTTGCGAACCGTCAGCGGCGGTAAGCTTGCCGGCGTGCACCAGGATGGAGACCACGGCTGCAGCGGCTTCCTCACGCTCCATGGGCAGAGACGGGTAGAAAGTGTAGGCGCCGCCGGGACCCGGGTAAGGGGTCATGAAGGGCTGGACACGACGAAATGCAGGGTACGAGAGGTCATGAGAATCGACGTCGTTGAACACGTAGGGCGGGCCCTCGAGTTCCTGGAACTCGAAGAGCTGGGACATGGCTAGAGCAAAATCGCCGCGGGTGACGAACTGCGCGGGCTCCCGAGTGCCGGGAGCGCCTTGTTGAAGGAGACCGCGAGAAATCGCGTCCTGTAGAGCAGCGGACGCGCGATCGGCCGGCGAAGCGGAGGCAACGGCTGCGCGGGCCTGGAGCCGCGCATTTCCGCTGATCGATCTGGGCCGCGGGCATTTGGTGGGGTGGGTGTCACAGAACGAGCCATGGTCGCCGTCGGGCAGACAATCGGCGGGATTGCCATAGGTGAAGCGGGCATTGATATTGGGCGCGCTGCTCACCGAGCCGTTCAAATCGGGGCTGGAGACTAAGACGGAAACGAAGCCGCAGGCGGTGGTTGATGTAGCCGCAGGGGCCTTGATGGAGATCGACGAATCGTTGTTGACGTGCAGGGCGGAGCCAGTCTTGACCCCGAAGCGAACCGAGGTCGCGTCCGTAAAACAATTCCCGGTGACGGTGACTTGCGTGCCTCCGGCGGCAGGGCCGCTCTTGGGATTCAGGTTGAAGACTCCGGGACGACAATACGTAAAGGTCTCTTGCGAGCTGGGCATAGTGCCGCTAATGACCTGGACGACGGCGGCGCCTGGAAGCGAAGCGGGAGTGGAGACGTGAATTTCGCCAGAGGAAACGAGGGTGGGAGCAGTGGCGGTGAGGGAGCCGAATTTCACCTGGATGGGAGCGGAAAATCCGGAACCTTTGATAACGACCGGGGTATTCCCGGCGGCAGGACCTCTGGCTGGAGTGATGGAGGAGAGAATGGCGCCTTGCGGGAGGGTGGTGGTAGTCGTGCTGCAACCGCCGGAAGCGGGATTGCAGACGATAAAACTCAGCGTTTCACTGGGCAGAATGTTGAAGAGAAATCCGGCGGGAGAAGTGAAGCCGGTCAACTCGATGTCCCCGGGAGTCCAAGAAGCGACTTGGCCCAGAATGGCGTTGCCGTCCAAAGAATTGGCGGCTTCCCAGCGTTCCGAGCTGTTGCGCACGGCAAGATAGGCGAGATCGACGGTGCCGGGAACTCCGGAGGGAGGCGGAAGCGCACCGAATCCGGAGCCTTTGATGGAGATGTTCATTTGCGGACCGATACCGGTGGTGGCGATGGATGAAATAGCGGGAAAGGGAGCGCTGGCGGTTCCGGTGACACAGGCCTGGCGGGCGTTTGACCAATAGGTGCTCAAGATTCCTTTTCCAAAGGGAGAAAGGAACGCGACGGTTCCGGTGCAGAAGTCGGCGATTTCGCCGCTGCCGCTGACGACCACGTTGATCGGAGGAAAGGGGTCCGTGGCAGCTTCGACCATTTCGTGGGTCATGTTAACAAGCAGCCCTCCGCAGGCGGAATTGGCAAAAATGGCGGTAAAAGGCGCGCCGCCGGAGAAGAAGTCGCTGTGAAAGTGGTAGGCGGAGAAGGTCGAACCACCGCAAGCCAGCACCGCGCCGAAGAGGTCCGATTCCAGAGTGGCGGGCGGCATAATCACGTTGTAAATGACGGAAGGTCCCACGGGCACGCCGCCGGAAGAGACTTCGCAGTTTACAAAGCTTTGGATCGATGGGCCGAAGAGATCAAAGATGGGTACGCGGGTGGGGGCGGTGGGAATGCAGGAGGAGCTGGCGAGGAAACCGCCGCCGAAGGTGGGGGTGGCGACGCCGTATTCGGCGAGCCCGCCCATGTAGGAGCTGTTGATGACTGCCGCGGTGAGGGTGTTCATGGTCGCGCTGGAAAAGCCGGGATTGTCGGCGTCCCAGGCGGCGTCCCAATAGATGTTGACGAAGACGGGGGCGGGGAATGGACCGCTAACGGTGGCGATCGTTTGCGACTGGGCGGGAATGGCGCAGAACGCGAGCAACGCGAGGGATAAGCGGATATACCTGAAAACTCGGGGCAAGAGCACAAGTAGACCTTGAGGGAATTGGGCAGAAGTGGACATGGTTCAACCTCTCGCAAGAAAACCCGGCCGGAAAGAGGCGAGGTTCTGGTGAAAGAACGCCAACCGGCCGAGGCGACCAGCGTCGCTAGGAACTTCTATGAATAGAAGTGCGAAAGAAGGACGGAGCGTTTCATGGAATTGTCGGGTGAGGGCGAAAGAAAGGATGGCGGCGTAAAGCCGCCCCTACTAAGGGTCGGACAAACAAGAAAGCGGTGGCGGGATCAGGAGAGCTTGATTTCGCGGAGGTGGCCGGTGGCTACGTCGTAGACGAAGCCGCGGATGGCGATGCTGGCGGGGATCCAGGGGTGGGTGCGAAGTTTTTGCAGCTGGTGGCGGACGTTTTCGTCGATGTTCTGGAAGGCGTAGAAGAAGGCGGGGGAGACGGCGGCGGTTCCAGTGCGATTCTGGATGCGGGTGCGGAGATCTTGTTCGGAAGTGTGCATGAGACCGCAATCGGTGTGGTTGATGACCATAAATTCCTCAGTGCCCAGGAGGTGGTGGGAGACGATCAGGGAGCGGAGGGTGTCTTCGGTGACGATGCCGCCGGCGTTGCGAATGATGTGGGCATCGCCGGTTTTCAGGCCGAGGGTGCGGATGGATAGGCGCGTGTCCATGCAGGTGAGGATGGCGAGCTTGCGCTCGGGGCGCGGGGTGAGTTTGCGCAGTTCGTGGGTGCGCGCGTAGATTTCGTTGGCTTGCAGGACTTCGTCGATTACGGTCATGGAGAGACAGTCTAGCAAAGATGGCGGATGTGTTTGCTGGGTGGGCGATCAGCCGATGGTTCTAAGAAAAAACTAACGGAGATGCGGCGCTGCTGGAGTTGACCTGAGCGAGCGAACAGGTCACACGGGTACGTTTGTACTATGGCCAGCGGAGTGGAAAAGCTGCGAGGATAGATGCGTCTTACCGCTGCGCGTGAGCGGCTCTCAAGAAACACAAAATTCATATTGCAGAGTGCGTCTCCCGACCCTGGGGCGCACCAAGGGACATCCCATTGGGTTTCGCAGTGGACAACGGCAAGACCACCGCCACGCGCGTGGCGGACCCTCCAGCAGCGCGCAAACGCAATGCCGTGGCGCATGAAACCGCCGTGACGGTAGCGGGGGCGCGTCCCGGGGAAAGCGCCGGAAGGCGCGAGCTGTTTACGGAAAACACCACGAGCGTGCTGGTGTTTGAAAACGGAGGAGTAATCCGGCTGGGGACGGATGTGATTGTGGGGCAATTGCTGTTTTTGACGCACAGGGAATCGAAGCAGGAAGTAGTGGCGCAAGTCACGGGGAAGCAACGATTTCACGCGGGCAGTCCGTACATCGAGATGGAGTTTACCGAGGCAACGCCGGGGTTCTGGGGCGTGGAGTTTCCGGCGAAGCCGTTACCGGAAGGGGCGGTGACGCCCGCTCGGCCCGCAGCGACACGAACGCTTGATCTAGCGCCCACACCTGCGCCTGCACGGGCGCCTGATCTGGCTCCTAATCTGGTGCTCACACCTGCACAGACACCCGAGCAAACCGGCGCACTCACGCCTCCTGCGGCGACAGATAGTGAGGCGCCAGCGGCGGCGGATGCAGAGTTGATGTACGTACTGGAAGAGGCGGTGGAGGAGCCTGGCGAGGCGCCCGCTGCACGGAGTGCGGAGGAAGTGGAACGGCTGAGGCAGGAAGTGGAAACACTGCGCGTGCAACTGCAATCGTTGAAGCAGGCGGTGGGTGCAGAAGGGAATTCTACGCGAGGGGACGGCGGCGGGAGGGGCAAAGCGGCGGAAGTTCCGGCGCGCTCGAACGGAACTCGGAACGAGTTGTTGGATGTGAATGCGCCGTCGGAAGCGCCGAGCACGCCGCCGGTTCGAGCGGAGGAGCACGGGGAAGAACCGACGCAACCCGCCACCAAGCGGGAATTCGCGGCGCAGGATCTTTTGCCGGCGGTGGCGCTGGATTTTTCGCGCGCGGATGAGGCGATCGAGCGAAGCGTGAAGGCGGAACGAAAGAGCGAGCGAAAGGGTGCGCTAAAGACGGGCAAAGCGGGCGGAGGAAAGACGCTGACGGTGGCGCTGCTGGCCGCGGTGTTGCTGGCGGCTGCCACGGGAGTGGCCTGGTACAAGCATTGGCTACCGCAGCTTGGCCGCGCAAAAGCTTCACCATCGAGTGCTGCTAGGCCCGCGCCGGTTGCTCCGGCCGACGGGCCGAAGGCAAGCGTGACTCCCGCGGATGCGAATGGCGCCGCGGGCACGAGCCAGACGACAGCGGCGGAGACCGTGGCCGGCGGCAAAGATGCGCCGAGCGTGGTTCCTGCGACGGATGCTGCGGCTGGTGCGGAAGCCGCGGCCGAACCGAAGACGTATCGAGATCCGACGCGGCTCACGATTCCGGAGAAGGCCGGAAATTCGAGGATCGTGGCGGGGCGCGGCAATACGCGGGCGGCGAACAAATTGGAAGCGGCAGAGGTTGCGGTGGCCCCTGAAGGGGGAGCGACGGTGCCGCCGAAGCTGCTGCAGTCTGTGCGCGCGATGCCGCCGCCGGAGGCGGTGCGCGGGTTTGTGACGGGAAACGTGAATTTGGATGCGGTGGTGGATGCATCGGGGCACGTGAGCTCGATGAAGGTGCTGAGCGGGCCGGCGGCGTTGCGGAATGCGGCTATGGATGCGCTGAAACAGTATAGGTACGAGCCTGCCAGGCAGAATGGCCGGGCGGTTTCGGCGCACGTGAACGTTACGGTGCAATTCTGGTACGAGCCGTAGAGTTTGCCTGGCGGTGCGAGTGTTGGTTGCCGAAGTGGGGCGCAGCGGTGCTGCGCCCCTGCGGAGCTGTGAAGGCGGCGGAAGGGGCCTGCGGAACGATTATTTGGAGAAGCTGGCGACGGCTTCGGCTTCGGTGTTGTAGACCTCGAAGACGGTGAGCAGCTTGGTGATTTGCAGGACTTCCTGGAACTTGCTGCCGAGATGGCAGAGGCGCAGGGAAGCGCCTTGCGACTTGGCGCTGTGGTGAGCGGCGACGAGAGTGCCGAGGCCAGCGCTGTCGATGAAGGTTACATTGTCCATGTTCAGGACGATTTTCTTTTTCGCTTCGGCGATCAACGATTTAATTTTTTCACGAAGCGCGTTGCTCTCTTCGCCCAGCACGATGCGGCCGTCCAGCGCCACCACGGACACGCCGTCCACTTCGCGAGTCGTCATCTTCAAAGCCACTTTATTTTCCTCCTCGTCGGAAAAGGATCCGGCGGCAACCCGGGCCGGAGCCCTCAAAAACTCTTTAATAGTAGTCCGCGCAAGACATGTAATAGCCGCAGACGGAACAGACCAGCTTGCAGCGGCGCGATTCCAAGCGCTGCGAGCAGACGGGACAAAACCGCGAAGCGTCTTCGAGGCGGGCCGCCTCGTTGCGAGCGGCCTGCGACGATTCAACCACGGGAGCCGGAGCCTGTGATGCAGAAAGCGAGGGCGGCGCCAGAAGCTGCTTCGCGGGATGTTCCACGGCTCGACGGTTATAGCACAACCGGGCTGGAAAGGGGAATCGGAAGGGGCCAGTGCCAGGGTGAAGGGGTTGAAACCAAATGGGGAATGGGCGCATCATTCTAGGTGTAGGTTAGTAAGGGGCTTGGTGACAGGCCCCGAAGTTGGGTTTCCAGGTGCCAGCCATGAAGCGACTTTTGGTGCTGCTCGGAGCGCTCGCCGTTTTTCCTGCGTTGGGTCAAGCACAAGGTAGAGGAATGGGTATGGCCATGGGTTCGCGGCCGGTTGCGGCTGCGCCGATGGTGATGCGTTCGGGCGGGGCGCCGGCGATGCACGCGGCGCCGACGGTGAGAGCCAGTGGTTCGGGCGGGACGCGATTGGTGGTGCGGAACGGTGGCGTGACCCGGGTGCGAACGGCAGGAGGCGGCACGGTGCGGATGGTGCACCGAGCGGGCACTACGCGGCGTGTGCGCCAGAATTCCCAGAATTTCACGACGGAGTCCGATGATTTTCCGGTGCCGGGACTGGGATTTGATTTTGTGCATTTTGCGGCCACGCATCCGAATGCGTTCAAGGGGCGGCATGGATCGGTGGGCGGTTTCTTTCCGTTTTTCAACGGGGGATTTGTGATTCCGTCGGTGCCTACGGTGGTGGAAGATGCACCGGCCGATGATTCAGAAGAGGTGGCGGTAGACGACGCGCCGCGACGGACGAGGGTGATCTACCAACAGCAGGCTCTGGCAGCGAGCGCGCCGGTAGAACAAGGACCGGCGCAGGCGGCGAGCGAAGAGTACGTTTTTGTGCGGCGGGACGGCACGGTGTTTTTTGCGGTGGCGTATTCGTGGGAGGGCGGCGCGCTGCGGTATATCACTAGCCAGGGGTTGCGCGGGACGGTGACGCGAGAAGCGCTGGATTTGAGTGCTACGCAGCAGTTCAACGAGCAACGGGGATTGAGTTTTCACCTGCCGGCGTGATCGCGCCGAGAATCTACTGAGAATATAGGATCGGGTAAGATCTATCTTGCCGGGCTAAAGCCCGGCGCCTACAACAGCCTTCTACTTTTGGATGGGGGCGGGCATTACGTAGCCGGATTTGGCGGGGAGGCCGGCGCGCTCGAGTTGTACGGTGGTGTGTTCGATCCGAAATTCCTTCCGCGCTTTTTCCCGAATGGAAAGCAAGAGGGCTTCGCATTGATCCAGGTGCATGTCCGGAACGCGGGCATGGAGGCTGAGAGCAATGTGGCTGCCGCCGAGCGACCAGATGTGCAGGTCGTGGACCTCGTAGATGCCTTCGATGGTGAGCAAGGCGCGGGCGACGCCCTCGATGCTGAGCTCGCGCGGGCGGCCCTCGAGGAGGATGTGCGAGGATTCGCGCAGGATGCCAATGCTGGACCAGAGAACGAGAAGGCCGATGGCTAGGCCAAGGATGGGGTCAATCCAAGAAGCGCCGGTGGCGTGGATGACCACGGCGCCGACGATGATGGCGATGTTCGAGAGGGCGTCGCCGAAATTGTGGATCAGGATGCTGCGGAGATTGAGATCTTTGCGGCCGCGAACGAGAGCGAGAGTGATGCCGCCGTTGACCGCAAGGGCGGCAATGGAGGTCCAAATCATCCAGCTTTCGACGACGGAGACGGGAGAGCGGAGGCGGTCGATGGCTTCCCAGGCGAGCCAAACGGAGAGCAGGACGAGGCAAACGGAATTGGTAAAGGCGGCGAGGGTGCCGGCGCGGTGATAGCCGTAGGTTTTCTCGTTGTCGGCGGGGCGCTGAGCCCAGCGCATGGCTAGAAAGGAGATGCCGAGGGCTGGGACATCGGAAAGATTGTGGACGGCGTCGTTGAGGAGGGCGACGCTGCGGCCGAGGAGACCGCCAACGACTTCCGCGACGACCAGGCCGAGGGTGGCAACCATGGCCCAGGCGAGGACGGAGGGGCGCAGAGTGGGGTGCGAGTGGCCGGCGTGGCCGTGAGCATGGCTATGACCACCGTGGGTGTGGCCGGACGGATCGCCGTGAGAATGATCCTGTACCTCGCCAGGATCGCCGGGTGCGCCGGGGGAGCGGGAATGAGCAGCCACGAGGATATTGTACGCAAACGGGGCACGGCGTGCAGCGATGGCTTGGGCTTATTAGGCACTATGACAACTAGTTGCGCTGAAGCAATTGACGGTGTATACCGCGACTGCCACCATGAACTAGCACGGCTTCGCGTGCAGTCGCGTGAAGCGTTTCCAAACAAGAAATAGAAGACGGGGGAAATGACGGTTCCCATTGCCAAACTGAGCTTTTGGGGCGTGCGGGGTTCCACGCCGACGGTCGATCCGGCCACCTGGCGGTACGGCGGGAACACGCCATGCCTGGAATTTGTCGCGCCGGACGGGACGCAATTCATCCTGGATTGCGGGACGGGATTGCGCATGCTGGGGAGCCGCTGGGCGGTGCCAGAGGGCGGAAGGACGAAAGGCACGCACATTCTGGTGACGCACTATCACTGGGACCACATTCAGGGAATTCCATTTTTTTCGCCGCTATACGTGGAGAGCAATGAATTTCAGTTCTACAGCTTCCGGTCAAAATACCTGGGACGGGACAGCTTGAAGCAGGTGTTCGAAGCGCAGATGGCCACGCCCTATTTTCCGGTGGACCTTTCGGCGATGAGCGCGAAGAGGAAATTCCGCGAGGTGGAAGGCGGAGAGAGCATCGAGGTTGGCGAGAACAAGATTACGGCGCGGTGGCTGAATCATCCGCAGGGGTGCCTGGGATTCCGCATCGAGACGCCGGCGGGAATCGTAGTTTACGCGACGGACAATGAGCCTGGCGATGCGAAGCTGGAAGAGAATTTGCGGCTGCTGGCGGCGGATGCGGACATTTTCATCAACGACGCGCAATACACTCCGGAGCAGCTGGCGACGACGCGGCGGGGCTGGGGGCATTCTTCGTGGAAAGAAGGAGTGAGGATAGCGCGGGAGGCGGGAGCCAAGACGCTGGTGCTGTTCCATCACGATCCGGATTCGACGGACCGCATGGTGGATACGATTTTGCGGAATGCGCGGGAAGAGTTTGATTCAGTGTTCGCCGGGAGCGAAGGCATGGTGATTACGCTGGGATCGACCGGCGACCGCGTGCAAGCGCATATGCCGGGGACGCGAACGGCGCTGCGGCGCGACGCACAATTTCGCGCGAAGGTTTGCGGCGTGACCGAGGGCGGGAAGGAATTCGAGGAAGAGACGATCGTGCGCGACCTTTCGCTGCAAGGGGCGCTGATTTCGCTAGCGCATCTGCCGAGGCTGCAATCGGAGCTGCAGGTTACGATGGAGACGCCGGGCGCGGACGGATTTCAGACCATGCGGCTGCGCGGGTATGTGGTGCGGATCGATCAAGCGCCGGAGAAGGGGCGTAGCGCGGTGGGAGTGGTGTTTACGGATTAGGCCGCGTAAACGAACGAAGTTCGGTAAGGGCGCAGCCCGCTGCGGTGGGCTACGCCCTTACTGTTTTCAGATGGTAGGCCAGTTTCCGAATAGCGGACCACCCGTCAACCACGGAGGATGTCCGAATCTGGGCAAAGCATCCCAAAATCGCGCAATGCGAGGCCTAAGACAACCAGGCGTATTGGAATAACACGATCACGGGAAAGAGCTTGGAACGCATTGCAAAATCCTTGTTCGCAGCCATTAGAATCAATAGCTTAGAAGGCATAAAGGGGAGGGTTGAAGTACCTTGTAGATTGATCCGGTACGGTGGATTGCTAATTGCATTCCTATCTTCATATATCCGTTCTATATCAGTCAGCTAAAATGCGGCAAAGCCGTACAAAACTCGTAGTTGCTTCTCTCTGCTTGGGAGACTGACTTCCGGGAGGAAGAGGAAAGTTATGTCATTCGTTAACGATCTGAAGGTTGCGTTCCACTCGCTCATGCGCACACAAGGGCTTGCGATTGCCGTGATCCTGACGCTGGCGTTGGGCATCGGCGCCAACGCGGCCATCTTCACGCTGGTGCGCGGCGTGCTCCTCAAACCTCTCGTCAACCGCGACGAGGACCGGCTGATCTACATCCGCCAGAGCGCCCCGGGGGCCGGCGACGACAACTCAACCTTCTCCATGCCCGAAATCCAGGATTTGCGGACCAGCGTTAAAACTCTGAGCGCGTTCGGTGATTTCTCGACCATCGGTTTCACCATGATCGGCCTGGGTGAGCCTCGCCAAGTTCAAGCTGGCGTCGTCGGCGGCTCGTACTTCGAAGTCATGGGCCTGCACCCTGTCCTCGGGCGGCTCGTCGACCCTCGAGACGACGGTCCCAAAGCTGCCGGCGTCGTCGTTCTGACGTATCGCTTCTGGACGACCACTCTTGCGAAAGATCCTTCCGTCCTCGGCAAAACCGTGCGGCTCGGCAGCGGGCCCATGGGCGATCGCTCTGCCACCATCATTGGTGTCCTTGAACCCTCCGTCCCGTATCCCCAAGATACCGAAATCATCGCCAACGTCGCCACTAGCCCGCATCACCTTTCCGCCACCATGGTCACCGACCGCGCTCATCGGATGACCGAGCTCTTTGGACGTCTCGCTCCCGGTGTCACCCTCGAGCAAGCTCGCGCCGAGTTGCGCTCCGTCCACGGGGCCATGACCAAAGAACATCCCGAATCCTATTCTTCCAAAGCGAACTTTCAGATCGCGGCCAAGCCGCTTCGCGACCAGATCACCTCGGGCGCCCGTACAGTATTGCTGGTGCTGCTCGCAGCCTCAGGGCTGGTGTTCATCATCGCGTGTGCCAACGTCGCCAATCTGATTCTCACGCGAACGGTCCGCCGCGAAGGCGAGCTGGCGACCCGTGCGGCGCTCGGCGCAAGCACGGGCGCGCTGCGCCGCATGCTGCTGGCCGAAAGCCTGCTGCTCTGCGGCGGTGGCGCCGCGCTTGGTGTGGCGAGCGCGCAGCCGCTGGTTGCCATCCTGGCCCGCTACGCCTCGCGCTTCTCGGTCCGCGCGCTCGATTTGACAGTCGATTCCAGCCTGCTGTGGGTCGGAGCGGCGCTGGCTATCGTCGCCGCGGTGATTCTGGCTTTTGTCCCGCGCCTGCCGTCGGCCGGCACGCCCAATGGCCTCAGCCTGTCGAGCGGCAGCGTACGCATCACCGGCAGCACCAGCCGCCGCCAGCGCATTTTCGCGGTGATACAAATCGCTGCATCCTTCGTGCTGCTGGCCGGCGCAAGTATGTTGATCACCACGCTGATCGCGCTGCAAACGGCGCGGACGGGTCTGGACACGGACCACGTACTCACCATCAACGTGCCCCCTATGGCCTACGGAAAAACGCCTCAGCAAGTGGTCGATTTCTATAAGGAATCGATTCGTCGCATCGATGCCCTGCCCGGCGTGACCAAGACCGCCTTCGGCATGGCAGTTCCCTGGCGCGATGGCGGCTTCGGTCTGCAATTCTCCGCCGACGGTCATGTCCATGTCCCCGGCGAAGAGGATCCTCGCGCGCAGCTTCGCGTCATCTCTCCCGGATTCTTTGCCGCGCTCGGCGTTCCCATCATCGCCGGCCGCGATTTCAATGCACTCGATGGTCAAACTACAGAGCCCGTGGTTATCATCAGCGAAACTCTGGCAAAGCGGATGTTTCCCCATCAAGAGGCCCTGGATCGCCATGTCTATTGGACGGATCCGGTGCTGAAATTCATGCCCGGGAACGAACTGCAAAAGTCGCGTCTTATCGCACCGCATCGCATCATTGGCATCACCGCCGATATTGACGACGATCACCTCGTTCCCGAGCCCATGGTCACTGTGTTTACCCCCTTTGAGGAGTTTCCGATCTTTGGCGGCATCCTCTTCATCCACACCAGTGCCAATCCTTATTCGCTGGTCACGCCGGTCACCCGCATTATTCGCGGCATGTCCGCGGATCAGCCCGTCGATCACGCAGCCACTCTCGAAGACGTCCGCGCGGAGGTGCTGACGCCGGACCGTTTGAACTCGCTGGTGTTCGGCGTGTTCGCGGCTGTCGCGTTGGCGATTGCGCTGGTTGGCGTCGCAGGCGTGCTGGCGTTTTCGGTCAGCGCGCGCACGCGCGAATTCGGCATCCGACTGGCGCTTGGATCGCAGCCGCGGGATCTCCTGAGAGGTGTCATCGCAGACGGCGCCGTGATGGCTGCGGCGGGCGTCCTCGCAGGCGCGGCATTCGGGTTCGTGGTAGCGCGTTTGGCGGGCAGCTATTTCCCGGACGTGAAGATGCCGAGCGCCTTGCCCGTGGTCCTCTCTGCGTTCGTGCTGCTGACGGCCGCGGTCGTCGCGTCATGGCTGCCGGCCGCCCGCGCGGCGCGCATCGACGTCATACAGGCGCTTCGCGCCGAGTGAAAGGCACAGGGCCATCCGCCAATCACTGCAGCATGGAAGCGAACGGCTTCGCCCCGGTTCGTGAGAGGAATCGCAGCTTTAACAAATCGTCAGCGATCTGCAGGGATCCAAGAGTAGCGTTGAGATACGAGTAGTCCCTCGCCAAGGATTGTCCCCGAATAGCTGCGTATCGGAAACTGACACGCGACCGTTCTTTAGCGGCGTTTGGCTTGTGCCGGCGCGTCAGGTAGGCTCGAAGGATGGCTACGGCGAGGCAAGCGAATTTTGTGCCGTTGAAGGACCTGGATAAGCGGGTGCTTTCGAAGCGCGCATTGCTGCGCGGGCTGGTACGGCAGGCGCCGTTTGTGGCGAAGAATTTCCGGTTGTACTTCCAGAATGCGTGGCGGCGGAACGTGTTGCGAACGAAGGTGGTAGCGCCGTACGCGGTGACATTTTATGTGACGCACAAGTGCAACCTGGCGTGCAGCTACTGCACGCAGAAAGAGCCGGATGTGTTCAGCGAGGAGCTGGGGACCGCGGAGACGCTGCGTTTGCTGCGGAAGATCCGGCGGGAGAGCGATTCGATCGTGATCACCGGCGGGGAGCCGACGCTGCGTGCCGATATCGAGGAACTGGTCGAGCGAGCGAGGTTCGAGCACAAGTTCCGATCGCTGCTGCTGATCACGAATGGGACGCTGCTGGACCGCAAGCAGCGGATTTTGAACGGCGTAACGGGGCTGGTGGTGAGCCTGGATGCACTGGCAGCCGATCCAACGAATCCGCTCTCGAAGCCGGCGGCGCTGCCGAAAGTGCTGGAGAATCTGGAACTGGCGAAGGAGAAGTTAGGGAATCCGAAACGCATCACCATCAGCACGGTGATCGAGGAATGGAATATCGGGCAAGTGGAGCGGCTGCTGGACTGGTGCGGGGAGCAAGGCTTCGTGTTCGCGGCGCAATCGGCGCAGATGGAAAAGATGCCGAATCTGGCGCTGCTACGGAATCCGGGGTATCAGGCGCTGGTGGACAAGATCATCGAACGAAGAAGGACAAACGCGCAGGCGATCAACGGGACGCCGAAGACGATTGAGACGCTGCTGCGGTTCCGGCCATTCGAGTGTTTTCCGACGATGTTTCCGCGTGTGTATCCGAACGGCGATGTGTTTTATCCGTGCGAGCCGCTGCGGAAGATTGCGGGGAATCTACTGCGCGACGGATCCCTCGAGAAGATTTTCGCGCGCGGGAAGAAAATATACGGGGACATCCCGCCTTGCGAAGGGATCTGCTATTTGTTCGGGAATGTGCTGTCGCATTATTACGTGAATGATTTTTGGGGATTGGCGGGGGATTTTGTGCGGTGAAGTGACCCGCATGGGCACGGACCGAGGCGTATTGAGACGCCTGGGCAACTGTGGCGCCGCAGTGCTGCGCCCCTACGAGAGTTCGGAGAGTTTTTTGTCGAGGTGGGCCAGGGCGGCTTCGAGAGACTTGCGATGATTGGGATTGGTGGCGGATTGCAGGTCGTTGAGGATGCGCGTGCGGGATAGCTCGATACCTTTGCGTTCCTGATCGCGGAGGCGAGCCTCGGTGGGCTGGTCCTTGTTTTCGGGTTTTGCGGCTGCAGTTGCGGTCGCTTCCATTTGAGATTCCACGTCCTTGCTTTCCCAGCCACGCGCCATAACAACAGTGTGCCACAGTTGGGCAGATAAATCGCTGCCCGGAAGAACAGGTGTCCGAAAATTACCTATAGACAGGCTTAGGCGCTAGCGGCGCGGCGCTGAGGAATGACGGGAAGGCTGGGGCGCATGACACTGCGCAGGGTGGATTCGGCGACGCGGGCGAGATGCTCGGCGAAAACACCACGGTAGAGGAATTCCGCGGCGCGATCGTCCCAGCGAATGCGCAGGAGCCACTTGCCGGCGGCTTCTTCTGCGTTGGCAGAGACCATTTCGGATACGGGAATGACCAGCAGCGGCTGAAGATCGGAATCGAGGGCCCAAACATGCTCGGGACCAACGAATAATTGAGCGGAGCATGCGGTGGTGTTGCGGTGCTGGTAGCGGCCGCCGTTGACGACGACCAGAACGCCGAGTTGACGAGCTTTGTCTTCGGTAGACGTGTCCGGCGTGGGCTGCGGAAGTAGGATGGCGCCGATGAACATGGCGAGTCCGACGACGGCGAGGAGATAGCTGTTCCAGAGGCCGAGCGGGAGGATGACAAAGGCGGCGCCGGCGATGCCGAGAAGGATGCGGAAAGCCATCCAGGAGCGCTGGTTGCGGCGCAGGCGCAGAATTCTGGGAATGACGAGGACGAGAGCGAAGGCGGTGGCCATGGCAGCATTGCGAAAGCGAGCGCTGAAGGTTTCGTGGGCGTGGGTGGTGGCGTCGGGCATGGCAGTGCGTCAGGGCTTAAGCTGCTGAATCTCGCGCATGCGCGCGAAGGCGCGGCGGACGTGCGGAATGGTGATGGAACCTCCGACGATGAGCGCGACGTTCAACGCGTCGACCACTTCTTCACGCTTCCAGCCTTCTTCGCCGCAACGGACCAGATGGTACGTAATGCAATCATCGCAGCGCAGGACGGCGGAAGCAACCAGGCCGAGAAGTTCTTTCGTTTTCGTACCTAGCGGGCCGGGCTCGTAGGCTTGATGATCGAGCGCGAAGAAACGCTTCATGCCGAGATGGCCGCAGCCGAGGATTTCTTCGTTGAGGTCCGCGCGAAATTTTTGAAAGTCGTCGAGACGGTCGGGCATGCTTCCTCCGCGGAGTGACTGGCGCAATCACTGGCCGCTTATTATGACGCAAGTGGAGCTGTTTCCTGAACTCCGCCACTACTGCACCAGCGCAGCGCCTCGACTCGCTTCAATTTCAATCGGCGACGGGCGCGAGAGCTTTGGCGGCGAGTTCGCGGGCGCCGGGCTTGCCGGCGAGAACCAGTTCGGCCCATGCGACGCCAACTTTGGAGAGGCGGACGGATTCGCTAGTGAGCGATTCGGGGCCGCCAGAATCGGCGTTGCCGAAGAAGATGCGATCCAGAGGCTGAGCGGCGGCGATGCGCGTCTGGGTGTAAAGGCCGGGAGTGGCCATGAACATCGGGTGGCCGCGGCGGTAGATGCGAACTTCGATGGGAGCGACATTGAATTCGGGCAACAGCTTCTGGAAGTCCGCGAGGACGCGGGCTGCGAGAGTCTTGCAATCGGCTTCGTCGAGAAGAGTGGAGCGCAGCTCTTCGCGGAGCGGCGTATAGAAGGACAGAATGTTGTTTTTTTGTTTGTAGCCGGGTTTATCACGGACGGTCCAATCCGCGACGATGATGTCGGTAAAGGCGTTGCCGGGGCACCAGGTGTCGTAGCCGCGGTTGTAGACCGACTTATCGAAGATCACGTTGACGACGGGATAGGGCGCGTAGCGGATGTGGCGCATGGCGGCGCGCTGCTCGGACGGAAGGCCGAAGATGACGCGAGACGCGATTTGTTTTGGAGCGCAGAAGAGGACGGCCTTGGCGGCGACAGTAATGAGCTTGTCTTCGTGAAGATAGGTGACGCGGACAGAATCTTGCGCCTGCACTACAGCGACGACGGTAGCGCCACGGATCATGCGATCTTTGTAGTGCGGCTCCAGGATCTCGACGAGACGATGCGTGATGCAACCGAGGCCGCCGGGCAGAATGGCGCGTTTAGCGTCGCCTCCGGTGATGAGGTCTTGCGCTGCGGCTAGGCCAACGTAGGCGGAGGTGTCCTGTGTGATTGCGCCCCAGTTGGACGGGCCGTAGGTGTCCCACCATTGCTCGATTTCAGGGGCATAGCCGGCAGTAAAATTGGTGAGCGGCTGCGCGTCGAGTTCGGCCATGCGCTCAGCTACGTTGATCTTGGCGACCGCGTCGCGAAACTTTTTGAAGCTGGCGATGACGTCTTTTGGGTACGGGAGACGATCGAGGCCGGACTTCCAGGTATCGGGCACGAAAGTCTTGTTGACGATGGTGGGGTCGGGATTGTTCACCAACGGAAGCTTGAGTCCGATCTCACCCGCTAGCTGATCGCCGTAGTCTCCGTGATAGGCATAGGCCGAGCCGGTGCTGAAAGCGTCGCCTTCGTAATCTTCCTGATAGGCATTGCCGCCGAGGTGCTCTTCCTTTTCCAGCAGCAGCCAATCTTTGCCGCGAAGAAAATACGCGGCGGAAAGCCCGGCCGCTCCGCCGCCGATGATGACGATGCCTGCTTTTTGCGTGGCGTCGGGCCGGTCGAATTCGTGGCCGTCGCGGATTTGGTGGCAGATTTCGAAGTGATCGCCGTGAACCAGCGGGGCTGCTTGCTTTGCGTCAGGTGCCGTGAGCAGAGATTCGTTTACCGGACAGCCGGAAGCTACAGATCCGGCGACGACAAATTTGATGAAGTCACGTCGGGAATGGGACATAGACACCTCTAGGGCCTTTCGAGAAGTTGGCGGGATTGCGCGCCGATGTCGCGCGTGCGGATACGATACCAAATGACGATCAGCACGACGGAAGCGGCGAAGATGAGAGTCGAGATGGCGTTGATTTCGGGCGTGATGCCGCGGCGGAGGCGTCCCCAGATTTCGAGGGGGAGTGTGTTGTCGCGGCCGATGAGGAAGAAGGTGACGGCGATTTCGTCCATGGAGAGCGTAAAGATGAGCAGGCCGGCGGCGATGAGAGACAACCTAAGATTGGGGAGCGTGATGCGCCAGAAAGTTTGCCAAGGTGTGGCGCCGAGATCGAGAGAAGCTTCTTCCTGAGCGCGCTCCATTTTTTGCAGGCCGGCGAAGAGCTCCGTGGTGGCTACGGAGATGAGAGCGGTGCCATGGCCGAGGAAAACGGTGAAGAGACTGAGCTGCGCTCCAGCGAAGACGGCGAACATGAGCAGTGAGAGGCCAGTGATGATGCCGGGCAGAATGAGCGGGAGAAGAACGATGCGGCGGAAGAGCGCCTTGCCTGGAAAGTCCACGCGATCGAGAGCGAGAGCGGCGAGGAGGCCGAGCGTGAGAGAGAGTGCCACGGCACCTGCAGCAACTTGCAAGCTGTTCCACACCGCATCCCAGATGGCGCTGTCTGCTAAGAGGATGCGATACCAATCGGCGGTGAAATGGCGCGGCGGAAACCCGCCGACGCCATCGCGGTTGAAGGAATACAGGGTCAGGACGGCGATGGGGAGATAGATGAAGCCGAAGACGAAAGCCGCGTAAACCGCCAGGAGCGGCGCATTTCGAGTTGGCGCAGCGCGGCCTTTCATTTCGCAGCCCATCGTTTCTCGAGACGTTCGGTGGCGAAGAGCAAGCCCACAGTGATGAAGAGAATGCAGATGGAAATTGCCGCGCCGAGAGGCCAATCGTAAGCCGCACCGAAGAGGCTTTGCACCACGTTGGCGATCATGGTGCCGGAAGCTCCGCCGACGAGTAGCGGCGCGAGGAAATCACCGAGGGAAAGGACGAACGCGAAAGTGGCGCCGGCGATGAGTCCGGGCATTGACAGCGGCAGAATCACACGGAGAAAAGTTTTCATCGGGCCGGCGCCCAGATCTTGAGAAGCCTCGACCAGCGGACGAGGGATGTGTTCGAGCGAAGCGTAGATCGGGAGGAAAACGAAAGGCGTATAGATGTGCGTGAGAACGAGCACGACCGCGAAAGGGCTGTAGAGGAGAAAGCTGACTGGCTCGGTGGTGACGTGAAGATATTTGAGGAAACCGTTCAGAACGCCTTCGCTGCCGAGAATCGTCTTCCACGCATAGCCGCGGACCAGATAGCTGACCCACAGCGGCACGATCACGAGCTGGTACAAAAGCTCTTTGCGTGCGCCCGAATGAAAAGAGAGAAAGTAGGCCAGCGGATAGCCGAGCAGCAGCGAGAAGAACGCTACGGAAGCGGCGATGCGCATGGTTCGCAGGAAAACACCTAGATAGACGGGATTTGCGAGCAGGGTGCGATAGTTTTGAAGATTCCATTGGTGCGCGATAAAGCCGTCGCGAACGGTCCAGAAGCTGTGCGCGAACATGAGGGCGTACGGAAGCAGAAGAAAGAGACCAACCCACAGTAGCGGTGGGAAGGAAACGATCGTCTTGTAAGCGCGCGAATACATAATTCTGCAAAAAGCTCCGAGTACGGCGGACTAGTCCCGCACGCGAATTACGTCGTCGGGAGAAAACGAAAACTCCTGCTCGCCACTCAGCGGTGCGCCGGCGGTCCTTCGAACGCGCAGTAACTGGCCGGCGCAATCCACTTCCAGCAGTTCCGTCGCTCCTGCGTAGATTTGCTGGCGAATGGTAGCTTTGAATCTCATCATCGGTGCGCCGGAAGGCCCTTCGGGAAAGCATCGGATCGCTTCGGGCCGGAGAGAAAATGTTGCCAGTCCCTCGGGTCCCGCCGCTGGAACGATGCGGATGCCGCCGCAGGACGCAGATCCGCTTTGCACCTGGCAACGGAGTAGGTTGGTTTGCCCGACGAATTGCGCGGTATAAGCCGTCGCGGGACGCGAATAAATTTCGCGGGGAGAGGCGATCTGTTCCAAAACACCGTCACGGAGAAGCGCGATGCGATCGGAAAGCGCCATGGCTTCTTCCTGGTCGTGCGTGACGAAGAGAAAAGTGATGCCTACTTCACGCTGCAGCGATTTGAGCTCGCTCTGCATTTGTTTGCGCAGATTGGCGTCGAGAGCGGAAAGCGGCTCGTCGAGAAGAAGCAGTTCGGGACGATTGATGAGCGCGCGGGCCAGCGCAACACGCTGCTGCTGGCCGCCGCTCAGTTTGGATGGGCGCGTAGACGCATACTCTGACATCTTCACCATGCTCAGAGCGTGATCGACGCGCCCGGCGATTTCCTCCGACGGCGCGCCCTGGACACGCAGGCCGTACGCAACGTTGTCGCGCACGCTCAAGTGCGGGAAAAGCGCGTATTGCTGGAAGACCGTGTTTACGCGCCGCCGGTAAGGTGGCAACGTGTCGAGCCGCTCGCCGTTCATCCAGATTCCGCCGGAATTGGGCTGTTCGAAGCCGGCGATCAGGCGCAAGAGCGTGGTTTTTCCGGAGCCGCTTTCACCGAGCAGCGTGAGAAATTCGCCGCGCGCGACTTCCAGCGAAATCCTTTTGAGCACTTCGCGATTGCCGAAGCTCTTCACAATGCCCCGCACTTCAAGAACCCCCGCGTCTTCACGCGCAGTGGCTTGAGCGGCCGAGTTTGCGGAGCCGGAGGTCACTGCGCCGCCTTCACCGTATTCCATACTTCGTTGTACCTGGCGCGCCGCGGAACATCTTGCCAAAAGTAGATGCGCTCCATGTACGCATCCACATGGTCGAGATGCAGGCTTTTCTTTTCGTCGGCAGTCATGTGCGCGGCAGCCTCCGGGTTGGCGGGCACGTAGCCGGTGATGTCCGTGACTTTCTTTTGCGTCTGCGATGCAATCAGGTATTCGAGGAACTGCATCGCCAGCTCCTTGTGCGTGCTGGCCGCGGTGATCATGAGATGGTCGATCCAGCCGGTAGTGTTTTCTTTCGGGATGGTTTCGCCGATGGGGAAGCCGGCCTTGCGCAGCTGATTGGTCATGAGCGGCCAGCCCATGGCGGCGACTACCTCATGATTTTGAAATAGATTGGTAAGTTCGCCGCCGGTGGCCCAGATTTTACGGATGTTCGGCTTCAGCTCGATGAGTTTCTTCTGCACTTGCGCGAGCTGATCATCGGTCAGGTCATAGAGCTGGCGGGGATCGGGTTTGTCGAAGCCCAAAATTTGCGCGGCCATGTAGATCGTCGAAAGATCGTCCCAAACAGAAATCTTGCCCTTCAGCTTCGCATCCCACAGTACAGTCCACGAATCGGGCGCCTGCGCGAACGCCGTGGTGTCATAAAGAAGAGGATTCGGGCCCCACATGAAAGGGACGCCGTAAGTCTGGCCGTTGAATTTGACCAATGGCAGGTCACGCAGGCGCGGCGAAAGCTGCGAGTACGAAGGAAGCTTGGCGAGATCGAGCGGCGCGGCCAGATTGGCGCGCGCGATGGTGGCGGCGACATCGCTCGAAGGAGAAATGACGTCGTAAGTTGCCGCGCTGCCGCCGCGCAGCTTGGAAACCAGCTCGTCGCTCGAGCCCATGTACGACGCGAGGATTCTGCAGTGATGGCTTTCCTCGAAAGCATGCACAAAAGACTGATCCGCGTAGCCCTCCCAGACCAGCAGGCTCAGCGTCTCTTTGCTTTTCTTGCACGAAGTCCACACCAGCGCCAGCGCCACCATGCCCCAAAACAAAACGCGTCGCTTCATGATTCCTCCGGCCCTATTTCTTCGGCGCTTGATACACAACGCGGCCGCCGACTATCGTGGTCAGCACTTCAGTCTTGTCGATCCGGTGCGCGTCGATCTCGAAAATGTTCTGCGACACGATGATCAGGTCGGCGGCTTTGCCCGGTTCGAGCGAACCTTCGGTCTGCTCCCGGCGCCCCGCAAACGCCGCACCCAGCGTATATCCGGCAACCGCTTCGGCCACCGTCAGCCGCTGCGATGGCACAAAGCCACTTTCTGGTTTGCCTTCGCTGGTCTGGCGCGTTACCGCCGTTTGCACGCCTTCCCATGGATTCAGAGTGACCACTGGCCAATCGCTGCCGAACGCCAGCTTTCCTCCGCCGTTGGCGATGCTCTTCCACACCCACGCGCGCGTGGCTCGCTCTGGACCGATGTTGCGTGCCCAGACGTCCAGCGTGTCGGCATCCGGATAAGAATGCAGCGGCTGCATGCTGGCGATTACGCCGAGCTTGCCGAAGCGCGGGACGTCCGCGGCGGCTGCGGCTTCGATGTGTTCGATCCGCGGGCGCCGGTGCTTGGTGTGATTAACGTTTTCCGCGTTTTCATACGCATCGAGCGCGGTGCGGATACCGTAGTCGCCGATGGCGTGAGTGAAAAGCTGGAACCCGCGTTTGTCCAGCTCGGTAACGGCGGACTTGTACTTGCCGGGATCCCAAAACAGGTTGCCTTTCGTCGACGGATCGTCGCTGTAAGGCTCCAGCATCGCTGCGGTATGAGACTCCACCACGCCGTCCACCATGAACTTGACCGCATTCGTATCCAGCCATTCGTCGTGATATTTCTTGCGCGTGGCTTCGATGGCGTCGCGGTCTTGCTGCCGAAGCTCGGGCGGATCTAAGAAGTATGCGATGTAGAAGCGCACGTTAAGTTCGCTGTGCCGTCGCAATTCGTCGTAAAGATCCAGTTCCTCGAAATCGCCTCCCGCGCTGTGAACGCGCGTCAGGCCATGCTCATTCGCCCACTTGATTCCGGCGCGTAGTGCCGCAAGTTTCTCCGCGCGCGTCGGTTTCGGGATGACTTTCGCCACCAGGGACTGCGCGGATTCCTTCAGCGCCCCGGTGGCTTCGCCCGTCGCCGCATCGCGGACGATCGCGCCGTTCTCCGGATCGGCTGTGCTCTTCGTGATTCCGGCGAGCGCCAGCGCTTTGGAATTGGCCCAGTACGTGTGACCGTCATAGCCTTCGAGAAACACCGGGCGATCCGGGAAAAGCTCGTCGAGATATTTCTTGTGTGGCAAAGCCTCGGCGCCAAACATGGCGTAGTTCCATCCGCGGCCCAGAATCCAGTCGTTTCCCGGATGCTTGGCCGCGTATTCGCGCAGTCGCTGCTGGATATCCGCGGCGTCCTTGGCACCTTCCAAGTTCACGCGGCCCAGGCTGAGCGAGCCATCCAGGAAATGAATATGGCAATCGACAAATCCCGGCAGCAGCAGCCGGCCGCCGGCGTCAATCACCTTCGTGCCGTCGCCGCGTAGCTTCAAGATTTCGGCATCGCCGCCGACCGCAACGATCTTTCCGCTCCGAATGGCCACGGCTTCGGCCCACGGTTGCTTGCTGTTTACGGTGTACACCTTACCGTGCAAAACGACGGTTTCTGCAACCTCTACATGCTTACCTTGAGCGCGGCTCGATTCTATGGCGCAAAGCAATAGAAACGCCGCGGCGGCGACAAGTAATCTTCCGTTCAGTTCCGGCATGCGTTTATCTCCGCGAATCACGGCGCAATGTCTCTCCCTAAAATGTCGGCGGCGTATTGATCCACAGCAGCCAGGCTTCCGTCGCTCCGGGATTTTTCCATCGATGCGGTGTCGAGCTTTCGAAATACAAACTGTCGCCGCGTTTTAGCCGGTAATGCTCTTTGCGGTTTAGCCAAATCTCAAATTCCCCGCGCAGAATATGCAGGAATTCCTCGCCCTCGTGGGAATATGATTCGCCGCTGCCGCCGCCGGGCTTTATCCGGAATAGGTGCGGCTCCATCGCCGTGTGGCCCCACGCGAGGAGTTCCATGCGCACACCCGGACTGGTTTCGAGCACCTTGCGCTGACCGGGCTTTACCAGGCGCGGATTTTCGCCGGCCGTTTCAAACAAGGAAAGAATGTTGGTGCGATAGAAGCGCGCGATGCGGCGAAGCGTGGCGACGGAGGAACGCATCTGACCTCGTTCGAGAGCGCTGAGAAATCCAACGGAGACGCTGGTGGCCTTGGCCACCTGAGCCAGCGAAAGGCCGCGTTTGGTGCGCAGACGCCGAAAGCGCTGGCCCGGCAGCAGGGAACCTTCGGCAGGCGCGGACACGATCCCTTGCCGCTTTAGAACGTGCACGATCGCCGCCGGGTTCAGTCCGCGCGCGCGCCGCAGAAAAATCGCGCGCTGCAGCAGCCGCACGTCCGCCTCCGTATATTGCCGGTAGCGGCTCGCGGTGCGCCGCGGCACGACCAACCCGAGCGTTTCCCACGCGCGCAACGCCGACGACGAAATGCCCACGCGCCGCGCCACTTCGCTGATGCGCAGCGGCCGGCGGCCCGCAACATTTCCTGATACTGGCGATAAATTCTTTCTGCTTGACACCGCTTCCGGCTTTCTCTAAGTTTGCTGGATTATAGTAAGGTTTCAGGGGCGCAGCAACCTCGAAAACGGGACTCAAAAATTAAGTCGAAGCAAGGGGTGAGTTCATGATGGCAACAGCTTGTCGCCGGCATTTGCGTTCGTTCTTCCCATTATTTTTTTGCGGTACATCGCTTCTGTTGCTCGCAGCCTTGCTCGCCGCGCCGTTTTCCGGCGCCCAGAGCACCGGTGGACGCGTCCGCGGCACGGTAACCGATCCCAGCGGCGGCGCGGTTGCAGCGGCCTCGGTCCAGCTGGTGAACGAGGCGACGCACGCCACGCGCCAGGTACAAAGCAACGAAAATGGCGAATACATTTTCATCGAAGTTTCCGTCGGCACCTACGAGATCGATGTCAACCAGCAAGGCTTCAAGAAGTACCTGCGCAAGGGCGTCCCGGTAAACCTGAACGAAGTCATCGGCGTGGATATCGTGCTGCAAATCGGCGGCTCCACGGAAACCGTCGAAGTCACCGGCGCGCCTCCCGTTGTCGATACCACCTCCACGCAGCTCGGCGCCATCGTCAACGAGCGCTCCTCCACGCAGTTGCCCCTCAACACCCGCGACGTTTTTCAGCTTCTGCAGTTGCAACCCGGCGTGCAGTCCCAGATCGGCAACAATCTCTTCTACGGCTCGGACAAGCCAGGCGTCGTCACCGTCAACGGCGGCCGCGGCCGCTCGAACAATTACTCCGTAAACGGCGGCGACAGCAACGACCTCTTCGCCAATCTCCCCGCCGTTCAGCCTTCGCCCGACAGCATTGAAGAATTTCGCGTCATCACTAATTCCTTCGACGCTGAGTACGGCCGCAACTCCGGCGCCGTCGTCAACGTCGTCACCAAATCCGGCACCAACGATATTCACGGCAGCGCGTACGAATTCTTCCGCAACGATGTCCTCAACGCCCACGGATTCACGTTCCAGCCCACTCAGAAGCCTCCGTTCAAGCAGAATCAGTTCGGCGGCACCCTTGGCGGCCCGATCCGTAAAGACAAAACTTTTCTCTTCGGCTCCTACGAAGGACGCCGCATCGTCCGCGGCATCGTCTCGCAGAACGTCCCGGTCCCAACCGGCGCAGACTACTCGGGTGCCTTCACTGGGCCTGCTCCTCTACCGGGTCAAATGCCGCAGCCCGTGTTTCCCGGCACGCTAAACGACGCGACGGTTGCGACCATTCTCCAGAATCGTTGCGGCAGCCAATTAACGCCCGGAGGTCAGGCTGCCCTGGGCCTGGTTGCCAATGGGACGCCACAGCCTTGGGATAATATTTTTACCAGCACCTTCGCGCCAGATGGTTCGTCCGCGGCCACCGTTCCTACCCAATGTTTTGATCCCGTGGCCCTTAATTTGGCGAAGCGATTTCTCCCGGGCTCCGGCGGCACCAGTTCCCAGGTGCAGGACGTCGTCAAGTCCAGAGACCGCGGCGATCAATTCCAGATTCGCTTCGACCAAATCCTGAACAAAGACCAGAAACTTTCCGTCTACTATTACTACGACAACGACAACACTCTCGATCCCTTCGCCATCTTCCAGTTGGCCGGCGGTTCCCTTGGCAATTTCGGCGGCACCATTATTTCTCACGTGCAGCAAATCAACGCCAGCCATACCTGGACGCTCGGCTCCACCGCCGTCAACGAATTTCGCTTTACTCTATTCCGCGAAGCCGAGCCTAAGTTCTACACGCCCACGGTAACCAACGCCGTGACCGGATCCTGCGGCAGCGATCCGACCGCCGCGCCCTTCTGCTTCACAGGTAAATCAGACACCCCGCTGGTCGCCAACGACGGCACCATGCTTGGCTCGACTCCCGCCTGCCCTGGATTCGGCTGCGGAATCCATCCCGGCCTCGGCTCCAAGTTTGAAGGCGTGCCGTTCATCACCTTCAACGGCACGCAAGGCCTCTTCGGCAACAACTTCGAAGGCCAATTGCCGCAAACCGGCAACACTTTCCAGTTCAACGACAATTACAGCAAGATTATCGGCAACCACAGCTTCAAGTTTGGCGGCGACTTTCGCTACCAGAAGTTCGACCAGAAGGTCTTCTTCAACATCAACGGCGAGTACATTTTCGGGCCCGGCGGCACCAACGATACCGGCGCTGCGGACCTCTATGCGAATTATCTTCTCGGCCTCCCGGCTTCTTATTCCCAAGGCTCGGCAAACACCGAATTCGTCCGCAGCAAGTCTCTCTATCTCTTTGCGCAAGACAGTTGGAAGATTAAATCCAATGTAACGCTGAACTACGGCCTGCGCTGGGAAATGAATACGCCGCTGACCGACGTTGGCCAGAAGGTCCAGCGCTTCAACCCCGGCCAGAATTCCACCATTTTTCCTTGCCAGTTAAGCCCCACGAGCAACCTCTTCGGCGGAACTAACAACTGCGACAACCAAGGTGTCACCCCCACGGGCCTCGTCTTCCCCGGCGACAAGGGCGTTCCCGGCGGCTTGCTCGACACTTACTACAAAGCTTTTGCGCCGCGCCTTGGCCTGAACTGGAGCCCCGGCTGGAAAGACGGCCCGCTCGCCAAACTTACCGGTGGTCCCAACAAAACCACCGTCAGCATGGGTTGGGGCCTCTTCTACAATCCCATCGAACAGCTTGTGCTCGAACAGTTCGTCGCCGAACCGCCCTTCGGTATCAGCAACGGCGTTTCGAATCCGCTCTTCAGTACACCCTTCGTCACCCAAGGAGGGGCGACCAAGCCCAACGTCTCCGATGCTTTCTTGAATCCGCCGCGCAACCAGCCCGTCGACTGGTCGCTGTACCGTCCGATCCTGCTCTTCGGGCAATTCCCAACGCACCTGCGCACCCAATATTCCGCGCAGTACAACTTAACGATCAAGCGCGAGCTGCCCGGCAACATCTTGGCGCAGATAGGCTACGTTGGCTCGCAGGGCCATCGGCTCCTCGCCATCCACGACCAGAATTTCGCGAACGCTCAGACTTGTCTTGATCTCGCGGCACTCGCGAACGCCAATCCTAACAGTGTGCTGGACGGCCCGGTGAACGGTGCACCCACCACCTGTGGCCCCTTCGGGGAGGATAGCCGCTACTTCATTCCCGCAGGTACGGTGATACCTGCTGGCGGATTGCATCTTCCTTACAACGCAGGGAGCGGCGGCCTGGTTGTTCCCGCCGGCCCAACGGCGAATCCCATCACGCTCGTGGGGCTGCGGCCCTTTTCTTCACCGAATTGCCAGCCCACTACCGCGACCGCGATCGGCTGCCCAACCGACGGTACGCCCATCTTCACCAGCATCTTCGCCGAAGATACTGTTGCACGCTCCAACTACAACTCCCTGCAAGCTCTCTTCGAAAAGCGCTTCTCCCACGGCTTGCAATTCCAGGCTTCCTACACCTACAGCAAATCCCTCGACAACGCCTCCAGCTTCGAGGAAATCTTGAATCCGCTCAATTTCAACTCCACCTACGGGCCCTCGCTCTTCGACTCCCGTCATCGCTTCGTCTTCAACTACGTCTGGGAATTGCCGGTCCCCAAGTTCCAGGGATTCAAAGGCAAAGCTCTCAACGGCTGGCAAGTCTCCGGAATTTATACCTTCCAGAGCGGCTTCCCCATTCCCATCAATAATTGTGACGATCAGGAGCTCCAAGGCAGCACGCTCGGCTTCGAATGCCCGGGCAGGTCCGACCTCACCGCACCTTTCAAGACTCACAATCCCCGGATCGACGGCAACGTCTTCGATCCAACTATCTTCACCGACAGCGCCTTGGGAACCATCGGCAGCGCGCCGCGCACCTTCTGCTGCAATCCCCCCATCAACAATTGGGACATCGGCATTTTCAAAGACACGCCGGTCAACGAAAAACTCCGCCTGGAATTTCGCACCGAGATCTTCAACCTCTTCAACCACGCGCAGTTCTACGGCACAGACGGCGGCTCTTCGAACACTACTTTCGGCCAACCGCAAAAGGTTCGCGATCCACGTCTGTTGCAATTTGCATTGAAGCTAATCTTTTAGCAGTTGAGGAGAAATTCACGGCTTTCCGGCGCGGCTCGCAAGGGCCGCGCCTTCGCACGCATGAGACAATAACCTAGCCCCCAAAACTGACCGCAGGGAACAGTCCTGCAACTTACGGAGCATCACCATGCACGACGCACTACAAAAAGAAATCGCCACTTACGAAAAGCGCACTCCAAAATCGGCCGCCGCGCACAAGCGCGCCCTCCAGCGTATCCCGCTCGGCGTCGCCAGCAACTACCGCCACTACGAGCCGTATCCGATTTTTGTGAAAGACGGCAAAGCCGGCAAAATCCACGACCTCGACGGCAACGAATACATCGACCACAATCTCTGCTTCGGCGCACTAATGGCCGGCCACTGCCATCCCGCCGTAGTCAAAGCCGTCAAGGAAAAGCTCGATCAGGGCACCACCTTCGGCATGCCTCACGACCAGGAATGGGAACTCGCCGAAGAAATCTGCAAGCGCTATCCCGTCGAAATGGTGCGTTTCGGCTCCAGCGGCACCGAAGTTACCATGCACGCCTGCCGCATCGCCCGCGCCGCCACCAAGCGCGACAAGATCCTCAAGTTCGAAGGCTCCTACCACGGCCTCCACGACACCGCGCTCGTCAGCGTCAAGCCCAAAGAAGAAGACTGGGGCGATCCCGAAGCGCCCAATTCCGTCCCCGGTGGCGGCGGCGTGCCGAAATCCGCCGTCGCCAACGTTGTCGTCGCGGCCTTCAACAATCTTCGCAGCGTCGAACGCCGCTTCAGGGAAAATCCCGATCAAATCGCCGCCGTCATTCTCGAACCCATTCTCATGAACGTCGGCTTGTGCCTCCCGCAGCCCGGTTTCCTTCAGGGCCTCCGCGATCTCTGCAATAAACACGGCGCGTTGCTCATCTTCGATGAAGTAAAAACCGGCGCCAAACTCGCCTGGGGCGGCGCCAGCGAATATTTCGGCGTCAAGCCGGACATGATTTGCCTCGCCAAATCCATCGGCGGCGGCATGCCCCTCGGCGCTTTCGGCGCCAGCCGCGCGGTCATGGATCTCATCGCGCAGCACAAAGTCTTCCACGGTGGCACTTACAACACCAATCGCGCCGCCATGGCCGCCGGCCTGGCCACCTTCCGCGAAGTCCTCACCCGCGAGAACTACGCCCACACCGAAAAACTCAGCAAAAAACTCACCGAAGGCTATCGCGCCATCGTGAAAAAATCCGCCTTGCAAGCCTACGTCGTCAGCGCAGGCGTCAACGGAGCACTAATGCTCTACCCGCAGGAAATCAAAAACTATCGCGACTGGACCAAAATCGACGTCGACCTCTGGCGCCACTACTGGTTTGCCATGGTCAATCGCGGCGTGCTCGCCCAGCCCTATTGGTGGGATGAGCAGTGGACTATCTCCGTCCAGCACACCGAAGCCGACATCGACAAGCATCTGTCGGTCTTCGAAGAAGTCGCGCCCGCTCTTTCTGCCGCCCAACAACAACGCGGCGCAGCCTTCGTAGGCGCTGCCGGCCACTAAGCCTTTGTAGGATCCGCCTTCTGAGGCGGACCTTCGGTTGCAACACGACCTGAGCTAGTAGACACCGGGCTTCAGCGCTGCGAGCAGTTGTAGGCGCCGGGCTTTAGCCCGGCGTCCGCGATGGTTTCATGAATTCTCTTTAGGGGGTCGGGGCTTCAGCCCCGACATTGAGCCCGGGCAACTCGGGGCTTTAGCCCTGAAGAAAAGTTTTGGGGCACTACTTGTCCAACGACATCGCCACGCCAGCCGCCGTACTCGAATCCAGCGCCGCCCCCCACCTGCGCCGCGTCCTCGGCCGCCGCGACCTCATCCTCCTCTTCGTGGTCGCCGTCTTCAACCTCAACGTCGTGCCCTCCATTGCCGCCAACGGCGGCGTAACCGTCTGGCTCTGGATCATCTCTCTCGTCCTTTTCTTCTGGCCGCAAGGCATTGCCGTGATCGAGCTAGCCCACCGCTATCCCGGCGAAGGCGGCGTCTATCTCTGGGCCAAGGAAGTCTTCGGCGATTTCCACGGCTTCCTTTCCGGCTGGTGCTACTGGACCAACAACATGATGTACGTCCCCACCATCATGCTGTACTTCGTCGGCGTCTCTGTCTTCGTCCTCGGCCCCAATCATGCCTCGCTAGGCGATAACAAGTTCTTCGCCCTGACCGCTTCCCTTATCCTTCTGACCATCCTCGTCGTTCTCAACATCGTCGGCCTCGGCGTCGGCAAGTGGATCAACAATCTCGGCGGCATCGGCACCTTCGTCGCCGCCGCTCTTTTGATCGGACTCGGCATCATCGTCTGGTCCCGCTTCGGCACCACCGTCACTGCTGCCGATTTCAAAATCCCCGCCAATCCTCGCTTCGTTCTCAATTCCTTTGGCGTAATCTGCTTCGGACTTGTCGGCCTCGAGCTCGCCTCCGTCATGGGTGACGAAATCGACCAGCCCGAAAAGACCCTCCCCGGCGCCGTTGCCTGGGGCGGCGTGCTCTCCGGCGTGCTTTATGTCGGAGCCACGCTCACTCTTCTGGTGGGCGTCAGCAAATCCGACATCAGCGTGCTTCAAGGAATCGTCCAAGCCGTCGGACAAATGGCGCAGCGCGTCAACGTCGGCTGGATTGTCCCTCCCTTCGCATTTCTGCTCAGCGTTTCCATCGCCGGTATCGGTTCCGCGTGGCTCGGCGGTTCCGCCCGCATTCCTTTCGTCGCCGGCCTGGATTCCTACATGCCCTCGTGGCTCGGAAAAGTTCATCCCCGCTACGCCACACCCTACGCGGCTCTCATCGTTCACGCGGTCGTTTCCATGCTCCTTGTGGTAGCCAACTTTGGCGGCGGCGCGCTCTGGAACGCCTTCCTCGGCATCTCCTGGATTTCGCGCTTCGTCCAAGCACGCGGCTTCGTTGTTCAAAATTGGTTGGCCTCGGACACCGGAGTGCAAGAAACATTCCAGAAGCTGCTTTCCCTCGCCGTCGTCCTCCAGCTCGTCCCGTTCGTCTATATGTTTGGCGCGCTGCTGAAAATCGGCTGGAACCCCAGCTTTGTCCGAGGCCGCTACGGCAAAACCACCCTGCTGCTCGCTGGACTCAGCGGCTTGCTGACCACCATTCTCGGCATTGTCCTGGCCTTTTTCCCCGCACAGCAAATCACCTCGCTGCGCTCCTACGAAATCTGGATGTTCGGCGGCACACTCGGCTTCATCGGCCTAGCCGCCTTTTTCTTTTTCGTCTACGGCCGCCGCAAAGCCGCCCGCGCCGTGGTAGTGCCGTTGTAGGGTCCGCCTTCCGAGGCGGACCTTCGGTTTGCCCGCAGCGCGACAGTATCCGCGGAGCGCGGGATGATATGAAGGAATTTGGGAGGCGTTATGCCAAGCAGTTCAACCGTAACCGCAAAAACCTGGAAGAACTTCATCAACGGCCAGTGGGTCGAAAGCTCCGCGAAACAAACCTTCTCCGTCTACGATCCCTCCACCGAAGAAGTCATCGCCCACGTCGCCGCCGCTTCCGCCGCCGACGTCGATGCCGCCGTCAAAGCCGCGCGCGCTGCCTTCGACTCCGGTCCCTGGCCTTCCACCACCGCGCAGGACCGCGGCCGCCTCCTCTACAAGCTAGCCGAAAAAATCCGCCAGAACTCCGCCGCGCTCGCCGAAATCGAAGCACGCAATTCCGGCAAACCCATCGTCGAAGCCGAATACGATATCGCCGACGTTTCCACCTGCTTCGAGTACTACGCCGGACTCGCCAACAAAGTCCTCGGCCACGTCAATCCCGTCCCCGCCAACGCTCTCAGCTTCACCCTCCGCGAGCCTGTCGGCGTCGCCGGCCAAATCATCCCGTGGAACTATCCATTGCTCATGGCCTCCTGGAAGTTGGCGCCCGCGCTTGCTGCCGGATGCACTTGCATCCTCAAGCCCGCCGAGCAAACGCCTCTAACCGCCCTCGAAATCGCCAACTACTTCGAAGAAGTCGGCTTCCCTCCCGGAGTCGTAAACATCGTCAACGGTCTCGGCGAAACCGCTGGCGCCGCTCTCGTAGCCCATCCCGGCGTCGACAAGATCGCTTTCACCGGCAGTGCCCCGGTCGGAAAAATCATCGTCAAAAGCGCCGCGGACACCCTGAAGCGCGTCACTCTCGAACTCGGAGGCAAATCTCCCAACATTTTCTTTCCCGACGCCGATTGGGAAGCCGCCGTCGACGGCGCGCTCTTCGGCGTCTTCATCAACCAAGGCGAAGTTTGCTCCGCGGGCAGCCGCATCCTCGTCGAAAAATCCATCTACACCAAATTCGTCGAAGCCATGACCGAAAAAGCCAAGCGCATCAAGCTCGGCGCCCCGCTCGAACGCGAAACCAAGATGGGCCCCCTCGTCAGCAAAGAACAATACGACCGCGTCAGCTCCTATCTCGAAATCGGCAAGAAGGAAGCCAAGGTCGCCATCGGTGGCGGCCGCCCCAAGCAATTTGGCAAGGGCTACTACGTCGAGCCGACCATTTTCTACGACGTCAAAAACACCGACCGCATCGCGCGCGAAGAAATCTTTGGCCCCGTCGCCAGCGTCATTTCCTTCGACGGCGAAGCAGAAGCCATCCGCATCGCCAACGACACCCCCTACGGCCTCGCCGCCGCCGTCTGGACCCGCGACATCTACAAAGCCTTCCGCGTGGTCAAGTCTCTCCGCGCCGGCGTCATCTGGGTCAATCACATGCAACCCACTTACGTCGAAGCCCCCTGGGGCGGCTACAAACAATCCGGCTTCGGCCGCGAACTAGGTCCCATGGGCCTCGAAGAATATCTCGAAACCAAACAAGTCTTCGTCAATCTCGATGAAACTCCGATTGGATGGTACTGACATGAAAAGCATTCAACTTCGCACCGCAATCCCGGGCCCACGCTCCCGCGCCTTGATGGCGCGCCGCGAAGCCGCTGTCCCGCGCGGCCCGTACAATTCCACGCCCATCTTCCTCGCCAGCGCCGAAGGCGCCACTCTGGAAGATGTCGACGGCAACCGCTATCTCGATTTCGCCGGAGGTATCGGCTGCCTCAACATCGGCCATCGCAACCCGCGCGTCACCGCCGCGCTCCGCGAGCAGCTCGACAAGCATCTCCACGTCTGCTTCGCGGTCACGCCGTACGAGAGCTACATCTCCGTCGCCGAAAAGCTGAACGCGCTCGCTCCCGGCAAATTCCTCAAGAAAACCATCCTCCTCAACACCGGCGCTGAAGCCGTCGAAAACTCCATCAAAATCGCCCGCGCTTACACTAAGCGCCCCGCCGTCATCTGCTTCGAAGACGCCTTTCATGGCCGCACGCTTCTCGCCATGACCCTCACCAGCAAGACACATCCTTACAAAGCCGGCTTCGAGCCTTTCGCCAGCGATGTCTACCGCATCCCCTTCGCCTATCCCTACCGTGCCGAAAAAGGCGCCACCGCCGAATCTTTCGCCCACTATCTCGAAGACGCCTTCAAGCGCGTCGTCGCTCCCGAATCCGTTGCCGCCGTCATCGCCGAGCCGGTACTCGGCGAAGGCGGCTTCGTCGTCCCCCCGCGCGATTACTTCGCCATCCTGCAGAAAATCTGCCGCAAGCACGGCATCCTTTTCATTGCGGATGAAGTCCAGTCCGGCTTCGCGCGCACCGGCAAGTGGTTCGCCTCCGAACACTTCGGCATCGAGCCCGATCTGATCACCATGGCCAAATCCCTCGGCGGCGGCATGCCCATCGCCGCTGTCACCGGCCGCGCCGAAGTCATGGACGCTCCCGGAGTGGGCGCACTCGGCGGAACCTTCGCCGGCCACCCGCTCTCCTGCGCCGCAGCCCTGGCCGCCATCGAAACCATCGAGAAGGACGGCTTGCTGGCGCGCTCCACCGCCCTCGGCAAACACTTCGAGGAGCGCGCCTGCGGCTGGCAGAAAAAATGGCCGCTGGTCGGCGATGTCCGTGGCCTCGGCGGCATGTGCGCCATCGAACTGGTCCGCGAAGCCGCCACCCGCGAGCCCGCCGACGCGGAAACCAAGGAAGTCGCGCACTATTGTTACGAGCGCGGCCTCATCACCATTACCGCCGGGACGTTCAACAACGTCATTCGCATTCTCGTTCCGCTGGTCGTGACTGACGCGCAATTCAACGAAGGGCTCGACGTCATCGAAGCCGCGCTGGCCTCCGTCGCCGATCGCAAGCACGCTGCGCTCTCTCACGCGTAGTTTGGCGTTGGCAGATTCGGTTTACTTTTTGCGGCGCCTACTGGCCGAGCGTCAGCGGCGTGTCCGCGTTGCTCCTCTCACACATCACTTTTGGCGGCGGGCGGCGCTCTCCACTCCCGCCAGCAGTTTGTCGAGCTGCGCGCGGTAGAAATACTGGCCGTTGGCGACGATCGCGACAATCTTCTGGGTGTTGGCGATGTTCTCGAGCGGGTTGGCGGAGAGCAGGACCAGGTCCGCCAGTTTGCCCGGCTCGATGGTGCCGAGCTGGTCTTCCATCGCGAAGAACCGCGCAGGATTCAGCGTGGCGGTTTGCAGTGCTTCGAGCGGCGTGAATCCTGCATCGACGAAGCGCTGCATTTCTTCATGCAGGCTAAAGCCGGGGAAAATGTAGACGCCCGGCGGAGTGTCCGTGCCAGCGAGGAATGGAACGCCGGCTTTGTGCAGCAATTGGGCGACTTCAAGCTCCTTTTGCACGAATTTCTTGCGCGTCACCAGATCGTCGGTGGCATAGCCCTGCTTGATTTCGGCGGTGAAGCGTTTCCATGCGCCTTCTTTCCACGCGGCAGGCGCATACTTCGCGCGCGTGTCCGCGGCAAAGTCGGTTTGGTCGAGCAGGTTGCCGCCGCGCTCCCAAACAAAAGTCGGGCACTGCCAGGTTTGATTCTTCGCGAGCACCGTCGCGAGGGCCGAGGCGCGCGCGGGATCGTAGTTGGCGAGCAAGCGAGTGACCGGCTTGTTGCCTTTCAGGAATTCGTCTTCGTCCGGCGAGCTGCCTTCAAAGATGCCGATCAGGTGCTCGAAGCTTTTCATTCCGGCGTTGGACATTTCGGAGGCGCGCATGGCGTCCGGAACGTGTCCTTCGAACGGGATTTGCTGTTTTTTGGCCTCTTCGGCGATGGCGAAGACAGCGTCGCGGGGAATCAGCGATTGCAGCTTGATGAAATCGGCGCCGCGGCGCTGGAGATCGTCCACGGCGCGGCGACCGTCTTCCGGGGTGGTGATGGCGATGGAGCTTGGGAAACGCGGCTTGGGGCCGTCGAGCATGGGGCCGGAGGTAAAAATGCGTGGACCGATCTGGCGGCCCGCTTCGATTTCGTTGCGCCAACTTTGCACGACGTCGAGTTCGCTGCCCATGTCGCGCACGCCGGTGACGCCGTTGGCGACCAGCAGCGGCAGGACGATGTCGCGGCTGCCGGGAAACCAGTCGCCGAACATCAAGTGCACGTGCATATCCCACAAGCCGGGAATCAGGAACATGCCGCGGCAATTGACGGTCGCGGCGCGCCGGGAATACTTGGCAGATTTACTGGGTCCGACGGAAGCGATTTTGTTCTTGTCCAGGATAACGGTTTGGTCCGGCGTGACCGTACCGGTGCGGACGTTGACGACGCTGACGTTGTTGAGCACCAGCAAGTCGTCCGGCGACGAGGTTTGTGCGCGCAGTGGCGCGGCCAGAAACGCAAAAAGAAGGAAAACGAAGACAGTGCTACGAATGAGAGAGAAGCGATGGCTGAGCATGCGCCCGATTCTAGCTGGTTTCGGCAAAGCTACAACTCTTCGCCCAGGAATTTGCCGAACTGATAAAGCCGGGCGGCAATCGGAGCTATGATTATGGATATCGGCAGCGGCTTGGGAAAAGCGGCTGCGCAAGGTGGGCCTATGCGAAAAGCGAACATTTTGCGGCTGAGTTTGCTGGCGATGCTGGCGGCGGGTGCGGCGACAATCGGGGCAACGGGGGCGGCGGCGCAGGAGAATCCCGCGTCGAAGCCGCACGATATGAACCATATGCAGCATTCGCATGACGGTTTTATGCAGGGTGGAATGCATCACGCGACAGCCAAAGGCGTGAAGCTGGAGCAGAAGATTGACGGGCAAACGATTACGGTTCGCGTGGGACCGCTGACGCTGCCTGCGCATACCAGCCATATGAACATGCCGCAGCCCGCGGATTTGATCTGGCAGATTCCGGTCAACGGATGGCTGCTGGCGTATCACCCGAAGCTGGTGGATGCCAATGGGAACATCGTGCCGGGAATCGTGCTGCATCACGTGGCGTTCTGGAACGAGAACCGGCCGGATTTCCTGTGCGCGAATAAAGAGGAGCACATTTTCGGAGCGGGGAGCGAGTTGACAGACTGGGCGGAGATTCCGGGATTCGGTTATCGCGTGGAGCAGGGGGACAAGATCCGCGTCGAGACCATGGTGCACAACCCGACGGAGACTTCTTACGACAACGCATATCTCGAAGTGACCATTCCGTATCGCGATGCCGGAGGCGCTCCGGTGAAGAATGTCTATCCGGCGTGGATGGACGTGACGGCGTGCGGGCACTCGGGCTACGACCTGCCGGCGGGCGAGAGCGAGAAGACGGGCGAGGTACGGCTGAAATATAGCGGCGTGCTGCTGGGCGTAGGCGGGCATATGCACGACTACGCCAAGCAAATCGTCCTGCGCGACTTGACCCAGAAAGCGACGGTGGCGACGCTGGACGCTAGGGTCGATGCGCAGGGGCGCCTGGTGGGGATGCCGGTGAAAACGTTCTTCGAGGAGGGCGGGTACAAGCTGGCGGCCGGGGATCAACTGAAGATGACCGCGACGTATGACAATATTACGGGCAAGGTGCTGCGCGACGGGGCAATGGGCATCGTGGTGGGTTATTTTGTGCCAGCGGAGGACGGGCCGGTAGCGGCGCTGAGGCGCGGGGCGGTGCCGGTGGCGAAGAAGTAGAGAGGGGCACTGGCCCGGGGCTTCTTTGTTTTCGTATGCGTGGGAGAGGACTTAGGCGCAAGTGTGAGACGCTCAGAATTTTGGCGGTGTGGCCGAGGTGAGCATGGCGGTTCGGACGGTGTTACAGCTGGGAAACCCGAAGCTGCGCGAGATGGCGCTGGTGGTGAAGGATCCGAGGGCGGCGGAGATCCGCGCGCTGGTGGAGGATTTGGCAGATACGCTGGCGTACTGGCGGAAAGAAACGGGTTACGGGCGCGGGATTGCGGCGCCGCAGATTGGCGCGGGATTGCGGATAATTTTCCTGCGGTTGCCGGGGGAAGAACCGTGGCTGCTGATCAATCCGGAAATTATCGAGCGCAGCGCGGAGAAGATGGTGGTGTGGGATGCGTGCCTGAGCTTTCTGGCAATCTTCATGCAGGTCTCGCGGCACCGGGAGATTACGGTGCGGTACCAGGATTTGGAGAGGAAGTGGCACGAGGTGCGAGCGGGCGAGGAGCGCAATTTGTCCGAACTGCTGCAGCACGAGATCGATCATCTGGATGGAATTCTGGCGGTGGACCGGATCACAGATATCCGCACGATCTGCACGCGGGAGGAATTTGAGGTGCGGTACCGGGCGGGCAGCCCGTATGCATTGGTGGAAGAGAGGCAAGCCAGCTAAAAACTACTTTACGGCTTGTGGATTCGGGACCTTGTAGCCGTCGGTTAGGGTCTGCAGGAAAGAGACCAGTGCGGCTTCCTCCTGGTCCGTCAGCTTAAGGTCCCCGAGTTGTCGTTTGTTGAGGTTGGTTGCGTCTTCGGGCGTTGGCCAGCAGGTGGTCTTTTCGCCGGGATCGGCTGGCGCGCACTTGGGCAGAACATCGCGCGTGTTGTAGAAGTGCACCACGTCTTTCAGGCTTTTGAAGTAGCCGTTGTGCATGTAGGCCTTCACAAAGTCGGGCCTTGGACGCATGTCCACATTGCGCAAAGTGGGCACCTGGAACTTCGCGTCGAACTCTGGCGCGAGTTTGATCCACTCGGAATCGGGGTTCAGTTGACCGCTATCGCTTTGCAGCGTGCGCAGGAAGGATCCGACGCCCGTATCGACATACGTGCCTCCGGCAGGGTTGGGACTGTAGCCGAGTGAGTCGGGTTTGCCCTCGTAGAAGATTTGTAATCCCGGGTTCCTGGGAACGCCGAGATTGCTGGCGGTAAAGTCCGTAAAGAGTGGCTCTTCCCCGGGCCCGCCATCGCGATGACACTCGTTGCATCGCGCCTTCCCGCGGAAGAGTTCATAGCCCAGTTTTTCCTGCGGGGTGAATTGGTCCTTTCCTGCCTGCACGTAGTCGTACTTCGAGGTGAAGGGACTCACCTCCGGCGAGAACTCGTATGCGGAAATCGCCAGCGCGAAGTCGTCGTAAGCGTGGTCAGCCCGCCCTCGGTCTGCCGCGCTGAGATGGACCGGGTACGGATCGTTCGCGGGCGGCGGCCCCGGAGTCGCACAGACCTTTGCCACATTGGGAGGCCATTGAATGGCGAATGAATCCGTCCCCCAAACGGTTTCAAAGAGCTTGCGATAGGGAGCCTGGGAAAGGCGGTACGCAACACAGGCGGAATCTGGCAAGCCCATTTCCACGGGATTTGTCGGGGGTCCCTGCGCTTGTTCGGCGCTGGGATTCTGCAGCCGGTAGCCGCTGGCGCGCATATCCCAGAAATTCCCGCCAACAAAGTCGCCCTGAAGTGCGTTGTAGTGGAGCACTGGCGCGAAGGGCGCGTACATGTAGCTCTGCGGCTTTCGATTGCTGAACCGGGTCCTCACCGATCCGGGATACGAGACGGTGGTCAGATTCAAAGATTGAATCGGTCCGGTGAATCCGGTCTCCGGCGTGTGGCAGAAACTGCACGCCTCGTTCTGATGGACGGAGAGATGCTTATCGAAGAGCAGTAACTTACCGAGGGTGCGGACCTGCCCTTGGCGATCGAGCGTGGTGTGTTGCAACTGTCTGAGGGTATCGGCCTCAATCCGATCGATGTCGGCAACGACCCTGGCCACATCCTGATCGAAGGAGGGAGGCATCTGACCGTTGCCGGGCGACTTCGCTTCGCCGGGGATGGCTACACGAGCCTGCGGTCTACTTGCCCCTGCGATTAAGAGCGCCCCGGAGGTGAAAAGACCGAATAGCGGTACGGCGAGATTTCGATTACGCAAGGTCTACTCCTTCAGCGCTGTCTGACCTAGGGCGAGGAGGATCAGGGGTGAGGTTAGCACAATCAGGAAAGCCGAAAAAACCAGGTCGTCCCACCGCGTACGGGAATTGCTCTCCACCGAATTGAAAGGATCATGGCAACTAAGCCGTTTATCGGAAACTGGGGGACTGCGCGCCATTTTCTTCGCGCATGCTGGGCGGGGCCGGTGGTGTAGAATCCGCTGCAACGTGGAGTCAATGAGGCAAACCTGTTTTGTCCAAGGGACATGTCTCCTCATGCGGCTGCGCTGGATTGCTTTCATCGCAGAGCCTAATATCAGGTCTAATTTTGCATCTTGCAGGCGGAGAAACTATTTCAATTCCGAAAGGTGAGTGGCATGAGCGACGAAGCAGGGAAGGACAAATTCACGCGCAGGGGATTTCTGGGAGTGAGCTCGGCAGCGCTGGCCGCTGCGGGAATGCTGTCAGTGGAAAGCGTGGCGGGACAGGACACCAAGGCCAAGGCCGGCAAAGTGGCCAGCGATCCGGGGCCGACAAATCCAGCGATGGATGCGGCAAATATGGATTCGTACATTCCGCCTAGTACGGACGCGGGCGGGGTGCAGACCTTCAAGTATCCGTTTTCCATTTCGCACAAGCGGCAGCATGAAGGCGGGTGGTCGCGTGAAGTGACACAGCGGGAACTGGCGGTTTCCAAAACTCTGGCTGGGGTGAACATGCGGCTCACCGCGGGAGGTATCCGCGAGTTGCATTGGCACACCGCCGCGGAATGGGCGTTCATGCTCACTGGCACGGCGCGGATCACGTGCATCGATGCGAACGGCAAGAGCTTCGTGACGGACGTGAAAGAAGAAGAGCTGTGGTTCTTCCCGCCGGGGATTCCGCATTCGATCCAGGGACTGGGCCCGGATGGCTGCGAATTCCTGCTGGTGTTTGACGACGGCAACTTCTCGGAATACGAGACGGTGCTGCTTTCGGACTGGATGGCGCATACGCCTCCGGAAATCGTGGCCAAGAATTTTGGCGTGAAGCAGGAAGCTCTCGCGAACATGCCGAAGCACGAACTGTTCATCTTTCAAGCGGATGTTCCCGGTTCGCTGGAGGAAGAAAAGCGCATTGCCGCGGGATCTCTGGGGCCATCGCCGATCGATTTTGCGTTCCGGACGAATCAGGGTCCGCCGACGATGCGGAACAAGAACGGCGAAGTGCGGATCATCGACGCGAGCAACTTTAAAGTGTCCACCACGGCCGCGGCGATTGTCACGGTTAAGCCGGGTTGCGTTCGCGAATTGCACTGGCACCCCAACGCGGACGAATGGCAATACTTCTATGCCGGGAAGGGCCGCATGACCGTGTTTGCGACTGGGGGGCGCGCGCGAACGATGGATTTTGAAACGGGCGATGTAGGCTACGTGCAAAAGACGCTTCCGCACTACGTGGAGAACACTGGAACGACGGACCTGAAGTTTCTGGAGATGTTTAAGACCAACTACTACCAGGACTTGGCGCTTTCCGAATGGCTGTCACATACGCCGCCGGCACTGGTCGCGGCGCACCTGCGACTTGATAGAGCAACGCTTAACGCTATGCCGAAAGATAAACCGCTGATCATGCCGGGAGGATGAGGTCCGCTGTCGCACGGCGCTGGGGCGGTGAGGTTCGCTCGCCCCAGCTGTTTTGATGCCTCTTCGAGCAGCGGGCGAGAGAGTTTCCGAGCTGAAGAATCACGACCACAATTACTATGCTGCGGCGAATAAGGTAAATGCGGATGCGTGGAAGTTTCTGCACGAGCACCGAGGGGAGTTCGAATCAAGCCGGGGGCTGGATGGAAAAGTGGTTTCCGATCGAGACGGAGCGGTTGCTGCTGCGGGAATTCCGTGCGGCGGATGAGCCGGACATTCATGAGTACGCGAGCGATCCGGAAGTGTCGCGGCTGATGGACTGGGGGCCGAACACTCCGGAAGTGACCAAAGCGGTGGTCGAGCGGTGGATCGAACAGCAAAGACAATGGCCGCGGCGGAGCGTGGAACTGGCGATTGAGGTGCAGGCCGAGAAGAAGGCCATCGGAGGGATCCGTCTGGAAGTGAAAGACGAGCGGAATCGTACGGGGGACTTTGGGTACGCGCTGAATCGCAACTACTGGAATCGCGGCTACGCTACGGAAGCGGCGAGGGCGATGCTAAATGCGGCGTTTGCAACGCTCAAGATGCACCGGGTGTGGGCCACGTGCGACGTGAGGAATCATGCGTCGTATCGAGTGATGGAAAAGCTGGGAATGCGGCGGGAAGGGTGCTTCGCCAAGGACGCGTTCCAGCGAGGCGAGTGGCGCGATTCGTATCTCTACGCGGTGCTGGCGGAAGAATGGACGGCAAAGTGAAAATGTGGCCGGAGGGTGCGGCAGAATGATGAGCGAAGATGGGGCGAAGAAGGAATGGCCGTGGACGGATGAGCTGGATGCGCTCAGGGCGGCCGGCGAGTATCACCGGCTGGTCTTCGAGAATGCGCACGTGCGGGTGCTGGAAGTGAGGATTGCTCCGGGGCAAACGGTGCCGGTGCATACGCATCGATGGCCTAGCGTGGCGCATACGGAGAGCTGGAGTGATTTCGTGCGGCGCGATGCCGACGCGAACGTGACTCTCGATACGCGCAAGGGAGGTCTACCGCCGAAAACGCAATGGCTGGAGCCGATGGCACCACATTCGGTGGAGAACGTGGGCAGGGCGGAGATTCGCGTGTACGTAACGGAGCTTCTTAAGGATGCGGCAGAATGACATAGAGTGTGCTTTGCGGCGGGTGGCTGCTCTGGTAACATGGAGGGTCTATTCAAGTGACAATTCTTCGAAAGACGCAGGACAAACTATGGCAATGAAGTGCGAATTGTGCGGCAAAGGGCCGCATTACGGGAACGTGGTGAGCCACGCGAACAATACGCGGAGGCGGCGCTGGAATCCGAATTTGCGGCGCGTGCGTGCGGCTGTGAATGGCGCGATGAAACATCTGCGCGTTTGCACTGCATGCATCCGGCTGGGCCGCGTAAAGAAAGCTGCCTGAGCGCTTCGCCTTGAAACTCCTCCTGTCGCGTCTACAAGCTGTGGGCCTCCCGCCTGTGGCGGCACTGCTGCCGCTGGCAGCGGTGCTGCTGGGTATGGCAGCGGGCTGCAAACAAACCAGCCAGCCCGCCCCCGATGTGTGGGCGGTGGTCAACGGAAAAGAGATCAAGCGGGACGACGTGGAGAAGTATTACCGGACCCGCGTGAATCCGGAAGGGCCGGAGCCAACACAGGAAGAAGCGCTGTCGTTGAAGCTGAACGTGCTGGACGAGCTGATCAACAACGAAATCCTGATCGAGCGCGCCAAGAAGCTGAACCTGGAAGCGAGCGACGGCGAAGTCGAAGACAAGTTCACGGAAGTGAAAAGCCCGTATACCGAAGAAGAATTCCAGAAGCGGCTGAAGAGCGGCGGGCTTTCCACGGACGACTTGAAACACGATCTGCGGCGGCAGCTTTCCATCCAGAAGCTGATGAACCGCGAAGTGGTGGCGAAGATTGCGATCACGGATCAGGACATCAACGATTTTTATCGGGCGAACCAGGCGCAGTTCAACGTGGCGGAGCCGCGATATCACATCGCGCAGATCCTGGTGACGCCGCGAAAAGAGAAAGAACTCCGCAACCGCAAGAATGACGATGCGACCAATGAAGCGGAAGCGCAGCGAAAAGTGAAAATGCTGATGGACCGCCTGAACAGTGGCGCGGATTTCTCCCAGTTGGCCATGGATTATTCGGAAGACGTAAGCACGGCGGCAACGGGCGGAGACCTCGGCTACATCCCGGAGTCGGGATTGAATCCGCCGCAGGTGGACCCGGCGCTGAAAAAGACCGTCCTGGGGCTGAAGCCGGGGCAGGTGAGCGAGCCCCTGGTGTCCAAGGACGGCGTGCATATTTTGAAGCTGATTTCGCGCGAATCGCCGGGACTGCGCGGGCTTTCCGATCCGCAAGTGCAGCAATCGATTCGCGACACGCTGAGAAACCAGAAAGAGCAACTGCTGCGGGTCGCGTACCTGACGATCGCGCGCGACGAAGCGCGAATCACGAACTATTTGGCGCAGCAAGTGATCGAGACGTCCGGGAAGCTTTCAGGCGCGGGCAAGCCCGCTGGCTCGACAGCGCCTGCACCTGCCAAGCCGTAATTCTCGACCTCAGAGTTTTAGTCCACCCACATCAACACGTCGCCGGCATTGACGGCTTGGCCTTCGCTGGCGAGAACGCGTTCGATGCTGCCGCTCTTCGGTGAGCGAATCTCGTTCTGCATCTTCATCGCTTCGACGACGACAAGCCCTTGGCCGGCTTCCACTTTTTCGCCCGCCTGAACGAGAACGCGGACGATTTTCCCGGGCATTGGAGCGGCCACCTGCTGACGTCCTTCCGCTTCGGCGGCCCCATGACGGCGGCTTCGCCACGCGCGCGGATCGATGACTTTCGCGATAAACGCGTGCAGGCCATCCTGAATCTGCAGCGCCCCGTTGGGAGCGGGCGCGACGCGAACCTCGTGCACACCGCCGCGCAGCAGAATCGAGAAAGTGTGGGGCGCGACCTCGGCGACGTCGGCGTCCAGTAAGTGGCCGTCGAGAGAAATGCGCCAGCCGTTTTTCACGCGCTCGATTTCGACGACGCGCTTCGCGGCGCCGCTTGCGCCAGAGAGTTGCACTTCGCATCTCATGGCGTGCGGTCCAATTGCTGGCGGCGGCCTTCGAGCTTCCAGCGAGAAACTTCTTCGCGCGACATTTGCTCTGCGGGCGCCGCGTTATGCGTCGCGTGCCAAACGGCTGCGGCGATGGCGGCCGCGTCGGCGCTGTCTTCGCTGGCCGCGCTTGGTGCGGCTGCAATAGCGGATGAGGGCCGGCGCAGCATTTCATCGAGCCACTTGGTGTGAATCTCGGAACGCCGAAAATCAGGCTCCGCAAGAATGCGCCGAAACAGCCCGGCATTGGTTTTAATGCCGGTAACGGCGTACTCCTCGAGCGCGCGGCGCAATCGCGCGATAGTCTCTTCGCGGCTGTTGCCCCACGCGATCAACTTGCTGAGCAACGGATCGTAATCGTTGGGCACGGTCCAGCCTTCGTAGACGCCATCATCGAGACGTATGCCGGCGCCACCGGGAGAATGCAGCGAAAGAATCTTGCCGGGCGAGGGAAAGAAATTGTTGTCAGGATCTTCGGCGTACAGGCGGACTTCCATAGCGTGTCCGCGCGGCGTGATGGTTTCCCAGGCAAAAGGCAAGCGGTGGCCGGCAGCGATGGCGATCTGCAACTTGACGAGGTCGAGGCCGGTAACTTGCTCCGTAACGGGATGCTCGACCTGCAAACGCGTGTTCACTTCGAGAAAATAAAAATCAAGCCGCGCATCCACGAGAAACTCGACCGTGCCGGCGTTCACGTAACCTCCGGATCGCGCGAGGCGCACCGCCGCATCTCCCATCTTCCTGCGCAAATCCGGCGTGACGATCGGCGAGGGCGCTTCCTCGATCACTTTTTGGTGGCGGCGCTGCACCGAGCATTCCCGTTCGCCAAGCGAAACGACGCGGCCGTGCGCGTCGGCGAGAATTTGGATTTCGATGTGGCGAGGCTTCTCGAGATATTTCTCGAGGTACACGCGCGCATCGCCAAACGCGTTCATGGCCTCCGAGGACGCATCGCGAAACGCGCCTGAGAATTCCCCGTCAGCATTGACAAGGCGCATTCCCTTTCCGCCGCCTCCCGCGACGGCCTTCAGCAAGACCGGATAGCCCATGCTTTGCGCGAGCGCCTGGGCCTCGGCAGGATTCTCGATGGGATCGTTGGTGCCGGGCACGGTGGGAACTTCCGTGCGGCGCGCCAGCTGGCGACCAGCGGTCTTCGAGCCGAGCGCTTCCATGGCTTCGGCGGGCGGGCCGATGAACGTGAGGCCCGCATCCGTGCAAGCCCGCGGCAAGGCAGCATTTTCTGCCAGAAAGCCGTAGCCGGGATGCACGGCGTCGCAGCCGGCGCGGCGCGCGACGTCCATCAATTTGTCGATGCGCAGATAGCTTTCGCGCGAAGGCGCAGGTCCCACAGGATAAGCCTCGTCGGCGAGGCGCACGTGCAGCGATTGGCGGTCCACGTCGCTGAAAACCGCTACGGAGCGAATGCCCAGCTCGCGGCAGGCGCGCACGATGCGCACGGCAATCTCACCGCGATTGGCAATTAGAATCTTCTTGAACATGCGTGATTGGAATGCAGACGGAGTTTAGCACGCACCGGGCCGAGGGGAAGGGCGTGCTTCGCTTCGCGTGACTAATCGTGCGCTTTTTGAGGGCAAGCCCGCGGCGACACACCCAGCCTACAGCGGGATGTTCCCGTGCTTCTTCCTCGGATTTGTATCCTTCTTGTTTTCCAGCGCCCGCAGCGCGGTAATCACGCGGGCCCGCGTCTCCGCCGGCTCGATGACCGCATCGACATAGCCGCGCTCCGCCGCAACGAAAGGATTGGCGAAACGCTCGCGGAATTCCTCGATTTTCTCCTGGCGCAGCTCTTCGCGCTCGGATTCCGGCGCCTTATCCAGCTCGCGCTTGTAAACGATATTCACGGCGCCTTCCGGCCCCATCACCGCGATCTCCGCCGTCGGCCAGGCGAAATTCGCATCTGTGCGAATATGCTTTGAGGCCATGACGCAATAAGCGCCACCGTAGGCTTTGCGCGTAATGATCGTAATCTTCGGAACCGTGGCCTCGGCAAACGCGAAAAGCAGCTTGGCGCCATGCTTGATGATGCCGCCAAATTCCTGCTGCGTTCCTGGCAGAAAACCCGGCACGTCTTCGAAAGTAATCAGCGGAATATTGAAAGCATCGCAAAAACGCACGAAGCGCGCGCCTTTCACGGAAGCGTTGATGTCCAGCACGCCGGCCAGATACGCCGGCTGGTTCGCCACGATCCCAACCGGACGGCCATCCAGGCGCGCGAAACCCACGACCATGTTCTTGGCAAAGTGTTCGTGAACCTCGAAAAAGTAGCCATCGTCGACCACCGCGTGAATGGCGTCCTTGATGTCGTATGGCTTTTGCGGTGCGTCCGGCACCAGTACGTTCAGCGATTCCTCGCGGCGCGCGGCAGGATCGCCGGTCGGTTTGCGCGGCGGATCCTCCAGGTTGTTGGCAGGCAGAAAGCTCAGTAGTTCGCGGATCATCGCCAGGCAATCGGCGTCGTCGCGCGCCACGAATTGCGCCACGCCGCTTTTCTCGTTGTGCGTCATCGCGCCGCCGAGCTCCTGCTTGGTCACTTCCTCGTGTGTCACCGTCTTGATCACCTCCGGACCGGTGACGAACATGTACGAAGTCTCGCGGGTCATAAAAATAAAATCGGTGATCGCCGGAGAATACACGGCACCGCCCGCGCAAGGTCCCATGATGGCGCTGATCTGCGGAATCACGCCGCTCGCCAGCGTATTGCGCAGAAAAATATCCGCATAGCCCGCCAGTGAAGCAACTCCTTCCTGAATGCGCGCGCCGCCCGAATCGTTCAGGCCAATCACCGGCGCGCCGACTTTCATCGCCAGATCCATGATCTTGCAAATTTTTTGCGCGTTGGCCTCGGAGAGCGATCCGCCGAACACCGTGAAGTCCTGCGCAAACGCATAAACCAGCCGGCCATCAACGCGGCCGAAGCCCGTCACGAAGCCATCGCCAGCCGGGCGCTGTTCTTCCATGCCGAAATCCACACAGCCGTGGCGCACAAATTTGTCGAGCTCCTCGAACGTGCCTTCGTCTAGCAGCAGGTCAATGCGCTCGCGCGCGGTCAGTTTGCCTGCTTTATGCTCACGTTCACGCCGCTCCGCGCCGCCTCCGGCTTCCGCCTCCGCGGAAAGCCGCCGGAGTTCTTCCATACGATCGTGATGCTTCCTTGCCGAAATTGCTGCTGGCTTGTCAGGCAAGCGGTCCTCCCGGAGTCGGTTTTTTCGGGGCAAAGATACGCACCGCAAGGTGCGTGGCGAGCCACACGGTTCCCAGCAACAGCACCACGCCCAGCAGCAACTCGGCACAGATCGCCCCGGCGCGCTGCAACGGAGATGTAATCGACGTCACACGAACGGTGGCCTCTACCAGGATGAACATGGCCGACAGCGTCATCGCCACAATCAAGACGGTCGTCACAAGGGAGGCGAGTATGGTTTTCATGGCCAAGCGCGAGAGCTGCGTTCCGCCCGCGCACGAAAGAATAGCGCAAGCTTGCGCAAATCAAAATCGCGAACACCGCCCTGGGTACTGGGTCAGTTCCGTTAGTCCGTAATCCGCCTGAGATCCGCAGCGTGCGAGGATGGGACCTCTAACCGCCTCTCACGATCGAGCCGGGTTGTTACGCAATCTCCCGTACTGGCTTCGAGAGCGCAGCTCCGGCGGCGGCCAACAACATTAGTCCTCCGGCGAGCAGAAACATGAACGTCAAGCTCCAGGAAACCAAAAATCCTGCCACCGCGAGGGAGATGGGTGTTATTCCATAGGAGGCGAGCATAAGCACGCTCGCGGCCCGGCCTCGCATTGCCGCATCGATTCGCTGCATAGCCCATGCGTTGATGTGGACGTTGACCATTCCCGCCGCTGCGCCCATGACCAGCAACACGCTGGCGATGCTCCACACTTTTCCCAGCAGCCCGATAGCGCCGAGACAAAGACCCAAGATCACAGAGACCACGAGAATCAGGAGGCCGCGTCTGCGAATCTTCCACACGCCTGCCAACAGCGCGCCCGACAGACCACCCGCGGCAACCGCCGAGATCACGATGCCGAACACGGCAGGCGAACCGAATCTTGTTTTCGTCAAGTACGCGAGACCAATGGAAACCGGCCCGCCAACGCAGAAATTCATGATCGTTGCCAGCAGCATCAGCGAGCGGAGCGGCACATCCCTGCCCACGTAGGCAATTCCCTCGGCGATCGACTGCCACACCGCTTTCCGGACAGTCTGCGATTTGGGTGGATCGGGCAGCTTCCACAAGGCGCCGATGATGAACAGGAAACTGATCGCGTCCACGAAGAAAGCCCAAGCCACCCCCAGCGTTTTGATCACTAGCCCTGCGGGAACGGGTCCTACAATAGTGGTTAACTGGGCCGTGCTTTGGCTGACCGAGGACGCCGCGACTAGCTGCTCGCGTTTCAACAGCGAAGGCAAGTAGGCCGTTTGTGCGGGACCTGCAAATGCATCGGCTACACCAAAAAGCACCGCTAGAGCGTACAGCTCCCATGTTTGCAAGACTCGCAGCCAGACTAGAACGCCGATCACCGCGACACAGAGGGTGCGCGCCATCGCGGTAGCCATTAAAATCTTGCGCGCGGAAATTCGGTCGCTGACGGCACCACCCATCAGCATCAGCAGAGCTCGGGGAATAGCGCCTGCCATCATCACTGTGCCCATCGCCAGGGCCGAGCCGGTCTGCTGTAAAACGAGCCATGGCAAGGCCACCAGGTAAAACTGATCGCCCAGCAAGGAAATAGTGCCTCCGATTAGCCAAAGGCGATAGCGCGCATCGCGCAGCGGATGCTCCACAGATGTTGTGGAAACGGGGTTTGCAGAAATCGTGTTAGAAGCCATAAAGAAATCTCCTTGAAGGATGGCCGGCCGGGAAAACCGCAGGCGCAGGCGCTCCAGGTCAAACGGAATCTTTACAATGTAAATGTAAATTCACATTTACATTCGTGTCAAGCATAATCTTACTGAGCTCCAGGAGGAAGCCCATGGCCAAGAAGACATTCGAACCACAACAGGCGCGCAGCAGGGAATCCACGCGTAAGCTTTTGAAGGCCGCCGCGGAAGTGCTCGGACAACACGGGCTTGAGGGCACCACCATTCCGCGCATCGCTCAGCACGCGGGGTTGACCCCGGGGGCCGTCTATCGCCGTTTCCCGGACAAGGACGCGCTGCTGGAGGCTGTGGTCATCGGCATCCTGGAGCGGCAGGAACAGAGGTTGCGCATGGCGCTTACGCCCGACATGGTCCGCCAGATTCCTCTGGCCGTGTTTGCCGAGCAGCTTGTCAGCAGCATGCTCGTCAGCTACCGCGCAAACGCCGGCCTGTTTCGTGCGCTCCGGCAGTTCTCGCAGGGGCGCTTTCACACGCCGTTTTGCAAGCGAGCCGCCAAACTGGAGATGCGCGGCATCCAGCACCTCGTGGAGTTGTTCTTGCTGCATCGGAATGAGGTCAAGCACCCCGACCCGCCGCTCGCCTTATCCTTCGCCCTGATGACGCTCACCAGCACTCTCGTCGAACTAATCCTGGCCGATCACGATTTGAAGTACTGGCAGGCCGCCATTCCCAAGGATGACCAGTCACTCAAGCGCGAGTTGCTGCGCACCTTCCTCTGTTATTTGGGTATCAAGCAGAAAGATAGCTGAGCGCCGGACTGATAATCACAGACTTTAACCCACCTACTCGCCAAGCCTTGCCCGTGCGCACGGCAAATTCCCCGAAGCTGGAGTGAACAACCGGTTGTCCATAGAAGTGGCGGCACACGCATTTTGATTCAGGAATCTAACTTGGTAACTCCCGAGTTCGGCAACTCGGAAACTATCGTCGGACCGGGTGGCGAGATTTCAGCGCAGCCCGGACCAATCGTCTGCCACCAGAATCGAATCGGTGGGATTCGCTGGATCATACTTCACGCTGGCCGGTTGTCCCGCAACCAGCCGATCCAAGCGGATCTGCCCTTCGAGTCCGGTGATGTCCTGCGCCGTGTGATAGGTCACTCCGGAAATCGCGTAGCTGTAGGAAACCAGATTCCGAGCCCGCATGTCCGGCAAGGGGCGTGCGCCCCCAAAGATCTTCCTGCGCTGCTCGGGCGCCGTTGGCGGATGCTCGGCAAGCTCGACGATTTGCCCTTCCGCGATTCGCCCAATCTGATTCAAATGCAGCCGGCGCCTGCGCTCGGCGTCCTCCTGATTTTCAGCGGGGCGGAAGAACGCGTAAGCGATCATGGCGATGGCGGCAACGGCCACTCCGCCCACCGTGAGCGCCAGTTTCCAGTCGGCCAACAATTTTTCCAACGGGGCGGCTCCAGTCCGTTAAATCGATTCTCGTGAGAGGCGTTCGGGCAGGTGACGTCTTTGCGCGGACGTGAATCCGCCGGTCCTTGCTAGCGCCGCCCCACTCTTGCGTATTCTACCGATTGCCGCGCTCCGCGAGAACCTACGATTGCGGAGCCTGCACCGGATTGCGCAACACGCCCACTCCTTCGACCGTTGTTTCCGCAACGTCGCCGGCAACAAGCGGCCCCACGCCCGCGGGCGTTCCCGTGGCGATCACGTCGCCCGGAAGGAGCGTCATCATGCGAGAAATCCACCGCACCAAAAAGGCCACCGGATAGATCATCAGCGAGGTCCGGCCAGACTGGCGCAGCGTGCTGTTCACGCGCAGTTCAACCAGCACATCCGCCGGGTTCAGTTGCGTTTCGATGTGCGGCCCGATCGGGCAAAACGTATCGAAGCCCTTGCCGCGCGTAAATTGCACGTCGCTCTTTTGAATGTCGCGCGCCGTCACGTCATTCAGGCAGGTGTAGCCCGCGAGGTAGGAAAGCGCGTCCGCGTCATCCTTCAAATGCGCGCACTTGCGTCCTACCACCAGCGCCAGTTCTCCCTCATGCTCGACGCGCTGCGAAAACGGCGTCAACACGATAGGTTCATCGGGGCCCACAATCGAAGACGGCGGCTTCAGGAAAATCAGCGGCTCCTGGGGAACTTCGTTGCCGAGTTCGGCTGCGTGCGCCGCGTAGTTGCGTCCGACGCAAACGATCTTGCTTGGTTCGACCGGCGCCGTGAATCGCACGTCTTGAACGCTCCATTTCCGGGAGCCGGCTGACCACGAATCCCAGGGCCGTCCGGAAATCTCGCGTACTTCGCCGCCTTCGAGCACACCATACACCGGCAGCGCAGACACCTGCGCCATACTGCGAACCTGGAATCGGCAGAATTTCATCTATCCCTCAAGTCATGCGGTGATTGGATGGTGGTGCGGAAGAATGCGAAACTGAGCTGACCGGCGGATGCGGGCCGCGCAAGCGCCACACGACGCTCCCGATCCAGCAAATCGTCGCGACGATCGTGTACACCACCGCGCCAGCCATGAATACATGAAACGCGCCGTAGCGTTGCTCCAGTCCCGTGAAAAAAAAGCCCAGCAGCCGGTAGCTGACGCTCAAAATCCCCCAGGCAATCGATCCGGAAGCCCACAGACTCCCGGGCATACCGTAGAAACGCAAGATCGGGATCAACGCCAGCAGACCGATCGCCACAGCTGCTGCCGCATTGCGCTCCAGCGCAAAACGCTCCAATAGCGGCATGCGATTCGCCACCATCACCCACGCGGCCAATATCAACGACAGGCACAGGCCCACGTAAACACCGGTACGCACCGCCGCATTGTGAAGGGCGGACAGCCTTCCGTAACCCGGCAAGTGCGGGCGTATTGGCATGAGGGACTGGCTCCCACGTTTCCAAAAATGTTCTAGTGCTGTTCAACCCGGGTTCACGGCGATGGTTGCGCTACTTCCACCGCAATTTGCTGGCTGGGCGCGCTCTCGTTTCCGGCCCGGTCGACAGCGGTCACGGTGTACCAATAGCGGTGGCCCGGCTGCACTGAGGTATCGCGAACCGAAGGCGTCAGCAACAGCTCCGGAGTGATCGACGTTCCCCGGGCACCTTCCTGCTCATTCCTATAGACGCGATATCCTGCCAGATCGGTTTCGCTGTTAATCGCCCACGACAAATCGACCTGTACGGAACCTTCCGTAGCGCCTGGCAGCACCGCCGCCACAATACCAGTAGGCCCCGCGGGCGGAAAAGTGTCAACCGGCGTAACCACCGCGGGCGCGGAGTCGCCCGACTCGATCCCTTCGCCCGCGGGCAATACCGCGCTGCGGACCACGTAGACATAGGTCTTGCCGAAGTCGAAACCCGCGTCGCGATAGCTGGGGCTCTCCGCCGGACCGAGCAGCGTGAGTTTCACTCGCCATTTCGTTTGCGCCAGATCTTTCGCCGCAGCTTCGGCGGAACTAGCATCAATTTCGCCGCGGTACACGCGATAGCTGGCTGCCCCACTCAACGGTTCTCCGCCAGAAGTCTTCGCCGGCGGAATCCAGCTCAATTCGATCGCCGCCTCGGTCACGCGCGCTTGCAGCGTCGCGATGGGCTCCGGTACCGCATACAACTTGAGAACCACCGCATTCGAATTCGCGGACGCGCGCTTCTTGGAAACGCGCGTCCGCACTTCGTATGCAACTCTCAAGCCCGGATGTGCCTTGGTTTCTTCCGGAGACATCGGATCTACAACTTCGACGCGATCCTCTTTCGGATCTTTCACTACCAGTTCGCCGGGGATGGTTTCGACCACGCGGAACGTCTTTGCGTCGGGCGTGCCGTCATCCTTGGCCGAGCCGCGCAGCACTTCGATCGCCGGCGTCTCCGCCAGCCGGTCACCGGTGGTGCTGTTCTTCGGCAGCGTGAATGTCAGTTGGACGCCGTCACCGCGCTGCCGTGCGGATAAATCCGCAACCGTGGCGGGAATTGGCGGCGCGGGCGGCGTGGGTTCGCCGGGCGCGCCACATCCGGCAAGCGAAAAGAAAGCCGCAGTCAACATGCAACAGGACGCGACGCAGCCTAGCCGAACGCATTCGCTCGCCGTTGCGCGGTTCAACCCGCTTCCAGTTTTCATTTTTAGCGGTCGGCGGTCACAGGATGTAGCGGCTCAAATCCTGGTTCTTCACAATGTCCACAAGCTGCTTGGTCACGTACGCTCCATCGACCTTCACGTTCTTTTTCTTCAAGTCCGGCGCTTCGAACGAAATCTCATCCAGCACCTTCTCGAGAATCGTGTGCAGCCGCCGCGCGCCGATGTTTTCCGTCTGCTCGTTGACGCTGGTGGCGAATCGCGCAATCGCCTCCACCGCGTCTTCCGTGATATTCAGCTTGACGCCTTCAGTCTCCAGCAGCGCCACGTATTGCTTGATCAGCGCATTCTTCGGCTCCGTCAGGATGCGCACGAAATCTTCTTCCTTCAGCGATTGCAGCTCCACGCGAATGGGCAACCGGCCTTGCAATTCGGGAATGAGATCCGACGGCTTGCTCACATGAAACGCACCCGCCGCAATGAACAAAATGTGGTCGGTTCGAATCATGCCGTACCGCGTGTTGACCGTCGTTCCCTCAATGATCGGCAGAATATCCCGCTGCACGCCTTCGCGCGACACATCCGGCCCATGTCCGGACTCGCGCCCCGCCACCTTGTCAATCTCATCGATGAAAATAATGCCCATCTGTTCCGCGCGCTCCACCGCCATGCGCGTCACCTGATCCATGTCCAGCAGCTTATTTTCTTCTTCCTGAATCAGGTATTCGAACGCGTCCGCCACCGACATCTTCCGCTTTTTCTTCTGCTGCCCGAAAAATCCGCTCAGCATGTCCTTTATATTGACGTCCATCTCCTCGGCGCCCTGGTTCGAAATAATTTCGAACGACGGCATCGCCCGCTCGCGCACTTCGAGGTCCACCATGCGCTGGTCCAGCTTGCCTTCGCGCAACTGGGCGCGCAGCTTTTCCCGCGTCCGCTGCGTCTGCTCGCGTTGCGCCGCAGCCTCCGCTTCGCTCGTTCCCGGCGCCGGAGGCGGCGAGGGCGGCAGCAGCAAATCCAGCACGCGTTCTTCCGCCGCTTGCTCCGCGCGATCCGCCACTTCGTCGAGCTTCTCCTCGCGCACCATATCGATCGATGTCTCCACCAAGTCCCGCACCATCGACTCGACATCCCGACCCACGTACCCAACTTCCGTGTACTTCGAAGCTTCCACCTTCACGAACGGGCATCCCGCCAGCCGCGCCAGCCGCCGCGCAATTTCCGTCTTGCCCACGCCTGTCGGCCCGATCATCAGAATGTTTTTCGGCAGCACATCTTCCGCAATCTCCGGGGGAAGTTTCTGCCGCCGCACGCGGTTCCGCAGCGCCACCGCCACTGCTCGCTTCGCCGCCGCCTGCCCCACGATGTACTTGTCCAGCTCCGCCACGATCTCCCGCGGCGTCATATCGTCCAGTGCCGGAAGCAGCTCTTCGCTTTCTTCCAACGCCGGCGCGCTCCCGCCGTTCGGCATGAAAATCAAATCTTTGTCGGACTTGCTAGCCATTCTTGATCCCGTCTGTGCGCCCTGAAACTACGCCCCCGCCCATTGCAACGCTACAACTCTTCCACTGTAAAGTTATCGTTCGTGTAAATGCAAATCTCGCTGGCGATGCGCATCGCTTCCATCGCCAATTCTTTCGCGCCAAGCTTTGAATGCTTCACCAGCGCCCGCGCCGCCGCCAGCGCATACGTCCCGCCGGATCCAATCGCCACAATCCCATCATCCGGCTCGATCACGTCGCCGGTGCCGGAAAGTATCAGCGTCGCTTTGGTATCCGCCACGATCAGCAGCGCTTCCAGATGCCGCAGCGCACGGTCTTTCCGCCAATCCTTCGCCAGCTCCACCGCCGCCTTCTGCAGATTCCCCGAAAATTCCTGCAGCTTGCTCTCAAACCGTTCGAACAGCGAAATCGCGTCCGCCGTCGACCCCGCAAATCCCGCAATCACTTTGTCGTTGTACAGCCGCCGCGACTTCCGCGCCGAATGCTTCATGATGTGGTCGCCCATGGTCACCTGACCATCCGCCACCAGCACCACTTTATTTTCCTTCCGCACGCACAGAACCGTAGTTCCGTGCATGGCTTCGCCGCTCGGTCTGCTCATCCGCTCAGTGCGCATTGGAATAGTATACAGGCGCGCCGCCAGGGTCGCTATTCACCCGCCGGAGCGAAGCCCGAGTCCCGCGTTATTGGGGCAGTTCGCGAAAGGACAAAACCTTGTAACCGGTGGCCTGTTGCGCCGCCTTGATCCAGCAGCTGCTGTAGTAGACGCCGGTGCCGTTACCCGTCTGGATGTACGATGAAGCGGCAGGCGCAGGCAGCTGTGCACCCGTACTGTCCAGAATCTTGGCCAGCAGGATTCCCCCACGAATGTCTCCGGTGCCGCCGGAAGCGGAAGCGCTGGTGAACTTGCCTTGCCCTATCACCAGGATCAGCCCTCGCCAGGACGCGGCTGAATCGAAATTCAGATTTCCAGTCACCACCAGCAATCCGTAACCGATGTTGTTCCATCCGCTGACCGTCAAATCACCGTTCACGACGATGGTTTTGGGCGTGCTCGGAGACATTCCGGCGAAAGGGCCGGGGGCGGCGTCTGATACGCTTGTGGTGCCACTCGTCGCGTCGGCGATTTGCCCGAGATCATGCACCACTTTGTTCAGGCCGGTCACGTCGAGCAGATTCGCTGTGATCACCGTTGCTATGTCGTTCACGCTCGGCTGGGGAAGCGGTGGGGGGGGAGGGAGATTCAGCCCCAGGTAGTTGCCAGGGTGCGCGGAAACCATGGGAGGCCGGTTTGTCCCAGAGAGATCGCCCATAGTCGTATATCCCAGTCCGGTAAGCGGCGTCCCTCCAGGATTGCACGATCCCACTACGTCGTGATCGTTTCCGTCCACGTAGAATGCAGAGGAAAATGGCGCCGAAAAACTGACGCCGCTGCCCACCATCGTTAACGCCGCGGGAACCTGCATCACGCTGAGATTCGGCGCAACTACATTCTGCAACACCTTCTGGCTGCCGTTCGGCAGCACCGCCAGCGACGTAATCTCAATCGCCTGCACCGCTGTCGACGGCGGAGTCGTGGATACAATCAGGCTCGGCCTTTGCACTCCGTGCGAATCCACATGCGCAGAATCGTAATATAGCGGCGTCGTCGAATCGTTTGGGTTCGTGCTGCTTACCTGCAGGTTAAGTGAAGTCTCCGTCACTGCGTTAATCCGCACCCATTTGTACAGCGGTCCCGGAATGCCCGCGGCGTTGTTCCCCGAAATCGAAGGAGTCGTTTGCGTATTTCCCGGGGTCGGTGCCGCGCCGAACTCGCTTTCGTATTCTGTGTCTGGGAATGGGTCTCCAGGGTTGGCCGGATTGACGGCTCCGCCGTTCACGATGTAGCGAACTTGACCGAGCGCAAGCGGCGTTCCGCCCGTCGGCATAAATCCCGCTACCGCGTTATTGAAGTAGTCCGGATTCTTCGGTTGCAGCCGCCCGCGCGCTTCTTCCAGCCCCGCCACTGCCGCGTAATGCACCGCCGCCGAAGACCGGTAATTCGACGTCAGCGCGCTCTCCGTCCCTGCCGAAAGAATCAGCGCGATCGCCACGATGCTCACCAGCATCAGCACGAAGATCGCGATCAACAGCACGATCCCCGCTTCCGGCTTCCGCCGACGTTTTGTCCGCAGCTCCTTCACGTACTCTCTCCGCGCAAGCATCACTGGGTTGGATTCACCAGGTGCCCCCGCCCGTTCAATACCACCAGCCGCGGCTGCCCGGTGTTCGCATCCACCTGCGCCGACGCCACGATCAGCGTCACTTCCACGTCACGGATGTTCGCCGGAGCATTATTGCCTCCTGGGTCCGTGCACTGTTTCCCCGGCACGCCGCAAAAGTACTTGAAGATTGGCACCGGCGCTCCCCCGGGAAACATCGTCGGATAGATTGCCTGATACTGCGCAATCTGCGCCGCCGAAGCGTTGTTCATCACGTTCTGTACAAAGGGCACCAGCGTTGGCAGCGTCGCATCGTCCGGATCAGTCGCTTTGTCTACGAAACCCCGCATCAGCGTCGTACCACCCGGCGCTAGTTGGTAGCGCACCCATTTCACCTTGCTTCCCGCCGCCTGCGGATTCACGTTCGTCTCGATGATCAGATCGTAGTCTGCCGGCGTCGTACATCGGCTTCCAATCGCGCAAGGCGAAAAACTCGTTCCCGGCGAATACCCGGGAGCCCATGCCACCGGTGTCTCCGCAAAACTTGAATGATCGCTGGGGCTGTCCGAAAATTGTCCCGGCGGCGGATACCCCGCAATATTTACGTCCCGTACGATCTGGTCCAATCCCAGCCGCGCCTCCTGGAACGCACTCAGCGCTTGCGATTGCGTTGAATACGCCTTCTGGCTCGCGATCAGCAGCCCAAACGCTGCTCCGACCACCACCAGAAAAATCCCCGTCGCGGTCATCAACTCCAACAGCGAAAACCCGCCTTCCCGTTTGCCTCCGCGATGCCTCATTGTTCCACCATCGTATCCAGCACCACCGGAACGTAGAACCCGTTCCCGCCTCGCTTTGTCGCTCCCAGGATGAATCTCTTGCTCGTCGGCGTTCCATTCGTGTTCACGTTCGTGATCACCGTCCACCTGACGTCGTACGTCGTCCCTGCCGGATCGTTCGGATCCTGATAGTTGAAGCTGTAGCCGGGTATCTGCGCCGCAGCAAAATTGATCACTGGCAGGCCAGATTCCAGCGGGCTCCCCACCGCTTGCCCCGGTTGTGTCGGATCTCCCAGAACGCACGCATGCGACAGCGCATCCGTAAATCCCGTCGCCGCCACCGGCTGCGCCATCATCTGATTCAGTTCGCTCTGCGCCAGCACAGTCGCGCTCGAGTCATTCCGATTCGTCGCATTGGACACAATCGACGCTGGCACCAGTTGCGCGATCGCCACCAGGCACACCATCAACACCACGATCGCCACCAGCACTTCCGTCAGCGTAAATCCGCTTTGCCTGCGCCGCTGCATCCTTTTCAAACGCACCGTTCGCCTGCTTTCTTTCCGCCTCAACCCGTACGCCGCCAGTCTCCCGCCGCCGTCGACGTCCACACCTGCGTCGCTCCCGACGGCAGCACTACCACCGCGCGATACCCCACCTGCGGGTCCGTCGCGCTCCCCACATAAAACACATATACCGCCGGCGATCCCGCTCCGTAATCAACCGCTCCTCGCGCATCAAAAGCGATTGCTCCGTTGGCCCCGGACTTCACGCTCAAATTCAGCGTCCCGACCGTCGCCGCGATCGGTGCCGGATTTGGCGCCGCGGCCAGTAAGTCCGCCGGCTCGCCAAACACTTCCTGCACCTCCGTCGCGTCCGGCGCTCCATTCGCAATCGTATCCTTCCACACTGTCCACTGCCCGCCCGCCTGGACTAACCCCAGGCTCACCTTGGTGTTCATCCGGATGGCCTCGAACCTCGTCAACTTCACCAGCCCCGCCAGCCTCGTCGCCTTATCATTCAGTTGATACGTCCGCAACGTACGCACGATCTGCGGCGAGACCATCGCCCCCAGAATCAGGATCACCCCTAGCGATACCAGCACCTCAAGCGTGCTGAAGCCTCTCGAGATGCCTCGCCGCTTGCTCGCGAAAGTGTCTTTTCGTCCCATTTTGGGGCTGCTTCTGCCTACGGGAATAACCGACGTGTTCCGGCCTTTCCTAAGGCCGAAATGCCCTAAGGCCGAAATGATAGTACGGGACATCCGATGGGTACCACGGAAAACCAGATACCTCTACACTAGGACTAAACTAGCTTGTTGGCAAGACACGTTGGTACTGGGACTAGGCCCCGCCCTAAATGCCTGAATCCAGAACCCTTACGCCAGGCACTTATGAAAGATTCGTGAACCTCCGCGCCACTATTCCCGCCCCGATAGGCACCGGGATAGGTATTTCCCAATTCGGTTCACGGATCAATCCTTCGCCGTCTTGTACTTATCCTTATCCTTCTTCTTCCCCACTTCCGCGAATCTCTTCTCCAGCGCCGCCTTGGTAAAGAAATCCTCCGGCAATCCCGGATTGTAGTTGCACGAATTCAGAAACGCCTGGTACGTTTTTCGCCCGTTGCGCTCCCGCGAAATCTGCAATGGCACGTACAGCCCGCCAACTCGCTGATAATTCGAGTAAATCGTCGATTCGTCCGTCCGTTCCGCTTGCCCGGAAGCATCATCCGTAATCGTCGCCACGCTCCGCACCAGCAAATGCGTCGATTTCTCCACCGCCAGCCGGAACACCCGCTGCTCCTGATCTCGAATCTCCACCCACTCCACCGGCTTCAGGTCCACAATGTCCGGCCCAGCGTACCTTACCGTAACTCCCTCTTCCTTCAGCCGCAGCCGCAGCAGATTGTCCGTATTGCGCTTCGCCAATTCCTGAAAATCCGCAATCGACGTTGCGGGCATGTCTTCCACTCCCGCCTTGTCCATCACCCAGCCTTCATTGCCGTTGTACTGCGTAATGATCGTTCCGCCGCCTGAAATGTCCAGCCCATCGATCCCCAGCACGAATCCCAGGATCGAGTTGTGGCCCTTCGCCACGTATTCCGTCCGCGTCTTGTCCGGATACTCCCAGTAATCCTTGAACTCGATATAACCGCTCAGCTCTCCCGCATGTCCAAACTGTGCCCGCCGCCCCGCGCATTCCCGCTGCCGCACGCTCAAATACGCCGGTCCGCCCATCTCTTCCACCGCATCCTTCAAAATCTGCCTAGCCTTAGCCTGATTCGCTTCCGGCATCATCGTGTCCGGATTCTGCGCCGCCACGCGCGCGCACAGCGCACCGCTCACCAGGCCCGCCAGAATCGCGATCTGTGCCAGCTTCACCCGCAAAGCACCGCACCTCCATTAACATTGATGATCTCTCCGGTCATGAAGTTGGCCAGCTCCGATGCCGCAAACAGAATCGGCCCGGCAATCTCTTCCGCTGTCCCCGCCCGTCCCAGCGCAATCGCGCTAGCCGCCATCTTTTGCCCAGCTTTCGAGTTCAGCACCGCATTCGACATGTCCGTCGCCACCCATCCAGGAGCCACGCAATTCACCAATATATTGTGCCGCGCCAGTTCCGTCGCCAGCCCCTTCGTCAAACTGATCACTCCGCCCTTCGACGCTCCATAATGCGTGTGCAGCGATTCTCCGCGCTGTCCCGCCGTCGACGCGATCGGAATAATTTTCCCGCCCTTCTGCTTGATCATCTGCGGCACCGCAAAGTGAATGATCGAGTACACGCTTTTCAAATTCACCCGCATCATGTCGTCCCACTGCTTCTCCGTCATCTTTTCGATCGGCAAATCCTCGCTGTTCCATACCCCCGCATTCGCCACCACGATGTCCAGCCGCCCCAGCCGCGCGATGCACTGCTCCACCAACTGTTTGTTGTCCGCGTGCTTGCCAACGTCTGCCTTGAACGCTTCCACTCGCGTTCCATGTTTCCGCGCTTCCTGCTCCACCTGCGCCGCGGCCTCCTTCGCCTTGTTGTAATTGAAAATAACGTCGGCCCCTGCCTGCGCAAACAGCTTCACCGCCGCCGCTCCAATCCCCCGCGAACCGCCCGTAATCAAAGCCGCCTTGCCCGCCAGTGAAATCATCTCTCCCCCGCCTCCGTGTCCTCTGTGACCTCTGTGTTAAAAAAAACCTGTAGCCACCGCGCTAAACCATCCGGGCCTGAGTCTTCTTCGCGGCCGCATTCACGAACTCAGCAAACAACCGATCCGCAAACCCGTCTCCCGCCATCCGCTCCGGATGCCACTGCACCCCCACCACCCAAGGCTCCCCAATCCGCTCCACACCTTCGACAATCCCGTCCTCCGCCGCCCGCGCAGTCACTTTCAATCCGAGCCCCGGCCGGTCAATCGCCTGATGATGGCTGCTGTTAATCTTAGCCTCAGATCCCCGCGCCAGTTCCGCCAACCGGCTTCCCGCCTCCAGCTTAGCCCGGTGCTCCAAATCGCCTTTCGCAGTTCCAGCCGCCAAATCCGTGTTTCCGTGCGCCACCGCCCCCGGCTTCTCCCCCGCTATATCCTGCACCAGTGTCCCCTTCAGGTACACGTTCAGAATCTGGCACCCATAGCAAATCCCCAGCACCGGCTTCCCAGCCGCCAGCGCATGCTCCAGGATCGCGCTGTCCGTGCGGTCCCGCTCCGCATCTAAATTCTTTGTTTTGCTATGCCTGGCAGCCCCATACCGTGCCGGATCCACATCCACCGGACTCCCCGGCAAGACGAACCCGTCAAGGCCAGCGACCTGCGCAGCCAGCGCTTCCGGACTCAGCCGCAGCGACACTTCCTTCGGCTCTCCTCCCGCCTTCCGCACCGCCGCAAAGTAATACTCCAGCTTACCCCGCTCCCCAGCCTCCTCCTCTCCCGTAGTCCGCCAGGGTATCCCCACCAACGGCCGCTCCGCCTCATTCAACATCATTCTCCCGCCCTATCCCCAAGCTACATCCCACCCAACAGGGAAGCCCCAAATCCTAGCATTCGCTCACGGACCCGGCAACCCATTCACCAATTCGTACCCCTATTTTCCTCTTGCCAATAGTTTACCATATCTTACATTATACGTAGAGCAATAATGCGACTTCACTTCGTAACGCCAGCTTCTAGCTGGCGTTTTGCTCTTCCGAGATACTGTAGCGCAGGGCGGAGTCCGCGCAGCCCTGCAGCCTTTCCGCTCCCGGCCTGCAAGCCCGCGGACCAACACTGTAGAGGCCGTCCTTTCAGGGCGGCCTTCCGACTCCGAGCGGTCCGTGCCAGGAGGGAGGCCGGTGCAATAGTGGCCACCCGTAAGTTCTTTAGAATGAGCACTTACACAAAACAGGGGGAGGGGATTTCGTTGACGAGCTGAAGTAGCTCCCGCCGTCGCAAGCTTTTGGAGTGCGGGAGCTCGCTCCCGCTTTTCTTACCGCCGACCACTCCCCGGTGAGTGCCAGCGCGTCGATTAGGCTCACTCCGCCGCTTAGCCAACCACGCGCCCCACCTCAGGCCGCGGCAGACAAAACTCCGCCCGCTGAAAAAACTCCGGCAATTCCGCAAGCCGCGCCGCCAGGCCTTCCCAGGTCGCCGCCCGCACTGTCACATGCCCTAGCTTCCGCCCAGGCCGCGGCGTCTTCCCGTATAAATGCAAGTGCGCATCCACCACCCGCAGCACGTCCGCGGCCTCCGGAAGCTCGCCAATCAGATTCACCATCGCCGAGCACCCCATCGCCGCCGTCGACCCCAGCGGCAGCCCCACCACCGCCCGCAGGTGATTCTCAAACTGGCTCGTCACCGCCCCTTCGATCGTCCAATGCCCGGAGTTGTGTACCCGCGGCGCCATTTCATTCGCCAGCAGCCGCCCATCCTGCTCGAAAAACTCAATCGCCAGCACCCCCACGTACTTCAGCTCCTCCAGTACACTCCGCGCCGCCTCTTCCGCCGCCCGCTGCGTGGCCGCGTCCAGCCCCGGCGCCGGCGACAGCGAAAGCCGCAATATCCCTTCCCGGTGGTGGTTCTCTACCAACGGATAAATCGCCACCTCGCCCCCCCGCGAGCGCGCCGCCAGCACCGATAGCTCCCGCGCAAACGGCACAAATTTCTCCAGAATCAGCGGCACCTTCGGCAATTCCTCCCGCGCCGCCGCCAGCCCGTCCGGAGTCCGCAAGATCCACTGCCCCTTCCCGTCGTACCCCAGCCGCCGCGTCTTAATAATCACCGGGTACCCCAGCTTCTTCAGCGGCAGCTCCAACTCCTCTCCGATTTTCGGAGCGACGTACTCGGTCGTCGGTATTCCCAGCTTTTGAAAAAGTTGCTTCTCGGTCAGCCGGTCCTGTGCTACTTCCAGCGCCGCCGTCGACGGCAGCACCGGCACGAATTTTTCCAGATACCGCGCGCTTTCCACCGGCACGTTCTCGAATTCGTAGGTCACCAGCTCCAGCCCGCTCGCAAATTTCTCCAGGGCTTTGCGGTCATCGAACGGCACGCTCACGCGCGCGGCTATGCGCCCCACTGGCGCTTCCGGCGAAGGATCGAGAAACCGGAAGTGCAGCCCCAGGGGGTAGCCTGCCAGCGCCAGCATGTACCCCAGCTGCCCCCCACCCAGGATGCCGATGGTCACGCGCGTTTCCTTTTCGCGTTTTTCCGATTTTTATTTTCAAGCAACACGGCGCCCGCTGCGGGATTCGGATTTGCCAGCACGCGTTCCGTCTGCGCCGCGCGGAATTGGCGCAGCGCTTCGCGAATCTCCGGATGCTTCGCGCCTAGAATCGCCGCCGCCAGCAACGCTGCATTGATTGCGCCGGCTTTTCCGATCGCCAGCGTTCCCACCGGAATTCCACCCGGCATCTGCGCAATCGAGAGTAGCGAGTCCAGCCCCTTCAGCGCTTTCGATTCAACCGGCACGCCCAGCACCGGAAGCACCGTCTTCGCAGCCGTCATTCCCGGCAAGTGCGCTGCTCCGCCCGCCCCAGCGATGATTACCTCTATCCCGCGCGATTCCGCGCTAGAGGCGTACTCGAAAAGCAAATCGGGCGTGCGGTGCGCGGACACTACGCGTGTTTCGTGCGCGACGCCGAGATCCTGCAGCGTTTTCGCCGCGTGCTCCATGGTCTCCCAATCGGAAGACGAGCCCATGATGATGCCTACGAGCGGTTTTTCTGACGGCAAATTGCGCTCCTGCATTTCTACCGCTTCTTCGCGCGGCGCGCGCCGAATCCGCTCTTTCCGTAAAGCTCGCGGCGCATTTCGAACCGCCGATGATAATACTTTATCGAACGAGATTGCCGACGCGATTCTTCCACCACTGGCGAATCTGCCCCACTAAATAGAGCGAGCCGGTTACGAAAACGGCGTCTTGCGGCGAGGCTTTCGCCAGCGCGTACTCCACGGCTTGCTCCGCGTCCGCGATCACGCGCACGGCCGGCGCGTAGTGCGCCGTAATTTCTTCCAGCTGTCGCGCCGAAATCGCCCGGGAAGTGCGCGGCTCGGTGAGAATCACTTCCGCAGCGCGCGCGAACAGCAATCCCGCGATTTCATCCACCGCCTTATCCCGCAGTGCCCCGTAAACCAGCCAGATTCTGCGGTCCGCAAAATGCTCCTCCCAGAACGCCGCCAATTCCCGCGCCGCCGAAGGATTGTGCGCGCCGTCTAAATAAACATCCGGGTGCGATTGCAGTTTCTCAAGCCGCCCCGGCCATTCCGCCTCCGCAATTCCAAGCTCAATCGCTTCGTTCCCAATGTGATAGCCGCGCGCCACCAGCACGCGCGCCGCAGCCACCGCATTCACGGCATTCTGCAATTGAAAGCGGCCCGGCAATTGCGGCGCAAGCTCGCAGGTCCATTCCGTTGCCACCTCGCGCAGGGTTGCCGTCAGGCATACCGCGTCTCCAATCGCCGTTCTCACTTCGAGTTGATACGCCAGCGGAGTTTCCACCAGTGGGGCGCCGATTTCTTTTGCGCGGGCGAGAATTACTTCGCGGGCTTCTTCGCGCTGTTCAGTCACCACCGCGGTGACGCCCGGCTTGAGAATGCCGGCCTTTTCGCCGGCGATTTCGCGAAGCGAGTGGCCCAGAAAATTCTCGTGATCGAAATCGATGCGCGTGATGATGCTGACCACAGGTTGCAAAATATTGGTGGCATCGAGCCGGCCTCCCAGTCCGACTTCGAAGATGCCGAATTCCACGCGCTGTTCTGCGAAATACAACATGGCCATGGCGGTAACGCATTCGAAGTAGGTCGGGTGCGCGCGCAACTTTCCTTCTGCCAGCAATTCCTCGATGGCGCTTTGTATGCGTGTCAAAACATCCGCGAAATCCTCATCGGCGATTTCCACGCCGTTCACGCGAATACGCTCGTTGATTTTGTCCAGGTGCGGCGAAGTATTGAGACCGGTGCGGAACCCGGCGTGGCGCAGCATCGATTCGAGAAACGCTGCAGTCGATCCTTTGCCGTTGGTTCCCGCGATATGCGCGGTAGGATACGCGCGGTCCGGGCGGCCCAGCCGCTCCGCCAATGCGCTGATATTTTCAAGGTCGAATTTGGCCGCAGCAGCTTGCGTGGGCGCCGCCAGCTCCCGGCCCAGCGAAAGAAGATACTGGACTGCTGCTTCGTAGTTCATCGGGAGATGTAGTCCTTGGCGCGGCAGGCCAAAGCGTGCCTAGTTGGTGAGCAGGTCCAGAGCATTCGCGATGTACGCTTTCATTTCCTTGCGGGGGACGACGGCGTCGAGGAAGCCGTGCTCGAGCAGGAATTCCGAGCGCTGAAATCCTTCCGGGAGTTTCTGGCGAATGGTTTGCTCGATCACGCGCGGGCCGGCGAATCCGATGAGCGCGCCGGGCTCGGCAATATTCAAGTCGCCGAGCATGGCGAAGCTGGCGGTCACGCCGCCGGTGGTGGGATCGGTGAGCACGGAGATGTACGGCAATTTCGCTTCGTCCATGCGTCCCAGCGCGGCGGAGACTTTGGCCAGCTGCATCAAGCTGATAGTGCCTTCCATCATGCGCGCGCCGCCGGAACAGGAAACCACGATCAAGGGCTGGCGGGTTTGCACGGCCATCTCGATCGCCCGGGTGACTTTTTCGCCGACTACGGCGCCCATGGAGCCGCCGATAAATCCGAATTCCATGGCGCAGCAAACCACGGGGCGCCCCGCGAGCTGGCCTTCGGCAGTCATGACCGCGTCGTTCACGCCAAGTTTTTTCTGCGCTTCTTTAATGCGGCGCGCGTACGGCTTGGTGTCGACAAACCTGAGCGGGTCGGTGGACATCATGCCCGCGTCGTGCTCGGTCCAACGGCCGTCGAGCAGCATAGCCAGGCGCTGCTTGGCGTTCATCTTGAAATGGAATTGGCACTTCGGGCAGACGTAGAGATTTTCTTCAAGATCCTTGCGGAACACGATGGTGCGGCAGGACTCGCATTTGGTCCACAGCCCTTCAGTGCGCACGCGGCGCTCTTCGGGCGGCGTTGCTTCGTCGATACCTTTTTTCTCTCGCTTAAACCAGGCCATAGTTCGATCGTGATCAGTAGTCGATTCCGCGCTGAGCTAGTATACCTTTCGTGTACGGGTGTTTCACTTCCTTCATCTCGGTCACCAGGTCCGCCAGTTCTACGAGCTTGGGATGAGCGTTGCGTCCGGTGCAGATGACGTGCACGCGCTCGGGGCGAGCCTTTAGCGACTCCACCACTTCGTCCGCGTCCAGCATCTTGTAGCTGATGGTGTAGTTGATCTCATCGAGTACCACCAAGTCGTATTTGCCGCTGTAAATGGCATCGCGCCCGGCGTGCCAGCACTCCTCAGCGAGCTTGATGTCTTCCTGGTCGGTCTCGGCGCCGCCGATTTTCACGAAGCCCCGGCCCATCGGCCGAATCTCGAACTTATCGTCGCCCAGCATTTTGGCCGCGTCCAGTTCGCCGTAATGCCAGGAGCCCTTAATGAATTGCACCATCAGCACGCGCAGGCCCTGGCCAACCGCGCGGAAAGCGGTTCCGAGCGCGCAGGTAGTCTTTCCCTTTCCCGGCCCGGTGTAAACGATCAGCAATCCCTTCTCTTCCGGCATGGCACCCTTTTGCGAGCCTCAGCCAGGCGAACTTGCGCCTGTACAGCCAAAACACGATTGTAGAATGCAGCGCCGCGAAAAGCGAAACGCCGGGCTTGCCGCCGAGGAAGGTAGCGCGTTCGTTGGCAACGGAAGGTGTGAAGGCTAAAAGCCGGTGGTTCCAAATGCCTGTTTGACGTGCGGCTTGAACAGGTACAAGAGAATCCACAAATCGATGGCGGCAATGCAAGTCTCGCGCAGCAACAGCAAGATGCGGAAATGGAACAGACCGTTGAGGACACCCAGAGTGGCAGAAAGCAGGCCTAACCCCACCAGAACGATGGTCAGAATGCGAGCCCAATTGCGCAGTTTCAGCAGGCCAATTCCGTTAAAGACATCGACAACTGCGACGGCGAAAAAGAAGCACGCAGCCACCGCCGCCCCGATACCTACGAGCGATGCAGGCAGGGACACTCCCAGGGTGGCGATCAACGCTCCTCCAACCAGAAACCCGATGGCGATGATGGCCAGAAAAAAAGCGCCAAGAAAACTTAACACCGCGATGATGGTGACCCCGGTGGGACGGTCCATGGGTGGCTCCTCTCGCCAGAACGATGCGTAGGCGGATATTCCTTGGCGGTGTTGGCCAGCCGCCCTGCGTTGGGCACACGCTATGTCACGCCGGGCCGGAGGGTCAAGGAGAAACGGGACGCTTGGGGCTTGCTGGCTGCTTAGGTCAGGCCCAGGCGGCCGACTAGCTGTTTGGCGATGTCGGACACGCGGGTCTGCGCTGCCGGGGAGAGTGCGTTGGTTGCGGTGGCGGCATTTTCTTGGAGGACAATCCACAGCCCGGGGCGATAGACCTCTTCATCACCGGGGCAGATGGCGCCGGTGAGTTGCACGATTTCGAGACCGGTGTGACTGAGAAGGTCCGTCAAGACTCCGCGGGCGTCATCGACCAGATCGCGGAATCCTTGCGAGACGAGGATGCCGTCGACATCGCGCGGCGTCGGCTGATCCATTTGCTCGAGATCGTAATCGGGCAGCGGTTTCTGCAGCGGAATCTCAATGGTTGCCGACGGTCGGCCTTTGTCCGTCACGATGCGCATAGTTGTAGGAGTAAGTTTGCACTAGATTGCGAGGAAGCGGAACAGCGGGACTGAGAAGGATTTCCGACGGAGTTAACCGGTGCGGCGGGCGGGGCGGGGGGCGGCTTGCGGATTGAGAGGACGCGGGTTGCGTTGCGGATTGAGGGTTGCCGAGATGTGGCGCAGCAGTGCTGCGCCCCTACTGGCTGTTACTTTGGATAGGGGCTGCCGGAGAGGATGGCGAAGGCGCGGTAGAGCTGCTCGGCAAGCATGACGCGGGCTAGTTCGTGGGAGTAGGTCATGGGGCTGAGGGAGATTTTCTGGCGGACGCGCTCGCGGAGCGTATCCGGGAATCCGTCCGCATCACCGCAGATGAAGATGAGTTCGCGCGTGCCGCGATCGCGTTCGGCGGCGATCCATTTAGCGAAAGATTCGGAGTCGTGGGATTTTCCGGCGGCGTCGAGAAGCACGAAAGTTGCGGCGCGAAAGGCGTCGAGTTTTTTCAGTGCAGCTGCGGCGTCACGCAGTTCTTCGATTTCGATGGGGCTGGTGTGGGAGATGCGTTTGACGTAATCGTCGAGCGCGGAGCGCAGTTCCGGCCGGCGCGTTTTTCCGAGCATGAAAAGCTTGATGCGCATTATTTGAGGCCGTATTTTTTGCGTTTTTCGAGAAGGGTCTTGCGGCTGATGCCGAGGATTTGGGCGGAGCGGCTGATTTGGTAGTGCGTGGCTTCGAGGGTGGCGGCGATGACTTCTCTTTCAATTTCGACCAGGGAGCGTAGGCCGGCCAGAGCGCCTGCGGCGCCCACGGCGGCGGATTGCACGCTTTCCGGCAGACTTTCGGGTTCGAGAGCGTCGGTCCGCGCGAACACTACGGCGCGTTCGAGGGCGTTGCGCAATTCGCGGACGTTGCCGGGCCAGGGGTAGACGAGGAGAAGGCGGCGGGCCGGTTCGCTCAGGTGCACGTCGGGGCGCGCGTGAATGGCGCGGAGTGTGTGGAGCAAGGACTCGGCGAGAGGCAGAATATCGCCGCGGCGCTCGCGGAGTGGAAGAGTTTCGAGCGTGAGAACGTTCAAGCGAAAGAACAAGTCTTCACGGAAATTTCCCGCTCTTACGGTGGCGGGAAGATCGACATTGGTAAGCGCGATGAGTCGGGCTTCGATGCGCAGGGTTTCGTTGCCGCCGAGGCGTTCGAAGACGCGTTCCTGCAGGACGCGGAGGAGCTTGCCTTGCGCGCCGGGGGAGAGCGCGGCGACTTCGTCGAGCACGATGGTGCCGTTGCCGCCGAGTTCGAAGCGTCCGAGCTTACGCTCGACGGCTCCGGTGAAGGCGCCGCGTTCGTGGCCGAAGAGTTCGCTCTCGACGAGCTGCGGCGGAAGGCTGGCGCAATCAATTTTGAGGAAAGGAGCGTCGCGGCGCGGCCCAAGTTCGTGGACGAGACGCGCGAGATGATCCTTGCCGGTGCCGCTTTCTCCGGTGATGAGCAGCGTGGTGGGAGCGGCGGCAACTTTTTGCGCGAGTTCGAGGAGACGGATCGAAGCGGGATCTTCGGCGACCCACGGCAATCGCTCGACCGCCATCAGGAAGCGGCTTCGTCCGCCGTGTGCAGAGCATGATAGGCGCCCGAGCGGGGACCTTCCGGCTGATCGGGAACATCGAGCTTGGGAGCCATGCGCCAGAGGCGTTCGAGATCATAATAGCGGCGGCCCTGCTCGCTGAAGACGTGCAGGATGAAGCCGCCGAAATCGAGCAAAGCCCAGTCCGCGGAGCGGCGGCCTTCGCGATGCTCCGGAGAGCGCTTGCGCTGCTTCCAAAGCTGCTCTTCGACTTCGGTGCAGACGGCCTGCATCTGTGGCGTGCTGAAAGCGGTGCAAATCACGAAGTAATCGGTGAAAGCGCCGAGGCCGCTCAGATCGATGACGGTGATGCCGGCGGCTTTCTTGTTTTGTGCCGCTTCGACTGCGAGGCGGACGCTCTCTGGTAAGGATGCGAGATTCAACGGTAGAGACCCTGTTTCAAAATGTATTCCTCGACACGGCTGGAAACAAGCCCGTGAATAGATTGCCCGCGGTGCGTCTTTCTGCGAATGTCGGTGGCGGAGACGTCGCTGGCGACATTCTCGAGCAAATAGACAGTTGTCTTCTCAAGATGCGCTACGACGGGAGAAGGATGCGCGTCGTCCGGCTGCTTTTTTCCGTTGGAACGCGCGAAGAGGGCCGGGGGAATGACCAGGCGGAGCGCTTCCATGCGCAGGCCGGGGCGGTTGGCGACGATGAAATCGCAGAGGCCGAGCAGCGTTTCATATTCCTTCCACATGGGAATGTCGAGGAAAGCGTCGGCGCCGATCATGAAGAAAATGCGGTCGCCGTGGCCGTGATAGGCGTGGCGGAAATAGCGGACGGTGTCGACGGAATAGTGGAGCTGTGCGCCGGAGAAATCTTCACCGGCTTCGGCGAGCGACGGCACGAAATGCGGATGCTCGGCGCAGGCCAGCGAGACCATGGCAAAGCGGTGCGGAAAGGGCGCGAGATGCTGCTTGAGTTTGTGCGGCGGGCGGCTTGCCGGAACGAAATGAATCTCGTCAAAATTGAAGCGGCGGTCCGCGGCGCGGGCGACGGCGAGATGGCCATTGTGAACCGGGTCAAAAGAGCCGCCGAAAAGAGCGATGCGGCGAGGGTGATGTTTTGCGGCGGTGCGGTGGGCCTGGGCAGTGGTCAATGCGCCTCCCGAGAGGGTGCGGGACTGCTCGCATCGGTATTTTCTGATGGGGAGTCGTGCAAGTCCAGAGAAGAGTCGGCTTCGGGTTTCGGGATTTTATCGAGGGCATCGGCGATGGCGCGGACGAGTTCTTTGACGCCTTCGCCGGTGGGTGCGGAGATGGCGTGGAATTCGAGATTTTGCGTTTTGCAGAAATCGCGCAGGGCTTCGAGGCGGGTGCGGTCGGTGGTGGCGTCGAGTTTGGTGGCTACTACGATCATGGGTTTGTGCGCGAGGGATTCGCTGAAGGCGATGAGTTCGCCGTTGATGACCTCGAAGGCGTGAATGGGATCGTCTACGGTGGCGTCGCTGGTGTCGATCAAATGGACAAGCAGGCGGGTGCGCTCGACATGGCGGAGGAAACGCATGCCGAGACCCGCGCCTTCGTGCGCGCCTTCGATGAGTCCGGGTAGATCGGCGACGACGAAAGTGCGGCCGAGTTCGCGGCCTGCGCTACCGGAGCCGTCTCCTGCGGCGCTGGTTCGCGTGAAGCCATCGGCATTGACCACGCCGAGATTGGGTTCGAGAGTGGTGAAAGGATAGTTGGCGATTTTCGGGCGCGCGGCGGAAATCACGGAGATGAGCGTGGATTTTCCGGCGTTGGGGAAGCCGACGAGGCCGACATCGGCGAGCAACTTGAGTTCGAGGCGGAGATGGCGCTCGACGCCGGGCTGGCCGTCATCATGTTCGCGCGGGGCTTGGTGCCAGGGCTTGGCGAAATGCTGGTTGCCGCGCCCCCCCCGGCCGCCTTGCGCGACGAGAACGCGCTGGCCGGGCTTGGCGAGGTCGGCGATGGTTTCGCCGGAGTCTGCGTCGTAGACGAGCGTGCCGACAGGAACTTGCAGAATGGTGTCGTCGCCGGAGTGGCCGGAGCAGTTGGAGCCTTCGCCGTGGCGACCGCGTTCGCCGCGGAATTCGCGATTGTAGCGGTAGCGGAGAAGCGTGTTGTCGTTGGGATTGGCTTCGACGAAGATGCTGCCACCGTTGCCGCCGTCGCCGCCAGAAGGGCCGCCACGGGGAACGTACTTTTCGCGGCGGAAGGCCACGCAACCGTTGCCGCCGTCGCCGGCCTTGACCAGAATTTTGGCTTCGTCTACAAACACAGGAAGAATCCTATTCTAATTCGACGATCGAGAGGACGATCTTGTAAAACACGCTCCCACGGATTTCTTGTAAGTGTTGATTCTGCAGTACTTAAAGTCCTTTATTTTCATACACTTTTGCAAGTGTTCATTCTAAAGGACTTAGGTGCGCTGTAGGCCATGCTTTGCGCCCAAACATTTAGAGGCTTTCTTCAGGTGCTGAAGCCCCTTGGTGATGGCCTTAGCGCGGGGGCTAAAGCCCCCGCCTCCTAAAGAGGCGGAAGGAACCCCCGATCAAAGCTCGGCGGCGAAAATCGCGCCGACAGGACGCTAGTTCGCGGCGGCTGAGGCTTTGTCGGCGGGGTGGACGCTGATGAAGCGGCCGTTGCGGCCCTTGTCTTCGAACTTGACGATGCCGGTGACGAGGGCGAAGAGGGTGTCGTCCTTGCCCTGGCCGACGTTTTCGCCGGCGCGATGCTTGGTGCCGCGCTGGCGGATTAGGATCGTGCCGGCGTTGACGAGCTGGCCACCGAAGCGCTTTACGCCGAGCCTTTGACCGTGAGAATCGCGGCCGTTTGTTGAAGAGCCGCCGCCTTTTTTGTGTGCCATTGCTAAACCCCTTTGGAATGTCTCGATTGCTTGCCGGGCTAAAGCCCGGCGCCTACATAGCCGGAAACGCTTGCCGCCAAGATGGCGGTGCCACCAGACTGAGTTACAGCTTGATTTCGCTTACTTGCACGGCGGTGAAATTCTGGCGATGGCCGCGCTGGATCTTGTACTGGTTCGTTTTCTTGAACTTGAGGACCGTGACCTTCTTGGAGCGGCCCTGCTGAACGATCTTGCCGGTGACGGTAGCCTTGGTGGCATCGTCGCCGGTGAGAATGCGCTTATCGTCGGTATGGACGGACAAGATGGAACCAAACTTGACTTGCTCTCCGACGTCGCCCTTAACGCGCTCGACGCGGATGGTGTCGCCCGGCGCGACACGGTATTGCTTTCCTCCGGACTGAATGACGGCGTACATCTTTCCTCCGAGTGCTAGAGACAAACCACAATTATACGGAGGCGAGGCGCGGTGCGTCAACGGAAAGAGGCGGGGCTGGAAGACCGCCTGGGCGAGCCGTCGAGGGGGGTGGGCGGGGTCCACCGAAACGCGACCCCGCATCTCGAGGAATAAAAGGGGCGAGTCAGCAGGAACGAATTGGCGCGGGGCGGGGGGTGGCGAGGATGCGGAGCGCCGGAGCAGCAGGGATAAGGTTGAGGCTCGCGGCGCGGGTAAAGTAAGCGCTCAGACCGCGAAGGTTGGCGGCGTCGAGGGTGTAGTCGATGTTTTCGGTCAGGTAGGTTTCGAGAGCGGGAGCGGGCAGGGAGAGTTCGCTTGCGGAGGCGGCGGCGATTTCTTTGAGGTGCTGGAGGCCGAGATCGCGCGAAGCGACGAAGTCGGCGACTACTTCCGGGGTGGCCAGGCTTGCTGCCGAGCTGCCGCGCCGTGCGGCCCAGATGGCCAGGACAGCGGGAAGGCCGGTCATGGCGCGCCATTGCTCGACGATGTCGTAGACAAACAGTTGGGGGAGTTGGGGAGCGGGGGCGATGCCGAGGTGGTGGGCTGGCACGGTCCAGGCGGCGAAGGGCTCCTGCTGCGAAGGTACGGCTGGAGATGCGGCTGATGCAACGCGAGTGGCGTGCGGCTCTATGGCGATGGCGAGGCGAAGCGCGGGGTCGCCGATGAGTAAAGCGGCGTCGGCTTGCTCGAGCATGGCAGACAGGTCGGGCGGCAGCTCGCGGAATTCCGGAGCGATCTTCCAGTACTCTGCGCACAGAATTTTGGTCAGCGCCTGGGTGCTGCGGGAACTGCGATCGAGCGCGATACTGCGGACATGGCTTACGGGCTGCTTGGCGACGAGCAGCAGGCTGCGCACGGCGTTCTTCGAGGCGATGGAAATGCCCGGCAGGATATCCAGATCGGGGATGCGCGCGTACTCGATAGCGGGAATGATGGCGATATCCGCGGCGCCGGTGCGCAAAGCTTCCGCGCATTGCGAGGGCACTGTGAAGGACAGCTCGTATTTGCCGCGCAGAGGGCCGTGCGTGAAGCCCCAGACGAGCGGAGCGGTGTTGAGATATTGAACGATGGAGATGCGAAGTTTGGGCATTTTGCGAGAAGCGAAGGGGTCCAGCCAAAACCCGACGCTCAGGATTGTAGCAGAGGGGAAATTACGGCGAGACGAGAGCTTTTGGTGTAAAACGTTCGTTCCCGCTGGAGGGTTCAAACATGGTGAAATTCAGGTCGAGCCTGGCCGCGGCGCTCTTGGCCGCCTTTTTGTCTGCATCGTTCCTCGCGTCGTTCGCGTCAGCAGGAGCCCCAGCGCGGCCGGACACGCCTACGCCGAGCATTGCCGAGAAAACTGCCGGCGCCCAGAAACTCGCGGGCTATTTCAATCTGTATTGGGATGCCAAGCAGGGAAAGCTGTGGCTGGAGATTGATAAATGGAGCAGCGAGTTCTTGTATCAGAGCGGGTTGTCGGCGGGAGTGGGCTCGAACGACATTGGCCTCGATCGCGGGCAACTGGGCGCCACGCGGATTGTGCGCTTCGAGCGCAGCGGTCCGAAAGTGCTGCTGATGGAGGAGAATCTGAATTATCGCGCGGTCAGCAATGATCCGGACGAGCGGCGCGCGGTGCGCGATTCGTTTGCGGAGTCGACGCTGTGGGGATTCACGGTGGCGGCGGAAACGGCGGACCACGCTCTCGTAGACGCGACGGACTTTTTCCTGCGGGATGCGCACAATATTCCGGCGACGCTGCGGCGCACGAAACAAGGCGCTTACAAACTGGATGACAAGCGCTGCGCGATGTACCTGCCCAACACCAGAGCCTTTCCGCTGAACACCGAGGTGGAAGCGACGCTGACGTTTTCCGGCGACGAGCCGGGCGCGTGGGTGCGCAGCGTTACGCCGTCAGCGGATTCCATCACCGTGCGCGAACATCATTCGTTCGTGCAATTGCCGGCGCCGGGGTACAAGCCGCGCGTTTTCGATCCGCGTTCGGGATTCTTCGGAATCAGCTACATGGATTACGCGACGCCGGTCAGCGAGCCAATTGTGAAGCGGTTCATCGCGCGGCACCGCCTGGAGAAAAAAGATCCTAAAGGCGCGGTGAGCGACCCGGTGCAGCCGATTGTGTATTACCTGGACCGCGGCGCGCCCGAGCCGATTCGCTCGGCGTTGCTGGAAGGCGCGCGGTGGTGGTATCAGGCCTTCGAGGCGGCTGGATATAAGGATGCGTTTCGCGTGGAGATGATGCCGGAAGGCGCGGACCCCATGGACTTGCGCTACAACGTGATCCAGTGGGTGCACCGCTCGACGCGCGGGTGGTCCTATGGCGCGAGTGTGACTGATCCGCGTACCGGAGAAATCATCAAGGGGCATGTGACGCTGGGCTCGCTGCGCGTGCGACAGGATTATTTGATTGCGGAAGGTTTGCTGGCGCCCTACGAACGCGGCAAACCGCTCAATCCGAAAATGCTGGAGATGGCGCTGGCACGGCTGCGGCAACTGGCGGCCCACGAAGTCGGGCACACGCTTGGACTGCTGCACAACTATTCGGCCAGCACCGTGAATCGCTCGTCGGTGATGGACTATCCTCCTCCCTTGGTGAAGCTGTCCTCCGACGGCACGCCCGATGTTTCTGAGGCCTACGCCACGGGCATCGGCGAATGGGACAAAGTGGCCATCGCCTTCGGCTACCAGGATTTCCCAGCTGGGACGGACGAGCCTGCCGCCCTCAACAAGCTCCTTGGCGACACCTTTGCTCGCGGCCTCCGCTACCTCACTGATCAGGACGCGCGCCCGGCAGGCTCCTCGAGCAGCGTGGCGCATTTGTGGGATTCCGGCGCCAACGCGGTGGACGAACTGAACCGGCTGATGCAAGTGCGCGCCGTGGCGCTGCGACGTTTCGGAGAGAAAAGTATCCGGGAAGGCGCACCGCTGGCCACGGTCGAGGATGTGCTGGTGCCAATTTACCTGCTGCACCGATATCAGGTCGAAGCGGCGAGCAAAGTCGTGGGCGGCATGGATTACACCATCGCTTTGCGGGGCGACAATCAACTGCCGACGCAAATCGTGGCTCCGGCGGAGCAGCGGCGTGCGCTCGCGGCGGTCCTGGCGACGCTGAAGCCGGAGGCGCTGGCGCTGCCGGAGGCGCTGCTGCGCATCATTCCACCCCGCCCGGTCGAGTACGACCGCGGTCGGGAACATTTCAAGATTCGCACCAGTCCGGCGTTTGACGCGCTGGCTCCGGCGGAAGCGGCGGCGCAGCACACGCTGCAATTTCTCTTCAACCCGGAGCGCGCCGCCCGCCTCGTGGAATTTCACGCGCGCGACGCCCAGAATCCTGGACTGGGTGAAGTTCTGGATGCGGTCGTCGCGGCGACATGGCGGTTGCCGCGGGATGGCGGCTACTCCGGCGAAATCGCGCGCGTGGTGGACAACGCGGTGCTGTTTGATCTGATGACTCTGGCAGCGAATCCGCGCGCCTCCGAGCAGGTGCGGGCCATCGCGGCGTTCAAGCTCGAAGAGGTCCGCGCCTGGCTTGTCGCCGACGCCACGGCTGCCGCCAATGAGCCGGCCGAGCGCGCGCATCGCTTCTTCGCGGCCGCACAAATCGCGCAGTTTCAGAAAGATCCGAAGCAACTGGACCTGACTCCCCCGGCAGAGCCGCCAGACGGCCCACCGATCGGCAGCGGCGACGACGAGCTTTGGGACTAGTCACTTTTCTGGCGTTTGGCGCCTGACCAAGTGGTCGCTGCCATCGTCTATAGGCGGTAGGAGGTGCTCCTCATGCATTTACGCACGATGGTTGTCCGGTTCGGGCTCATGGCTGTTGCCGCGGTGGCTTGGAATGCGCGCTTGGCGGTGGCCATGCCGGCAGAGCACAACTGGTCCAGCGCTAGTAGCCACAGCGGGCCGATGGCGGACTGCTCGGATCTGCAGATGAATTTCGATGGCGAGCGCGCTATCGTAAAATCCGAAGAGAAGACACTCTCGCGAGCGGAAGCGCCGACCCTGCGCGTGCACGCGGAGACCAACGGGGGCGTGCAGCTTCAGGGGTGGGACAAGGACAGCTATTCCATTACTACGTGCAAAGCAGCCAGCCCGCCGCAAGGCGAAGCTGAAGTGCTGTTCTCGCAGATTCATGTGTCGATTCAGGGCGGCGACGTTTCCGCTTCCGGGCCAAGCCGTTCGGACCATCGCGATCAGTGGAGCGTTTTCTTTCTGATTCGCACGCCGAAAGGCGCAACCGTCGATCTCGACGCGACCAATGGACCAATCTCGTTCTACGGAGTGGATGGCAAGGTGACCGCGCGTGCTACTAACGGGCCGATCTCGATCAAGGACTTTTCCGGCGACGCCGAGGTCAACGCGACCAACGGGCCCATCAGCGTCTCGGGAAGCCATGGCAATTTGCGCATTCGCACCGAGAATGGCCCGATTTCCGTGGCCGTCAGCGAAACGAAGTGGAACGGAGCCGGACTCACGGCCGATGCCGAAAACGGCCCGGTCAGCTTGCACGTCCCAGCGGGCTTTCAGTCGAGCTTTCTGGTGGAGTCCCGCGGCAACGGCCCGGTGAGCTGCGCGGCGAGCATCTGCGGCGAAGCGCGCAAGACCTGGGACGACGACCACAAGCGCATTGAGTTCGGCAGCGGAGCGCCGGTGATCCACCTCTCCAGTTATAACGGCCCGGTCTCCGTGCGCTGAGGAAGCGCCGCAGCGCGGGCATCATGGACGCGGTGGAAGGGATGCGGCTAAACTTCCGTGCATGCTCCTGGAAACGCCGGTAGCGAGGCGCACAACGGAAACGGAAGCGGCGCAACTCGCGCGCGAACTATACTCCATTGAAGCGGCAGCGAAATCGCTGCCCGGCGAATACGACGATAATTTCCATCTGACGGCGCGAGACGGCCGTGAGTTTGTGCTGAAGGTCATGCACCCGGCGCGCGAGCGGAGCTTCATCGATTTGCAGTGCCGCGCGCTGCAACGTCTGGCGGAGCGCACGCCTAATCTTGGCCTGCCCCGGGTGGTTCCTTCGCGCAGCGGCGAGCTTTTCTCGGCCATCGCTGTTGCGGACGGTTCGACACGCCTGGTCTGGATGCTTACTTTTCTACGAGGCAAGGTACTGGCGCAGGCTGGGCCGCATGCGGCGGAGTTGCTGCGAGGATTGGGGGAATTCCTCGGCGCGTTGGATGCCGGGCTGGGGGATTTTGCTCATCCAGCGGCGCAGCGCGACTTGAAGTGGGATCTTGGCCGAGCGGGATGGATTCGCGAGCAACTCGACTGCATCGATTCTCCGGCAAAGCGCGCGCTGGTCGAAAAGTGTCTGCAGCTCTATGAGGCAGAGATCGTTCCCGCTCTGGCGCGATTCCGCCGCGGGGTTATCTACGGCGATGCCAACGACTACAACGTGCTGGTGAGCGATCCGTGGCCGCAACCGCGGAAGATCGCGGGAGTGATTGATTTTGGCGACATGCACGAGGGGATTGTCGTTGCCGAGCCGGCCGTCGCAGCCGCGTATGGCATTCTGGGGAAAGCCGAGCCATTGACGGCGGCCAGCGCTATCGTTGCTGGATATCATCAGGCGTTCGCGCTGGAAGAAGCGGAAATCGCCGCCTTGTATGCGCTGATCGGGATGCGCCTGGCGGTCAGCGTGACGAATTCGGCGCATCGCAAAGCGCTGAAGCCGAATGATCCGTACGTGACCATCAGCGAAGAGCCCGCGTGGGAAGCACTGGAGCGCTGGGCGCAGGTTCATCCGCGATTTGCGCACTACGCGTTTCGCCAGGCCTGTGGCTCGCCAGCGGTTCCCCGAGGCTCGGAGGTCACGAGATGGCTTTCCGACAATGCGAAATCGTTTGCGTCTTTGCTGAGTGTGGATTTGCGGACGGCGCCGAGTCTGGTTTTGGATTTGAGCGTGGGCAGCGCGTTTCTGGGCGCTGATCCTGCGGCGGGCGAAGCGGAGCCGCTGACGGAAAAAATATTTGACGCGATGAAGCACGCTGGAGTGTCTATCGCCGTCGGGCGCTACGATGAGGCGCGTTTGCTGTACAGCTCGCCGCTCTTTGGCGATGCGGGCAATCCAGAGCAAGAACGGCGGACGATTCATCTCGGAATCGATTTGTTTGTCGAGCCGGGAACGCCGCTTTGCGCTCCGCTCGATGGCGTGGTGCACACGCTGGCGAACAATACGGCGCCCCTCGATTACGGCCCGGTGGTCATTCTGGAGCACAAGACCGGCGACGGCTACGTATTCTTCACTCTGTACGGCCATCTCAGCGCGGAAACGATTGCCCGTCTCCAAGCAGGGCAACGCATAGCGCGTGGCGAGGAATTTGCGCGCGTCGGAGCCGCGCACGAAAACGGAGGGTGGGCGCCGCACGTGCATTTTCAGGTGATTCTCGATTTGCTCGACCGCGGGTGCGATTTTCCGGGCGTTGCGCGCGCCTCGGAGCGCGCTGTGTGGGCTTCACTTTCACCGGATCCCAACTTGCTGCTGGGCATCCCGCCGGAACGCTTTCCCGCGCAGGAACCGGACGTTGCCGAAACGCTCGCGGCGCGCGGCAAGCTGCTGGGCAGGAATTTAAGCGTTTCGTACGAACACCCGCTGAAAATCGTGCGCGGATGGAAGCAGCACCTTTACGATGAAAACGGCCATGCGTATCTCGACGTGTACAACAACGTGCCGCTCGTCGGCCACAGTCATCCGCGTGTGGTGCAGGCGGCGCAGGCACAACTGGCGCTGCTGAACACCAACACGCGCTATCTTCACGACAACGTTAATCGCTACGCCGAACGGCTCGGGGCGCTGCTGCCGGAGCCGCTGCAAGTGTGCTTCTTCGTCAATTCCGGCAGCGAAGCTAACGAGCTGGCGCTACGCCTGGCTCGCGCGCACACCGGCCGCGAAGATGTGATCGTGCTCGATCACGCTTATCACGGCCACACCAGCACGCTGATCGACATCAGCCCGTACAAATTCAATGGTCCGGGCGGGCGCGGGCGCAAGCCGTGGGTGCACGAGGCGCCGCTCCCGGACGATTATCGCGGACCATACCGGCGCGACGATCCTGCCGCCGGAGAAAAGTACGCCGCGCATGTGACGCAGATTCTCGACCGATTGCAAAAGGAAGGCCGCGGCGCTGCCGCATTCATCGCCGAGACGCTGCCAAGTGTTGGCGGCCAGATTGTTTTCCCGCCGGGCTATCTCGCGGAGGCGTATGGCCATCTGCGCGCGGCAGGCGTTGTGTGCATTGCGGATGAAGTGCAAGTCGGCTTCGGGCGATTGGGCACGCACTTCTGGGGCTTCGAGACGCAGAACGCCGTGCCGGATATCGTGGTCCTCGGGAAGCCGATCGGAAACGGTTTCCCGCTCGCTGCGGCGATCACGACACGCGAGATTGCCGCTTCTTTCGCCAACGGCATGGAGTTCTTCAGCACTTTCGGCGGGAATCCCGTGGCGTGCGCAGCAGGTCTTGCGGTTCTGGATGTGCTGCGCGACGAGGGCCTGCAGGAAAATGCGCTGCGCGTCGGCGGCCAGCTCGGCACTTCTTTGCAGGAATTGCAGCAGTGCCACCCGCTGATTGGCGATGTGCGAGGCTCCGGCCTGTTTCTGGGACTGGAGCTGGTGAAGAATCGCGAGACGCGCGAGCCGGCTCCGCTGCAGGCGTCCTACATCGTCAATCGGCTGCGCGAGAACGGCGTGCTCACCGGGACGGATGGCCCGCATCACAACGTCATCAAGCTCCGTCCCCCGTTGGTGTTCTCGTCGTCGGATGCTGAGCGCTTCGTGCGGAACCTCGAGGCCATCCTCAACGAAGACGCCGCGCAGCCGTAACCCAATGGTGGCCTGCTTTCATCGATTGTTGTAGACAGGGCCGGTTGAACTTGCTACGTTTTCATTTCGACTCGCCAGGCGCGACTGCACGTCCCCGTCCTTTAAAATCGCGCCAAGTCTGGATGTGATGCCTTCTGCCCGCCAGTTACGTTTTCCGATCCTGCTGCTGCTCTCGTTGTGCGTGCCGCCCCTCGAGGCACAGTCGAATCCCGAGCGGGACCAAGACCTGACGCAGGAACGAACGGCAGGCGTGGTTTCCCCCGCGTGCTCCGAAGGTCCGCGCGAGGATGCTCTTCCGGCTCTCTGCGCGCCGCCCTCGCTCAGCCAAGCCGATGAAGACGCCGCACGGGTGCAAGTGGCGCTGCAGCTCCCCGCCGGGACCCCGCTGCGCATCGCACTTGATCAACGCACGCGTATTTCTCACGAGGGTGAAGTCGTCCACGGCAAAGTTGTCGAGACCGTCTACGCCTTCGATCAAGCGGTCATCCCGGCAGGCTCGGTAGCCACGGGCAGAGTCACGCGCATCGATCCCGTCCCCGCAAAACGACTCGTTCTTTCGTATGGCAACGGCGATTTTTCTCCTTTTCACAATTACCGCATCATTTTCGATGCGGTTACCTTGCCCAACGGCAAGCCAATCGTGATTGAGACCACCGTGTCCGCGGGAGCCGCGGAAATCGTTCATTTGGTGAGTCACTCGGAGAAGGACGAAGAGAAAAAGAAGAACGCGGCGGCGCGCGCTATCGATAACAGCAAACAAGAAGCGCACGACCGAGTCCACGAAGCCCTCGACGAAGTCCGTTCGCCTGGACGTCTGCATCGGCTCCAGCAGTTTCTTCTCGCCCGGCTGCCGTATCGGCGCCAGTATCTTGAGCCCGGAACACATTTCAATGCTTGCCTCGACGCGCCTCTGGACTTCGGCATGACCTCGCGCCGGGCGGAAGAACTCGCTCTCCTCGGTACCGCTCCGCCGTCGGAAAGCCTCATGCACGCGCGGCTGCTGCTGGAAGTCAGCTCCGCGACGGCAACGCGGGGCGTTCCGGTGGTCGCCGTTCTGACGCAGCCCGTCTATTCGCCGGACCGCCATCTGATTCTTCCCGCGGAGAGCCTGCTGATCGGCGAAGTGATCCAGGCCACGCCGGCGCGCAAACTGCACCGCAATGGTTCCTTGCGGGTGATTTTCGAGCACATTGAAACGCCGGGAGGTAAGCCGCAGCCGGTGCAAGGCAGCCTGGAAGGGATCGAAGTCGACCGCGCGGCGCGCATGACCCTCGATGAGGAGGGCGGCGCGCATACTACGGACAGCAAGACGCGCTATCTTTCGACCGGCTTGGCCATCGCCATGGCCGCGGTGGCCTCGCAGCCTGACGCGGAAAGAGGCGTCACCGATACCGGCGGCGATCCGCTGGTGCGCGCCGGCGCCGGAAGTTCCGGCTTCGGATTGGCGGGAGGCTTGATCAGCTTCGCGGCCAAGTCCACGCCTTTTTCGATTGCTTTGAGCGTCTATGGCGCTTCGAGTTCGGTGTATGCCAATTTCCTTTCGCGCGGTCGCGACGTTGTTTTCCCGAAAGATACCGCGCTCGAAGTCGCCTTCGGCACCCCGCATCCTTCGGCGCAAGCGCCGCAACAAAGACGCTGACGAAGCCGACGCCCAGGCCAGTTTTGGAGTGCGGGAGTCTTGCTCCCGCTTTTCCGTCAGTCGAGCGCTCTCCTGCATCGCAGTTTTTCCTGCCGGGTAAGATCTTTTGTTTTCATCCATAGGAGACTTGACAACACCGTAATATTCCGAATACGCTCGGCAGCGCATGGAGCTGGACGCTTCCCTCTCCTGGCTCGCGCTGGCCCTCACACCGGGTCTGGCTTCCCGTCTGTCCGCGCGCCTGCTTCGGGAATTGGGCTCCCCCGATGAAGTTTTCCGGGCTTCGCCTGCGCGGCTGCGGGCTTGCAGTCTGCCCGCGGAAACCGCGCAAGCGGTGGTCAAGAAAGACGCTTTCAAGCGTGCCGAAAAGGATCTCGCGTATCTTCGCAAGATCGAAGGCTGCCGGCTGATCAATTGGAACGATTCCGAATACCCGCAGAATCTTCTGCAGATTTACGATCCGCCGGTTCTTCTGTATGTGCGCGGCGATGCGCAGCTGCTGAACGCTCCCAGCCTGGGCATCGTGGGCACGCGCAAACCCACACTGTACGGCACGCAGATGGCGCAGCTTCTCGGCCGCGATCTTGCCGGGCGCGGAATCGTCATCGTCAGCGGCATGGCGCGGGGCATCGATGCCATCGGCCACCAGGGAGCGCTTACGGCGCACGGGCGCGCCATCGGCGTGCTCGGCACCGGCATCAACGTGTGCTATCCCAAGGAGAACAAGAAACTCTACGAGAAAGTTCTGGAGCGCGGCGCGATCATCAGCGAGTTTCCGTTGCATACACATCCGTCGCCTGAAAATTTTCCGATCCGCAATCGCATTGTCGCGGGCATGCCGCTTGGCGTGGTGGTGGTGGAAGGGGCGCAGTACAGCGGCTCGCTGATCACTGCGCGGCTGGCGATGGAATTCGGGCGCGAAGTCTTCGGCGTGCCGGGCAACGTAACGCAGCCGGTCAGTTTCGCCCCGAACCAGCTCATCAAGCAGGGCGCCAAGCTGGTCACCTGTGCGGAAGACGTGATCGAGGAGCTGCCGACGCCGGTCCGCGCGGCGCTCGTCCAAGCCGAGCAGCCCGAGGCCGAGCAGCGCAATCGTTTGGTGGAAGCTTCACTCAAAGACTCCGAAAAGAAAATTTACGAATTGCTGCAGGCGGATGAGCCTAGGCACATTGATGACATCGTGGAACGCTCCGGCTTGAACTCTTCCGAGGTTCTGGCTACGCTGTTTGAGATGGAAATGAAAGGCATCGTCCGGCAATTGCCGGGGAAACAGTTCAGCAAGGTGCTGTTATAGAAGCGGTTACAGAAGAAAACGGCGTGCGAATCTCGACACGCGGGACGCGCATCCAATAGCCGTATTGCACCTATACGGCTGGCGCTTGTATCTGCTTAAGGTAGCGAGAAGGACACACGCCTCGCGTTCGGCCCTTTCTGCTAAAGACTACGGAGTTACAAAGGCAACATGGCTCGTTCGTTGGTAATTGTAGAATCGCCTGCCAAGGCGAAGACCATTAACAAGTATCTGGGCCGTGATTACACGGTGAAAGCGTCCATCGGCCACGTGATGGACCTGCCCAAGAAGACCATCGGTATTCGTCTGCCCGATGACGGGACAAAAAAGAAGAAGAAAAAGAGCAAGAGAAAAAGCAAGGTTCCGGCGAAAGTAGAGTTGAAGCCAGTGTCGTTGGACGACCCCAAGGTTTTTGAGCCGACGCTGCTGATTATTTCCGGCAAAGGCAAAATCATCAACGATTTGCGGAAGTCGGCTGCGACGGCCGATGCTGTGTATCTGGCGGGCGACCCGGACCGCGAAGGCGAGGCCATTTCCGCGCATTTGGCGATGGTGCTTTCGAAGCCGGCGAAATTCACGGAAGAAGAGCTTTCGAACGGGAACGGCAAGTCGGCGGAGGAAAAAAAGGAAGATCCGAAGGCCAAAGGCAAGGCCAAGAAGAAGGACAAGGACGAAATCAGCATCCCGCCCATCGATCCGAAAAAGATTTTCCGTGTGACCTTCAACGAGATCACGCCAAAAGCAATTCGCGCCGCTTTCGAGAAGCCCCGCCAGATCGATACGCACCTCGTCGATGCACAGCAAGCGCGCCGCGTGCTGGACCGCATCGTGGGCTACAAGATTTCGCCGCTGCTGTGGGACAAAGTGCGGCGCGGCCTTTCCGCTGGGCGCGTGCAAACAGTCGCGCTGCGCCTGATCGTCGAGCGGGAGCTGGAAATTCGCGCTTTCGTGCCGCAGGAATATTGGTCCATCCACGCGATGCTCGACGGCGGCGACCCGCCTATCTTCGAAGCGAAGCTCAGCAAATTCAAGGGCGAAGATATTGCCGTCTCGAATCAGGAAGCCGCTGACAAAATCGTGGCGGCCGTCAGCAAGGCCAAGTGGCAGGTCACCGGAATCACGCAGCGCGAAAAGAAGCGCAATCCGCCGCCGCCATTCACCACTTCGAAGCTGCAGCAAGCCGCGTACAACCGGCTGCGCTACACTGCCAAGCGCACCATGGCGCTGGCACAGCGCCTCTACGAAGGCGTGGAGCTCGGCGAAGAAGGTTCCGTCGCGCTGATCACCTACATGCGCACGGATTCCGTGCACGTCTCGACTGACGCTTTAGCGCAGGTGCGCGAGCTGATTCCCGAGCGCTTCGGCAGCAACTACCTGCCCGAAAAGCCGAATTTCTACAAATCGAAAAAGGACGCGCAGGAAGCCCACGAAGCGGTGCGGCCGACCGACGTGTCGCGCGCCCCCGAAGACGTCCGCAAATATCTCACCGACGATGTTTTCAAGCTGTATCAGTTGATCTGGCAGCGTTTCGTGGCATCGCAGATGCTGCCCGCGATTTTCGATCAGACCGGCATCGACATTTCCGCCGGCGACTACACCTTCCGCGCCTCGGGCTCGGTACAGAAATTTGACGGCTTCCTTCGCGTCTACCAGTTACCAGTCGCCAACGCCGACCGCGACGACGACGAGAAGGACGACGAAGGCGAAGGCAAAGCGCTTCCCCGCGTCACTGAAGGCCAGATCCTGAGGCTGGACCAAATCCGTCCCGACCAGCACTTCACCGAGCCGCCGCCACGCTACACGGAAGCCACGCTGGTGAAAGACCTGGAAGAAAAGGGCATCGGGCGCCCGTCCACCTACGCTTCGATCATTTCCACCATCGTCGAGCGCGAGTACGTCCAAAAAGAGCAGGGCCGCTTCACGCCCACCATGCTCGGCGAGCGCGTCAGCATCCTGCTGGTCAAAAGCTTCGACGACGTCTTCGACGTCACCTTCACCGCGCGCCTCGAGGAAGAGCTCGACGAAATCGAGGAAGGCAAACTGCCCTGGCGCGATGCCGTCCGCGAATTCTGGGAAAAATTCGTTGTCGATCTAGCGCGCGCGGGCGACGAAATGGTTTCCTATAAAGCCGGCATTCCAACCGGAAAAAAATGCGAAAAGTGCGGCGAGGGCGAACTGCTCGAGCGCATCAGCCGCCACGGATTTTTCCTGGGCTGCTCGCGCTATCCGGATTGCGATTTCATCCAGGACATGGCGCCGGATTTGCCCGGCGATGCCGATGCCGAAAACAAAATCGAATACTGCGAAAATTGCGGCCGCGAAATGGCCATTAAGCGCGGACGTTTCGGCGCCTTCCTGGCGTGCACTGGCTATCCCGATTGCGCCACGACGCGCCGCCTGATCCAGGGTACGCGCACTGCGCACAAGCCCGACGAGCCGCTCGAAGAAAAATGCGCGGAGTGCGGCAACCATCTCATCAAGAAACACGGCCGCTTCGGAGAGTTCATCGGCTGCTCCGGCTACCCGAAATGCAAATACACGCGGCCGATCACCATGGGCATCAAATGCCCGAAGTGCAACGAAGGCGAGTTCGTGCGCCGGGGTTCCGCCGGGAAAGGCGGCCGCGGCCGTCCGCGCGTTTTCTACGGCTGCTCGCGTTATCCCGATTGCGATTTCACCACGCCGTCCATGCCCATCGCCGAGCCGTGCCCCAAGTGCGGCGCGCCGTTTATTGTCGAGAAAAAATCTAAGATTGGCACGGTCCATACTTGCATCAAGGAAGGCTGCGACTGGGAAAAACTAGCTCCTGAGCCTCAGCCAACGCAACCCCAGCCCGAAGAAGCCACGCCCGTCGGCGCCAAACCATAGTCCGTTGCACCAGCCGCGAATTTTCCGCAAATTGTGCTTGGACGCTTGTTCGCCGGAGCGCATCCTATAGACAAGCAGTCCACGCAGTGGTTCAAGCGGAGAGTCCCCGCGTCGCATGAAGCAAGCTATTGAAAAATATCTCGAATATCTGAGCGTAGTGAAGAACTCGTCTCCGCACACTATTCTGAACTACGGCAAGGACCTCGAGCAGTTCATCACTTTTCTTTCGCCGCCCGGAGTTCAGCCGCCCTCGCTCCTATCGGTAAAGCACACGCTGATCCGCGAATTCGTCGGCCACCTTCACGACCTCGGCCTAGAAAAAAGTTCCGTGGCGCGTAAACTCGCCGCGCTGCGATCTTTTTTCAAATACTGCGTGCGCGAAGGCCTGATCGTCGAAAACCCCGCGCGCCTCGTGCCCACTCCCAAGCTTCCCAAGCGCATTCCCTCGGTGCTCTCGGCCGAAGAAATGAACGGCTTTCTCAATCAACTCGCGACCATGCGGCCCGCGCCGTCCGCTCCCATCCTGAACAAACGCTCCTCCGGCGCGGAAGCCGCGCCTAAGCGCCCGCGCCGCGATGACGAAGGCTTGCTGCTCCGCCGCGATCGCGCGCTACTCGAGATGCTCTACGCCGCCGGCCTGCGCGTCAGCGAACTCACCGGCTTGAATCTGATCGATATCGATCAGCAGGAACGTGTTCTTCGCGTGCGCGGGAAAGGCGACAAGGAGCGCATCGTGCCCTACGGCAGCAAAGCCCAGGAAGCGCTCGAAAAATACTGGCCCGTCCGCGAACAGCTGCTCACTCACGTTTCCGCCAGATCCGCCCGCGTGGAGATGCCTCACGCGCAAGCCGTCTTCCTCAATTACGCCGGCCGCCGCCTCACGCAGCGTTCCGTCGGGCGCATCGTCAAGAAGTACGTCCGCCTGGTCAACATCAACTGGGACCTGCATCCGCATTCGCTGCGCCACGCCTTCGCCACGCATTTGCTTGCCGACGGCGCCGATCTCCGCGCCATTCAAGAACTCCTCGGCCACCAATCGCTCTCGACCACCCAGAAATACACGCACGCGTCCATCCGCCAGCTCATGGACGTGTACGACAAGGCGCACCCGCACGCCTGATCTTGCGGCGAAGTTCATGCTCCAAAAACAGAAAAGCGGCTGCCGGACTGGCAGCCGCCTTTTTTTTTCAGTTCTCAGCTTACCAGGTGAAACGCGCGCCGATTTGGATCTGCCGTTGCGCCAGCAAAGAGCTGCTCGACGACGTAACGATTCCAAACTGCGGATCAGCCGTAAGAGTCGGCTGACCGCCGGTGGCCCCGGTAATCGAGAAGTTGCGCGTGCCCACGGAGGTGGCATTCACATGATTGAAAAGATTGAACGCTTCGCCGAACAGCTCGAGCGCCGTCGATTCGTAGATTTTGAACTTCTTGGCGATACGCAGGTCCACGTTGGCGGTCCGCGGCATCTGGAAAGCGTTGCGAGCGATAGTCGGCAGACGGCTTGATCCACCCGCCCCTAAAATGCCGCTGAGGATCGGCGTGAAACAAGTCCCTTTGGGCGCAGTCTTGGGGTTGCAGATGACGTTTGCCGCAGTAATGGACGGCGCGCTCCCTGAAACCGTCGCAGTGTACGGCGCACCAGACGAAACCACGACGATCGGAGCGATGGTGAAGCCGTCGAGAGCGAGATCGAGGAGCTTGCCGCGCTTCTGGAAGTAGTTGGGTTGCCAGACAACAGTGGCAGCGAACCGATGATGAATGTCGAAGTTCGATCGGCCGTTTTCCTGGGCCAGATCGAAAGGGTTCAACACGTTGTTCGAGGACGTAAAAGTCTGCGAACTCTGTCCTGTATCGGAAGTGTTGGAGTAGGTGTAGAAAGCCTGGGCTTGCAAGCCTTCCGTCATGCGGCGATTGAACGAAAAGATTACGCCATTGTATTTCGAAGAGACGCTGTCGGAGATCTGTGTAATGCGGCCGAAGTCCGGGTTAGGCCGGACTTCGGTCGGCGACATCGGAAGAAACAATGGGACGGTCAAAGTGTTGCCGGAATTGGGGCCGCCGCCGAATGTGTACGTGATAGTGCTCGGATTTGGCAGGTTCGTATCGATGAAAATGGGGAGGTTTCGCCCCAGACTGCCAACGTAGGAAACGGATACAGCAGTATTGGTCGCGATCGTCTGCTCGAACACCACGTCGAATTCGTGAATGAGGGGGTTTGGCGTGTTCGGTGCGAAAACCACGACGTCGGAGGCCAAGCTGGTCACCGGAGGAGCCGTCGGAACGATATTGGGATACAGTGGCGCGTTGGGGCTGGTGCTATTGAACTGGAAGGAAAGCTGTCCCGTCGCCAGGCCAGTATTCGTGATGGCGTTCGAAATCGTCGAGTTGATGATACGTCCGTAGTAAATGCCGTACCCTCCGCGTAGCACGGATTTTCCTTTGCCGGTCAAATCCCAAGCGACTCCGAACCGCGGTCCGAAGTTATTCTTGTCGCTCGGAAATTGTGAACTAGCGGGGAGTTTGGCATTCGGTATTTGCGGGGACGGCATCTTCTCGTATTCCCAACGCAGACCAAGATTCAGGGTGAGCCGAGAATTCAGGCGCCAGTCGTCTTGTGCAAAAAGCCCGAAATCAACGGTCGTAAATTGGAAGGCCGTGGGACCAAATCCCTGGTTGAAGCTGGAATAGCAAGCTGTCCCGCAAGCGGGTTGCGCGAAATTGTTCACAGCTGCTGCGTAGTCGCTGATGAAGTCGACGCGATTGTTGTAGCTGTAAGCACCGCTTTCCTGGAACAGGTTATCGTTCAAATCGTGGAAGCGAATGATGTCTCCGCCGAACTTGAACTGGTGTCTTCCGCGGCTGATCGAATAGGTATCCGCGAACTGATAGCTGTGCTCGTCCGGGAACGCGCGGCGATCCAGGAAGTTCGGTTTCCCGAAGACAATTCCTGCGCTGCCGTTGATCGTAATCTGTGGGGAGATTCCTTGCGAAGAGACCGGCTCTCCCGCGATCGCCTGTTGCGTGTTTTCAAATTCAAAGTCACGTCCGTATTGGAATCGGAACTCGTTGATCTGCGTGGGAGTGATCGTGGAAACGAGCCGTGTAATCAACGAGTCGTCTTTCACAAAATCGTTGCCGAAGCTCTCTTGTCCACGAAAGACGACACCCGCCGTTTGGATTCCGGCTGGAGATGCCCAGCGCATGCGGTTGTATTCCACGGAGAGATGATGCTTTTCATTGATGTTCCAATCGATCTTCGGAAAGAGCAGAAGCTGGTCGCCCGTGCGCGGCACGACCCCCGTGAGCGTCTGAAGAAACGCCAGACCCGTATTCCCCTGCGCGGCCGAGACGCCTCTGCCGGAGAGCGTGGCGAGTTCGGCAGGACTCAGCGCCGCAAAGAACGCCTTGGGAGCGCTGGCGTTGGCCACCCCTGGGAAGTCGCGTTTTTGCTGGTCGGCATTGAAGAAAAAGAAAAGCTTATCCTTGATGATGGTGCCACCGACATTTCCGCCAAACTGGTGCCGCTTGTCTTCCGGCTTGATGGGAATCGCCACGTTCGGCGCAGGTGGAGGTGGCACGATGGTCTGGAACGGATTGAACGCGCCAAAATCACTGCTGCGGTAGAACCAGAAAGCCTCGCCGTGAAGCTTATTCGTCCCAGACTTCGTGATAGCGTTGACGACGCCGCCCGCCGACCTGCCGTATTCCGCCGAATAGTTCGACGTATTCACCTGGAATTCCTGAATGGACGATTCGCTCACCGAATAGCTGATGCGCGTGCGCCCCTTCTCCTCCGCGAAAAATGCCTGGTTGTTGTCCCCGCCGTCCACGGTGTTGTTATTCAGCAGTCCGGAAACCCCGCGGAAGCTCACCAATCCAAAGTTCCCGTCGGGCACCGCACCGGGCGTAGCTAGCGCAAATGTCGACCAACGCCGTCCGTTCACCGGCAGGTTGTTGATCGAATCGTTGTTGATGTTCGTTGAAAAGTCCGAGCGATCCGTGGTGATAACCGGCGCCTCTGCCGTGGCCTCCACCGTCTCTGCCTGGCTCTGTACTCCCAACGACGCATCCAAAGGCGTAACGCGCCCGACTTCGACAGTGATAGTGGTCGCTTTGTACGGCGCAAACCCAGTCGCCTTAATCTCCACCGAATACAATCCCGGCTGCAGATGAATAATCAGGTAACGCCCGCCGCCGTCGGTGCTCCCGCTGGCTTGGCTATTGGTCGCCAGGCTGCGCACCTCGATGCCTGCATTCGGCACCACCGCCCCAGATGGATCGGTGACCGAACCCCCGATTGCGCCATCCGTTGTGGATTGCGCGAGAGCACTGCGCGCTGCGAACCCTGACAGAGCCACTGCCAACAACACGCCAAACATACAGACACTTAACCTACTCTTCATGGAAGAGCCTCCAATTTTCCCCTCGACCTATTTTTTGGCAACAAGCGGACCTGGCAGCGGAACCGCAAGGGTATACGCAGTGATCCTCGGCATTTGCGTTGACCGACCCCTGCACCCGCTACGCAACTCTCGCTGCCGAACGACGCCCCGTAACTCAATTGTAGATAGGTATGTTACTAGCACATGAATGCGCCGAGAGCAACCCATGAGAATCGCGCATCTGAGGATTTTGTTGGAAATCTTTGACCATTTGCTGACCGATGCTTGATGCCTTATCCTTGGCTGTCTGGTCTTATAGTATGTTCTTGTGCTCAGGCCCTTACTCGGTGACTAAGCAACTCTTCAAACCCGCCGCACTACTCGCTCTCGCCACACTGTTCGGCTATCCATCCGTTTCCCGGGCCCAGGACAACTATGAGATTCAGGTCTACCCGTACGAGACCGTCGATCCCGGCCACACCATGGTCGAGCTGCACAGCAATTTCACCTTCGAGGGCTCGAAAACCAGCGAGAACGGCTTGCTCCCAACCAATCACCAACTGCACGAAACCATCGAAATCACCCACGGCTTTACCGATTGGTTCGAGACCGGCTTCTACATCTTCACCTCGTCAAAAAGCGGCCAGGGCGTGCAGTGGGTCGGCGATCACATTCGCCCGCGCTTCCGTATCCCTCCGAAGTGGAAATGGCCTGTGGGCCTTAGCCTCTCGAACGAAGTTGGCTACCAGCGCCGCAAATTTTCCGTGGACACCTGGACCTGGGAAATGCGTCCTATCATCGATAAGCAAGCCGGCCGGTGGTATTTGTCCTTCAATCCGACCTTCGACAAATCCTTCCACGGCGACAGTGTCCGCCAGGGCTTTGTTTTTTCCCCGAACTTCAAGGTCGGCTACGACTTCACCAAAAAAATTAACGCCGGCATCGAATACTACGGCGCCGTCGGCCCGGCCACCGAATTTCTGCCTCTCAGCCAGCAGCAACACCAGATTTTTCCCTCCATCGACCTCAATCTGAATCCCAAGTGGGAGTTCAATTTCGGCGTCGGCGTAGGCGTCACTCGCGCCACCGACCATCTCATCGCCAAAATGATCCTCGGCTACCGCTTCGACTTCTAACGTTTCGGTCTTTCTGAACTTTTTGTTCGTCTACGCCCTTGCTAGTCTGCGCCCCTTGTTCCTTTAAGCTTTGAAGAATTCACCCAGGATGGTGTTCACTTCTTCGCTCACGGCCTCTTCGCTGTGCGGGCTGTGCTGCCCTTCTTTCACGAACCTGAACTCGGCCTGCGGCACAACCTCCCGCACGCGCTCCATCTCCCCCGGCTGAGTCCGCGGATCTTTTGCTCCATGCAAGAACACCGTCGGGACACACAACTCCCCCAGCCGCCCGCCATACAAATCCTGCTCAGGGCGCACACTCTCGTCCGCAATTCGAATCCACGCACCGCAGTTCCGCCGCAGCACATTCGGCCAATGCTCCGCGCCATGATCCGCGGCCAGCAGCCGCTGCGTCTCTTCGGCCAAATCCTCCGGATGCGCGCTGAAGCGCTCGAAAAACCCCCGCGAGCCCGGCTTGTTCCGGTAAAAATGAAACGCCTCTAGAATCAGCCGTTCGCAGCGCTCCGGCGCCGCCAGCCCGATCATCGCCGCAATCACTGCTCCGTCGCTGTGCCCCCAGAAGATCGCCCGCTCGATTCCCAGTGCATCCAGCACCGCCAGCGTCTCTGCCGCCGCGCGCCGGTGAAAATCCGTCGGCATCTCGCCCGCCACCCGCGTGGAACCGCCGTAGCCCGAGCGGTCCGGTGACACAAACCGCACCCGCTCCCCAAACGCCGCAATCTGCCGGTCGATCGGATACACGCCGTAACCCCATCCACCATGCAAAAACACCACTACCCTTCCCCGCCCCGCATCCCGGTAATGAATCGCCACCGGCCGAATTCCCGCCGCGTGCTCCGACTCCCTCAGTTCCACAAAAGCCATCGCGCGCCCCCGGCCCGCGCGCCACACTACGCGAGAGACGCTTCTCGCACAAGCCGCTGTACCTTCTGCGACCAAGGCCAGGTGACAAATCCTTACCATCCCGCATCTGAGCCGTCGATGTGCTAAGACCCTGATGGAGCCGCTCATGACTCACCATCTCGCGCAAATCAATATCAGCCGCCTGATCGCACCTCTGGACGACCCGCAAATTGCCGGTTTCGTCTCCCAACTCGAGCCCGTCAACGCCATCGCCGATCAATCTCCCGGTTTTGTCTGGCGTTTGCAATCCAGCTCCGGCAACGCCACTGACATCGCCTACAACGACGACCCCTTCGTTATCGTCAACATGTCCGTCTGGCAATCCCTCCAATTCCTCCGCGACTTCACCTACCGCTCGCATCATCTCGGCGTCTTCCGCGACCGCGCCAAATGGTTCGAGAAAGCCGATAAACCCAACTATTGCCTGTGGTGGGTACCCATGGGCCACCTCCCCACCGTCGCCGAAGGCCGCGAGCGCCTCGAGCATTACCAGCGCCACGGCTCTACACCTTACGCCTTCTGGTTCGCCCAGCACTTTCCCGAGCCGCAACCTGCAGCTATCGAATCGCCAACCTAAGTGGCAATTCGGAATCGTGCGTGCCTCAGTCTGGTAACTCGAGCTATACGAAATAATGCGCTGGGTTTTCTGAGCAATTGGCGCTGTGATGAGGCAAGGGCGCTGTCACTGCTACCGGTGGGAATTCGAGGCTTTGTTTCCGCTCGCGTCGCCGGATGCAATCCGCTCTACCTCACCGCACTCATCCGCCGCTGCGCATCTGCCACCAGCGGATCGCCCGCGCCCTTTTCCTTGATCGACAAAAACATCCTGTAGGACTCCGCGGCTCCGGGGCTGTTCAATCCTTCCCGCGCGCGCCCCAGATAGTAATGAACCGTCGGCAGCAAGTGATAACTCGGAACGTCGTCGAGAAATACCGAAGTGGCTTCGCCGCGCCGCTTCAGGCAGACATCAAATTCCGACGATGCTTCGGTGTACGCTGAAGCCGCCAGGTACGCCAAGCCCATGTCGAAATGTCCCAGCCACGTATCCGCGAGCTTCTGCGCCTCCTGAAAGGCGCCCAGAGCGTCGCGCGGATTGCCCCGCTTGAGTTGTGCTTCGCCCGCGATCAACTTGGCGCAAATCTGCGGCTCGGTTTCGAGGCGCTGCGCCAGCGGAGCCACCGCTTGCAGCGCCTTCGCTTCCTGCCCCGCGGCAAGATAAACCTGCGCCACGCGATAGGCCACGCCCGGCTCTTTGCTGGAGGCCGCCGCTTTGCCCGCCAGCGAAACGGCTTCCTGATTCTTCCCCAGCGCCACCTGCGCAAGGGCCAACGTGGCCTCATGATCGGCCGCGGATTCCGTATCCTTGCCGGCAATATCCGTGGCGACGGCTTTGTCCAGAATGCTCGCGGCCTCGGCCAGCTTGCCTTCGTAGAGCGCCAGGTCGCCAAGCCCCGCGGCCGCAACCGAAGCGCCATACGTGCTCACCGCTTGCAGCTTCAGGTACGCCTGCCGTGTCTTTTCGTTGTGCCCTTGTCCCAGTTCCGCCAGCGCCAGGGTCCGCAGTGCCTGGTCAAATTTCGGATTCTCCGAAAGAATCGCTTGCGCTTCTTTTGCTGCGGTATCGAAGTCGCCGTCGTACAACGCGTACATCGCAAAATTAATGCGCTGGAGAATGCTGTTCGGCGTGATGGCCAGCGCGCGCTTCTGCTCCTCGCGCGCCTTGCTCATATTTCGGCCGTAAAAATACGCCAGCGCCAGGTTCGCGTGGCCCGCGGTATCCGCCGGATATTGGTTCACCAGCGCGGTCAGCTCTTCGATCGCTTTGGGCTGGTCGCGCTCCAGCAGGTAGTACCCGCTGCGCGTGCGGTATTTTTCCCGGTCGGTCATGCGGTCGATGCGCTCCATCGCCAGCCGGTAGTTTTTCTCCGCGTCTTGCCGCTTCCCGAGATTCGCGTACATCGCCGCCATGCCCGCATACGCGCGCCCCAGATTCGGATCCAACTCCGCCGCGTGGCCGTACGCTTGAATCGCTTCCGCCCACTTACCCTGTTGTTGCAGGTCTTGCCCGATGGCGTAGGCGTGCGCTGCCTCCAGCGAGCCCGCCGAAAATGTCTCTGCGGCCATACTCTGCGCTGACTCGGAGGTCTTGTCACCCAGTCCTCGTCGAATCAGCTCGGCCAGTTTTCCGGCGGCAGCCAGAACATCCTGCTTGTCGGTGGCTTTCGATTCTTCCGTCACGATGGACTTGCCCGTCGCCGAGTCCAGCGTCATCACGTAGACCTTGTATCCGGCTCCTTCTTGCGTGATCGACCCGGTCACTACCGCATTCACGCCCTCGCGCTTGGCCACCAGTTGCGCCAGCGGGCCATCCATCCGGGTGGAACCCGGCTGCAAGCGGACGGCAACTTTCCTCGCTTGCCCGCGGTTGAACGACGAAATGAACGGCGCGCCCTCGAGTGCGATTCCCAGCATCGGCTCCAGCGTCCCATCGAAGACCGCCTCACCGGTCTTGTTGTCGAAATCCGCAATCAGCAGCGTCATCGGGGCGTGCACCGCGGCGGTATGCGGAAACAGCTTTCCGCGAAACGCAATCCCTCCCGCGATCAGCAGAACGCCGAGGCCCACCCCGGCCCACTTCAAATACGCCGGCAAAACCTCTTGCCGCTGCAGCGGCACGCGCGTTCCCGCTTGCGGCCCTTGCCACATTTCGATTTGCTGCAGGAGTTCAATCGCGCTGGCGTAGCGGTTTTCCGGGCGGATTTCGAGGCATTTATTGACGATGTCGCTCAGCGACGGAGGAATTGTCTTGTCCAGTTCCGCCAGCGGCCGCGCCGGTTCGTTGGTACGCTTCCATAGCTTGGCCATGGTGGTGTCGGCTTCAAACGGGGCAGTGGCGCTCAGCATCTCGTAGAAGATGATGCCCACCGCGAAAAGGTCCGACCGTGCGTCAATCGCTTGCCCCTTGGCTTGCTCCGGAGACATGTAGTCCGGCGTTCCGATGATCGCGCCCGTTTGCGTCATTCCCGAGGTCAGCATGGACCGCGCCACGCCGAAATCCATCACGAACGCCCGCCCGCTTTTATCTAGCATGATGTTTTGCGGCTTCAGATCGCGGTGGACCACGCCTTCCGCGTGCGCGGCTTCGAGCGCGCGGCACACCTGGGAAATAATGTTGGCGGCTTCGGCGGCTGCAAGTTTCTTTTTGCGGCGCAGGACGCTTTGCAGGTCCTCGCCGTCGATATACTCCATGGTGATGAATTTGATTCCGTCGGCTTGCGCCAGATCGAAGATGCGGATGACGTTCTTGTGGGTAATTTGCCTGGCTAAGATCAGCTCTTGCTTGAATCGCCGCAGGATTTCGGGATTCGCGGCCATGTCCGCGCGAATTACCTTCAGCGCGACCTTGCGCTCCAGCTCGCGGTCTTCCGCCTGGTACACCGCGCCCATGCCGCCCTGGCCGAGCAAACGGACGATTTCGTAGCGATTCCCCAGAATGGTACCGGGGCTTAGCTGCACGGCGGACTCCGCCGAAATGACCACGCCACTGCCCGGCGCGGCCGGAACCGACCAGCCTTGCACGCTCGTAGCTAGGGTCTGGCTATCGAGCGGAAGAGGTGTAGCGCATTTCTCGCACCGCAGCGAGGTATCCGAATTTGTGTAGCTGCACTGGGGGCATACCATCGAATGTCCCGCCCTTGCATGGGACGTGTCAATTATCTAGCCTTCCCGGCGAAAAGCAACCAAGCATGCGGATATCTTCTGCCCAATGTGTGACGTGCGCGGACGCGGCAATCCCTTTCAAAGTGGCAAGGTTACTGAGACTCCGATGCTATCAAGGTGGGCTCACCCAGCATCCTGCAGAGTTTAAGCGCAGCGCTCAACCATCATTCGCTGTAATTCAAGTCACGCCGCGCTTCTTCTGATTTCCTTAATCCCGTGCCCCAAACGACGCCGCAGAAGAGTCCGGAGCGTTATGCCATCGGAGTATCCGACTCGTGCAGCGATTTCTTCCACGCTCTCGTCAGTGGTCTTCAGCAGATGCACCGCGCGCTCGACACGCAGCTCCTGGAAATAAGACAGCGGCGACTTCCCCAGCACGGAATGCATGCGGCGAGCCAGCGTTCGCTTACTCGCTCCGGCGGCTGCCGCGGCATCGTCCAGCGAAAACCCATGCGTAAGCCTGCCGCGCGCCCAACGCTCGAACCGCTCGACGAGTGGATCGGAGTGCGCAAGATGATCGGCAAGGATATAGGCGGACTGCGCCGGTCGTGAGTCCACGACGAGATACTTCGCTGTCAAGGCGGCAAGCCTGGGGCTTTTCTGCCGGATGAGCCATAAGGCCAGGTCCATGTGGCTTAGGGCCGCTCCCGCGGTAACGAATTTCCCGGATTTTACGATCATCCGCGATTCATCCAGGCGCACTCTCGGATATCTCTGGCGAAATAAGGGAGCGAGCCACCAGGTTGTAGTCGAGTCCTGGTTATCGAGCAGCCCCGATTCAGCCACGACGAATGTCCCGATACACGCCGCCGCCGTAGCTGCGCCGCGCTCCGCCCACCAGCGCAGCGTCTTGCCGGCGTCGCTCACATCAGTTCTCAGAAGAGCTGCTTGCAGCGGGCCCGGCATCTTGAATCCGATCGCTGGAACCACCACGCAATCGGGAACGATCCGCAGGGGGGCGGCAGTCACTGGAACGATCAGCCCTTGCGATGTTTTGACCGCCCTGCGCATTCCGACGATAGTGACGTCGAAGCGCGGCGAAGCCAGACCAGACATTTCCGCCAGTTCGTTCGCGGTCTGAAAAGCATCCAGCACGGTCGCCAAACCTGTATCAAACACGCCGTCCAGCGCGAGCACGTAAATCTTCATGGCAAATATGATATCAAATGTGGCGATTATGCCAATGGCAGAATGTCGGAGCGAGAGCTATCTTAGCTGCTCGCGAGATGGATCGAGTTAAGGAGAAAGCCGATGGTTAAAGTCGCATTGTTCGTACGTCTGGAAGCCAAAGCCGGAAAAGAAAATGACGTCGCCAAGTTTCTCGAGGCAGGACTTGCGCTGGCCAATCAAGAAACGACCACGCCTGTTTGGTTCGCGCTACACTTGGGCTCCACGACTTTTGGGGTGTTCGACGCCTTCGCAGACGAAAGCGGACGCCAAGCGCATCTGAATGGCCCCATCGCCAAAGCGCTGATGGCGCAGGCACCCGACCTGTTTTCCAAACCACCTGCCATCGAACAGATCGAAGTTCTAGGCGCAAAGCTTCCCCGGTAGCGAACGCTAGGCATCATGAACGAATTGCGTGGGAGCATTCTCTCCGGTTCTGTCGGGCGGCCAGGCCGGCGCTCACAAAATGGACGGGATCGGAGCGGGTTTTGTGGCGCCGCTCTGGCAGCAGGGCATCGCCGATGAGATTGCATAGGTTTCTACGGAAGAGGTTGTGGCTATGGCCATGCGCCTGGCACGCGAGGATGGCGTTTTTGCGGGGACTTCCACCGGCGCCAATGCCATCGCCGCTTTGCGATTAGCCGAACAACTGGGACCGGGCGCGACCCATTGCCACCGCAGGGTGCGATACCGGAATCAAATATCTCAGCAGAGCATCCCCAACTTGAAGCACTCCGCGGCCGCATTGGGTGTGGCGGTCGTGGCTAATGCTACCGCTCTGTCCCATTCGTTTCCTTGCCTTGTAACCTTAAAGTAGTGGAAGAAGAATAGAATTTTGGCTCCCCGGGCTAGATTCGAACTAGCAACCCTTCGGTTAACAGCCGAATGCTCTACCGTTGAGCTACCGGGGAACCGCAGATGGCGGGACGAAACACGCCAGCTTCGAATTGTTCACTGGCGCAAAGCCAGTTTAGCGAATACCGGGAAACGGGTCAACGCATGGAAAATCCCGGCTCGCCCGCCGCGCTGGCGGATTGAGTAGGGTAAACTCGCACTGGCGATGAATATTCTTGGCATCAACGCGTATCACGGGAACGCGTCTGCGGCGATCGTGTGCGACGGGCGGCTGGTGGCTGCCGTCGAAGAGGAGCGCTTCAATCGCGTGAAGTACGCCGCGGGCTTTCCTGCGCAAGCGCTCCGCTATTGCCTGAAAGAGGCGGGGCTGAAGCTCAGCGAGATCGATCACGTCGGCGTGCCGCGAAATCCATACGCGCGCCTTGGTACTAAGCTTTTCTACGCGTTGCGCATGCCTTCCTTCGCGCGGGAGCGCGCCAAGGTGCTCACGAAATTCACGGGCATTCCGGAAGCGCTGGCGCATGCCTTTGATGCCGACCCGAAAACGATGAGCGCGAAATTTCATCGCGTGGAACATCATCAAGCGCATCTGGCGAGCAGCTTTTTTTGCGCGCCGTACGAGCGCGCGGCGCTGCTCTCCGCGGACGGGCTGGGAGATTTTGCGAGCACGATGTGGGGGACAGGCGCCGGCAACCGGATGGCCATCGAAGGAGCGATCGCATTTCCGCATTCGCTGGGGCTGTACTACAGCGCGGTGACGCAGTATCTGGGCTTCCTGAAATTTGGCGACGAATACAAGGTGATGGGCCTGGCGGCCTACGGCGAGCCGGAACAACTCGAAGCGTTCCGCGACATCGTGCGTTTCGACGCGGGCGCGAACGGCAACGGATTCCGGCTGGGGCTCGATTACTTTACGCACCACCGTACGGGGCCGGAAGTGTCCTGGGCGGACGCGGACAAGACGCCGACGCTGGGCAAAATGTTTTCCGGAGCAATGGCGAAGCGCTTGGGCGCTGCGGCGCGCGCGCCGGAGGAACCGCTCGAACAGCGCCACAGAAATCTGGCGGCGGCGCTGCAACTTCGGCTCGAGGAAGTGTATTTGGGAATGCTGCGCAAGCTGGGGGAGCGCACCAAGCTGAAGGCGGTCTGCCTGGCAGGCGGCGTGGCGTTCAATTGCGTAGCCAACGGAAAGATTTTTGATGCCACGCCATTCGAGCAAGTGTACGTGCATCCGGCGGCGGGGGACGCGGGACTTGCCGTGGGCGCGGCGTTCTACGTCTGGCACCAGAAACTGCGGAAGCCGCGGACGTTTGTAATGGGGCATGCCTACTGGGGGCCGGAATATTCGCGGGAGGAAGTGCGGCGGGCGATCGAGGCGAGCGGCGTGGCGTCGCAAGGCTTTGCCATTGCGGAGCTGGCGGAAAACGAATTGCTCCGGCGCACCGCGCAGATTATCGCCGACGGAAAGATTTTAGGCTGGTTTCAGGGACGCGCGGAATGGGGCCCGCGCGCGCTGGGAAATCGCAGCATTGTGGCGGACCCGCGGCGTCCGGAGATGAAAGATGTGCTGAACCGGCGGATCAAGCACCGGGAGATTTTTCGGCCGTTCGCTCCGTCGATCCTTGCGGAGGCCACCGGGGAATGGTTCGAGAAATCGCATCCTTCGCCATTCATGACGCTGGCGTATTCCGTGCGACCGGAGAAGCGCGATAAAATCCCGGCGCCGACGCACGTGGATGGGACGGGCCGCCTGCAAACGGTAACGCGCGAAGCGAACCCGCGGTATCACGCGCTCATTTCCGCGTTTCGCGAACTGACCGGCGTGCCGGTGGTGCTGAATACCTCGTTCAACGATAACGAGCCGATCGTTTGCAAGCCGGAAGAGGCGCTGGACTGCTTTCTGCGGACGCAGATGGATGCGTTGGTGCTCGGCGATTTTCTGATTACGCGCGCGTAGCGACGGTCTTCTCTCGATGTCCGTCCTTACTTGTGCTTATGCCCCGATTCTTGTTGCTCCATGGCGTCGCGCAAGCCGTCGAGGAACGCGGTTTTACTCTTCGATAGGTCCGTTTTGTTTTGCGAGAACCACAGCGATTTTCCCGTCTTCGGATCGACGATGGATATGCGCGTGAAGCCGGCGGGGACGGCTGGCTCTGCCGGTGTGTCGCTGCGCGCTGGGGGCGGATAGCCGGAGGTGCTCTCGCTGGCCGGCACCACGCGAACAGAACTGGGCCCGGAAATGGCGAGGATGATGTCGGCGTTGTCGCGGCTCTCGGCCAGACGAAAGCGCCCCCAGCGCGCCAGCTCCATGTAAACGGAATGCTGCAGCGTGGCGTCGCCGGTGGAGTTTTCGATGAAGACCGTCTTGCCGGTGAGAACCATGGCGGGAAGCGGCGCGTAACTCTTATTGGCTTTGAGAGCGGGCGAAGCGGCCAACAGCGCAGCCGCGATACCGAGCGAGAGGAAAGTCTTCATGGGTGCTCCTCAGTCTCCGCAATCTTTTTGCAAGGGCCAGCGATGCGGGCCATGCGCCCGGCGTTTGCGGAACTGCTTCAGCGAATGGTGCCACTCTATAAATGATGCGCGGCGGTGGGAACTGTCCTGTGGACGCAAAGTGGGCCAGTTGCCCTGTTCCTGTAGTGCTGTCCCGGTGGGCGCGCGCATTCCAGGCAGACACAGCAAGAAGTAATTGGCCCGCAGATTCGTGGAGACGCGCATGGCGCAGTGTTCCCTGTACAATCGGCGGATGCGCGTTTTGCTGCTCAACCTTTATTTTGCTCCGGACACTTCAGCGACGGCAAAGATGGCGCAAACGGTGGTGGATGCGCTTTCGGAGCAGCACGAAGTGACGGTGCTTTGCGGGCGGCCGTCGTACGATCCGACGGAACGCCGGCCGTGGCGTTTGTGGCACACGGAGCAAGTGGGCCGCGTGCGCGTGATTCACGTGGGTTCGACGGATTATCCGCGCTATCAGATGAAGCGGCGCGTGCTGAATTACCTGAGTTATGTTGCGCTGGCAAGTCCCCGCGCGCTGTTCGTGCCTTGCGACGTGGTGCTGGCGATGACCGATCCGCCGTTCGAGGGCATCGTCGGCGCCTTCGTCGCCATGCTGAAGGGCAAGCCCTACGTTTACAACATTCGCGATTTGTATCCGGATATGGCGCTGGGCGGAGCCATCGTGGCGCCGGGGCTGCTTTCGCGCATTTGGGAGCGGCTGCACCGCTGGGCGCTGCGACGCGCAACTCGCGTGATCGCGCTGGGCGACGATATGCGCGCGCGGATCATCGGCAAAGGGGTTGCCGGATCGCGAGTCGCGGTGGTCCGCGACGGAGCGGATATTCCACCGGCGCATACATCACCACCGGAACTGGATCCGGAAGTGATTCGCGCGATCCGCGGCGATTTCCAGTTTGTGCTCTTGCATGCGGGCAATCTCGGCTTTTATGGCGATTGGGAGACGCTCGTGGCGGCCGCGAGACAGCTCGCGGACCAGGGAATCGGTCTGGTGTTTGTGGGAGACGGTGCGCAACGCGCGCGCCTCGAAGCGCAAGCCGCTGATGCGCGCAACATTCGTTTCCTGGACTTTTTCCCAGGGAGCAAGATTCCGTCGGTGCTTGCGGCACCGGATGTGCACGTGATCAGCATCAAAAAAGGGCTGGAGGGAGTAGTGGTTCCGAGCAAGCTGTACGGGATTCTGGCGGCCGGGAAACCGATCGTAGCGGTGGCCACAGCCGCGACGGATGCCGTTTCTCTCGGCGCCCGGCAAGGATTTTCTTGCGGCATCGCGCCGGGCGACGTCGCGGGACTGGTGGCGCTGGTCCGGCGATTGGCTGGCGACGCCAGCGAAGTGGAGAAGATGAGCCTTGCGGCGCGGGCAGCCGCACCCGATTATGATAGAGTCGTTGAGCTGAAAAAGTTTGTGCACATTATTGAGGAGGCTGTAAGAGCGTGACTTCTGCCGACACGTTTTGGAGCGGAAAGCTTGTTTTTGTTACCGGGGGAGCGTCGTTCATCGGATCGACGCTGACGGATCAGCTTCTGGCGCGCGGCGCGGCCAAAGTCCGCATCGTGGATGATCTTTCCAGCGGACACCTGGGGAATCTTCAGCAGCACCTGGGCACCAACAAAGTGGAGTTCGTCCAGGCGGACCTGCGCGAACCGGGCGTTGCGCGCGCGGCCATGCAGGGAGTGGATACCGTGTTTCACCTGGCCGCGGATCACGGCGGACGCGGCTACGTCGACCTGCATCAAGCCGGCCCGGCTTCGAATTTCTTTCTCGACGGACTGATTTTCGCCGAAGCGGTCAAAGCCAAAGTGAAGAAGATCGTCTTCGCCTCGTCGGGATGCGTGTATCCGAATTTCATGCAGTCCGACCTGAAAAAGGAGCTGTATCTCACCGAGGATCTGACCAACGGCCCGAACGATGCCGACAATACCTACGGCTGGGCCAAGCTTATGGCCGAGTTCACGCTGAAGGCTTATGCCAAAGAGCACGGCATCGGCACCGCGTCTTGCCGCTATTTCACGGTATACGGGCCGCGCGGCGTCGAGAATCACGCGGTGATCGCCATGATTGCCCGCGCCTTTCTCAAGCAGAATCCGTTTGAGATCTGGGGTGACGGCACACAGATTCGCAATTGGACGTACATCGACGACATCGTCGAGGGCACCATTCTGGCGGGCGAGAAGATCCACGACGGCACGGCGATCAATCTCGGCACCATGGAGCGCATCCGCGTGATTGACTGCGCGAAAATGGTCTGCGAGTTCACCGGACACAAGGCGGAAATCAAAACGCTTCCGCACATGCCGGTGGGCCCGCTGAACCGCGTGGCCGACAATGCCTTGGCCAAGAAGCTGCTCGGCTGGGAGCCCAAGGTGGCGTTCCGCGAAGGGCTGAAGCGCACCATCGACTGGTATTACGCCACGAAAGATCGCGCGGAAGTCCAAAAAATCTTCACCCGTATGCTCACTGAACGATAGGCTGCGACTTGCGAGACTTTTCGCGCCTCCAACCTTTGCACCTTGCTACGTAGGGTAAATTCCCGATTGCCGCGAAACCTTTCTGGCAGTATCGTGTTTCTGCTGCGTGGGGCAGCCATTTTCAGCTTACTTGGGAGCCGGATCCCCAATCTGGCAATGAGGCAACGGCCGCCGTACCGCCCTGGGCCGGAGTCTCTCGGTTCAAAAATCTGAACGAGGTAGTATGCCCGCAGGCTTGTTGGCTTTCTCGATCGCTCTCCTGGCGTCGGTGACTCTGACGGTCCCCGTGCGTGCTCTGGCAATTCGGGTGGGCATGGTGGACTTTCCGGGGCCGCGAAAAGTGCATCTCCAGCCCATTCCGCTACTTGGCGGCTTGGCCATTTATGGCGCTGTGGTGATTGCCGCGCTCTTTTCCACCAGTGGTCCGGCGCGCAATCAGGTCCTCGCCATCCTTGCGGGCGCGACGCTGGTAGCTGCGGTGGGAATTCTGGATGACCGCGGCTTGTTGCATCATCAGATTAAGCTTTTTGTCGCCATGCCCCTGGCCGCCGCGATTCTTCTGGCCAGCGGAATTCACGCGCAAGTCTTCAGCGTGTTGATGGGCGGGCACACCGGGTATCTGCTGGACGCGGCGCTCACCATCCTGTGGGTTGTCGGCATCACGGCATCCTTCAGCATTCTCGATCATATGGACGGGCTTTGCGCCGGCATAGCGGCGGTCGCTTCGGTTTTTTTCGCGGCGCTCGCGCTGCTGCATGGACAGACGCTGGTCACTTCGCTGGCCGCCGCTGTGCTCGGCGCTGCCGCCGGCTTTCTGCGCTGGAACTTCAAACCGGCCAAGATTTTCATGGGTGATGGCGGCGCCATGTTCCTGGGCTTCTTGATGGCCACGCTTAGCCTCAAGCTGCGTCTCGAGCAAGTGAACCATCTTTCCGCGTGGCTGGCGCCGGTGTTGATTCTCGGCGCCACGATCTTCGATACCGCGTTGGTCAGCGTGTCGCGCGCCCGGCGCGGCCTGCTGCCTTTTGCCACCCCCGGCAAGGATCATGCCGCGCACCGTCTGGCAAATCTCGGGCTTGGCCATCGCGGCGCGGTCGTCACCATGTATTTCATCGGTGCGGTCAGCGGAGCCGCTGGTCTTCTGGTCAGTTACCTTTCGTCACGCGGAGCTGCCATCGTGGCGTTTGCCGCAGTCGCCCTGTTATTCGGCGGGATTGCCTTCCTCGAAAGCGCTCCTTACGAGCGCCAGAGTTCCGATTTGCAGAAAGCCGTCTAGCGGTCCAGCCAGTACGGACCGAGAGTAATTTGCCTTGTGGTCAGTTTGTCCCGCGCATCGGATTCGCTATACTCTGACGGTCCTTGATACCGCTCATCGCGAGGCTCGGCGCGATATAGGCGGCGCGCCATCAATTCCCAGCAGCACAACGAGCCGGCACAGGGGCCGGACAATCTGCAAGACTGGACGTACAAAGAGCTGTGACCCATCAAGAGTTTCGTTCCCGGACACGCCGGGACAACACAGAGGTTGTCGTCGTGGGAGGCTCGGCTGCCGGCCTCTTCACTGCCGCACGGGTCGCGCGGGGTGGCCGGCGCGTACGCGTTCTCGAATCCAAACCGCAATGCGAACCTGCGGCACGCACGCTGATCGTCACCGACCATTTCCGCAGCCAGATGGGCGCTGGCGCGCAGGAAAGCATCGTCAACGAAATCCGCCGATTTGAGCTGTTTACCGACGGGCGCTCCGCGCAAGTCGCGCTACGCAAGCCCGACCTGATCATCGAGAGAGCCCGGCTGACCAACGCGCTGGCCCGCGAAGCGCAGCACGCGGGCGCCACCGTGACTTTCGACACACGCTTCCTCGGACTCTCTCCCAACGGAAAGGGCCTTCGCCTGCAAGTCGATACCTCCGGACGGCGCGAAGAGCTGCACGCCGGAGCCCTAGTGGGAGCCGACGGAGCTGCCAGCCGCGTTGCGAGAGCAGCCGGATGGCCGCCGGTGGAAACCGTTCCACTGATGCAAGCGATTGTGCGGCTGCCGAAAGATTGCCCGCCGGACACTACGCGAGTCTGGTTTGTCCCGGACGATACGCCGTATTTTTATTGGCTGGTTCCCGAATCGGCGGAGCGCGGCGCACTCGGGGTGATTGGCGAAGACGGGCGGGACACCAAGCGAGCCTTCGAGCGCTTCCTCGAGAAGAAACATTTGGAGCCATTGGAGTGGCAAGGGGCGCGCATTCCGGTTTACAAACGCTGGGTTCCCGTGCGCCGGCGTATCGGCAACGGCGACGTGTACCTGGTCGGCGACGCCGCCGCGCAGGTGAAAGTCTCGACCGTGGGTGGCATCGTGACGGGCTTCCGCGGCGCCCTGGGCGTGGCGCAGTCTCTTCTACAGGATGGGCGCAGCTCGGAACTCGGCTCGCTTCGCCGCGAGCTGGATACTCACCGGCTGATTCGCCGCACCATGCATCATTTTCAGCAGAACGATTACTCCCAGCTCGTGGATCTCCTCGATGCCTCGACACGAAAATCGCTTGGCGAGATCAACCGCGACGAATCCACGCGGCTCCTCTGGAATGTGGTCCGCCGCCAGCCTCGCCTGGTGCTTCTGGGGCTTCGCGGGTTGCTGATGGGACGCGGAGCACGCACCCGATAGGTATTGGTATCTGCGCGCCAAACGCAGCTTGGTTCCGATTGGCGTTTCGTCCAAAATTAAGGTTTGCATGTGCGCGGCCGCGCGCGAAAGGGGAATCGCAGTGCGTCTTGCCGTCATCGGTTGTGGATACGTCGGGCTGGTCACCGGAGCTTGCCTTGCTGAAGCGGGTCACCAAGTCATTTGCACGGATATCGACCGCGAACGCATCGCCAAGCTGAATGCCGGCGGCGTTCCGATTTACGAGCGCCACCTCGACGAGATTTTGCGTTCCGCGCGCGCCGCCGGGCGCATCTCCTATACGAGCGATGCGGGTGAAGCGATTCGTGCTGCCCAGGCGGTTTTTATTTGTGTCGGCACGCCTCCCAAGGAAAGCGGCGAAGCGGATCTTTCCGCCATCGACAACTGCGCGCGCCAGATCGCCGCGGAAGCGGACGGTCCGAAGCTCGTCATCGAGAAGAGCACCGTTCCCGCGCGCACCGGCCTCGAACTGAGCCGCGCGCTTGCGGCGTATAGCCGCAACGGCCTCCGCTTCCGGGTCGCTTCCAATCCGGAATTCCTGCGTGAAGGCACCGCTGTCGAAGACTTCTTCCATCCTGACCGCATCGTCGTGGGCGTCGAAGAGCCATCTGCAGCCGCCGAGCTGCGCGAAATCTACCGGCCGATCCTCGAGCGTAGCTTCCATTGTCCCATCCACAACGGCGCTTGCCCCGTGGGCCCGCGCGGTGAATTCCTGGTCACCACCATTAACAGCGCCGAGCTCATCAAGCACGCGTCCAATTCGTTCCTGGCGCTCAAAATCAGCTATGCCAACGTGCTCGCGGACCTCTGCGAGCGCATCGGCGCGGACGTCGAGGAAGTCACGCACGCTATTGGACTCGATCCGCGCATCGGCGGCCAGTTCCTTAAGGCCGGGCTGGGCTTTGGCGGTTTCTGCTTTCCCAAGGATGTGCAGGCGTTCATTCACTTGGCCGCGTCCGTGGGCGTGGACTTCGACATTTTGAAGGCCACGGAGCGGGTCAACAAAGAGCGCATCGACCGCTTTATGGAAAAAGTCGCCAAGGCGCTTTGGGTGGTCAAAGCCAAGCGTATCGCGCTTCTTGGCCTCGCTTTTAAAGCCAATACTGACGACGTTCGTTTCGCTCCCGCGCTCGAAGTGCTCAAGCGCCTCCTGGCCGACGGCGCTGAAGTCCACGCCAGCGATCCCGAAGCGATTTCCCGCACCAAGCCGCTCTTTCCGCAGGTTCACTATCACGAAGACCCGTACGCGGCGCTGCAAAATGCCGACGCTGCTCTGGTCTGCACCGAGTGGGACGTTTTCAAAAGGCTCGATTGGGAGCGCGCCGGGAAAATCATGGCCCGCAAGCTGGTGCTGGACGGAAGAAACTTGTATTCGCCGTCCGCCATGCGCGACCTGGGCTTCGAATACTATTCCTTCGGACGTGCCTAGCTTTTTTGGAAGAGCATTGCGCTCGCACCTGCGTGCGCCAATCGCAGCTCGTAAGCCAGCTACTTACTGCAAGCGGAACTGCAGCGTTACCGTCAGGTGCATCGGCACTGCTTTGCCGTCCAGCGTCGCCGCCTGGTATTTCCACTGGTGCAACGCATCCATCGCCGCCTGATGCAGCAGCGTGGGACCTGAAACAATCTTCATGGTGGTCACGCGGCCGTTCGCGTCGATCAGCGCGTCCACTTTCACGTCTCCCGCAACATGCTGGCTCTTCGCCAGCGAAGGATAAATCGGTGAAATGGAAGAAAGCAGTTTGGCCGCTTTCACGTCGCCGCCGATAGGCAGCGGCTCTGCCGGTTTCGCCGGCTGGTTCGCATTGGCGGCCAGACCGCTGCCCAGCGAATCGCTGGGAGCGGAGTCAGAGTTGCCAAGAGAAATCCCTGCTTCTGCGTCGTTCGCTGGCTGTGGTTGGCCGTTGCGGTTCAACGTCGGCGCGGCGAGGCGTACTTGCCCAAGCGCCGGCTTCTTTGGCGTTGGTTGCAGTTCCGCTTGCGCAGGCACGGGCTGCGGCGTTTTTGCGACAACGTTGTTCACCGAACCGTTCGAGCCGTTGTTCGAGCGTTGTT
>Ga0209736_1000002_pt1 | contig 116536 bp, 90 predicted proteins | sample BlaSpr_A8_Ref_M3_FD_187992 | JGI IMG/M metagenome (GOLD analysis project Ga0209736, IMG submission 187992) | Forest soil microbial communities from Thunder Bay, Ontario, Canada - Black Spruce, Ontario site 2_A8_Ref_M3 (SPAdes) (version 2) | ecosystem: Environmental > Terrestrial > Soil > Boreal...
CTTGGTTTTCGACATCAAAACGGGGAATCTGATTCACAAAATAACCGGGATTGAAAAGCCGCACGCCATTCTTTATCGCGAAGACTTGAAACGGCTCTATGTCACCGACGGTGACGCGGGCGACGTGAAAATCGTGGACAGCGTCAGTTACAAAGTGCTCTCCAGTGTCAAATTACTCGAGGATGCCGACTCGATCGGATACGACCCGACGACAAAGTATCTTTATATCGACAACGGCGGCGGCGACGTTCATCAGACTTACTCCATGCTCAGCGTCGTGGATACCACGGCAGGCAAGAAATTGGCCGATATCAAAATCGACGGCGACACACTCGAGGCCATGGCCTTGGAGAAGTCCAGCCCGAAAATTTACGTAAACAACAAAGCTAAGAGTCAGGTAGATGTAATCGACCGCGAAAAACGCACGCTCATCGCCAGCTGGCCAATAACTAAAGCAAAGACCAATGTGGCTATGGCCTACGACGAAGCAAACCATCGTCTGTTTATCGCCTGCCGCAGCGGCGGAATCGTTGTGCTCGACACGCTAACCGGCAAGGAGATCACCGTTTTGCCGATCACCAAAGGAGTGGATGACCTCGTGTATGACGCCGCCAGCAAGCGTCTGTACGCCTCCTGCGACGGTGATGCCGACGTCTACCAGCAAAGCGATCCTGATAGCTACAAGTTGCTCGCCAAAGTCTCCACGGGACCACTGGCGAGAACCGCTTTGCTGGTGCCGCAATTGAAGCGCTATTTCGTCGCCGTACCGCAGCACGGAACCTCGACTGCTGAAGTTCTGGTTTTTGAAGTTCGCTAGCAGCCCCGAACCAGATTGATGCGCCTAAATGCGGAGGAGCGCGTGAGAACATCGGCAAGGATTTCGGTGATTTTGCTGGCGCTAATGATGACGGCCTGCGCGGCCCTTGCGCAGACTCCCGCGGTCGTTGCTATTCGCGCCGGGCGTTTGTTTGACAGCAAGTCCGGCAAAATCCTGGACAACCAGATTGTCCTCGTCGATGGTGAAAAGATCACGGAAGTCGGTTCCGCGCAACGCGTAAAAATTCCACCAGGCGCGGCCGTTATTGACCTCAGCAGCGCAACCGTCTTGCCTGGCTTGATTGACGGCCACACCCACGTGTTTGGCTTTGGACTCGACGGCATCAAGCCGGGAGGACCGCCATTTGCCAGCCCCATCAGCGACACCCGCGAATACCGCACTCTGCTCGCCCTGGCCAACGCTCAAAAGGATCTCCGGGCGGGCTTCACCACGTTGCGCGATCTGATGAGCCACGGCGGCGGTTACGCCGATGTCGACATCAAGAAAGCGATCAACCGTGGCTATTTTCAAGGTCCTCGCATGCAAGTTTCCACCATGGGGCTGGTCGCAACGGGCGAAGGCATCCTGGGCTCGCCGGAAGTGAACCTGCCTAGAAACTATCAGACCGTTGACGGACCGTGGGCCGCGCGGCAAGCCGTCCGCGAACAGATCCACTACGGGGCAGACTGGATCAAGTTCCACTCGACGGCGGATTACGAGTTTGAGCCGGACGGAGCCCTGAGCAGCGAACCCACTTTTACGAAAGAGGAAGTCGCGGCCATCGTGGACGAGGCCCACCGGCACGGGAAAAAGGCAGCTTGCCATGCTTTCGGAGGCGAAGGACTCCGTAACTGTGTCGAGGCCGGCGTTGACACCGTCGAGCACGCCATCGATTTGGACGAAGCCACCACCGACATGATGAAGAAGAAAGGCATCTACCTTGAGCTAACGGCCTATCACTACTCGCTTAGCGACTACACGGCGCGGGATGCCAAGTCCACTGGCGGCAAATACAGCCTGCAGGCCTTGCGAGAAAAGAGCGGCCGCCTGGCAATCTCCCGAGGCGTGAAGATTTCCTTCGGCAGCGGTGTGGGCCCTTTTCCGCACGGTACGCAGGCCGCCGAGTTCGCTTACCTTGTCAAATATGGAATGTCTCCTGGCCAGGCCATCCAGGCAGCCACCAGCGTGGCGGCAGAAATGATGGGCTGGCAGGATCGCGTTGGCTCAATCGACAAAGGCAAGTTCGCGGATATCATCGCCGTTTCGGGCAATCCTCTGCAGGACATTACAGAACTGGAGCGCGTGAAGTTCGTAATGAAGGGCGGCCAGGTAATCGTCAGTGAAACAAAATGAATTGCGCCCGTGCAAAAGTTTCGCGGCCCAGTGATGTTATCATTTGCGCTTGCGCCTTCCCGAGCGCGGCAGCCCATGCGTATTCTCCTGGTCGAAGACGAACGAAAGGTGGCCAGCTTCATCGCTCGCGCTCTGCGTGAGAACTCCTACGCTGTCGATATTGCCGAGACGGGCGAGAAGGCTCTCGAACGTGCCACTGACGTAACCTACGACGCTATTCTTTTGGATTTGCGTTTGCCCGGCCTCAGCGGCATCCAGGTCTGCCGCGAATTGCGCCAGCAAGGCACCGAAGCACCCGTTCTTATGTTGACCGCACGCGGCTTGGTCGAGCAACGCGTCGAAGGGTTGGACGCCGGAGCCGATGACTATCTCACCAAGCCATTTGTTCTCGCCGAGCTCCTCGCCCGCGTACGAGCCCTCGTGCGCCGCGGCCTTCACAGCGGAAATGCGAAGCTCCACTACGCAGATCTCGAGCTTGATCGGCACCGCCGCCGCGCCACTCGCGGCAAAGACGCAATTCCCCTAACCTCCAAGGAATTTGCCTTACTCGAGCTTTTTCTCTTGCGCGCTCCGGATCTGGTGACCCGCAGTGAAATCGTCGAGCATGTTTGGGATCGCCACTTTGATAGCGAGACCAACCTCGTGGAAGTCTACGTCAATCGTCTCCGCCAGAAAATCGACCAGAACCGCCCTGCAAAACTGATCCATACCATCCGTGGGGTAGGGTACCGCTTGGGAGCATCCCAGCCATGAAAACAAGAACTCTTCGCTTCCGCATGATGCTCCTGTTTTGCACCATCGTGGGCGTGCTGCTGGCCACTTCCTACCTGGTGTTCTGGGGTCTCCTCGCCCACGAAATTCCCTCGCAGATAAATCGCCAATTGCTCGAAACTGGCCGCCCTCTGATTGCCGACATCTCAGCAGAACCCAACGCTCACGATGTGGATCGCCTGGATATTCCAGGAGAATTCTTCGAGCTGCTGGACTCCTCAGGGCGAATCCTTCAGAAATCAAAGAACCTCACTGCGCCCATTAATTTGAAAGCAATCGATCCGGCGCTCACGCATCCGGCTTTCCAAGTGGCAGACGTCGGCGAGGGGCAATCCGTTCGTGTGGCCCTCATTCCCTTCCTGCAAGCGAATCAGCCACGCTTTCTCGCCGTGGCCATTCCTACTCTCGGCACCAATCGAGTGATGGACAGCTTTGGGCGGATTGTTCTGTTTCTATTTCCCGTAAGCCTCTTGCTCACCGCCGGAATCTCCGCCTTCTACGTAGGTCGCAGCCTCGCTCCCATTGCCGCACTAACCGAACATGCCGCTTTAATGGCCAAGAGAGTTACACACCGCCAGGAATTCTGGGAGCCGCTTCCGGTAAGCTCGCCTCACGATGAATTGGGCCGCCTGGCGGAAACCTTCAATCACCTGTTTAGAGGCGTCGACTCCGCGGTCCGGCAGTTACGCCAGTTCGTCACCGATGCTTCCCATGAACTGCGGACTCCCATCGCCGTGCTTCATGGCGAAACAGAGCTGTTACTTTCCAAGCCGCGAACAGCCGACGAATACCAGAAGACCCTCAGCGTCTTTGACGATGAGTTTAAGAAATTGGCGCGCATGGTCGACGGGCTCTTCACGCTTTCCATGGCGGACGCGGGCCAGTTGCACCTGCAGCGCGAGCCGCTATACCTCAACGAAGTCTTGGAGGAAGCCTGCGCTCTGGTTTCTTCGCGAGCGCGGAAGAAGAACATTGCCATCGTCCGCCAGTTGGATCGCGAGGTCCCCTACACCGGCGACGAAGCTTTTCTCCATCAGCTGTTTTTGATCTTTCTCGATAATGCCCTCAAGTATTCTCCAAGTGATACCGAGGTTCGCGTTGCCCTCGAGCAACACGATGGCAACTTACGCGTTTGCTTCCAGGATCAGGGCATCGGCATTTCCCCTGATCACCTCCCGTTCATCTTCGAGCGCTTTTATCGCGCCGCGCCATTGGCAAGCGGAGACTCCCACAGCGGTGGCTTGGGTTTAGCTATCGCACAAGCCATTGCAAGAGCGCAGCGCGGCACCATCGCTTGCCACAGCACGCCCGGAATCGGCTCAAGCTTTATCGTAGTCCTACCGTTGACTCCATCCGGCGCTACTGACGGTATCGACTCGCCTAAACAGAAATTAATCCTCGGTTAAGGCATCCTCCCCGGCTATACACTAGGCTCCGCCACAAGCGTGGAGGTAACCCGTGTCCTCTCGATTTATTTCTGCTCTGTATTCGTTCGGCCACACGATGGCTGTTTTCTCGACGCTCGCTATTTTGTTTTCCGTTTCGGCTCGCGCCCAAGTCTCTGGCGGAACTCTCTCCGGCACGGTCTCCGATCCTTCCGGTGCCGGCGTCCCGCAAGCCAAGCTGCTCATAAAAAACGTCGCCACCGGCGTCGAACGCACCATTACCACAAACACGGATGGCTTTTACACCGCCGTGAATCTCCTGGCGGGAACCTACCAAGTCACCATTTCCGCAAAGGATTTCAATACCGAAGTAAAGTCCGGCCTCACCATGAGCGTCGGCGCACAGCAAACCTTCGACGTAGTCTTGCATGTCGGTACGATCTCGAATCGCGTCGAAGTCACCACCGAAGCGCCTGCCGTTCAGCTCGCCAGCTCCGACATCAGCGCCGTCGTCAACGCCACCACCGTGCGTGAATTGCCACTGAATGGCCGCAGCTGGACCGACTTAGCCGCTCTGCAACCAGGCGTGGAAACCATCCAAACCCAGCCAAGTTTTGCCACTGGGTCCGATCGCGGCAATCGCGGTTTTGGACAGCAGCTGACCATCTCTGGCGCGCGCCCACAGCAAAATAATTATCGCCTCGATGGCGTCAGCCTGAACGATTACGCCAACGGAGCACCCGGCAGCGTCCTTGGGGGCAACCTGGGCGTCGACGCCATCCAGGAATTCTCCGTTCTGACCAGCAACTATTCCGCCGAGTACGGAAAGACCTCCGGCGGAGTCGTCAACGCCGTAACACGCTCGGGAACGAATGCATTCCACGGCAGCGGCTACGAGTTCTTGCGCAATAGCGCTCTGGACGCCGCCAACTTCTTCGAAGCTGGACAACGATCCCCTTTTAAACGCAATCAGTTTGGCGGCGACGTTGGCGGCCCGATATTCAAGAACCGCACCTTCTTTTTCGCCGACTACGAAGGCATCCGCCAGTCCAAGGGCATCGCCAACTTCCTCTTTGTGCCTTCCACGGCTGCGCGCGGAGGGATGTTGTGCTCGAATCCCGCGGGCGCGGATCCGGCGAACCCCTGCACGACATCTCAGGTCGTGGTTGACCCAATCGTGCAGAAGTATCTGGCCCTCTATCCTGTGCCGTTGCCCTCGCGACTTCTTGGAAACGGTGACACCGGAAACGTCACCTTCTCCGGCCAGCAGATTATCAACGAAAACTTCGTCACCTTCCGTATCGACCACAAGTTCTCTGACAAAGACGCACTCTTCGGCACCTACCTCTTTGACCGCACTCCCTACAGCTCCCCGGACTCCTTCGGAAACGTCTTGCTGAATACGCTCTCCACGAGGCAGATCGTCGCTGTCGAAGAGACGCACAGCTTCACTCCAACCTTCGTGAATGCAGCGCGTTTTGGCTTCAACCACGAGTTCGTCAACAACGATTCCAGCGCTAGTGCACTTAACCAGGCTGCAGCCGATCCTTCTTTGGGTGCTTTCCCCAACCGCAATGCGTCCGTCGTTAACGTCACCGGCGCCCTGACTTCCATGACCGGAGGCGTTGGCGGTCTCCCTACTTATTTGTACGGTTGGAATTCCTATCAGGCCTATGACGACGCTTTCTGGACCAGGGGCACTCATTCCCTGAAGTTTGGTGTCGCCGTCGAACGCATGCTGCTCCAGGCCACCGCCCTTACCGATCCCAACGGCATCTGGACATTTGGCAGTCTGAAGGATTTTCTAACCAACAATCCCAGCAAATTTGCAGGCGGAATAGCCGCTTCCTTGTCGCCCCGCAATTTTCGCCAGACCCTGTTCGGCGCCTATTTGCAGGATGACTGGCGTTGGAAACCCAACCTGACGCTGAATCTGGGCCTGCGCTATGAAATGACCTCCGTCCCCACGGAAACCAGCGGCAAGCTCGTTAACCTTCGCAATCTCAGCGATCCCGCGCCCGTATGCGGTGTCGCCGTCACCGGCTGCTCGGGCAGTGGACCACTATTCTCGAACCCAACACTTCATAACTTTGAACCACGCGTCGGATTCGCATGGGACCCCTTCCACAATGGCAGGATGGCCGTGCGCGGCGGCGCCGGCTTGTTCGATGTCCTTCCGCTGCCCTACCAGTTCATTCTACTGGAGACTCAGGCCACTCCCTTTTTTCAATACACCTCCGTCAACAACCCTAACCCTGGTGATTTTCCCGCGGGCTTGCCGTCGCCCCCACCCGCGAACAAACTCCGTTCCACCTTCATTGATTCCCATCCCAAGCGCAATTACGTCATGCAGTGGAACCTCAACCTCCAGTACCAGCTCACTCCCAGCCTTGCAGCCATGGTTGCCTATGTGGGCTCGCGCGGCGTTCACCAGCCCTTCCGCGTAGATGAAGCCAATTTGGTCATCCCGACGAAGACCCCCAACGGATACCTGTGGCCGAAAGTGGATGCACTTGGAAACATCTTTTCTGCGCAGTGCAACGCTGTCGATGCCAATGGCCCTGCTGACCCCGCGCAGTGTGCACCGCCCAACACCATCAACCCGAACTTCGGTTCCGTTCGTGGAATGTTTTATCAAGGACGCTCGTATTTCAATGCCCTTGAATTACAGTTGGCCAAGCGTTTGACCCACGGCTTCCAGGTACAAGGGACCTACACCTGGGGCAAGAGTATGGACACCAACTCCGCTACTCTGGCGGGAGACGCCTTCGGTAACTCCATCTCCAGCCTCAATTGGTTCGACATGAAATTGACCCGCGGGCCCTCCGACTTCAACGTCGGTCGCACCGTCGTAATCAACGGTACTTGGGAGCTTCCTTCGGCCAAGTCTCTTTCTGGCCCGGTCCGCTTGCTCACCGATGGCTGGGAGTTGGGCCTCATCTTCACTGCCAGCGACGGCGTCCCTTTCACTGCAACCTGGGGCACCGGCTCGGACCCTGCCGGTACGCTGAGCAGCGACGATTTTGCCTACCCCAACCGTCTGGGCGGCCCCGGATGCCAGTCGCTCACAAATCCTGGCAATCCCGCCAATTACATCAAAACGGAATGCTTCGCGATCCCCACACTGAACGATCCGACTCTCTGGGCTCAAAACTGCAGCGCATTTCCACCAAGTGCTCAGCCGATCCCCACAGCGTCCAATCCAAACCCAATGCCAGTCGCCGCCGTGTTCCCGCAATGCTTCAATCTGCGCGGGAACGCCGGCCGAAACATTCTGACCGGTCCAGGCATCACCAACCTGGACTTCTCCGTGTTTAAGAATTTCAAAGTGCACAGAATATCGGAAACCTTCAACGTCCAGTTCCGCGTCGAGATGTTCAACATTCTCAACCACGCCAACTTTGCGCCTCCGGGACCAGGCGACGGCAATACCGACATCTTCGACGGCACCGGTTCCTCCCTGTCCCCGGCCGGCGGTGGCACTGCTGGCGCCTTGGTGCGAACCACCATACCCGAGCGCCAGATTCAGTTCGCGCTCAAGATTTCTTTTTAGTCCGTGGCGCAATGCATACTGCAGCAGCGCGGCTGCGCCGGCCGGAACAACGCGACCTGACCTGCGATCGATTCCTCGGTCCTAACTCGGTCGTGCATCTCTGGAGGGTTGCTCAATGAGTGTCTCAAGCCTGCGGCTATCACTTTTGGGTGCGGTAATCTTGTCCTCCACTTTGGCGGTCGCCAGCCCGCCAGCCGGCGGCTATCACCTGCTCAAGAAATACGATTTAGGCGCCGCTCCCGGCGGCAAGGAGTATTGGGACTACATCACCTTCGATCCCACCACCCGCCGCCTGTACATCTCGCACAACACCGAAGTCAAAATCGTCGACGCCGACAGCGGCGCCGTCACCGGCAGCATTCCAGACCTCAAGCGCGTTCACGGCATCGCCATCGTTAGCGAATTAGGCCGCGGCTTTATCAGCGATGGCGGCGCCGACGAGGTCGTGGTCTTCGATCTCAAAACGCTGAAAATCACCGGCCATATCAAAACCGGCGGCAATCCCGATTGCATCATTTACGATCCCGCCTCCAAACACATTTTTGCTATGAACGGCAAAACCAACGACGCCTCCGTCATCGATCCCGCCACCGCCGCAGTCGTCGCTACCATCCCCATGGGTGGCCGCCCCGAATATGCCGTTTCCGATGGCCGCGGCCTGATCTACGACAACATCGAAGACAAAAACGAAGTCGTCGCCATCGACTCCCTCACCAACACCGTAAAATCTCGCTGGCCCATCGCACCCGCCGAAGAAGCCACCGCGATCGACCTCGACGTGCCCCACCACCGGCTCTTTATCGGCGGCCGCAACAAACTGCTCGCCATCATGGACACCGCCTCCGGCAAGGTCATTCAAACCTTTCCCATCGGCGCCGGTGTCGACACCAACCTTTATGAACCCGAAAGCGGCTTGCTCTTTGTCGCAGCCCGCGAGGGCCTGCTGCATATTTTCCACGAAGACACCCCCGACCATTTCAGCGTCGTCGAAACCGTCAAGACCGAATTTGGCGCTCGCAACATGGCTCTCGATCCGAAAACTCATCGCCTCTTCATTGATGCCTCCGATTTCGATCCGGCTCCCCAGCCCACAGCCGAGCAGCCGCATCCGCAACCAGTGCCAATCTCCGGCACCTTCCGCTTGCTGGTTTATGGCCGCTGACGTTGTATCCGTCGCGGCGAGAAACTAGGATGACGCGCCTGAGAGCCATTCAGCTGTCCATCGCCGCTTTCGCGTGTCTATTGATCGGGCCTCAAGCACATTCCACAGCCGAATCCGATCACAAAGTTTCCCAACAAGTTCCCGCTACGGGACAAGAATCGCCGCTCGATTTTGAAACCTACCGCACTCGCATCGAACCCATTTTCCTGAAGCAGCGCGAGGGCGGCCCGCGCTGCTACGATTGCCACTCCACCTTAGTTACCCGTCTTCGCCTCGAACCGCTAGCTCCCGGCAGTTCCTCATGGACCGAAGAGCAGTCCCACAAGAATTTCACTTTCGTCCAGCAATTGATCGCGCCGGGTGATCCTCTCAACAGCCGCCTATTGCTGCATCCCCTCGCACCAGCTGTCGGCGGCGATCCCGCCCACACCGGCGGCAAATTCTGGCAAACACAGAGCGACCCCGAATGGCAGATGCTTGCCGAATGGGTACGTCAAGCCGTCGTCCCCGCGCCGCCCTCCAACGAAACGAAACCCCGCGAGGCCGTGAAGGACGCTCTCGACTTCCAGATTTTCAAAACCGCCATTCAGCCGATTTTCCTGAAAGAACGCCCCGGCCACGCCCGCTGTTATGGTTGCCATGTTGCTTCCAGCCGAGTTTTCCACCTCGCCACTCTTCAACCCGGCACCGCGGATTGGACCAACGAACAGTCGCGCGAAAATTTCCAAAGCGCCTCACAGCTTGTGGTCCCTGGAAAGCCCGAATCCAGCAGGCTGCTCCTCCATCCGCTGGCGCCGGAAGAAGGAGGCGACGCATTTCATTCAGGCGGACGGCAATTCGCTTCGCAGGAGGATCCCGATTGGATCGCTCTGGCGGAATGGGTGCGCGCCGGCGATGCGACCGTTTCCGCCAAACCGCCATCCGCATCGACCGCGCGAATCTACGTTACCAACAGCGCCGGCGACACTCTCGATGTCATCGATCCTTCGACCAACGAAGTCGTTCAGGTGATCCACGGCATCGAACTGCCCCACGGTGTCGGTTTTTCTCCCGACGGCTCGCGCGTCTACGTCAGCAACGAATCGGAAAGCGTACTCGATGTAGTCGATCGCCAGTCCGCCAAAATCCTCAAGAGAGTTCCGCTCAGCGGTCACCCCAATAATATGGCCGTCACCCGCGATGGCCACCGCATCCTCGTCGGCATCCGCGCCGACCCTGGCACCGTCGATGTAATCGACGCCAGCTCGCTTGAGCGCTCCAAAACCATTCCCGTGGACGGCAGCGTTCACAACATCTACGTAACTCCAGACGGCAACTACGCCGTCAGCGGCTCCATAGAAAACAAAGCCGCCACGGTCATCGACCTGCGCAGCGAACAAGTCGCCTGGGGGATCAAATTCGATCGCGGCGTCCGTCCCATGGCCTTCGAAGCTAACCCAGATGGCTCGACGCGCCGAATCTTCGTTCAGCTAAGCGGCCTCAACGGTTTTGCCGTAGTCGATTTCGCAAAACACACCGAAGTCGCGCGAATCACCTTGCCGTCAGAACCCGGCGGATTCGGCACCGCCGAAGAGCGTCAGGCCACGCCCTCCCACGGTATCGGCGCCGCGCCCGACGGAAAATCTCTCTGGGTCAACAGCACCATCGCCAATGCCGTCTTCAAGTACTCCCTGCCCGACCTCCAACTCCTCGGATTCTCCCCACTGCCCGTTGTTCATCCGCTGAACCGACCCGCCACCGGAGCCGTCCCAGAATGGATCACCTTCACTCCAGACAGCGACCGAGTCTACATATCGAACTCCGGCGCCCGCTCGCTCTCCGTCATCGACGCAAAAACCCTAAAGCCCGTCGCCGTAATCCCCGTCGGCGAAGTCCCAAAGCGCATCAACACGCTTGTCCTCCACTGAAGAAAGCAGCGCCCGAATACGATTCTTTCAATCTGCGCACCCGCGTCAGGTTGAACAGGTCCCGATAAGCACGTTCCTTTGGGCCTGGAAACACCGTAGCGCCTCGCCTTTTCCCTGTCGCCGCACGTTCGCGGCGGTAAATCTTGCACTGCGGAGCGCCCTTTCTTCTAAAGGGCGCGGCACCCCATTCGGAACTTCCGCTGAAAACAAGGTACATAGCGTATGGCGCGTACGGCGCCTCGTGTGCAAGTTCCACTGTGACCCCAGCCCGGCCGAGTTGCCTCACTGTAGTTGCCCTCGCAAGTTGGCCCAGAGAGGAACCACCGTTCGATGAACTTGCTGGGGTTGACGATATCACTGGCCTTGCTTGCTGCCACCGCTGCCGCCCAGGCACCAAGAGATTCGCGCACTACAGCCGCGCACCAGCTTCCCAAAAGCAACAAATTGCCCATCGCTCCCTTGGGCGTAGGAACTGCATTCAACGCCGCTTTGATCACGTCCTTGGACGCCGGCCACAACCGAGCGGGAGATACCTTTACCGCCAAAGTCACCGAAACCGTTACTTATCAGCGCACCGTTATCTTCGCCAAAGACACCCTGCTGATCGGACACTTGGTCCGCACTTCCTTGCGGGATGGGGGCCGCGAAGGCGCGGCGCTGTTTCTCCAGTTTGACAAAGCCATTCTAACGAACGGCGAGCAAACCTTGCTCGTGGCTGGAATACAGGCGCTCGCCCCGGGCCGCGACGCTCCCTGGCAGACGGAAATCGCGGTGCGGCCCGCGCAGTATGATCCAGCCGATTCTGAAGATGTGCCTGAGCTTGCGAGCATTCGCCAGCCCCGCCGGTCCGATTTCGACTTGGGTCCCCTTCCCGTGGTGCAGGGCGCTTTCACCCATGATGGACTCCTGACTTCGGATAGCCAGGGTGCGTTGGGCATGCCGGGCGTAAAAATCTATACTCCCGTTGCCGAAGGATCGAACGGAAGCGTCTTGCTCTGTGACACCAGCAATTTGCGATTGGAGCCTGGAACCAGGCTGCTCGTCGTAATCCAGCCGCCTCCGCCGGCGCCAAAACCCCTGCGTTAATCGCCGCAACGATTCGCCTCGGCGGGCTAGCGCGCCAACCGGTCTCGATTCCATAACCAATTGGCCCATAACCCAGACCCGCCGGGCGCGCCGGGTCGCTTTTTTGAACCCACCACGTAACAGCCCCTCCGTTGTAGTGGCGCCCGCCGTCCCCTCGCAGATCGGGGTAAAAGAGAGCGCAGGTGGTTGTTCCTCCGGCTCAATTCCAGAATGGGAATGACGCTTCTGATGCCACGCCCGCCGTTTTTGCAAAGAGCGCGCAAGCGATTGAAAAGTAAGGGCATGCGCTTCGCTCTTTTGCACAAGAGTGCAAAAGACGCAAAAGAGTGAGGGGCTAGAGAGGTCGCGTGAGGAAGTTAGAAGGACAGCGGGGAGGGGATGCATAAAAAGAGCGGGAACGGACGCGGTCCGCACTCGCAAAACCAGAAGCAGTATACCACATTATTACGAATTGTCAAGTAGTATCTTGTAAGTCGCTTGCTTTCTGCGGGATAGGGGAGCGACGGGGCGACGAAGCCGCTCAAAACGGCACCTTTTGCGTAGAAGACGTGGCCGTACGTCTTTCAGGCCAGAGCTGTACCGGACGCCGCGCGCGCACTTGCCGCCTCCAAGCAACGTGGCTGAATCAGCAGCAGCCGGGCGCGCAGGTGAAGCAATGCCGCGGCGTGAATTTGCGACACTCGTGATTCGCCGATGCCCAGAATCTCTCCGGTCTTCTTCATGGTGAGTTCTTCGAGATAGTACAAGCCCACAACCTCTCGTTCCTTCTCGTCCAGTTCCGACAGGGCCTCCTCTAAGAGATGGCGAATTTCCAGGCCGAAGGTCACCTGAAAGGGATCTTCCTCCGGCCGGAAGGCTACGGCCAGCCCTTCCCCTCCAGCCCCTTCTTCGGACCAGATATCCAAGCTTCCTATGCGCAGACCTCGCAGTTCGCCAAGTAGCTGCTGAAACTCTTCCGTGGGCAGGCCCAGCTTGCCGGCGATCTCCGGCATCGAGGGCGAGTGCCCCAGCTCGCCGGTAAGTTCGTGGCTCGCTTGTTCCAGCCTGCGCGCTTGCCGTCGCAGGTTTCGGGGACTCCAATCCATCTGCCGCAGGCTATCCAGAATCGCGCCGCGAATCCGGAATCGCGCATAAGATTTGAGCTGTACGTTTTTCTGCGGATCGTACTTATCGACGGCGTCGATCAACCCCAGAATCCCGGCGTGCACCAGATCCTCAAATGCCACGTGGGCTGGCATGCGCTCGTGGATACGTCGGGCGATGTAGCGCACCTCGGGCAGGTTTTCGACCAGCAATTCCTGGCGCCCGGCAGCATCCGCGTCGCTTTGTGGCTGCGCGGTCTTTGGGGACACTTTAAACATTTCTCGAATCTCGCCATGGTTTACGTGCAATCCGAGCGCCGAACGAAAACCTGCAGCCGGCTGTTTGGAACACTCGCCCTGCACACATTTCCAGCATTTTGTGTTCGGATTCTTCTTAGCACCTGTTCCAAAAGAGGACTCGCGCTTCGCGTTGGCACACGAACGCCCGGCATTCCCCGGGCCGTCGCTGCACGCCTTGGCGCGAACCGGTGACGTTTCAACACGTTGCCTCGCATCCGTGGAACGCAAATGCGTGCAGCCTTGGTGCGCTTCGTGCAACGACAGTCGGAAGGATCCGCGATTCACGGAGAGTGCCAAGCTCTGCCCCGAAGACATGGCGGCTTGCGCAAAAACGTGGACGCTTAAGGGTGATCGGTGGGACTGCGTCGAGCAAAGATGGTGAGCGAGCCAGGAGCAAATCCCAGCCAGGTTCTTCGCGCGAACTTCCGGCGCATTGAACGCCGGGAGTGGTGGCTGTGGGCCGCGGCCATCGTCATCACCTTGCTCCTGACCATCGGCCTGGCCTCTTTTTTTCTTCCGAACGCTCACGATCGTCCGGATTTCATCACGCAAAATGTCGTTTCACAAGCCATGCGTGGGCTGGTAGCCTTGGTTTTCCTCTTCGACCTCTACACCATCTACCAGCATCTCCTGATCTATCGCATCCGGCGGGAGCTAGTGCAACGCGAGGAACTCTTCCACCTCATCAGCGAGAATGCCGCTGACATGATCGCGGTCGTGGATATGCAGGGCAAACGCCTCTTCAACAGTCTTTCCTACCAAAGAGTGCTCGGCTATTCCACCGAGGAATTGCAGGCCTCGTCCGCTTTCGAGCAGATTCATCCGGATGATCGCGAGAATGTCAAAAACGCCGCCGAGGAGGCGCGGCGCTCCGGCATTGGAAAAACTTTAGAGTACCGCCTGCGTCACAAGAACGGTTCGTGGCTGGTGCTGGAATCAACGTCCAGCGTCATTCGGAATGCCAAGAACGAGCCGGAAAAGCTGGTGATTGTGAACCGCAACATCACCGAACGCAAAAGAACGGAGCAGGCGCTGCGGCGCTCGGAGGCGGATTTTCGTTCGGTCGTGGAAGACGCACCTTACGGAATTTATCGCGCCAGCAAAGCCGGAAAATTTCTGCAAACGAATCCCGCGCTGGAGAAAATGCTCGGCTATGACTCGGCTGACGAGCTCCGCAGCAAGGACCTGGCCGCCGACATTTTCCGGCACGGCGCCGAACACGCTCGTTTGACCGACCTCCTGATCCGCGCCGAAGAAATCAAGGACATCGAAATGGAATGGAAGCGGCACGACGGCACGCCCATCACCGTGCGATGTTCTGGCCGCTGCATCAAAGACGAAACCGGGGCTCCCGCGTATTTTGAAATGTTTGCCGAGGATGTGACCGAAAAGCGGGTGCTCGAACGCCAGTTGCGAATGGCGCAAAAGATGGAAGCAATCGGACGTCTATCGGGCGGAATCGCGCACGACTTCAACAATCACCTGGGCGTCATCATCGGCTACAGCAGGGTGCTCAAGAAAGCGCTGGGCGAGAGCAATCCTTTGGCGGATCACGCTCTGGAAATCGAGAAGGCCGGACAGCGTGCCGCCTCTTTGACCAAGCAACTGCTCGCCTTCAGCCGCCAGCAGGTCTTAACTCCGGCCGTCCTCAGCCTCAACACTCTGGCCTCCGATATGGAAAGCATGCTTCCGAGGCTGCTCGGTGAAGATATCGCGGTGTCGTTGGCGCTGGACCCGAATCTTGGCTCCGTGAAAGCGGACCAAAGCCAGATCGAACAGGTGATTATGAATCTGGCTGTGAATGCGCGTGACGCCATGCCCGAGGGAGGCAAACTGAAGATTCGCACGGCCAACGTCGAGTTCGACCAGTTGTACACACGCACTCATCCAGGTTCCAAGGCCGGGCATTACGTTCTTCTGGCAGTGACCGACACCGGCACCGGGATGGACGCCGCAACCTTGACGCATATCTTCGAACCCTTCTTTACCACCAAGGAACGCGGCAAGGGCACTGGACTGGGACTGGCCACGGTCTACGGCATCGTCAAACAAAGCGACGGATATATCTGGGTGGATAGCACACCTGGAAAAGGCAGTTCCTTCGAAATTTATCTTCACCGCCACAATGGCCAGCCTGCCGTCGAAGAACCGAAAGTCGATCCCGGGGAAAAGCCACGTTGTTCGGAAAATATTCTTCTGGTGGAAGACGCTCAGCCGTTGCGAAAGCTGGCGCAAACCTTCCTGGAAGCCGCCGGTTTCCGGGTGTTGTCCGCCGGGAGTGGGGAAGAAGCTCTGGACGTGGCGGCACGCTCTGGCGTGACTTTTGATCTTTTGCTCACTGACGTAATCATGCCCGGGATGAACGGGCGCATCTTGGCGGAACAATTGTCTCCGCGTCAGCCTGGAATGAAAGTGCTGTACATGTCCGGCTATACCGACAGCTTTATTGCAGGACACGGAGTTCTGGACCCTGGGACGCACCTCTTGCACAAGCCTTTCACCGAAGAGGTTCTGATCCGCAAGGCCCGCGAGGTCCTCGATGGCGGTAAAAAGCCGCTGTTAACCCGAAACGATGTGGCCGAACTTGTCGCAACTCCCGGTGGTCCGCACGAGCGAAGGAACTAGCAGAAATGGGAAAAGTCCTGATTGTAGACGACGATGAGGCGCTGCGCCGCCTCATGCGCCTCGAGCTCGGCGAAGACTTTGAAATCATTGATTCCGGCGAGCCGGAACGCGGTCTCGCGCTGGCCCTTGAACACCGCCCCGACGCCATCCTGCTCGATCTGCGCATGCCAAAATACTCGGGTTATGAGCTGCTGCAAACCTTTACCTCGTTCAGCCGCACTCAGATGATCCCGGTCATCATCGTCAGCGGTGAAGCCGGTGGACAGACCAAAGAACATTGCAAGCAACTCGGCGCAGCTGACTATTTTGAGAAGCCCATCGACTTCGACGCGTTGCGCAGCTGCCTCAAGCACATCGCCAAGACGCGCAAGCACATTCCACGAAGCGAAGTACGCGTGCGATTGCGGGTAGCCCTGAAGCTGCGCGGCCTGGACAGCCAGGGAAAAACCTTCGAGGAGGCCGCCACCACTGAAAACGTCAGCCTGAGCGGATTTCTTTGCAGCTGCGCTGCTGAGCTGGCCATTAATTCCATCGTGAGCGTCTACATGACGACTTACGGAGAAGAGTATGTGGGCAAAGCGACTATCCTTCATGCGGAGTCCAAGGGAGGGCCCATCCGCCACTATGGCTGCCGCTTTAGTGAGAAGACTGGAACCTGGGTGCTTCAGTAAGCAGCAGTTGCACACTCTTTATGACCGAGACTGACCAAATCGTTTCCGCGATGGCTAGTAGTCATCTTTCCGACCTTTCATCCCAACAAGGTCCCGCGCGCATTCTTGCGGTGGACGACGAATTTGCCGCCTGTAAGCTTATCTCGCTCATCCTCAGCCCGCCTGCTTTTCATTGCACCACCGCCTGCAGCGGCGAAGAAGCCCTCGTCGCTTTGCAAACCGAGCCATTCGACGCCGTCATCTCCGACCTGGACATGCCCGGCATGGGCGGTCTACAGCTGCTCACGCAAGTCCGTCGCAAGTATCCTCACATAGCGTTCCTGGTCACCACAGGTGTTGACGACCTCGACGTCGGCGTCCAGGCCATGCGTGACGGTGCCGACGACTATCTCGTTAAGCCTCTCCGTGAAGGCGCCGTCGCCGCCAGCCTGCAGAGCGCCCTGCACAAGCGCCGCCTCGAACGGCAGGTCGAGAACTACCGCCTGCACCTCGAAGAAATGGTCCTGGAACGCACCGCGCAGCTGCAAGCCGCTTTCCGCCAGATCGAGCGCAGTTACGAACACACTTTGCAGGCTCTTGGTGCTGCCATCGATCTCCGCGACAATCAAACCGCCGGCCACTCCCAGCGCGTCTGCCGCTACTCTCTTGAAATTGCCAAAGCTATGGGCTGGTCCGGCCAGCAGCTGGGAAGTCTCGCCAGAGGCGCTTATCTGCACGATATCGGAAAGCTCGGTATTCCCGACGGCGTTCTCCTCAAGCCCGGACCTCTCACCGCCGAAGAGCGCGAGCTCATGCAAAAACACGCCCAGATCGGCTTCGACCTCGTCAGGGATATTCCTTTTCTGGCCGACGCAGCCGAAATCGTTCTCGCGCACCACGAGCGCTTCGACGGAAAAGGCTATCCGCGCGGCATCAAAGGCGAGGACCTTCTTCTCAGCGCCAGAATCTTCGCCGTCGCAGATACCCTCGATGCCATCACCTCCGAAAGGCCCTACCAGCGCGCCTCTTCGTTCGAGGAAGCACGCGAAATCATTCGCCGTTTCTCCGGTGGTCACTTCGATCCAGAAGTCGTGAATGTGTTTCTTGGCATCGCCGAAGAAACGTGGCCAGCCATTGCGAGCGACCAGCAGCAACCTGCAGAGCTTTCGCCCGAGTCCACTGCAACCAGCTCCATGCTTCGGCTCGGTCTCGGCGCGATTTTCAATCGCTAAGCCCTATGGCGCAAATCAATGCGGCACCCAATTCGGACTATTTGTGAACAGACCGCTGACGAAACCCATTTGATATACGATAAAAAGTCCGAACGCCAAACTTACCAGCCCGGATACCACTCCCAGTCCATGATTGAGCCGCGCAAAGCGGCCCTCCGAAAACGTAAATGGCACCGCAATCGCTGCGGTGATCAGCATCATCCCTGCAACCGTACCAATTCCGAAAACCAGCAGATATAAGACCGCCCAAGCAGGAACCCGGATGGTCGTGAGCACCAGCAAAGCAACCGCCGCGGATCCCGCAAGTCCGTGAACGATCCCCACTGCCAAAGGTCGCAGCACTTGATAAAGGCCCAGTCGGCCAAACGTGCGATCCATCCAGCCCACGGGCGTCGCATCTTCAACGTGGCCGTGTTTTTCAGGACTGTGACCGTGCGGATGACTGTGCACGTAGTCTCCGTGTCCGTGCGGATGCGCGTGCTCTCCCGCCTGCAAGGGCGTGACCGCTTCCGTAACCCGGCGCAGGATTCCAGATAAATTCAAAATTCCCAGAAGAATCAACATCACGCCAACCGACAATTCCATCGTAAGACCAACTCTTGGAGGAATCACCAGACCGAACAGCATGATCGCCGACCCAACCACGAGAATTGTGATCGTGTGTCCCAACCCCCAAAGCACTCCGATCAACGCCGCATGCCGGATGCTTCGCTGCCGGCTCACAATCGTGGTCACCGCGATGACGTGGTCCGGATCCGTGGCGTGGCGCATCCCAAGAAAAAAGCCCAGCGCAATGATGGAGAGTAGCGTGCCCATTTTTCCTCGGACCTCGGACCGCTCGTCGCGAGAACTCCGCACACGCTTCCGATACGCGGATTCTAACCAATTCCCGCATTCTCCGCCACGCGTCGCACCTCCTCTCGGAACCTGCCTCAGAGTTCTATTCCCGGCTGATGTAGACTCTTTTACTCAACCCAGGCTGCCGCTCGATGTGGTCAACGCCCCATGAGATCTCCATTGCTCCCTCCTGCACCACCAAATCTAGATACGGAGGCCCGGTGAGCCCTTGCGCCAGGAGAATCGGAAGCCTTGGCCGGTGGTGCTGCGGTTTTGCAAATCGCGCTGCGGTCATTTGGCGCGTTCCTTTTCTCTTCAGTCTCTTGCTTCTCCCTAACCCCGCTTCCGCACAAACCGTCACCCTTCGCGGACAGGTCGCTGACCCACAAGGAAACGCGATTCTTCATGCCACCGTCAGGCTCACCAACGCCAAGGACAACAAAGTTCAGCAGACTTTCTCAGGCAGCGAAGGCCAGTTTTCCTTTAGCGGCCTAGCCGCAGGAAAATACGCTCTCGCGGTAGCCGTCGAGGGCTTCGAGCCCTTCGTTCGGGCTCTTCTCGTCAACGATATTCAGCTTCTGCCCATCGACATTCAGCTGAAAATCGCGCCGAAGCAGCAAACCGTCACGGTAACTGCCGATGTCATGCAAGGCACTATCCTGGCCCCTGATCCCGCGCAGCGCGTGCTCATCCGCGAGGAAACGCTCGACGCCAATCCCGGCCGGCCCGGCGCTCCTGTCTCCATTCCCGGCCTGCCCGTGGAGACCGCTTCGGGCGGCATCAAGGCTCCGCAATATTTTGCGCCTGGCGTCGCGGGAGACCACGGCGAACCCATCGCGCAGTATATCCAGGTCGGAAGCTATCTGCTCTCGAACAATCTTTCCGCCAACGCCCATGGAAATGGCTACGCCGACCCCAATATTCTCGTCCCTTTCGTCATCGAAAGAGTGCAGACCGACGGCGGCGCCTTCAACGTCCGCGAGGGAAACCACTCCGAGAATCTCGCCGCCACCCTCGGGCTGCGTTCTCACCTGGAACCTTTCGTCACGCTCACCGGAGACTACCGCGATCTCGACCTCGTCGTCGGTTGGAGTCCAGACACAAACACTCATTCCTGGATTACCCTGCAAGCCTCCTACGGCAATGGCTTCCTGGATCGCCTCGAGCATCGCCAGCAGTACAAGTTCAATGCCTACCGCGCTTTCAACCTCGGCAGTCACGATCTCACTCTCTTCGCCCTCGGATATTACGGCTTCTCGTACGTACCCGGTTTGGTTCCCATCAACGTCCCCAATCTCCGCGATACCATCGATCCCCGCCAGAAAGATCAGACTCACACCGGCTTGCTCGCCGCAAATGACCTCTGGCACCTCGCCGCCACGCAACAATTATCGCTCTCGGGTTTCTTTCGCACTTACAACTTGGCGCTCGATTCGAACTTCGGCGACGGCTTGATTCGCCAAAGCGAGTTCCGCACCGTCACCGGCGCCAACGCAACTTACACGAACAAGCTTACCGAGTTCCTCAGCCTCCTGGCCGGAGTCGATTACCAGCGCGACGCTCCGCGCCGCCTCGACCTGGACCATTACTTATCGGCCGATCCAGGCACCTATGGCCCTTTTCACCAAGTCACCGCCAACAACGTCACCATCGCCGACACGGCCCCGTATCTCGCCTTCGACGGCTCTCTCACCCACCGCTTTCACTACTACTTGGGATTTCGCCGCGACGAAATCGCTTTCGACAACGCCGATCTTCTCCATCCCGATCACTCCTTCCACCGCTGGATCGGCGTCAACTCTCCCAAAGCCACGCTCTCCTTTCTTCCCCGCGAACACTCCCTCTTCCCTTCTCTATCCCTAAGCGCGGGCGAAGCCTTTTTCACCAACGATCCGCGCATCGGCAGCGGCACCGCTCAAGGCAGCCTGGTCAGCCGCGCTCACTCCTATCAATTGGTCGCCACCAAGACTTTCGCTCGCACCGAATTCCGCCTCACCCTCGGCCACGTCACCACCGAAGCCTCGCTCGCGAAAATCGATCCAGACACCGGACTGCAATTCGACGAAGGTCCCGGCCGCCTCCGCTTCATGACCGTCTCCGCCCGCCGCTATTTCCGCGGCGCCATGTTGCAAGCCTCTTTTTCGAAAGCTGACGCGAGAGATCTCTCCACCGGCTTGCCCACACCCGAAGCCCCGCGCACCATCCTCGACCTCCTTGGCACCGTGGACCGCCTGCCTCTCCGCCTGCAAGCGCGCACCGAGTTCGAGTATGTCGGCGCCAAACCACTCGGCGACCATTTCACCGGCGTTCCCGTAAAGGAGTTTCGCTTCGCGCTGCACCGCCCTTTCGCCGGCGGAAGGATGAGCCTCGGCATGAACCTCTTCATCGCCAGCGGCTACACCGGCCAAACCACCGAATTCCTCGCTCTCTCCAACGAGTCCCTTCCCTCCGAGCGCGCCGTAGGCGTAAGACTCCCCTCCTACGTCAGCCTCTCCTACACCTACCACTTCCGCCCTCACCAACCATGAGACGAAAGATCTCTTGCCGGTCGTCGGCCAGGGTCCGTGCATGCGCGACGCCTACCAGTTCATCGAAGACGGCGCGCCGAGCGATTCGACGTCCTGCTTCACGGCGAGAGCGGCACCGGCAAAGAGCTCGCCGCCCACGCAATCATCCGTGAACAATGGTTGACGGAGTCGAGCTGGGCGTTTCGGCGGCGCTCGGCGGCGTTGCGCTATACTTCTTTTTTGCACCTTTAAGGGAGGCTTCGGCCGCTATTTCATGAGAACCGTTTACATTTGCGATGCCGTCAGAACCCCGATTGGGAGATTTGCGGGCGCATTGTCAGCCGTCCGCACGGATGATCTCGCGGCCGTTCCCCTGCGCGCCCTGCTCCGCAGAAACGCGAAAGCAGACTGGTCCAAGCTCGACGAAGTGATCTTCGGCTGCGCGAATCAGGCGGGTGAAGACAATCGCAACGTAGCCCGCATGGCCCTGTTGCTTGCAGGCCTCCCAGACACCGCTCCCGGTGCCACCCTAAATCGCTTGTGCGCTTCCGGAATGGACGCAGTGGGCACTACAGCGCGCGCGATTGCCGCAGGTGACATCGATTTTGCGATTGCCGGCGGCGTCGAGTCCATGTCCCGCGCCCCGTTTGTCATGCCCAAAGCCGAGTCCGCATTTCAGCGCACTGCCGAGATCTACGATACGACCATCGGCTGGCGATTCGTTAACCCACTGATCAAAAAACAGTACGGCGTGGACTCCATGCCCGAGACCGGCGAAAACGTCGCCGAAGACTTCCACGTCTCGCGCGAAGACCAGGATAAATTTGCGCTGCGCAGTCAACAGCGCGCCGCCAAAGCACAAGCCGGAGGCTTTTTCGCCGAAGAAATTGTCGAAGTAGAAGTTCCCGGTAAAAAAGGCCCAACGGTCGTTTCCGCCGACGAACATCCCCGCGCCGACACCACTCTTGAAGCTTTGGCAAAGCTCAAGCCACCCTTCCGCACCCCCGGCACCGTGACCGCCGGAAACGCATCCGGCGTGAACGACGGTGCGGCTGCAATGATTCTGGCTTCAGAGGACGCCGCAAAGTTGCACGGATTGATCCCACGGGCGCGCGTGCTCGGCATGGCCACCGCGGGCGTCGCACCTCGCATCATGGGAATCGGGCCGGTGCCCTCGACGCAAAAACTGATGGCCCGATTGAAGTTGGCGATTCGTGACTTTGATTTTATCGAGCTGAACGAAGCCTTTGCCAGCCAGTCCCTCGCCTGCCTCCGCCAACTCGGAGTTCCCGACGATGCCGCGCAAGTGAATCCCAACGGCGGCGCCATCGCTCTCGGCCACCCCCTCGGAATGAGCGGCGCCCGGCTCATCCTCACCTCCGTGCACCAACTGCAAAAAACCGGCGCGCGCCGCGCCCTGGCAACCATGTGTGTAGGCGTCGGCCAGGGCGTTTCCCTGGCCGTCGAACGCGTCTAGCTCACAGCTTTTTCATCTGCCAAAGAACACTCCTAAAATCGATTTAAACCTGCCCAAATTGCATTACAATTCCGTCGGCTATCCGGAGGAACCATGCGCCACAAACTATGCTTCGCCATCGGCGTGTTTTTGTTGCTGTGCTCCACCACGCGCGCGCAAACCAAGTTCTCCGTGAAATGGGAAGAATTGACCGCGCCCGATTTTGCCGCCGCGATACGCCAGGCTCAAGGCGCCTGCCTGCTCCCTTTCGGCATCTTGGAAAAGCACGGCCAGCATCTCCCTCTGGGCACCGATCTGCTCAATGTGCGTTACGCCTCTCTGCACGCCGCCGAGCAGGACTACGCCCTGGTCTTTCCGGAATACTACTTTGGCCAGATTTTTGAGGCCAAGCACGAACCCGGAACCATCGCTTACTCCCGCGAACTCCAATTGCAGCTCTTGCAGGAAACCACCGACGAGATGGCCCGCAACGGATGCAAAAAAATCATCATCGTCAACGGTCACGGCGGCAACGAGCACGTCCTTCCCTTCTTCGCGCAGAGCCTTCTGGACAAGCCGCACGACTATGTCGTGTACGTTCTCGACGGCGAACGCAGCCGCACCGGCGGCCCGGCCAAGAAATCCACCGGTACCGACTATCACGCCGGCGAAAACGAAACCTCCAACACCCTGATTTCCCGGCCCGACCTTGTACATCTGGACCGCGCGGCCAACGAATCCGGCTCCGACCAGAAGCGCGTGAACCTTCCCGAAAATCTATACACTGGAATCTGGTGGTACGCCCGCTTTCCGAACCACTATTCCGGCGACGGCTCCGTGGCGACCAAGGAATTGGGCGCATGGAACATGCAAGGCTACGTGGATGCCGTCGTCGAAGCAATTCGCGCCGCAAAAGCCGATGACCAAAGCCTCAAGCTGCAAAACGAATTCTACGAAAAGAGCAGGCACCCGCTGGACACGAAGCAGTGAGCCAAGAGCGCAGAGCTCATTAGCCTTCAGCCAACCTCCGAATACAAATTGCGGTTGGTCCGTCTAAGCGGACAGGTTACCCTCAAAATCATTCCCCGCAGCTTGGAGCCACCATGAAAAACTTCTTTCTCGGAGTCGTCACTACCCTTCTGGTCATTTTCATCACCGGATGGGCCTATCTGCGTCTTGGATTTGCCGAAGTGCGCGGCGACCTGCCGCCAGCGAACTGGGAGACTTCCCTGCTCACCTCAGCAGTGCACGCTTCCGTGCGCCGCCAGGCGCCGGAAGTTCCCAACCCCGTTGCGCCGACCGACGAGAACCTGATCGAAGGCGGCAAGGAGTACCTCGGTGATTGCGCCGGATGCCACGGAAGCCTGGATAAGCCCGACAAGTACGATACCGAGCACAGCTTGTTCCCGGCGATTCCCCAGCTTCCCAAGGCAGGTACCGAATACACGGAAGCCCAGATTTTCTGGGTCGCCAAGCACGGCATCCGCCGGTCCGGAATGTTTGCCAACGGCAAGTGGACCCCCGACGACAAGCTGTGGAGCATAGCCGCCTTCATCAAGAGGATCCGCTCGCTCCCGCCCACCGTGCAGACCGCACTGACCTCCAAGCAAGCGGCGCATTAAGACCGCGCGCTGCTCCGCCCGCACCCTCAGCCCGGACGGCTCCTTATTCCGTTCCCTCATTAGCTCGCTACTTCGTTACTTCAGCTCCCGCCTCTCCCATCGCCGCCCGCATCTTCTCGGTATCCAGCTCGCCTTCCCACCGGCTCACCACGATGGTCGCTACGCCATTGCCGATCACATTCGTCAACGCCCGGCATTCGCTCATGAACTTGTCGATCCCCACCAACAGCGCCAAAGCCTGTATCGGAATCGCCGGAACCGTTGCCAGAATCGCCGCCAGGGTTACAAAACCCGTCCCCGTGACCCCCGACGCTCCCTTCGAGGCGATCATCGCGAACAGCAGCACTCCCGCCATCTGCCCCAGCGCCAGATGGGTGTTCGTCGCTTGCGCGAGAAACAGCACCGAGAGCGTTAGATATATATTCGTCCCATCGGTATTGAAGCTGTACCCCGTCGGGAACACCAGCCCCACAATCGGCCGCGAAGCCCCCAGCCGCTCCAGCTTCTGCATCATGTCCGGCAACACCGTCTCCGACGAGCTGGTCCCCAGCACAATCAGCAGCTCATCCTTGATATACGCAATGAACCGAAAAATCGAAAATCCCGCCCAATACGCAATTGTCCCGAGAACGACCACGACAAAAACGAAGCTGGTGAGATAAAACGTGCCAATCAACTTCAGGAGGTTCGATAGCGAACCAACGCCATAACTGCCTACCGTAAACGCCATGCCGCCCAGCGCCCCAATCGGAGCAGCCTTCACGATGATGCGAATCACCGCAAACACCGCGGTCGTTAGCGTGGCAATTCCGCGCGTGATGCGTTCGCCCAGCTCGCCCATGTGCGCAATCGCGGCCCCCGCGAGAATGGAGATGAACAGCACCTGCAGCACATCCCCCTTGGTGAACGCCTCGGCCACCGTGCGCGGAATGATGTTCACCAGGAAGGCCAGGAGTCCGGCGTCTTTCGCGCGGTCCACATACGTAGCCACCGCTTTCGCGTCCAGCGTCCGCGGATCGATGTTCAGCCCGGAGCCGGGATGCAGCAGCAGCGCCACGCCGATGCCGATGATCAGCGCCATCGTCGACACCACCTCGAAGTACAGCAGCGCTTTGACGCCCACGCGCCCGACTTTTTTCAGGTCGGACACCGACGCAATTCCCTGCACCACGATGCAGAAAATCACCGGCGCAATCATCATGCGGATCAGCGCGACAAACGCATCGCCCAGCGGCTTCAGCTTTACCGCCGTGTGCGGCGCAAATCGCCCCAGCAGAATGCCGCACGCAATGGCGATCAGCACCTGCACGTACAGGATGGAGTACCACCGCCGCCGCTCCGCCATGCTAAGCCACGCGATCCGCGGGAGGCTGGTTCGCGACGAGGACGCGTTCGACGTTGCGCCACGCCGAGCGGAAGAGAAATGCGGAGGACTGGCGGGTGACGCCGGCAATGTGCGGCGTGAGGAGGAGCTTCCGCGCAGCGTCGCCGTCGAGGGCAAGCAGCGGATTGTCCGGGGCAGGCGGCTCGGTGGAATAAACATCGATCGCAGCGCCGCCGAGATGGCCAAAGCGCAGGCAATCGGCGAGAGCGGCTTCGTTGACGACACCTCCGCGCGAAGCGTGGATTAATACGGCGGTGGGCTTCATGAGCACGAGCTGGCTGGGGCCGATCAGATTTTGTGTGGCCGGAATGAGTGGGACATGGAGAGAGACGACGTCTGACTTTGCGAGCAGCGCGTCGAGCGAAAGCGACGTGGCGCCCAGCGCCAGCGCGGCTTCGGGATGGCGCGGCGCAGGATCGTAATAGCAAACGTCGCAGCCCCTGGCGTGAAAGGCTTGCGCCACGGCGAAGCCTACGATGCCGAGTCCGACGATGCCAACGAGGAGGCCATCGAGGCCGGAGAGATTGTCCGCGATCAGGCGCGCGCGAAACGCGGCGTAGTGCCCGGCGCGGATTTCGGCGTCGCTCCAGGCAAGGCGGCGCAGCAAGCTGGCAGCGGCGGTAACGGCGTATTCCGCTACAGCGATATTGCTGCCGCCGGGAACGTTGGCGACGGAGATGCCCAGCTTTTGCATGGTGTGCAAATCGAGCCGGTCGAGACCCGCGCCGGTGACTTGCACGAACCGTATGGTGGCGCCTTCGAAGAGCGCGCACGGAAGCTTGGGACCGACGGCGGCAATGACGAGGACGCGTACTTGCTTCATCAGCGCGGGGACATCGGGATCGTCTGGAGCACGATAGGCGACGCGAAGGGACGGCGGGGGCAAAGCATCGGCACGCTCGAAATCCGCTTTAGGACGCAGGCAGAGTACCTCGAATGCCGTGGTGGATGAGTTCATTGCCGGTGAGGAGTCCCGGTGGCCGCGGGCTCTGCGGTGTCGGCGGAAATGTCAGCAACCGGGAAAAAACATAAAAGCAGGAGCGGCTGCGAGCCGGTGTTGCGCGTGACATGTTTTTCGCCCGGCGGAATCAGAAGCGTATCGCCGGGACGTAGCGGGTATTCGCCGCTGTCAGCGAAAGTGGTTCCCTGTCCCGCGAGGACGTAAATGCATTCTTCGAAATTGGAATGATGGTGCGGAGCCCGCGGCGAATCTCCGGGCTGCGGCACGGGAATCTCCGCGAGGCGGAGGGTAACGGCGCGCGAACCTTTTTCGCCGGAGACGATTTCCAGGGCTTTGCGGCCAGGAAGACCGAGATGCGTGGCTTGGGCAGACGTAAAAACGCGGGCCATCAGCGCACCGGGCCCCGATGCTTAACTGAATGCTTGACCCGATGCTTCACCAAATGCTTGACCGGATGCTTGATTTCGGCGCCGCCGCCCTGGATCTTATCCAGCTGCTGAAAGATTTCGGCGGACTGTTTGGCGATGGCATCGGCAACGGAGTTGAGCATGCGCTGGCCTTTTTCTGCAGTGGCATGCTGCGGGCTGCCATACCACCCGGTGGGAGCGATGCAACGCACATCTGTTAGCACCGGCTGGTAGCTGCGAGTGCGGCGGAGCGTGTCGATTTTGCGTCCGTGCATGGGATCGGAAGAATTGTCGATGCGGTCGAGATGCACGAGGTCAGGACGATAGGCAAGAACGGCCAGGGCTTCGATTTCGCCGCCGTGCGTGAGGCCATTGCAATCCTTGCCGAACATTTCTTCCGCGACGAAGCAGGCCTGCACGGTGAGCACGGTCATGCCGTGTTCGCGATGCAGGGCGTCGGCGGCGATGGCGAGCGGCGGAATGTTGAGCTCGTGCCAATTCAGAAGCAAAAGATATTTTGCGCCGTGCTGGGCCGCGGAAGCGGCGGTTTCGGTGACCACGCGAATGTACGTTTCCGGAGTGAGCGTGAGCGTGGACTCGAACGGCATGTGCAGCGGAGTGACGCCGAGCGGACCGCCGGGGAGCACGAGGCCGTCCATGCGTTCGGCGACGGCGTGAGCGATCGCGTTGGCGGCAAAGATATCCGTGCCGGCGGGGAGATGCGGGCCGTGTTGCTCGACGCTCCCCTGCGGCAGAATCACCAGAGGATTCTTTTTCAATTGGGCGGCAATTTCGGGCTGCGTAAGCTCGATGAAATAGCGGCTAGGTAACATCGTGAACGGCGTCCTCGACGCGCGCGCGGGCTTCGGCAAGCACGTCGGCGATGCGCGTGGACTGTCCTCTCTTTTCGATGGAGCGCAAAGCGGCGTAGACGATGGCGACGGCGAAATTTCCGTTTTCCGCGGTCAGCTCGTTGGGTTTTCCGGTGCGGCAGCTTTCCGCAAACATTTCGAGTTCGGCGCGGAACATGTCGCTTTCGGGAACGGGCAACTCTTCGCGCTGGGCGTAGCCGTGTTTGCCGCGCTGGATATACAGCGTGGATTTGTGGTGCAGCTGATCGGGCGTGTCCCAGGTGGCGAAGTCGATCTCGTAGTGCATCAAGCCTTTCGAGCCGAAAACGCGCACGGAGAACACGCCCGGAGAAGTCCAGCAGGAGCCCACGTAGCCCACTTTGCCGTCCGCGAACTTGAGCAAGGTCATGGACTGATCGTCGACTTCTGCTCCCACGGGAGACAGTTTGGAAGCCATGGAGCTGGCTTCCGTAATTTCGCCGCCGAGATAGTGCAGCACGTCGAACTGGTGGATGGCCAACTGGGAGAGCGGGCCGCCGGGTGCCTTGTCTTTGTACCAGCGCCAGGTTTTAGGAGTGAGTTCGAGAGCTCGCTCGTTGGAGAAGTTGGCTTCGATGAAAGCGACGCGGCCGAGTTCGCCGCTATCGATGGCCGCGCGGATGGCGCGGACCCCGCCCATCAGCCGGGCGCTGTGGCCAACGGTGACGGTAATACCGTATTTTTTTTCGAGTGCAGCGATTTCCAGGCCTTCTTCGAGGGTGCTGGCGATGGGTTTTTCGGTGTAGACGTGCTTTCCCGCCTTGGCGACTTCCTCAGCAACGGGAAGATGCTGTTCATTCGGGACGGTGAGGATCACACCGCTGATTTCGGAATTCTGGAGGAGCGTTTGCAGATCCGGGGCAGCGGGGATGCCTAGCTCTTGTTCAAAGGCGCGGCGCTTGTCTTCGGATCGGCTGAAGCCGGCAACAATCTTAAGTTTGTTGGACTTGGAGGCGGTACGCGCGAGGACTTTGGCCCAGCGGCCAAGCCCGACGATGGCAAGTTTGGGAGGGACAGTAGTCAAGCAAACCTCGTGAGGGTATAGTGGCCGCAGCCTAAGGGGTTTCCGGTATTACGGTATTACGCGATGACCATTTCGTCAAGAAGTCTGTCCACGGATGCTGCTCTCCCTTCGATTCAGAGATCGGCTGCTCCGTTGCGCTTGCAAGTGCTCAGCGAATTGCGCCAATCGATCATTGCAGGCCGGCTGAAGCCGGGTGCGCGGTTGGTGGAGCGCGAGCTGATTAAGATGATGGGAGTGTCGCGCACGGTGATTCGCGAGGCGCTGCGGCAACTGGAGTCCGAAGGGCTGATCGCGATTATTCCCAATAAGGGACCGGTGGTGCGGGAGCTAACGCGGCAAGAAGCCCGGGATTTGTACGCGATCAGGGCGGTGTTGGAGGGACTGGCGGCACGGCTGTTTGTGGAGAATGCCGACAGCACGCAGATCGAGAATCTGGAGCGGGCGCTGCTGGAAGTGGGCGATGCTTACGACCGTGGCGATCCGGCGGAGATTCTCGAGGTGAAGAACCATTTTTACGACGTTTTGTTCGAGGGAGCGGGTAGCGCGACGCTGCAATCGATGATCGCAATGCTGCACGGAAAAATCTGGCGATGGCGGGCGCTGGGGTTGGGGCATCCGAACCGGTCGCAGGAACGCTCGCAGGAAAGCATGCGGGGGTTGCGGGTGATGCTGAAGGGCATCCGTGCGCACGATGCGGGCGTGGCAGAGCGAGCGATACGGGACGAAGTGATGCGGGCGGCGGCGGAAGTGATGCGCTTGTTGGGAGACGAGGCGGGGGCGGCGGTTCAGACCGCGATGCCAGGTAGGTAGTAAGGTAAAGCGGGACAGGAAGAGCGGCGCGGCTTGCGGAATCTGGACAGACCGAGTAAATCACAACAGACATGCGGAGAAGACGGTGCGCACCTCGGTGATTGGGGCGCAGCGGTGCTGCGCCCCACCCGGAGTCGAGGTTACTGAATGGCGGTTTGGTAGCTGATGGCCATGATCCAGTGGTTGTTGCGCTTGATCCACACGCGGCTTACGTGAATGCGCTTGCCGGTGTAGGGCTGGTGCAGGCACGTCATCACCACCGAATCGCCGAAATCGAACATTTGGGCGGAGACGAGCGGAGCGGGAGCGGAGGGGACGCCCGTCTGCTTCTGGAGATCGAGTGTGGAGATGCGATCGGCTTTGGTAAGGGGATGATCGTTGCTGGAGCCGACCATGACGAACTCGTCGGCGATGTGCGGGGACCAAGCGGCGGAATCGTGAGTAGCAACGCCGGTCTCGAGGGCTTGCCAGGAAGCGACGATGCCCTGTTCGGCTTCGTTGCGCGGTTTGTAGGGCAGAGTCTTGCAGGGATTTTCGCAATCCTTTACACCGGTACCACTCGGCGCGGCAGGCTGGCCGCCCTGAGCGACTTCGTGATAGACGATCGCGCGCCATCCGGCGGGGCGCTTGACCCAGACGCGCAGAGTGTGCAACTTGTCGCGATCGGCCATTACGGCGCCGACCTGGCCGTAGGTGAGCTGCTTGATGCTGGCTCCGGTTTCGGCGCCCAGAGCGGGAGAGGGGAGAGATTTGAGGACGTCGGCGCGGGTTTGTGTTTTTCCGGCGCCGTCAGTCCAGGTGAAATCTTCGTCGAGGAGTTTGCCGAGCGCGGCTTTGTCGTCCTTAGCGACCGCGCGGACGAATTCGTGGTCCGCTTGCAGGATGGCTAGTTCGTCGTTGGCGGCGGCCGCTAAACGCTGGTGTCGAGCGTAGGGCAGGATAGCGCCGCAGAGCAGCCCGGCGACGAGAAGATGTAGAGCGAAGCGTTTCATCGTGTTCGAATCCTCCAAAGACTTGTTGAACGGTTCAATAATCGAAAGGGGCCGGGTGTGGACCGGCCCCTTCGAGTTCGCAGCGATTGCCAAAGGCTAGAAGATGAACTTCAGGCCCAACTGGATGGCGCGGGCACTGCCGGAGCCGAGTACCGGGTTGAAGGCGGCGTTGTCCGGAGTGGCGCAGCCGCAGCCGAACGAGCCCGGCTGCGATGGATCGGCGAAGGCCCCTTGGCCGTAGGTGCTGGTGGCGCCCCAGGGATTAGCGAAATTGGGGTGATTGAAAAGGTTAAATGTTTCCACGCGGAATTGCGCCCTGATTCTTTCCCCGAACTTAAATGTCTTGGCGACGGAAAGGTCCACGTTGCGGAAACCGGTATCGCGGAAGATGTTGCGACCCATGGTGCCAAACTTACCGATTCCGTTTGGAATCAGGATGGAATTGCCGACGGCATAGCAGCCGGCAGCGCCGAGCGACGTCGTGTAGGGTTGAGCTGGATCCGATCCGTCGAGAGCGGTGGCTTTGGCCATGCACGTGGCGTTGCTGGTGCCCGGAAAAAACGGCAGACCCTGGGGTCCCTGCGATTTGAAGTCAGATGGATTGCCGTAGAAATTCCAACGGTCGGAGCCCTCGTTGATTCCGCTGAAGTTATTGTTCTGATCATTGACATTCCACGGCTGTCCAGACTGCAGGGTGATGATGGTATTGAGCTGCCAGCCTTCCAATAGCTGGCTCCTGGTCTTTTTCTCGGGAAGCGAATAGGTTAGGGACAAGGTAAAGCGGTGGCGAATGTCTTCGTCGCCGCTGGCATGCTCCAGCAGGGGATGGGCGCTGTCCTGGGGAAGGAAGGCCACCCAGTTTGAGGACAGGTCGTCCAGGGCATGCGAAAAGGTGTAGCCCGCCACAAACTCGAGGCCGTGATAGTTGCGAGCGGTAAGAGTGGACTGCAAACCGTGGTAGGTCGAGCCGTAAAAGTTCGAGAGGTAGTTGATCTGGCCGAGATACGGGAAAGTGCCGGCAAAGGGCAGGGTACCGTCCGCGGTCGGAGTCGGAGGAGCCTGATTGATATCTACGACGCCAGGAAGTTTTACAGCATGATTTCCAACGTAGGTGACGTCAAGCGCCAGTTTGCCAGAGAAAGAATGCTGGACGCCCAAAGTCCAGTTCGTCACGTAGGGAGTGCGGAAATTGCGATTCATGGCGAAAGTGTTGCAAGGGTTCCCCGCGCTACATGTCACGAGCGAAGCAAAATTGGCGGGGTAGATGGGCGTGGTTTGATTCGAATAATTCAGGCCACCCGGACCGGACAACGGGAGGTTGACGGCGGTGGTGAAAATGTTTCCGATTCCGGGGCAACCGGCGGGCGCGGGGCACTGGGCGTCGAAAATCGTTGCGCCAGTCGGAACGACGCCGATGCCAAAGAGTACCGGCCCGCTTTGCAGGTTTTGCTGAGACAAGAAGGTGCTCATGGGGATGACGTCATAAACGATGCTGCCGCCAACGCGAACGACGGTGGTGCCGTTACCCGTGACATCCCAAGCGACACCCACGCGCGGAGAGAAGTTCTTGCCGTCACGTTTGTAGATGGAGCTGATGTTTTTGCCCACTTGTTCCAAGCCGACTGAAGGCTCAAAGTTTCCGAACAGATTGTGGTCTTCCGTCGGGACGCCCTGGAGCTCGTAGCGCACCCCGAGATTTAGGGTCACCCGCTTGGTAATGCGCCAGTCGTCCTGCGCGTAGCCGGCGTAAAGCCACTGCGAAATGTTGCGGAGAGGATCTCCACCTAAGATGCCCGCAGCCTTCGGAGTGCCCTGCAGGAAGGTTTCGAGATCGCTAAAGGTGATGCGGCCTCTTGCGCCGCGGAAGGTGCCTTGATGAACCAAGTTCCGGCGAATTTCTCCGCCGAATTTGAAGGCATGCGTGCCGCGCAAATAAGAGACCTGGTCGACAAAACTGTAGACTTTGTCTGGCCCGACGATCTTCGGAAAGTTGTGGAAGGCGCCGAGTTCCGTGAACCCGCCAACGCCGCCAACGCCCGGTATCTTGATGTTCGGTATGCCGCTTAGGAGCGGATTGGTAAGGCCAGTGTCAATTTTGTAGGGAAAGCTTATATCGCTAGGGATAATCTGGAGGACATAGTGGGTGAAGCCACCGCGTACTTCGTTAGCCCAGGTGGAACTGGGCGTCCAGGCCCAGTGCGCGGCGACGGTTTGCGCGCGGGAGTGAACCGCGGTGCGGAATTGCGCGAGGAGTTCATTCGAATCCATGCCGATGATGGTGTCATTGCCAAAGAAATAGGAGCCGCTGAGGGAATTGTGATCGTTTGGATGGTAGTCCACTTTCCCAATGGCATTCTTGGAAGTGTTCTGGTTGGGAAAAGTAAGGGCGACCTGCGTTCCCTGGCTGGAATTGGGAGTGTAGAAGGTGAGCAAATAGGCGCTGAGCGGATTGACGTTACCGGGCCCACCAATGGCGGCAATCGCGTCAGGAATGCTGATGGCAGGATTGCCCGCAGGGTTCGCCGTTGTTGCAAAAGACGCAGTGGTGGGGGCCTGCCCGATAAGCGAATTACCGACGGTGTAACGCTGTGCTTCAAAGCCGCCAAAGTAAAAGAGCTTGTCCTTGATGATGTGCCCACCTGCTGTACCACCAAATTGCTCGAGCTCGACAGGCGTTTTTGACTGTAGCGTGCCGTCACCATTGAAATGGTTGAAAAAATTACGGGCGTCAAACGAATCCGCGCGGCCAAAAGCATAGGCGGTGCCGTGTATCTGGTTCGTTCCTGATTTCAGGCCGACGCTGGTGATGGCGCCCGTCTTCCATCCGAACTCCGCCTTGGGATTGACCTGCGTGTTGAATTCCTGAATGGCGTCGATCGGAATAATGGTGGCGGCATCGCCGAGGACGGCTGCCGCGTTGGTCACGCTAAAGCCCATGAACGCTTCGTCATCGGTGACACCGTCGACCAGGAAGCTGGTGTCTTCCGGACGGATGCCGTTGGTAGACTGTGTCCAAGGTCCGCCTCCCGGGTAAATCGTAGTGCCAGGGCGCAGCGTGAGCAGATTCTGGTAGTTGCGGCCGTTCAGCGGGAGGTCGTTGATAATTTCATTGCTGATGGTGCCCCCAAGGGTCGTCGTGGTGGTGTCGACCATGGGTACGTCCTCGGTGATGGTGATGGTGTCGCTCGCCGAGCCAGGCTGGAGCACAGGATCGATGCGGACATCCTTACCAACCTCGAGTAAGATGTTTTTCCGCTCAAAGCTCTTGAAACCCTTGAATTCGGCGCGAACCGTATAAGTGCCGGGCTGCAGGTTTACCGCGACGTAGGCACCGTCCGAATCCGTGATCAAACTCTGGGAGACTCCGCGCGCGACATCCGTAATGGTCACGGCGGCGCCGCCCACGTTGCCGCCGGATTGGTCGGTGACGTTACCGAGGATGCGGCCAGTGTCGCCTTGCGAGAACGCAGGTATGCAGGCGAAAAAGACGGCTAGTAACGAGACCAAAACCGCAACGCCGGCTCGCGAAAGAAGCGAGCAAAAACGGACGGAAACTGGCGATTCGAGACGCATGAACACCCTCCCCCAGAAAATAGGTATGACCGCTATACCAGCATACGAGAAGCGATGTCAAGTGTTTCGTTGATTCTACGGAGAAGAAAAGCTGATGGTAGTGTCATTTTGGGAGCTGTGGCCTAGTGGTTGGACCACGCGAGGGTTGGTTGGGTTGGCGAGGGTGGTAGCACTACCGTTCTCTCCGCGCCTGCCTCGTCGAGCGGTTGACATTGTCCCTCCGCCCTTTGCGGCGGCTGACGGTGCTGCGATAGACTCCCTCTATGGAACTTCTTCGGCGGCTTTCTCGCTGGATGGGAGCAAAGGACGGTATGACCAACATTGTGGCTGGCGGCATTGCTCCGGGCTTCGCTCTCAAGGCCCTCGAGGGCAAGGAATACTCTCTCTTCAAAATATTGCAGCGCGGCCCCGTCGTCGCCGCTTTCTTCAAAGTCTCCTGCCCGGTCTGCCAGTTCACATTCCCTTTTCTCGAGCGCCTCTACAAACGCTACGGCGCCGATGACGTCACCTTCCTCGGCATCTCCCAGGACAACGCCAAAGACACCAAGGATTTCGCCCGGCAATTCGGAATCACCTTCTCCATGCTGCTCGACGAAAAGGGCTACCCGGTCTCCAACGCCTACGGGCTGACCAGTGTCCCCACCATTTTTTTGATCGACACCGAAGGCACCGTGCAAGTGAGTTGCCTCGGCTTCGGCAAGCAGGACCTCGAAACCATCGCCAAGCACCTCGCCGAGCGCCGCAAAATCGCTGTCGCTCCGCTTTTTGCCGCAAACGAAAACGTTCCCGCTCACAAACCCGGTTGAGGCTCCAAAAACTAGGTCCGGTCGGACCTGCAGAATGCGGCGCTCAAGCAGGCCGCTGCCGTGGCGCACGCCGAGCGCTACTCCTCAGCCAGCAAATTTTTCTTGTGTTTCGCCGGTCGCTTGCGCTTGTCCGCGATCACGCGTGTTGCGCCGGCCTTCAGTCCGGACTTGCGCGCCACGCGCCGCGCCTCCCTGCCCTTGTCCAGCACCTTCGCTCGCCGCTTCTTCATCTCAACTCGCTTTCGCCGCTGCGATTTCCTGCACGGCGCGCCAGCCTTGATCGATAGCTTCGTTAGTGTACGCGAACGCCCCAGCATCCGAGTTGGCGATACCAGCGCCTCCGCGAACTAAAAAGTGAAAGTGGCCTGCAGGTCGATACGGCGATTCGCCGAGGAGGAAGAGAACGGCCCGCCCGCGAGCGCATTCGACGTGCCGAAAAGAGGCGAACTGAGATTCCCGACGGGCGTGGCCAAATTCACATTGTTAAAAATGTTGCGCGCCGAAACGGAAAGAGTGAGGTTGTAGCGCTGCCCGGTACTTCCCGCGTCGCCACCTCCGCCGCGCCCGCCGCCTCCGAAGCCGCCATGGCCGCCCCCACCCGGTCCGCCCGGACCGCGGCCAAACGTTCCTCCGCCCGGACCGCCCCCCGCGCCGCTATTTGTGGCTTCGGCTTTTTTGCCGAAGCCAAAGGTCTTGCTAAGACGGAGATTGAGCGAAAAGTGATTCGGCCCGGTCAGCAAATTCACGGGCACCAGCGCTTCTCCCGGCTGCGGCGCCAGATCAAAGGTCCCGAATGGCGTGACTTTCGGAACCGCAGCGTGGGGTCCCGCAAAAGCAGGCCGATCATTGAAGATGGAGTCTCCGTTGACATCCTGGCCGCTGACGACGTTGTACGGACTGCCCGAAGTGGCGATCAGAAACGGACTGAGCCGCAAGCCGTACTTCAGACCCATCGTTCCTCCGAAGAAGACGCGGTGGCGAATGTCGAAAGCGGCGCGCCCATAATCGAGGCTGATGTCGTTGCTGAGCGACGGGAAGGACCCGAGGCCGGCAGCGTCGCTGTTGGCAAAGTTGAGCGTGTAGTAGCCGAAGAGTGAAAGCTTGGTGCCCGCGCGCACGCTGGTGTTGATGATGAACTGGTTCTGCTTGAAGATGCCTTCGGATTGATATTGGTAGATGTTCCCGGCGGTTGGTATCGGGCGCGGATTCAGCGCCGTATTCGTCAGATCGCAAGGAAAAGTCGTGCAGACGGGAGCGTTGATATTTTCCGTGAAGAACTGGTGCACGCCGCGCGAATTCAGATAGGTCAAGGAGAGGTTGGCGAATTTGGTGACCTGGCGTTCCAGAGTGATGCCGGTCTGCATCAAGTACGGCGTGCGAAGATTGGGATTCGCCCGATAGATCGTGGGCGCGACGGCCGAACCCGCGGCCTGCAACTGTGCTATGGTCGGCGTGTTGCCGAGATAGAACTGCGGATTGGCCACGATGAACTGCCGCTGGATGATGCCGTTGAGGCGCTGTTGCGTGAGGATCGCATTGTAGGCCAGGCGATCGTAGAAAATACCGTAGCCCGCTCGCAGCACCATCTTCGGCGGATTCTTGCCGTTTCCGCCGATGCCCCACGCGATGCCCAGCCGCGGAGCGAAGTCGGCGTGATCGCCGATGTTGTTCTGGCTCTCGAAGCGTAAGCCGGCGCTGATGGTCAGATTCTGCCGCACGCGCCAATCGTCCTGCACATAAAGCCCGGCATCAAAATAGGTAACGTCGGCTTCCCCGGTTCCGGCGGCGGCCAGAAACTGGCTGGCTCCGCCGCCTTGCGCGATGATTTGCGGAATCGTAAGAGGCGTTGGCGCACCCAGCCCTTGCAGCGTGATCTGATAAGCCTGAATGCCGGTGATGGTAGCGCACGGAGGGCTATTCGGCGGCGGCGGGTTCGCGCAAGCGGGATCCGGACGCGAGCCGAAAACAAAAGTTCCGTTGAAGTTCGCATTCGAGAAATTGGCGTCGCGGTTGGCGCGTAAGCGCGCGCCGAATTTCAAGAAGTGCTTGCCGACATTCATCGACGTGTAGTTCTGCAGTTCGTAACGGTCCAGCGTGTCGCTGGATGTCCCGCCACTATTGCCACCGGAGGAAAATGCTCCCTGAACCGAAATCGTGGGCGCGAAGCTCAGCGGCGCCTGGCTGGTCGTAGCGCGGATGAATTGAAAGCGCGTCTCGTTGATGACTTTGGGATTGATGATCTGCGTGTCGCTGATCTGCAGTGTGTGCTCGATGGAATGCGTGTTGTACGCGAGCGAGGGCAAGCTGAACTCGCTGATGCCTTCGTTGCTCCCGGTGTCGCGGAAAAACTGATAGCGCGCCGTCAGCGTATTGGCAGGAGAAAGCTGCCAATCGAGCCGTGGGCCCAGGTTCGTACGCGTGCTGTTATTCGCGACGGAATTATTGAATTGCACGAACTGCAGGCTGATGGGGTCCACGAACGGCGTGTCGATAATACTGAGATTGTTGGTATCGCGGCGTTCGACGTTGAAGAAGAATGACGCCTTTTTACTGATCGGCCCGCTCACGCTGGCGCTAAACTGCGTCGAATCGTAGCCGGGAAAAGATTCGCCCGCCGGGATTCTCTCGAACGGATTCCGCGAGTTCAATCCGGCGGTATTCCCCGTGATGAAGACTTGACCATGAAACTTGTCGGTGCCGGGCTTGGTTAGAATCTCGATGCGGCCGTAGCCGAGTTTGTCGTACTCGGCAGAAAACGGATTCTGGTTGATGCGAATCTCGCGAATCGACGATTTCGGCGGCAATTGGCCGGCCGTGAAACCATCGATGTAGATTTGGCCGCCGTTGGGACCTGCAGAAGGGCCAGCAAGCGCTTGCAGCTCGGAGGCGAGTTCGTCCGGATCATCGGAGAGTGCTTCAAGGTCTTTGCCGGTCAGGATGATGGCTCCCGCATTGGCCGCCGGATTGACGTCGAGCTGCGTCGGCGAACCGGAAACATTTACTTTTTCCTCGGCAACTTCGATCTTCAGCGGAATATCCAACTTTTGCGCCTGGCCCGCCACGATCACCACGCCTTCCTTGCTGAAAAGCGCAAAGCCGGGCGCCACGGCCTTCACGGTGTAGGTTCCGGGAGCCAGACCACGGAATTCGTAGGTGCCATCCTTATTGGCCGGCGTGTCGACCGAGGCTCCGGACGGCGTGGTCAGCAGAACGGTGGCGCCGGCAACCACGGCACCGGACGGGTCGGTCACTTGGCCGCGCACCACGCCAGTGTTTTGCGCCTGCAGAGAAGCAAGGGGCAGCAGCAGCAAAAACGACGCGGCCAGAATAATGGAGCGCACTCGAAGGACCAGCAAACTCAAAAAAGATCTCCCGCAGAAATTGTTGTAATAACGGCGCGGCTTCAAGGCGTTGCGCCTCCTTCGCCCGGCGAGCTGAGGCTCCACGGCGAGAGGATCGTGGATGCGGCGCTCTTCGGCGAAGCCTCCAGAATGGGCTCGACGCCGCCGAGCAGCGTGATCACAGTGGAGGGCACCGTGGAACTGCCCTCGGTGGCAACCAGCATCACGGCATCACCCTTCTGCAAATCCGCAAGCGTGGCGCCCGGCATGCGGCTGAGCATCTGCTGGAAATCCGCCGCGCCACCGCCCCGGCCCATTCCGCCGGCCCCAGAACCCGCAGCGCCGCCAGCCGTACTGCGACCTTGCTGCGCTTCCAGCTGCCTGGGCTGCCCATTGGACTGGTACTTCGGCGGTGCGTCACCTTGATTGGGCGCGGAAGCGTCGGACGCGCCAGGCCCCTGCGCAGCGTCAGGCGCGCCGCCTTTGAGCCGCATAGCGATGCGCTGGGCCATAGGCGCGGGCAGCTTGCGCAGTTGCGACTCCGGAGTCACCTTCACAGTCACCGGCTTTTTCGTGGCCAGATCCAACAGCGTGAGAGCGCCGCTCACGGCGTCGGCTGAAATCACCGTGCCCGCGATATTGCGGAAGGTCCCGGAAACGATTTCGTCGGCTCTCAGTTCGCTACCGTCTTCCGACCGAGTGCCGCGAGCGCGCAACTGGTCGCCGGGCTTTACCGCGGTGAGGGGAGCGGGTTTCGCGTCATCAAATTTCACAGAATCTGGCGCGTAACGGCGCAGCGCGGTGGCTGCCGAGACGTGTACGGTCACGTTTTTCTTATCCGCAATCGCCGCGGTAGTCACCGAAATCGCTCCGGCGCCGCTGTCCACGGAAGTTACCAGGCCCCCGATTCCGTGCTTCTGCCATTCTTCGCGGTCGCGTGCCTGCCTGGCCGCGATATCGGACTGCGCCATCACGATGACGGAAGACGCAGCAATGGAATTGGCCAGAGCGCCAGGAATACCGCGTACCAGAATGCGATCGCCGGGCTGAATGTCGGTCAGTGAAATGGCTTTCGCGTCCTTCAGATCTTTCTGCCCCGGAGCAACGCGCAGCAGCTTTGCGCCGTCCTGCACCACGATGGCGAAGTCCGGGCCAGAGTCCGGAGCCAGCGTAATACTATTCCCGGAAATCGCCTTCACAGTTCCCGACTGCCGCGCCACTGTAGCGGCCGCCTGCGAGGCGCCTGCGCCAGCATTCTGGGCAAGAGCAGCGCCAGCGGGCCACGCGACACTCACCGCCATAACGACTAACAGGCAGCGGATCGGGCCAGCCCACGCACAGGTCTTCGTCATGCTCATTTAGACGCTACATTGCCACTGCCGAGTTTCACCGGCCGTGTCCAAGCGTGCTGTCGCAATCTGGACGAACAAGGACGATGCTCTCAGGTAAGGAAGTTCGGGTAAAGGAGCGCCAAGAACTCTTAGAGTTCTGCAATGGCTTGCGCGCCCCGTACTGAGGGCGCGACGCGAGCGAAAACAGCAATCGTAGGGAAGTGCGGGGCTGGAAGGAAGGAACAGGTTGCAGATAGGCGGGAAGACCAGGCGGGAGGACCAGCGGGAGGACCAGGCGGATGGGCAAACTCGCTGGGTGAGGCGCGAGGGGCGCGGCCTCGGACGGAAGGTTTTGGGGCGGGCTAACTCGCCGACTTGGCCGAGGCGCTTTCCATGAAACCGAGCATGGCCTGTTTCAATTGGGAGTCCACTTCGTCTGCGATGGTCATGACGTCGAGCAGCACGGTGCCGAAATCCACGCTGCCGAGATTGTTCTGCAGCGTATTAAAAATGGTGACCTGCAAGATTCGCGACTCTTCCACGATCATGGGGACGGTGTAGCCCTGCTTGCGGCGGAGAATCCCATGCTCGCGTGCAGCACTGGAAATAACAGCTTTGGCGTCTGGAGCGAGACGCAGGCGGTGCACCAGGTCGCGCAGGAGCAACGGGAGATGGCCGGTACGCTCTTGATAGGTCAGGGGGATAGCCGTGAGTTCGTCGGTGTGTTCGACGCGGGACATCCAATTCCGGACGGTTGTCTGGAGGTCGCGCTCCAGAATTGCGGCCACCCGTTCTTTGTTCGTGGGGCTACGGGACGAAGGATTCGCCAGCTTCTTTTTGATGATTTTGGTGATTTCGCCAAAGCCAATGGGCTTGAGAAGGACTTGATCGGCCTGCACGAGTAGGGCGGCCATGGCTGCTTGCAGCACGGGGTAGTTGCTGAGCACGAGAGTCACGGCATCGGGTTGTGTGTGGCGCATGGCATTGACGACGGTAAACCCGTCGCAAGCGTCCGGCATATGGAGGTCGGAGAGCAGTACGTCGAAATGTTGCGTGGAAATCAGTCTGAGGGCGTCGATAACGGAGGAAGCGGGCGCCACTTCAAAACCGTAGCTCTCCAAGCCTTCCTGGAACTGGGCGCGGACGTCGTCGTTATCATCCGCTAACAGAATTTTATTTTTCTTCATCGGCGGTTATACCTTCCAAAAAGAAGAGGTCTCAAGATGTGAGCAGGCTGGATTCAGACGGACCTGTATGGCCGCCGTCCCTGGCGAATAGATAAGGCGTGCGATTTTGCCGTGTGCTCGCAGGTCTCCCCGCTGGCCGGCGTTATTGATTGGAGATGGTGGCCGTTGTGCCGTCGAGTTTGGTGAAGTGGACGGTGAACTTCTCGTTGAAGGTCTCGGCCTGGTCTTGAAGGCAGCTGATCGCGGTGGCCTCGCCCAGGACCATGGACACGTCGCTGTCGCTGCGCCAGTGAATTCCGGCGTGGATGCCATGCCCGAAGGTGACGTTGTGGGCGAGCTTGTTCAGTTCGCCATTTACGGTGATCTGATTCCGATCCGAACCTGTGTACGGCGCCAGCGAGAGCCCGTCATCGGACGGCACCAGCGGATTGGGGATCACGAAATTGCCGTCGAAGAAAAACTTCAGAATGGTGATGCACGCTCCGGCAACGACGCCGTGGCCGGTGGGGTAAGACGGGTGTGTCGGCGAGCCCTCTGGAAACGCCTGCGCAAGCAGGTAGCTGCCAAATGTTTTGAAGCTGCTCTCCACGGCCCGAGAGTTCAGGACATTGTTGTTCACGCGACCATCGATGCTGCTTCCCTGCCCGGTCTTGATCAACTGGACGATTCCGCCTCCCGACTCCGGGCGATGACGGCGGTGGACAAACCACTTCTGATACCAACTGCGTTCCAACGCCCGGTAAGCCACTTCGCCGAGCATGCCCGAACAGTGCGGGCCTCCGAAAGTGGCGAAGCCGGCCTGGTTCCTGGAGTTGCTGTACGGGCTGCCCGGGTTGGCGGGCACCCCAAGGGTATTGAGAACCAGGAAGGCGACGAAATAGCCCTGATAGAGCACGTCGGTGTGTGTCCAGGCGGCGAGGTCGCGGCCACTATGCACGCAGCACAATTGCCGAACGGTTTGGTTTGGAAGACCGGTGCTGCCGCCATTCTGGATGAGCGCCCAGGAAGTGGGGTCGGTGAGATAGTCGAGGTTCGCCTGGTAGGTCGCCTGCTGCTGGCTGATGGGCTGCTGGCCGAAGAACGTTGGAGTGATGAAGAACTGGGACATGTACGGCCCGACTGTTTCGCCGGGGAAAGCGCCACGGAACAGCAAGTCTGTGGTGACCTGGCCGCCATTCCTGGGACCTGCGTAGTCGGGCGACGCGGTAAGCTCCTGTGCCGCTTGAGCGGCGATCGGATTTGCGGAGTACTGCGTGAACGAGACGTCGCGCAGCAAGGAGGCCCAATACAATTCGATCAGCTCCGTTCCATACGCGGCACTGGCCAAGGCGGGCGCGGGAGGCACAACCACGACACTTTCCTGGCTCGATGGCGCAGGAGCGCTGCCGAACTTCTGGGAATCACAACCTTCCAAGTCAAAGGCCAGCCCCCCTTGCGGGCCGGTGAGCTTACGTGGGCCGCCCATAATGATTTCCTCGAACTCCGCGGGTTTGCGGCTGCGCAATGCGGTTTTGAAGCTTTCGTAAGCTTCTAAATTCACCCGTCCGGGGCCGTCTTGCAGAAGAGCTTTGGTGTAGGTGCCGCACTTGTCGGCATAGCGTTCTTCGTCGCCGTTTGTCGTGTGCGGAGGAGCAGGCACCCGGCGCTCGGCCTTGGCGAACTCCATGCGGATTTCCTCGGATTGTTCAGCGCGTTCGGATCCGGTCGAACTTCCATGGTCGTCGGCCGCGCTGGCGACGGAATGCTTTGCGCCCAGCAGCGGCTCCAAGCCTATCGCACCCGCGGTTGCAGCGGCCATGGCAACTCCCCGCACGTTACCGAGAAACCTGCGGCGGCTCTCGGAACGCGGTGCGTCCGAGGGCAGCGGGGAAACGTGCAGACCTGAATTCGGGCCGTTGGAATGCTCTGGAAGACGCTGATCTTTAAGGGGAGTTTGTTTCTTCATGTCGGGATCCTCTCCGTCTCAAGCTTTGATGTTTTCGGAAGGGCCGTGGGAAATAGCAGTTTGTTGGTTTATATCATGGCCAACTCCGAGATGCTCGTGCGCTCTGGTTGAGGCACGAACCGCGCATCCCCGCGCTGGGCGGCATCGACGGCCTGACGCATCTCCCAAGCGGTGGAGAAGCGCAGATCGAGACTGGTGCGCCGGCACTCTCTGGTGATGAGAGAGATAGTGGCATCGAGGCCGCCCTCGAGTAAATACTGGGAGTGGCGTTCCTGGGTGCCGTGAGTAAAGAGTTTGAGAAAAATATCGTCCCCGATGCGCGGCGCAAGTTCGAGCCAGCGGCGGACGCGGTACTCGGTGGCAGGATCATAGGAACAAAGCTCGCTGTACTCGATTCGCGGCTTCAGTCGCTCGGCCCAGCGCAGACCGAAGGGGCCGGGGATCATCAATAGATCGCCTTTGAGGGTACTCCCGGGAGTCACCGGAATGCCAGTGTCGTAAGACTTGGGCCTATCGGGATCGTCCACGGCCCAGTAGACGGTGTTGAGCAGGCGGGCCTGGGTGGGCGAGGCTCCGGAAGGCATAGTGAAATCGGCATAGCAACCGAGGTCGCGAAGGAGGGAGAGCTCATTGTTGAGGCCGCAGAAGCGTCCGTCGGGCCGGGAGTTGTCGAGCGCCCATAGGCCGTGTATGAATCCGAAGGTGATCTTGCCGTGGTGTTTCCTGAGCAAGCCGTGGCGGGAGACTAAGGTTTCCGTGAAGCCGCTGATGCGGTCTACGAAGTTCTGCTGGCCTTCCCCGTCGTGATGCAGATGGACTTCGACGTCGGCGATTCCGTGGGCCGCCAGACGCGCCAGAGGTTCCATGAGGCGGGGCCGATACTCCTCCTCGGGATAGAAGAAGGTGTAACGGGGCGGGCGGCCAGCCGAATCCTGGAACTTTGCCGCTATAGCGGGCCAACGGGTGCCCCATCGAGCGACCCGCGCGGCTCCGGTATGTTCGTCGGCACGGTTCCAGAGCGGCTCGAAGTGATCGGCAAAGAGAAGCCAAAGCCGCTTGGCGGGTTTGCGGGCGCGCGCGGCGAGCCTGTCCTTTATATAGCCGGGGAGCCAGATGTTGCTGTGTTTGGGGAGCGTCATGGAGTGAAGGTGCGGAGCGATTGGTGATTGGTGACTCGTGGCTGGTGACCAGGGGCCGACTGCGCCATATTCCGTGATTCCCTCCCCCCGGGGTTTTGCGTAAGTGTTCATTCTACAGGGGGTTAAAGTCGTTTGTTTTGATACAGTCTTGTAAGTGCTCATTCTAAAGGGGTTGCGGACGGGTAGTGGAGCTTGCTGTAGCGGATTCAACGGTGACCAATCTAAAGATTGGCCACTACATTTCGGACTCCGTGCGGGACACCTTCAAGTAATACTTTAGGTGCGACGGAAAATCTAAGGGTACACCCCCTATGTTTTTGCAAAGAGGGCGGAAACCATAGATTTCAAGGGACTTAGCTTGCGCTCTCGTGCAGAAGAGTGCAGCAAGAGCGCGCAAGGCTATGAATTTTAAGGAGTTATTTTTTGCGCTTTTTGCAGCAAGAGCGAAGAAAAGCGAGCGTTCGCAGTATTACTTGGAAATAAGTATACCACAGGATAGAAAAAAGTCAAGGAAAATCGGGTATGGAGAAGATGTCCTATCCGTGCTGGGAGGGCGCTATGAGCTGCGGTTCAGGGCTGCGAAACCGCCGGCGCTGGGGGTGAGGCGGCCTACAACGTGAGATGTCTTCCTCATCAGGCAGGCATCGAACAGGGCTTGATATTGATGCCAGGTTTCGCGGATGGTGAACTGTTGGGCCCAGCGGCGAGCCTTAAGTCCCAAGGCGGGAAGATCGGGCCGCTTGGCAGCGCGAAGGATTTGTTCGGCGAGGGATTCAGGCTGACCCGGAGTGCAATAGCCTGCGACGACGCTTTCCGGCGCCAGCTCGGTGAGTCCGGGAAGGCGGGTGGAAACCACGGGCAGGCCGGCGGCCAAGGCCTCCATAAGAGAAAGCGGGAGACCTTCATCGATGGAGGAAAGAACAAAGAGATCGAGAGTGGAGAGAAAGTCCGGGACATCGTAGCCGGCGCCATGGAGGAACACGCGGTTGGCGATTCCCAGGGAATCCGCGGTCTGGGAGATTGCTGCGCGGCAAGGTCCATCGCCCAAAATGTGCAACTCCGCTTCCGGCCGCACCGCGGAAACCAGGGCAAACGCACGAATCAAAGTGACATGGTCTTTGGCGGGGACAAGGCGTCCGACGCAACCGACACGAAAGCGAGGAAGAGCGGCCGCGGGACGCGCGGGGTGGGCGGAGAACTTTTGGACGTCGATCCCGTTGTAGATGACCGAGGTGTTGCGCCGAGAAAGGCGATCCCTGGTGAGGTAATACTCGCGGACGCCTTCGGAAATGAAGACCAGGGCGTCGGTCCAGCGCACGCAGTGACGCCAAATGCGTTCGCAGTGGGGATCCCAGTTCAGGTTTCCGCCGTGACGGGTGTTGACGACGACGGGAACACGGGCGAGGCGGGCGGCTACGACGGCGTAATGGAGAACCAGGGCATTGTGGGCGTGAAGTATGTCCGGGCGATCGACGCGGAGTCTGGAGGCGAGGTCGCGGATGAGTCGCAGAGAGAAGCCTGTCGTTTTGCCAAAGGAATGCACGGCCACGCCGGCGGATGCGGCTTCGGGCGCCCATTGACCTGGGTAGGAAGTGCAGTAGATCGAGGAGGAATGGCCTTCGGCCTTTTGCTGGAGCGCGAGGTCCAGGGCGAGGCGCTCCAATCCGCCGAGATCAAGGCTAGGTAACAACTGGACGATTTTCATTTTAAGGGTCCTCAGTGGGAGTTCCGAAGTGGTGATTGGTGAGTGGTGATTGGTGTAATGCCCGGTACCAGAATCGAAGACATGGTGATTTCCGATGCGGCTAAATCCGGAATTTTAGCTAATACGGTGAATCTCCTTCGGTGTAATACCAGCTAGCTGAGACAGCAGTTTGCGAGGGAGCGTGGCGCTCGTGAGTAAAGAGAGTCTTGCACTGTTCGTGCCGGCGCGTTGGGTCGGGCTTGCTTGCCGGGGGAACGGAGCGGCGGGAAAAGCCGTGGCGCAGCAGATTGGAGGCAAGGGCGCCGTCCGAACAAGTCATGGACAATGACGCCAGTCCATCGGCGAAGGCCAGGGTAGCCCAAGATGAGAGAAGGCAGTCGAGATCCCTGGAGCCGCCGGATGCGAACAAGTCCGCGCAAAGCGCGGAATGGCCTTCCACGTAATAGATTAAGTAGCCCAGCAGCCGCGATTCATCCTCGGCCAACAGACCGAGGATTTTATATTGGTGCAGCGGGCACTGCTGATATCGCCAGTTCAGGAAGCGGCGGTCGCGAATGGTGAGGGCCGGGTGTTCAGAATTTGTGCGGCACCAGAGTTCGTCGAAGCGCGCATCGAAAGAGGGCAAAACCTGTACGACTCTGCGGTCCTTCCGGCGCGCGAACGAGTGCATAGCGGCGAAGCCTGAATCGGCGATACTGCCGACAAGGGACAGCGCCGACCGGAACCGCCGAGAGCGTTGCAGGTAGCGAGAGATGCGCAGAACTTTGGCGTAGCGGTGCACGCGACAGAATTCGCGGTAGCCGACATATTTCATTACGGAGGCACCACCGGGGTTTGGCACGCCATAAAGAATGTGAATTCCGGGATGTGCCAAGGAAAGCAAGGCGCGCTGAAGCATGAGGGCAGGCTGCAGAAAGCGGTGATCCTTGTTCACGGCGAGGTCGCAGGCTACGCCGGCGGTGGTAAGAGTGTCGCCGAGTTTCAGGGGACGCATACCGAGCGAAGTCGTGCCGATGGGCTGACCGTCCGCTTGCAGGATCCAGATTTGCCCGGGTCCGAAGGGATTATTGAGGAAATGCCAGTCGTATTTTTCCTCGAGGTGATCGACGTCGGCAAGATTCCGGCGCCACAGGTCGATAATGACCTGGCGGTCTTTGCGGAGATCGGCGGAAACCACGGTGTAGGCAACCAAGATCAAACCCTCGTTTTTCGGGAGAGGCGAACTTTAAGGCGCGAACTTACAAAATCTTCACGAGTCTTGCTTGCTCGAGATTCCGTTGCTGAAGGTGGCGGGCAGTTTGCGGCGCGTCGAGGTGCATCTGGAGGAGCATGGCGGCAGAGAGGGACATCCTGCGGGACATCGTGCAGGACCTCGGGTACATTTTCACAGAGCACGGGCGGGCGATGGAGATAACGGGTGGCGCTGCGGGTTGCGTCGATGACGCGGAAGACGCGAGCGACCTGTTGGGCAGTCAGCCCCACTACGGGCGCGACTTCCTCTGGCTGGAGATGGTGGTTCCTGGCATAGAGGCACAGGTCCATGCGGGCGTAGGGGAGCGGGAAATAAAACTCTTCCTGAGATTGGTCCAAGGAATAGGTGTCGGTGGTGGGAGGGCGCTTCTGAATCTCTTCCGGGATGCCGAGATAAGCAGCGAGTTGATAGACCTGGGTTTTGTAGAGGTGAGCGATGGGTTTCAAGTCGGCCGCGCCATCACCATTCTTGACGAAGAAGCCTTGATCAAATTCGAGGCGGTTGGGAGTGCCGGCGACGGCATAGTGGAAACGGTCGGCGTAGTAATACTCCATCATCTTGCGAGTGCGCTGTTTGAAATTGGTCGCGGCGACGACGCCGAGATAGGAATCCAGAGTCAGTCTGGCTTTAGTGCGTTCACCGAGAGGAGACTGCACGACGACAGAGAAAATGGGATAGGGGGTGCCGTTGAGCTGGTCGGGGAGCTGGATCTTGCACTTGTAGGCCGCGGTGTATTGCGGAATGACGGTACGGATGGCGTTGTCGCGGCGCTGGTAGCAACCGGCGGCGGTGAGAATGCCCGCAATGTCCTCGACGTGGGTGCGAATACCGAGCGATTGGGCAAGCAGATGGGCGAGGTGAAGGCTGTCCGGTGAAGAATCCGCCTCGGGCAGCATCAGGCCGAGCACGCGAGCGGGTCCCAAGGCTCTGAAACAGAGAGCCGCCACGACACTGCTATCGATTCCGCCGGAGATGGCCACGACGACACCCTTGCGGTGCAATCGTTGGAGGACGATGTCGCGAATTTGCCTTTCGATGCTGGCGGAGACGGAGGCGGCATCGATCTGCAAAACATCGGCCGAAAATACGGTGGTTGGGGTGCTCATGGTTGTCGCTCTCGGGCACTTACAGGACGGATGCGGCGGCGCTGGAGGTCGCGAGATCCCGCTTGTTGATTTTGCCGTTCGAAGTCCTGGGAAGCTCGTCTTGAAAATCAACGAGCTTGGGGACCATGAAATTTTCCAGTTTGAGCGAACACCAATGAATGACTTCCTGGGCGGTGAGGTTCACTCCAGGTTTGAGCCGAACGACGGCTTTGACGGCGGCTCCGAGGAGTTCGTCGGGAACGCCGATGACCACGGCTTCGGCAACTCCTGGCATGGCGTGGAGAACATCTTCGACCTCGCGGGGACTGACCTTTTCGCCGCGGGTCTTGATGATGTCGTCCTTGCGGCCGACAAAGTAGAGATAACCCTGTTCGTCCATGCGGAAGAGGTCGCCGGTGTGGAGCACTCTCTCGCCGGGGAGTGGTCCGGGCTTGAGCATGCGGTCGGTCTCTTCGGGTAATTCCCAGTAACCTTTCATTACGTTGGAACCGCGAACTACCAGTTCCCCAACGGAGCCTGTTGAGGCTCGCCTGCCGGTGTCATCCACAATGTAGACTTCCTCGTTGGGCATGCCACGGCCGACGGAATCTGGGCGGATATCAATCTGATCCGGCGGGAGGTAGGAAACGCGCTTGCATTCGGTCAGACCATACATGGAGAAAATCTGGACATCAGGGAACAGGCCCCGGAGGCGGCGGATGTGGTTGGTGGGGAGAGCGGCGGCAGTATTGGTGATGTAGCGCAATGCCGGGAATTTTTGAGTGGAAAGATCCAGTTGCAGCAATGCGGCAGAAATCGTGGGGACGATGGGAAATCCGGTTACATGCTCGTGATTGAGAAGCTCGATGATGTGGTAGGGGTAGGTGAAGGACCGTTCGAGGACCGCGGTGGCGCCGATCTGGAAGGCCATCAGCACCTGGTAAAGTCCGTAATCGAAGGAGAGTGGAAGCACGCTTAGAATGATGTCGTCTTGGCGGTTCTGGAGATAAGTGGTGATGGAAGTGGCCGCGGAGACGATATTGAGGTGCGTCAACATGACGCCTTTGGGCCGACCGGTCGAGCCGGAGGTGTAAATCAAAGCCGCGAGGTCGATGTCGATGCAGATTTTTGCCGGTGGGAGCGCCGGTAGGTTGCGGTCTTCAAGTACAGCCGCGAGATCAAGTATCGGCTTGGCGGTGGCGAAATCCGCGGCAGGCAAACCACCAGCGAGCCAGACGCTCTGAAGGTGAGAGGCGCCAGCCAGGACGTCTGGGAGAGAACTGAATTTAGTTCGATGGGTGATGAGTCCCGCAGCGCGGGAGTTATTCAAGATGTAGGAGAGTTTATCCGTCTTGGTCGTCGGATTAACGACCAAGAAAGCAGCGCCGGCCTTCAAGATGGCAAAGACGGAGATGACCGCTTCGACGGAGTTCTCAAGATAGATGGCGACGCGATCTCCGCGTTGCATGCCGCCGGCGATGAGTGACGCCGCCAGCCGATTGGAGCGCGCTTCCAATTCGGCGTAGGTAAACCTGCGACGGTCACAGACCAGGGCCGTTTTTTCCGGCGATCTGGCGGCACTTAACTCTAAAAAGGATTCGACCTGCATCGCAAGCTCCTGTTTAGTTGGGTGGAAGGCGGTTTTCTACGAGCCGCGCCAAACCGTCGACGGAATCCAAGTTATCGGGAATCAAGTCCTGGTCTTGCAACTTGATCCTATAGCGCTGTTCGAGAAAGGCGATGAGTTCCATGACGCCGGTGGAGTCGATAATGCCGCGCTCCAAAAAGGAATCGCTATCAGCAAAGCTCTCGCCGGGATTGCCGAACATGAAGTTGTCAATTACGAACTGCCGCAATTCGTTGTTGAGTGCCATGCGAGGTCATCCTGCTTTCAAAGTGATTTACAAACTGGTGGATCAAAAGCTGAGTGGAGACGATGCCGACCAGGCCCATGTTGTCCTTGATGCCGATGGCGGCGCCCCGGCGAAACTTGTCCAGGAGCAGAGCGACCGAGCGCTCATCGAAGATGCCATCGTGCCGAATTTGCTCAGGGGAAAGCAATTCCTGCATGTACTCGCGCGCGGCAGGCTGGAGAAAGCTGCAGGCTTCGGGGGCGCGGTAGGGCTGCTTGTGGCGTTTCATCACGGATGGAGGAATGAGTCCGGCGGCAGAGCGTTTCAAGAGGAATTTTTCATTGAGAACTTTCATTTTTAGAGAGATGGGGAGCCTGGAGGCGAATTCGACGATGCGATGGTCCAGGAATGGAAACCTGCCTTCTACGGAGTGCGCCATTCCCATGCGGTCGCCTTGAGAGGACAAGATATAACCGGGGAGCAGGTATTTGGTTTCGAGATATTGGGCCTGGCAGAAACTGTCCCAGGAAGTAAAAGAGCGGGGCAGACGCGTTCGGACTTTGGAGTAGCCATCGTCTGCGGCGATCTGTGCGCGGGTGGCATCGGAGAAGAAGGTCTTGAGCTTGGCGGTCAACTGCCAGCGGGGAATGTGGGAGAAGAAGGGCTGCAGAGCTGGGTCGACGTTGATGTGGAAGAATGCGTTGCGATAGGCATCGGGCTGGTTCCGGATGTTCTGGAGGTAGGGATAGAGGCGGCGAAGGAGGGCGGGCCGCATTTTGGAGTTGGGTTGCGATTCCCAAAAGCGGCGGATCTTGGTCTCCTTGAAAATGTCGTAGCCGCCGAGAACTTCGTCGGCACCTTCTCCGGTGACAACGACCTTGTAGCCGCTGTTGCGCACGAGCCGGGAGAGAAGATACAGGGGAGCTGGCGCGGTGCGGAGCACGGGTTTCTCGGTGTGCCAAATGACCTCTGGAAAGACCTCCGCGATTTGATTCTTGGTGCAGCGGATCTCCTGGTGGTCGGTGTCCAGGAAGCGCACCGCGTCTCTCTGGAAGGGGCTTTCGTCGAAGACGGCGTCGTCGAAGGCAACGGAGAAAGTGCGAAGCCGTGCGTTCGTATACTTCTTGACTAACGCGGTGGTGACGGTGGAGTCCAGGCCACCGCTTAGATAGGCGCCAACCGGGACATCGGAGCGGAGACGGACTTGCGTGGCGTCGATTAAAAGCTCGAGTAGCTCGTCGGCGTATTTCTGTTCACGGGAAGAATCGGCAACCGCGGATTCCGTCTCGAATTGGCAATCCCAGTAAAAGCGTATCGAAACCCCACCAGCATCGACCGACATCGAATGGCCCGGAGGAAGTTCGTGGATATTCCGGAAGAGGGTTGCCGGGGGAATGGTGCACCAATAAGTGAATAGTTCATCGAGGCCGTTGACATCGATTTCCCGCGAGACCTCTTTATGGGCAAAGAGGGCTTTGATCTCGGAGCCGAAGAGGAAGGTCTTGTTGACCTGGGTATAGAAAAGAGGTCGTACGCCGAGACGGTCGCGAGACAGAAATAGACGGCGACGTTGGTTGTCCCAAATAGCGAAAGCCCATTGTCCGTTGAGGTATCGGACGCAATCGTCGCCTTCTTCCTCGTAAAGGTGAAGAAGGACCTCGGTATCGGAGCGGGTTGCGAAGCGATGGCCCTTGCGTATCAGATCTTGCCGGAGTTCGAGGTAGTTGAAGATCTCGCCGTTGAAGGTGATCCAGAGGGAAGCGTCCTCGTTGGGCATGGGCTGATGGCCGCCAGCGAGATCGATGATGCTGAGGCGGGCGTGGGCCAGACCCACGGCGTCTTGCGCGTGCACACCGGTATCGTCAGGGCCGCGATGGGCCAGCATGCGGATCATGCCCCGCAGGGATTCCGGCGCGACGGGTGCGCCATCGAGATTGAACATGCCTGCAATACCACACATAAGGATTCAGTCCTGGAAGCGGCCTAAGCTCCGGAGTTTCGGTGCATGGGCACGCTTTTCGAAAAGCCACATTGGGGGCGGACTCGGGCAGGCCAGGGGAACTGCAAAGAACGTCAGGGCCAGCCTGAGGTAATCCGTTAGGCACATTGTCGAACGTGGTGCGACCGATGTCCTGGGCTGGCGGGACTCGGGCCTCTGTTTAGCGCGTTTTTGGCGCTATTCCGGCTATTTGCGGCCTGCCACGTTCCGAGCTGTACCGCGTGGGCAACATGGACACCAAAGAACAGGGTTTGGGCAGGGTCCCTTCTGTTGGACTGAGGGTCAGATGTATTGGACGGCGCGCTTCGAAATAATTGCTTGTGGTCAGAAGCGCGTGTTGCAAGTCGGCACGGAGCTTATTGAGCTGCCGGAGCCAAATGCCAGTTGCCAATCGTTCTCCACGGAATCAAGTGTACGGACTCTTTCTCCTGGTTGTTCTGGTGGGATGCCTTTCGCTATCGGGATGCGCCGCGCTGGCCGGCAGCAATAGTAAACCTGGAGCTGCGGCGGCTGGTGTAGCGATTCAGGTGAATCCCAACAGCGCAACGGTGGCAGAAGGAAGTACGCAACAGTTTGTGCCCACGGTAACCGGCTCCTCGAATATGGCAGTGACCTGGAACGTGAGCGGCGCGGGTTGCAGCGGCGCGGCGTGTGGTACGATTTCGACAGGCGGACTTTACACCCCGCCGGCGAGCATGCCTTCGCCCGCGACACTTCGCGTGACAGTGACCAGCGTGGCGGACCCAACCAAATCAGCTTCGGCGAACATTACGGTTGCGCTGGCGACGGCGGTTGCGATGAGCATCAGCCCGACGAGCGCTTCCGTTCCCACGGCGGGACTGAACTCGTTTACGGCGACGGTGACAGGGACATCGAATACGGGAGTGGCGTGGAGTTTGACCGGCGCGGGCTGCAGCGGATCCTCCTGCGGGACACTCTCTAGCAGCTCGAACTCGGCGGTATATAGCGCCCCAGCGGTGCCGCCTTCGCCTGCAAGCGTGAGAGTTGTGGCGACGAGCATGGCGGACGCGAGCAAATCAGCATCGGCAGTGGTGACCATTATGCCCTCCGTCGTAGTGACGGTGACGCCGAGCAACACTTCGGTGGTAGCGGGGGCCACTGAAAAGTTAGATGCGTCTGTAGTGGGGACCTCGAATACAGCGGTGACCTGGAGCGTGCAAGGCGCCGGCTGTAGCGGTTCGTCTTGCGGAACAGTCAGTGGCGCGGGTCTGTATACAGCTCCTTCGGCGGTTCCCTCCCCGGACACAGTCACGGTCATGGCCACTAGTTTGGCGGATCCATCCAAGATGGGTTCGGCATCGGTGGTGATCTTCGGCGCGACTTCTTCAAACACGATTGACGGCCTCCATATTCCTTCTGGGCACCCAAGGCTGTTCTGGAACGCGGGACGAGTAGCGACGGCTCAGGCGTGGGTAAAGAGCACTGGATATGCCGGACTGAACACGACGTTTCCCCGCCCGCTCGACGATTACGATATGGCTTTTACGTGTTTCATCATGAACGATTCGGGGGCCTGCAGTCAGGTGATCAACGACGCCGTAGGCTGGAACATGACCTGCTCGAGTGGAGCGGGCTGCGACGACATGCGTCGGAACGGCGAGTGGATCATGCTCGTTCGTGACTGGTTAGCTCCCGGCTGTGGCAAGGCGCAGTGTCTCACCAGCTCACAAGCGGCCACCATCGATACCAACTGGAGCATTTGGCAGGCGAATCAGGACAACCCAGTGCAAACTTGGGGCAACGTTGGAATGCCGGCCAGCAACTATTTCGCGGGACAGTTTCGCAATGATTTCGACTTCGGGATTGCCAGCTACGTCGATAACCCAAGTGCTGCAGCCAATCTAAACTACGGCATGGTGAACCGCTGGAACGAATTGCTTAACTTTGCCTCTCCAACTGGAACTGGAAAGAACGGAGGCAGAGGTTACGCGCTGCACAATCAAGAAGGCGGAGGCGAGTACGGGCGATATTCATTGGATTATTATGCGATGGCGCTAGCATCCTCCGCGGTTCTAGGACGCGATCTGTGGACCGAAACAACCGCTTTCAAGTCTGGCGTATTCCAGACCATCTACAACACGATGCCTACGACCAGCACGAACCGTGCGATGACGGATATGTTCACCTGGGGCGATGATGAACTGTGGGGCAGCGGTGCGGGATGTGGGTACGTAAGCCACAACGGTCCGGACGGCCACGGTGGATGCGGAGCATCGAGTCAGATTTACGGGAACTTCATGCAGGCGGCGGCAAACGAATTTCCTGGTATCGCAGTGGGCAAGTTGGCCCGGCAGTGGATGGCCACGGTAAATCCCGCCATTGGTCCAATCCACAAATCGGTGGACCCCGGCGGGGCGTCGCAGGCGTACTCGAGCATGCCAATCGATTACTACGCATCCGGTCCCCAGTTCATGTACTCGCGCAGCGATTGGACGACGAACGGAACATCGATGCTCTGGCAGATGGGTATAACCCACGGAACAAATATGGGACCCTCGCAATCGTGGGGCGGCGGGCACAATCATAACGATGCAGGAACTTTCCAGATATTCCGTAAGGGCGTAAATATCCTAAGGGAAACGATGGGATACGTTGAATCCGTAGCTGGGTACAATGGTGTGGGAACGGCGGATACCGTAACAGGGTTGGCGCATAACGTGCCGCTGATGGGCGGCCAAGGCGGAAGTAACATAGTCGGCGGATGCACGGACGGTCCGGGAATCGTCAAGAGACTGGAGACGCAGCAAAACTATTCTTTCGCTGTCAGCGACATAACTCAGGCCTACAAGAACGTGGTGTGCGATCCGGGAAACCCTGGTAGAGCGAATCCATATGTAGCGGCGGTAGTTCGAGAATATTACTATTTCCGGGGAATCAACGTTCTGGTGATTGTGGATCGCCTGCAGAGTGACACTGCAACGCGCAGTACAACATTCGTAAGCCACTGCGAAACAAACCCGACAGTGGTTTCAGGAACAATCGCGTGTATAGATGGAACGCAGGAAGCGCTTTATACCGCGCTCGTTCCAGCGGCTCCGGCGATCAAAATTGTCGCCGAGAACGCTAACGGAGCTAATGCTTCGAACTGGCAGTATCGCATCGAGGCGAATAACAACAATCCTGGAAACGTGCTCAGTTACAACATCTACACCATTCAACTGGGTGACACATCTGGGTTTAGCGCGTTGGCTCCGGCGGTTGTCGATTCGACTCCTGGGAGCCCTTCGAGCGGCACGTTTACGGTCACACTCGGCGCGAACGATAGCCTCGTAGTTAACAAAGGGATCGCGTCGTCGGGCGGGACCATCAAGGCGGCCGGCTCAACCAAGGCTCTGACCACAACAGTTCAGGGCATGACGATCACCGACAGCGGACCGGTGTGGCAATAAAAATCCGTGGTAGTAGTCATCGGTCAAACCATTTCCCGCTCGGCAAGAGAGTGTGCCGAGCCGGGCGGGAAAATCCTGAAAATGTCACCTCTTCCCGGTCAGGCTAGGAGCTGGGGCAGGGTAACGATGGAGCGGAACCAGTCGGCGGTAAGATAGGGTTCGACGGCTACGCGCCGGACATCGTAGTTATTCCAGTCGCCGAATCGGCGGAAACCACCATAATAGCTGAAGGCGTACCGGACCCCAGCTTCTCGCAGATAGTCTTGCGTGACGGAATCAAAGCTGTTTGGTCCGCCAACTGGGTAGCTGAAGTATCGCATCGGCTCTCCCAACTCCTGTGCTAGCCGAGTAGCGCACCCGAAGATCTCGTCCCTCTGCCTCTCGCGAGGGGCGCGGGCCAGGATGGGGTGAGTTACCGAGTGCCCTGCGACGGTCATACCGGCGGCCCTCATGTCTCGAAGCATGTCCCAGTTCATCCAAAAATTGGCGGCTACATTGGCATCGCACCGGCCAGACTGGGTAGCCTCGGCGATTGCGTCGAGATAACTGTCAGTGGACTCCGCAGGCATGGCTTTGTAAGCGCGCAAGAGCGTCCGAACAGCGCCCTCCCGGTCCGGCTCGTCAAACAAAATCGGAGACGGAATCCAGCCAGGCATTTCAACCCGGTTCTTGCGGCTCGTCCGCACCATCCAGGCAATTTCATCCCACCACCCCACCTGGGAGTCGTCCACAAGACCAGTGGCGATGAAGAACGTGGCGGGAACGCCCTCGGCCTTGAGAATCGGGAAGGCAACCTCGTAGTTGTCTCTGTACCCATCGTCGAATGTTATTAGAGCAAAGCGACCTCGCCCACCCGCCAAAACTTGGGGGATATCGTCAGGGCTGATGACTTCGAGTTGGGATTTGCAGAACCGGATTTGGTCAGTAAATGCCTCGGCGTCCGCGCTCCAAAGCCCCCTGTCGAAAGGCGATTCGTTGCCGTTGCCAACGCGATGATAATTGAAGACCAGCACTCCGGACCAGCGGCTCGCGCGCTCGAAGAGGGATAGCAGACCAGTGCGGCACAAGAGACGAGTCGCGAACGCTAGCTTCATGGGTCAGCTTCTCCCCAGGAGACGCTGGCGCTTACCGACGATGCGGCCGGCGAGTTGCAGCAAGCGGTAGCTCGCTGCCCTCAGAGTGGGCCGCCAGATGCTGACGCCGACTAGCTGGTTCTCCCGAGTTGCCAACCGCTGCTTGTAGGACGAAGATCCGCGCAGGAAGTCGTAGGATGTCACACCGCGTTCCGTAAGGGCCCGCATCAACAGCAGATGGGCCAAGTTCCCGGGGCTGCGCAGGGGCCCGGCGGTCTCCCGCCGGACACCTGACTGGTAGAAGTCGAATTTCTGACCGGTTACGAATCCGTAGAGAACGGCCAATGGGTCCCCCGCAAGAGATAGTCGAGCGAGAACGGCGCGCCCACGGGGCAGCCACTCGGCGACCAGGTTGTGGTGGAACTTGAGAAAGCGAGGCGCCGCGAATACACCCGGTTTCCCGTCCAAGGTCCATCGATCTTGGTGCAACCTGACCAAGTCGTCGAACGCTCCGGCAGCCTGCGCGGCGTCTGCCAGCTCGAACAGCACGCCCGCCCGCTCACCCTCACGCACGAGCCGACGAGCTTGCTGGCGGACGTTCGATGAGAGCCGCCCGAGGTAGGCCTCGAAACCACCCCCGAGGTCCGAAATCGGGCAACATCCCCGCGAGAATGGCCTGACGGCGTGCGGAATGGTCCGGGCCCGCAAGAGTGGGGAGCCTTCCGAGATGTCCAAGAATTCCAAGCGGTCCCAGGCCATGCGGTCCACCTCAGCCCAGACAGAATCGACGCAGGCGGCTTCCTCCCCGGGAAGACAGAGCAGGTTCAAGTACTCCGGGCAGGTCTCCTCGTGCTCTGCCTCCCCAGTGGAGATGAACCTGAGGTGACGACCGCCAAGGGAAGCGCCCGCTTGGCAGCCCTTGTACAAAGGGACAGCTCCGATGAGCCGCGAGCCTCGCCAGACGGTGACGACCCGCAAGCCTCCGGTCCCGTAAGCGGCGCCGTACACGCGCCACCAGCCTCGAAGCCACACAAAATCCAAGGAAGTGGATGAATACGGGCTCGACGCATGGAGGGTGTTCCAATCCTCTCGGATCGCGTCCCATTGCGCCTCTTGCACGATAACTCGGGTTGTTATGCCTTTTGGCATTTCCACGATGGGGGTCTCTTTGTTCAAACGGCTCGAAACAAGGAAGAGGCCGTGCGCTCTATTGCGGTCCGCGAACCAAGGCAGCGCCAGCGGGCGAAGAGGGTCAGAAAGGCGACTTGGGCCGCCGGAACAAACCCGCCTTTTTCAATTCCCCTTGCGGAGGCCGTGTTGCGCGCATCAACATCGATGACAAATTCGGTCACCTTCTCGCGGCCGAGAATATGTCGCATAGCGAGCAGGAGGGCTGGATAAAGCCTCCGGCCCCGATACTCTTCCAGGGTATGGAAGTTGTACAAAAATGCCCGCCCTGAAACTTCGGCTAATTGGAAGGGGCCGACCGTGCGGTCCTGGTAGGTGACCCAGCCAAAACTCACGACCCGGCCGCCGATCATCCAGCCAAAGAACTCGTCGCCGTGAGCGAGTCGCGGGGCCACCAGGCCAATGGGTTCTCCCGCCGCTCGCATCGTTTCCTCGGCCAAGTCATGATCGGCGGAGGAGGCCGTACCAGCAACCCGGACAAGGGCACACCCTTCGGGGCAAGCCGGGCCGAAGTCGTTGCGCGGCGCCTGCAAGACCATCACGTGGGTCCGCCTCGCAAGCCGCCGGATTATGCCCCGGAGGATTCGGACAGCCCATGGTCTGCGCTCTCTAGGAGCGAACTTTTCTTGGCTAGAGCTTAGAGCTTCAGTGAGCATGAAGATTTCCTGGACCAGCTTGTTCTTCCTTGTCCTGAATGCCACTGCGAGACGCTAGTCCGACGCCAGAAGCTAAGTCAGCGAGTGGCGGCGGGCCGCTTTGGGTCCGCGCAGGCTAGATCATTTTTCGAGATAGATGACCATGCCGCTGGCGAAGTGCCTCAGGAAAGGCAGGGCGCTGAGGATAGCGTGATCGACTCGCTTGACCGCCGGCCGGTTCAGTACCTGGACGCGCTTTCGCAAACGGGAAGCGATGTGGAATGGCCTGACCACCATGCGAGAGAATTCCGGCCGTATCTCCTGGACTTCCTTCCAGGTTACGGGGCGCTCGCCTTTCGTATAGTCTTTCTCCTTCGGACGCAACCATTCGATCATTTTGGAATTGCCCATGTGCTCAAAAAACAATGCGCGGCCCCGTGGTTTGAGAAGGCGCTTTATTTCCCTAATGCCGGTATGCAAACCGATATGATGAAGAATTCCGAATCCGTGGACGACATCAAAGGATTCACTCGCAAATTCGGTCGGATCACAACGCATAATCATCGCACTCACGCGGTCGCCCACGCCGTTCAGTTTGGCCCGCTCCTCCGTGAGCCGGATGCCAACAGGAGAAATGTCGATCGCGGTCACGTGAGCGCCCATCTTGGCGAGATAAATGGCCTCTTCACCTTGCCCGCATCCGAAGTCCAGGACGCGGCAACCTTTGATCAGACCAAGAAGCTTGGCACCATATTGCCGCCAATCCCAATCGTCTTGTGGCTCAGCGTACTTCTTAAAGAAGGTCTGGTTCAGATGCAGTTCGTGTGCGTACCGAGCGTATGCTTGATCCGCAAATCGCGCCTCGTCGGCAAGTCTCGCTTGCTCTTGCCCTTCCACAATGGCGAGATTGCCGGATTCCATCTGCGCGGCAGCCTTCAGCATAGTTTCCATTCTGACCTCCGTACAAAAAAAGATGGGAGAGAACTGCTAGCATCGAACTCCCAGGCGACTCTCGGGGAAGCAGATTAAACACTCAGCATTTGACGATAGGCCTAAAAAGGAATGCTGCAATTGGGAACCAACGCAGGAGCTGGTGTGGACATATCACTTTGCGGCGCAACGTTCTTGTGTGCGTGCAAAGACGTCGCTGGCGGAAGTGGCGCGCTCAGCCGCCATGGTTTGCTGCAGGCCGGACGCGATGCCAACGAGCGGTCGCCAGCCAAGTTCATTTTCTGCACGGCTGCAATCAAACTGCATGCGAGCCATGGCCGATTTGACGCGGTAAATGGAAAGCGGGACCGGGCGGTTTAGAAGCTTGGACAAAACCTCGAACCCGAGCGCAAGACTGTATAGGATGGGCATGGGCACGTGGATGATCTTCGCTTTTTTTGCGTTTTTCGCGATGTAGTCACGAACGACTTGATTCTGTGTAATCGGAGTGCGGTCTACAATGTGGAAGACACGGCCATCGAATTTGCTTGTTCCAGCGGCCAGGACGATAGCATCGACCACATCGTCCACGTAAACCAAAGGCAGGTCGCGAGTGCCGTCGCCGAGAATGACAAAAAGGTTTTTCACCCGACGGGCAACTTCGGGAGTCAGGAGTGTCATCCCGGGGCCGAATACCCTTCCCGGGCGGAGCAGTACGGCCCGCAGATTCCGGTCGCGAACCGCATCGCGCACTATTTTTTCGGCTTCGGTCTTTGCTTGCGTGTAGGCCCCCCGTTTTGTTGGGGATGGTTCAATCGGCCAATCCTCGGTTACCACGGCGCCGCGCTGAGAGACGGCCGCGTGCAGACAACTAAGAGAACTGATGTACACCAAGCGATTCACATCGTGACGAAGCACACTGTCGACAACATTTTGCGTGCCGCGTACCGTGCCGCGTTCATGGTCATGCGCGCTTCCGTTCATGGCCGCGCCCAGGTGGTAAACAATTTCCGTACCCGCTACGGCTCGGTCTACGGCGACGGGATCTCCTAGATCGCCGAGGAAAACTTCAATATTGCAATTGTCCATGAGCTCCGCGGGCGGCTGCCGTCGAACGAGGATGCGAACGCGGGTCCCTTCTTGCAGTAGACGACGCAACAGATGTCGTCCGATCAAGCCAGTTGCTCCGGTGACCAGAACCTTGGTGGATCCCACAGTTTGAAATTGCGCCTGATATTTGATTTTTGCAGCGTCACCTTCTTGCGAGACGCGGTTCGTCCAAATGACAGTAGACCGAGCCTGCTCGAGCGGCACGGGCATCTCTTTGCCCGCCTGCAAGGCACGATAAAACGCCGCGACCAAGGAATGCAGGCCATCGTACTGGACGATTTTCTTGGCGGCAAAACGAGCGATGTTCGCGGGAACCTGCGCACAGATGCTGAGCCCCTCGGTCATTGCCTGCAAAGCGCGTGCCGGCGCTTTCGGAAGGGGGAGTTGCGCGGTATGAGTGACCCACATAGCGAAGAGGTTCGCGCGGACTACGCCTTTCGTCCCTTGAACAACGAACCAGTTCTGCAGAGGTCTTACATTCCACGAAATCTGGATGTTGGCGGTACCGCGTTGGCATTGCGCCGCCACGCGCCACTCGTCAAACAAGAGGTTGCAGTCACCTCCGCGTGTGCCATAGAACGCTTTCATATCTTGAATTTCGCCCAAGAAAGATTCGGCGAGGTATAACGCGTGTATGCCCTGGTCCAAGAAAGGGTAACCACCATCCTGGTAGTGGATAGGTAGCGGTCCACCGCGGTACGGGGGATATTCGCTGCTGCGGAAATAATCGAAAGTAAGAGGAACTCCAATGGCTCCCGAGCGAACGAGGCGCAGCGCTTTGGATACAAAGCGGTCGTAGAGCATGGAATGGTTGACGCAAACGGATTTTTGCGAAGCGGCGGCCGCGGCAGAAATGCGGTCGACGTCTTCCGCATTGATTGCCAGCGGCTTTTCCACCAATGCGTGACAGTTGCCCTTAAGCGCCGCAATCGCCAATTGTGCGTGAGTGTCTGGAGGCGTCAGGATATGAATTACGTCGACTCCCTCGTCGATCAGAGCTTCCATCGTTGGGAAGACTTTGGGAACACTGAACCGCGCAGCCAGACTGGCAGCGCGAGAGTTTACTGGGTCGGCGATTCCAACAATTCGAGCATTAGGCACGCGCTGGAGGGCGCGGGCGTGAAATTCGCTTATGTAGCCTGCTCCCACCAATCCAACCCGGAGACGAGTATCTGGAATCATTCAAGTTCCCTTTCCAATCTAATGGGTTTCGCAATCGAGTCGCTTGGCCTGGGCGAATCTTGCAGGCGAGCTCTGACCAGCGGCTAACTGAACGATGAAACGAGCGTTCGCGGCCCAGGTATGGCGCTCGAAAACAGCGTCTTTTGCGCGAGCGCCAACTTGCCTTCGGAGCCCTGGATCTTCGACGAGCCTCAGAAGCGCCTCTCCTAGCGCAGCATAATCGGCGTGAGGAAACATGATTCCCGTCGCATTGTCATCGATCACGTCGCGCATTGGACCGAGATCAGGGACGACGCAAGGCTTGCCCATGGCCATGAACTCGAACAGGGCAATCGGAGATCCGAAAGCATTGGAATCCGGTAGAACACAAATATCCATCGCATCGATGTACGCAGGCACTTCATCGCGGGGCACGGGGCCTGTAAAAATCACTGTATTTTCCATCCCTAATCGGCTTGCGGTCTGTTTCAGGTTTTCCATCTCAGGGCCGTCGCCCACCAGCAACACTTTTATCCCGGAATGCCGCTCGCGAATGCTCTTCACTACCTCGATCAATGCATCCAGCCGATCCCACAAATAAAACAATCCCACATGACCGATGACGATCGCACCATCGAGACCCAGGCGCGCGCGAATCGACCGCTCCGGCTCTAGACGCCGGAATCGATGTGGATCAATTGCATTGGGCACGACGTGTACGCGCTCGCGACTTGCGCCGCGCTGCTGAGCTTCGTCCGCGAGGACGCGGGACACGCACAGAATGTGGTTGGCCCGGGAGAACACCCACGCGTCGATGCTGCGCGCCAGACGCTCCATAACCAAACCCCGAGCACGGGTGAATCCCGCGAGTTCATTGACCTCGAGCACGACTGGCCGTTTGCACCATTTCCCCAGGAGCACGCCCATAAACATGAAGTAAGCGTGCCTTTCATAGAGGATCGCGTCCGGCTGCCGCCATAAGACTGGCAGCAAGCGAAATGGGAGAAAGAAGTTGTAGAGAAGCTCGAATACTTCAAACAGGAATTGCGGGCACTCGCGGCTTATGTATTTCCAAAGACGTTGAAAGCCAACTGCGCGATCCTCTCTACGCAAAAAGGGCATCATTCCAGCGGCGTTGAGTGGATCAACGCCTGGAGGTGACACGATCGTCACTTGGTGTCCATCCGCTTTCCATGCTTCCACCATGCTACGAATGTGCATGGCTTGAGAACTGCGGCCCATGGTGCGATGGTGGTAGATGAATTGCAAAGTGCGGGACCTCAAAACAAGATCGACAGAGGCGGCGGCGACTCCGCCGCGCGAGCGCGAAGTCATTCAGTGAGCGGCTTAGTGCAGACGATGAGACGGCTTTTCCGGTGGCTGGTGTAGTGCGTGCTATTTTTATGCAGGGTGCAGCGCTTGATCGCGGGAAACGCAACGATTGTAAAGGTTCATATAATCGTCGAGCATCCGTTCCGGCCTAAAGTATTGCTCGTAACAGGAGCTGGCCCGTTGCCCCATCTTGTAAAGTTCCTGCCGCCGGACCATCGCATCGCACAATGCCGCCGCCATGCCTTGCGGATCGGACGAAGGCACGAGCGTGACTGCTCCTGACAAACGCGCGATTTCGCCCATACCTCCAACATCGGTGACCACCGCCGGCAGCCCGACCGACATCGCTTCCAAGAGGGAGACAGGCAAGCCCTCAGTCACCGAAGAAATGACAAAGAGATCGGCTGCAAGCATGAAAGGGGAAACATCGACCTGTTCACCAAAAAAGGTGACGCATTCATGCAACCCAAGTTCATCGCTGAGCTTCCGCAGACTGACCTCCAGCGGCCCATCGCCAATCATCCATAGTTGCACGTTGGGATGATGCATGCGCGTGAGCGCGACAGCCCGCAACAAGGTGGCGTGGTCCTTGGTCGGCGCCAAACGGCCAACATGCAGCAAAGTAAAGCCGCTCTTTGGCCGGGGGACAGCTCGAATATCGGCGGGCAAAGCGCCGTTGTAGATGTGAATGATCCTGTCGCGAGCGGCAAACGGAGCTGCCAGCAAATTGGTCCGTGTGCCCTCGCAGACTCCGACGATCCAATCGCAGCAGCGCGACGCCAGCGCAAATTTTAGCTCGCGACGTATCTGGTAAGGAGGCTTAACCAAACCATGCCGGGTTACGATAACGGTCTTCACTCCGGCAAGACGGGCCGGAAGAGCCGCAATGATAGCCGCAGTAGCATTATGGCAATGTACGACGTCCGGGCGGGAGCGCTTGAACGTCTTGTACAAACAACGCATCAGATGAAAAAACGCGGACGGCCGCTGGAGAATAACCTCAAACCCTTCGGCCCGCAGATCTTCACCAAGCACGCCGACCTCATAAAGACAGTGGACTGACGCGGTATGGCCACGGTCGCGTTGCAATCGGCAAAACGTGGCCGTTAGCTTTTCCGCTCCGCCCATTTCCATGCTGTCAACCACATGGGCGATATTCAAGAGGGGGCTCGATCAGCTAGCGCGTGAGCGTTTGCCACGGAACTCGCTACTTTCATGATTTTAGCCATGGGAATGAAGTCTCATTGAGTTCAGTTTGCAACCTCCGCAACCACCGGTTGCGGAACCAGGAAATCAACTAAGCGTTTAAAGGACGAACCGATTGGCGTGGGAAGCAAAGCAGAAAATACCAACAGGCGGCGGCGATCCTCCTTCTGCAGCACCATGAACATCCGGCTGGTAACCACGAAAACAATCGCACCCGCAGGCACAGCAATGCCCAACGTCATGAGAGGGCTCAGCGGCATCGCCACAATCGCCACGACAACGACGGCCATCGCAAGAGTTGCGGCAGCAAGCCTCAAAACCACAGGTATATCGATTCGGACGGGATAGCGAACCAGCACACGAGCCCAGATAGATAGCGCGGCGAACGTTTGAGCGATGCCATTTGCCCAAGCTGCACCAATTGCTCCATGACCTGGAATCAATGCGACATCCAGCAGAACGTTAATCAATGCGGCTGCACCGCCCCATTTCAGGATGAACCCCAGATCCTCAGCCGAATACAACAGAGTCAGCGCGGGCGTTAGGACTGCCTTCGGAATGCTAAGGAGCGCCACGACAATAAAAACCGGTATTGCTGGCAAGTATTGCGATCCATACATAGCCCGTACAAAAGGGCCGCCTATGCAAGCGACTCCGACTAAAATCGGAAGCGCTCCCAAAAGGACGTACGTAGAAGCCTGCGAAGTCATCTTGAACAGACGATTCTTATCGCGTCCGTACTCGGCCATCTGCGTAGCCGAGAGCGCAGTAGCGAATGTCTGGGGCATGCGCATGAGGCGGTCCGCCACGCTGAAGCAAACCGAGAAAAAAGCCAGTTGACGAATATCGGGCTGCAGTAATTTCAAGAAAATGATGTCGGAGCGGTCCCAAATTACAATCTGCAGAATCATCAGTCCGGTGCTGAGGCCGGAGAAAGAAAACATTCTCTTGCGAATGGTCGCCGGCAGAGGAATCCGAGGAACCGCCTTCATTGTCTTGAGCACTGGTAAGATCTTTGCGACCAGCTCAGCGGTGCGGTACACCAACACGCCCGCCGCGATGCCGATCAGGTTCCATCCAAGTGAGAGACTCAATGCCACGGCGACTACGTAGACGATCGCTCCAACGAAGGCGCCCCGCGTATTGAGTGCGGCATTCTCCGCAGCAGAATTTGCCTGCGAGGGAATGAACGTAATCATGTTGGGGACCATGCTCAAAACCAGTAGAGCCGAACAGAGGCGGTAGGCGGGGTCAACAATGGTGAACACGGCGATCATGCCTATGGCCGTGAACACCCAGGCAATCACCGTCTGAGCCCGAAGGTTGTAAAAGAATACTGCGCGCGCAAGCTCCTTTTGTCCGCCACCAAGGAATTCGCCCATGTACTTAAAAGTAGTGAGCGGAATGCCCAGCGAACCCACCGAGCACGTTATAGAAGTTAGCCAGAATACGAGATTGAAGTAGCCAAGCCGCGTGGGACCGATGGCTCGGGCAATGGCGATAGTCGTTAGCAACGTGCAAACGAGCGTAATCACCACTTCCAAGCCCATGAAGATGAAATTGCGCCCGATTACCTTGGCATTACTGGGGGTGAGTATTGGCAAGGGAATAGGCGACGTCGGCAAACGAATTTCCGGGTTAGATATAGCTGTCAAAAATACCTGCGGCTTTCAAAAAATGGGAGTGAACGGCTCAGCATTGCGAAGGACCTAAGGGAAACAAGCGGCGGTAGAAGGCCAGAGGTACCGTGAGGTCCACAATCACCAAAACCTTCTTCCGGACGAGCTCCCGCTTTACGAGGTCCAAGCGATTACATTGAGATTGTCCTTCCATCCGTCCTTGATTATTGGAAAAGACATCAATGGAGATTCCTCGGTTTCGGCAATCACGAAGCTAAATGGCCTCAAGGACTGAAGGAATCTTAAACATTCGACCGGATCACGTTTGGTGCGTATTGCAACTTGTGGGTTAGCCTCAACAGTTATCACGCAATTTCGAGCCGAGCGGATCGTTTCCACGGCACCCTTGAGCGCCTCTAGTTCGCCACCCTCCACGTCGATCTTGATTGCTACGTCGCCGCCTCGTACGCCATAGCTGTCAATGGTGACTACCTCCAAGGGGCCATCGCCGGGTACCAGAAAACGAGCGTGATCGGACCTGTCATAATCTGGAACTTCCAGCCGGCCGGTGCCCTTGAAGCATCCGACTGCCTTGGCGATTGCTTTCGATGGAATCTGCAGTTGGGCCAAATTAAGTCTCATGAATTCCGCCGCGTCAGGGTTCGGCTCGAAGGCAATGACTCGCGCGATTCGGGATGTCTGCGAACACACCAGCGCCGAAAACGTGCCAATATCCGCTCCGCAATCGAATAGCACGACGGAAAACAATGGCTCCAGCAGCCGGCAAAACGAATAAATCAGTGGCCTTTCATAGTCTTCAATATCTCGCTGGTCCCAGCAGGTGTCAGCGCGGAACAACGGCACACTGAAGCTCACCCCACGGCCCAATTTATATTGCGCGACCACGTTGAGCATTCCCAACTGCTCGAAGATTCCCACCAGCCGGTCACCGCCGCGGATTCGCCAGCGGGTCATGGTCTTGGCTAATCTTAGGAATAGCGGAGCTCGAGTGACGACCTTTGGGGTCGGAGACGAATTCGTGCCAAACGACGACATCGTTTCAACCATCTCGCCACTAGCATGCGAGCGGCTTAAAGCTTGGGGACGTGTCCTCATCGGGAATACTATCGAGAGATCTTAGAAACTGCGAAGCCCCGGAAGCCTACTGTCGAATGAGCTCGGAAATAGTGACGGCCTGGCGACCCTTATCTAACGCCGCTTTGATTACGCGCGGCAGTGCTTTTAGCGCAGGCTCGCTAGTGCCGTGGTAGAGAATGATGTCTCCAGAGGCGAAGGAGGTTCGATCCAACTGTGCTTCGACCTCTCCGGTCGAAGCACGATAGTCCTTGAGGTCGACGTTCCACATCACCACTTGCTGGCCGGCTGCCCAGGCTGGGAGCAGGCTGCGCAGTGACAATTTGCCGTGAGGAGGGCGAAACAGCTTGCATTCCTCTCCCAGGATCCGGCCCAGCACCCATCGAGTCATCCCTATCTCTCGAATGGCACCCGACCAGGAAAGCTTATGGAAGTACGGATGGCTGTACGAGTGGTTACCGACGTCGTGCCCCTCTTTCTTCATCCGCAGCACGATTTCCGGATACTGCTCGGCGGCCCCACCCACCACAAAGAACGTAGCTCTCACGGCGTGATCCCGAAAGATGTCCAGCATCCGCGGGGTATAGACTGGATCCGGCCCGTCGTCGATGGTTAAGGCTATCTGTGCCCGGTTCCGTTTCCCATGCTCAAGTAATTGTCTGTTGGGAACGGCACTGAACAGCGCTCTCTTCATCAGCGCACGCGCTTTTGGCGTGTGCCCGTTCGCGCTTGACGGACTATTTTCGCGCCACAAATAGGTGTCGCTATAGTGCTTTGCTATATTTTCGTCGGGGGCCAAGCCAAGAGTACGCTTTCGCTTCGGCCAATGAGACACCAGTTGCAACGCATCTTCTAACCCCTTCTTGTCGTCATGTTTGATGAATAGGACCGCGGGTTGATTTCGGAGTGCTTCTGGAACGCGGACGGCTGTCGTGATTACTGGAATGCGCGAAGACACGGCCCGCAGTACTGAGAGCGGTACCCCTTCCTGGAGCGAAACAAAGACGTCGCATCCCGGAAGCGAGTCGGGCGTGGCCGCCTCATCGCGCACCCATTCGAGGCCCAAACCTAGCTCCTGAATGGCGGCCTCACTGGAGGGTTGTTGCGGATGGCGTGCGGCAAAGAGGACCAGTCTGGCAGGTCGGCCAGTCTTACGCAGATTCGAGAATGCAGCGAGCAGGTGACCGAAGCTACCGTTGGAGTCAGGGCCCAACGCAGCACCTACGACAAACGCCTGTGAACCAGATCGCGACTCTCCGGTTGCGTCTGCTACGGAACCCATCGTCACTGTCGGCAAAACTGGTTTTTCCACTTTCGTGGCGCGCAATCCAGTTCGGAACGCCGCAAACGACCGTTGCAAACCCTCGGCCGTGGGCACCAGCTGCTTCCACCCGGTAGAACGTAGCTTGGAGTTGTCGAACCGGTTTCCGCCCCACTGACTGGCCGTCTTATAGGGGGTCAGGATAGCCGGCAACTGGCCCTTGGAATAGCGGTTATAGATGGCAACCATGGAAGAGAGCAACTTCACGCCGAAGTAGGGTACGGAGATGGACCGAATCTTGGTGACGTGTTTTTTGTAGGCACGCAAGTATTTGCGGCATGTTGGCAAATTATCGTCATGCACATTGTAGATCTGGCCCGCAGAGCGTTGATGTGTGCCCGCGACCACCAGGGCTTCCGCGCAATTGTCGACGTAACTCAACGGAAGAACATTGCTTCCACCGAAATGCAAGTGCCACTTGCCAATCGTCAACCCAATGCGGTTCGACAAATGACCGCCGTCAGGGCCATAGATCACGCCCGGGCGCAGAACCACGAGTTCGAAGCCATTGCGCTGCTGGTATTCCCAGAACAGTTGTTCCTGGCGCAGTTTCGAGTAGGAGTAATGATCACGCCACTCGGGATGGGGTTCGAGCGCCGTCTGCTCGTTGACCTGGGCCCCGCGGCCAAGGCCCGCTACTCCGTAGACACCAAACGAACTCACCAGAACGATGCGCATCGGCTTGCGATCCCCGACAGCATCCAGCATATTTCTGGAAGCTACGACGGAATCAAGGAAAAGATCGGCAGCAGTTCCCTTCTTTCCGGCAGCGAGATGGAAAATAAGTTGCGCGCCATCCACCGCTCGAGCGGCGTCCTCTCGATACCTGAGATTTCCGACGCAATAATCAAGAGCGGCACCCGAATGCGACCCGAAAAGCGCCTCTAGCCTCGGAATATCAGTCCGTCGGCGCACATTGCAGCGGATATCGCTATGGCCGTGAGCCAGGAGGCGCTCGATCAGAGCCCTTCCCAGAAAGCCGGCGCCGCCGGTAACGAGTATCCTCATGCCAGCCGCGCCGGGTAAACCTGTGCGGAGATTTCGTCCATGATTTGCGATACGCGCAATATCTCTGCATAGGAGATCGGGACCGGGGTGTCGTGCAGGATGCTTTCGTAAAAAAGTGATATCAACCGGTTCATTCCCGCAAAAAATTGGAATCGTGATCCGGCAAACTCGCGGGCGTTGAGCGTGGCCTGTCGCAAAGACTGCCAGACGGATCCAAACGACGGCAACAATCGGCCCACTGCGCTGGGAATGCTCTGTTTTTTTTCGACCGACATGCTGCGAAGCGCAAAATCAATGTGGGCGGTATTCTTGGTGCCGTACACCCGCATAAAATGGCCCACCGGCCGCGCGTTCGAGCAGAAAGTAACGTACGCGGACATGCCGCCGGCAAGAATCATCACCCGTAACTCGTCGAGAACGCCATCCGTGCGCTCATCATTCAAATGCCGCCGGCGGTATGCACGAGCGACAACTTCCACCGGTTCGTTGGGAAGGAATGGGATAATTTTATTGATAGCGTGATCGATGATATTTTGAAACAACTTGCCGGGCATTTGATGAACCCAGTGACGATCGTCGGAGAGTAATGCCTGGCCAAATCCTCCTGCCAAGTCGTATCCGTAATAACTTTCGATGTGTATTGGATCGCCCAAATTCCCGTTGGCAACAAATTCCTTTAGCGCCAGAGCCGGCGTCTCGAAGTTGTACCAGTAGTTGATGGTCATCTTTCGACCGCTTTGCCGCAAGCCCTCGATCAGATGTCTCCCATCTGTCGCGTTCAAAGCCAGTGGCTTCTCTAGAAAAACGTGGCAGCCTGCCTGAGCCGCCTTCTGTGCCAGCGCCAGGTGAGAATGCGGTGGAGTGGCGATATGAATTACGTCGAGCCTGTGCTCGGAGAGCATGCGATTGAAATCCGTATACCAGTGTGGGACGGAGTAGCGCAGAGCGAGCTGCTCGGCCAGGATCGGCTCGATGTCGCAGACCGCCATCACCCGGGCGCACCCGAGCTTTTGGATTTCTTCGATGTGGCCGTCAGCGATTTTGCCGCAGCCAATAATGCCAACGTTGAGCATCAATTTCTTTCGAAACCTGCGGGAGTTCCTTCGGCGTGACCGGCACGCGTTGCGACTGCGGGATCGCGACGTTGCCGGATGGCCTCAATGGCGAGATACATCTGCCAGGCGGAAACAAAATGAACGGAGCAGCGGCGCCGGTGCGCTTCATCCACCAACAAGCTGAATGCTGATTCCAGTACCCCGCTCAACAAGGCCGAGGAGTTCCGTTCTTGCGCTCCATGCGTAAATAACTTGATGAAAGTATCGGCTCCAATCCGCGGCGCTAACTCCACCCATCGCCGTACGCGATACGGTGTCGCCACGTTGCCATACCGAATCTCGCCCGTTTCGAGCCGGGGAAGCCAGCGGTCTCTCCAGCGCATTCCGATGGGCCCGGAAATCATGAGCAAGTCGCCTTCGATGCCGCTGCCAGGCGTAACAGGGACGCCAGCGTCGTAAGATTTCGGCCGATCGGGATCACCGTTGCAGTAGTAGATGGTGTTCACCAAACGCGCTTGGGTTGGAGAATCGCCGGAAGGCATAGTGAAATCGGCGTAACATCCAAGGTCTCGCAGTACGCGAATTTCATCTTTGAGACCACACCATCGTCCATCCGGCCGCGAATTGTCCAGGGCCCAGTTGCCGTGGATGAAGCCAAACGTGAGCCTTCCGTTGCGCTTACGCAAAAGACCGTGCTCGCTGTGCAATACACTGCAAAAACCGGTTATGCGGTCGACAAAATTCTGACGGCCTTCTCCATCATGATGAAGATGGACTTCCACGTCCGCTATCCCTTCGCGAACCATTTCCGCCAGAGGTTCCATCAACGTCGGATGATATTCTTCCTCCGGAAAGAAGAAGGTATATCGCGGGGCGTTACCCATCGAATCGGGCTTACATCGCCGCGCAATTTCCGGCCATGCAGTCCTCCATCGAGCGACGCGTGACTGCGCCGTGCTCAAATCAGCGTCCCGCCACTTAGGTTCGTAATGGTCCGCAATGGTCACCCATATCCGCTCAAGCGGAGGCGCGGCCAACTGCGTAATCTGCCGCACCCGCTGCCTGATGTAAGACGGGCCCCAAATTTGCGAATTGTGGATTAGTTGCATAGTCCCGTGGGTGAGTTCGAGGAGTCTCGACTCAGCGACTCAACACCGTCGTAGCCTTGGCCGGAAGCTGCCATTTCTCTCTTCGTTGTTTTCTTGCTAGCTCACAAATGCGAAGCAATTCGTCGGCCGCTTCATCCCAGCCCCTGCGAAATTGTTCTGAAATGGAATGTTCATCCCAACGCCGCTCCATCGCCTTTTCGATTGCCTCGGCAAGTGCTCGCGAATCTCTTGGAGCAATTAATATCCCCGAATCTTCGTTGACCAGTTCGAGAATCCCACCCACATTCGTTGCAATTACGGGTCGTCCGCAGCTGAGGGCTTCGATTACCACGTTCGGGTAACCCTCGTTATAGCTGGGCAGCGCGAGCACGTTGGCAGCCGCAAGCCACTGGGCAACTTTCTGCGAAGAACAGGGACCGTTCAGAATGACGCGATCCTCCAGCCCCAGATGCTTGGCTTTACTTCGTAAATGCCCGCTGCCTGGTCCATCCCCGACATAGGCGAGTCTTAGATTCGGGCGGCGGTTGGCGAGCGAAGCAAAAGCTTCCAGCAATTCCTCGATTCCCTTGGCGGTATCCAAACGCCCCACGAACAACACGAGTTCGGCCTTATCAGCTATGGCTAGCTGCGCACGCGCTGCGCTCCGGTCCCCCAGGTGAAACACGCTGGGATTGCAGCCATTGCGGATGGTCTGGACCTTGGCGGCGTTGATACCCAATCGGATGGCTCGCTCGCGCAAGTGTTCGCTCTTGGTCACGACGAACGTCGCTCGCTTCATCGCCAGCCGCGTCAACCATCTCGAAGCCGGGTCGGCAAAACGATTCAAGTCCGAACCAATGGAGCCGACTACCGCCGGAATGCCGAGCCGGCGCGCCGCTGCAACGGTGGCGAAGCCCTCAGGATATAGCCAGAAGTTGCAGACTACGTCTGGGGGGCGCTCACGGAAATAGGCCTCAAGGTACTTCGCACAAACCAGACCGTTGATACACCTCGTCAAGCCGGGTAACGCAGGATATTCAAAGTACCGTGTAGTTACGCCGGGTGGAGAATAGGACAAGTCCGGATGGCGATGATCGTAAGTCGGCTGGAACCATTTCGGGTAACGCGGGAAAGGACAAATAACATTTACGTCGGCGCGTTTAGAGAGCGCCAAAGCGATCTGGTATTCTGAGTGCCCTCGGTACGGTTGGGCCGGAATGGGGAAAATCGGCGTAACCAGAGTCACCTTCAATCTCATCGGGTCACTCCACGAGCTCGCAGTTGATCATCCAAGTGCAGATTAAGCCTAGTGGAGTTCCAATCCGTGCCCTCTAGGCCGTCCTCAACCGAAGCAGATACGCCGGAGGTCCAAATTTTCCAAAGCGGCCCCCGCGTGAACAGGAACTTGTAGAAGCCCACAACCACGGCAGCATTCAACATACAGAAGGCGCTCGCCGGAGCAGCTATGCGCGTCAGAATCGGAATGCCACGCCCGGCACCCAGAGCGGCCAGCACGTAGAAGACAATCTGCCCCGCCAACGCTCCCATATAGAGCTGCGACCGTTTCGCCAACAGTGCGCTGCTGATTAGCAGCATCACTAGCAGGAGTGGCACCAGCAGACGCATTAACTTGTGCGAGATCAGCTCGAACCGTAGCCGGTTCTGCCGCGACAGCAACCAGGGAGCGAGTTGCAAAAGTTGGAAGTTGCCCGCCAGCGTTCGGACCTTGCGATGGAACTCTCCGCGCAAACTCTTGGGCCAGGTATCGTAGACTCGCGCACGCAGATCCACAACTGACCGATAGCCCTGGCGAATCACGCTAAGAGGCTGAAGCATATCGTCGAGAATAGTTCCTTGCGGCAGTGCGCTCGCCAGTTTGCGGCGGATCGCGTAAAAACCGCCGTATACTCCCAGCGGCGAATCCACTTTTGCCTCGCAATTGCGAATCCACTGCTCATATCGCCAATAGAGACCCCCAACCGCTTTGGCCCCCGCGTCGTGGCCATCGTCGCGCAGCACTAACTCTCCGGCAACACATCCCACTCGAGGATCGTCAAAGTTGCTGATTAATAGTTGCAGGGCGTTGCCTTCAATCCATGGACGAATATCAAGGAACAACAGGATTTCTCCTGTGGCGCGCTGCATGCCTATGTTCAAAGCCGAGGCCTTGCCACCATGCTCGGGGCACCGGAAGCATTTGACGCGCGGGTCTCGAAACTCCATAAGAATCTCGTCCGTGCCATCCGTCGATCCGTCGGATACAATCTCGATCTCCATTCGATCTTGTGGATAATCCAACGCTAAAAGATGAGCCACTTTCTGCCGCAGCAGCGCCGCGCCGTTGTGAACAGCGAGGATGATGCTGATCGTCGGAAGTATCGAGCCTTGCCGCTGCGGGCGTGGTTGAACCCGGCTACGTAAATACATCCACAACGGATATCCCACGTAGGTGTACAGCATGAGGCATGCGGCACACCAGAAGGCATACGTATGGAGGTGCAAACCACTCATCTCGTCCTCATGGTGTTGGAAGCGTGCTACTGCGCCAGAACAGCGCTCGATCGGAGTGCAGGCTGTTTAGTCTTGATGGCCAGCGCAATCATTCGAATGAACTGAGGCTGCATCATCAGCATCGCGGTGGTCGGCGCGCCCGCAGGAGTCCAAGGCGGCTCCCCAGGAAACTCTATTGATTGGTGATTATCAGTGCCGGAGTCGAACTAGGGCGTATATCAAGATGATGAGCATCATCTCTGCGGTTATGGTGGAGAAGATCCAGTGACCGCGATTATGAGACTTGCGGCCGCGGTCTTGAAGCGCAACCATCGCCGTGGCTAGTCCCACAACCAGGTACATCGTTGTTGTGTAACTCCGTGATAAGAACCACGCCGTCGCCATAAACGACAGCAATGCCAAGCGCATCGCCACAATCCAGTTCTGCGGCACAATCCGCGAGTGATCAGGTTCGATCCTGGTTCTGAACTCGGTAACGTTGGTGCTACCCTCAGCGGGCAGCGCTTCGTACGCATGCGCGTATCGCAAAGCGATGATTCCTTCCGAGGGTGCGGGACTCATAGCCAGCGCACCGGGACCGGTGATAGAGCTCGTTTCAAAAAGGCGCAGCAACCCCAGAAATCTGCCAGCTTTTTTCTTTTTTACCCCAATGATGCGATTCAAGCCCATCGTCGTTGTGACCAGTAGTGCCACCCATAACGTGCTGCCTAACAGTCCAAGCTCAGCAAGGCACAGCACGAAAGAATTGTGTGCTGTGATCTCATACAAATCCGTGAAGCCATTGAATCCAATTCCAAATAACGGAGCGCTCTTGAACATTTCCAGGCCATTGGCCCAGGCTTCTAGACGGTCCGAGCCGTCAGCCGCCGAAATCCCACGCCCCCCGGTGAAGTCAAGAGCCAGCATGCCAAAGATGAATATGGCGGCCAGAGCCGCGGACGCGCTGGTTCCGAGCTTTTTCCGAGCCGCCATGAGCGCCACAGCGGCCAGGGCGATCAATCCACCGCGGGAGTGCGTCAGATAGGTGGTCCATAGCAGTAATGCAGCGGGCACAAGCACGACAAAGAAATTGGCAACCATGCGCCCCCGCCGCCAAGCGATGAAGGCCAGCGGAAGCGCGATCAAAAGAATCTGCGCAAGATCATTCGGATCGCTTAAGAAACCAGCGCCGCGTATTCGCGTCAATTGCCCGATCACGTCGTCCTGCGGGGAGGAAATATTGGTCAGCAAAACGAACATCTCGCCGTGATAACCCGCGTAATACCCGCACAGCGCCTCCACAGTGACAATCAGACAAGATCCGACCGCCGCCAGTGTCACAATCTTTAGCCTTCGAACGGTCGTCACGTTTACCACGATGAACAAAAAGACCGCCGCGCTCGGCAGAAAGATGCGCCAACCCTCGACTACTCCGCCAAGCCATCCGTGAACCACTTGCGACAGGGCAATGGCCACAACGAGCCCGAATAGCAGGTATGTTTGTACTGACGATTTCCAGTATTGGCATCTCGCCACGGTGGGCAATGACGCTAGCGCAGTAATCCCGGCCAGGTACGTCATCACGTGATAGCTGGCCCATTGCTTTCCGAATTGCTCCGGCGAAATGATCGTAGCCGCGATATAAAGAATAGTGAATGCGAATCCCATAATCACGCAGCCAATTCAATCGACCTGTTCATGCTTGCCGCACCGGCCGCGAGGCCGATCACATCCTGCCTTCAGAAAACCGAGAACCACTGTTCGCGGTGAGCAGCCAGCCGGCGTCACCTGGCGCCGCGCCCCACAAGTACAATCTTGATGGTGTTCAAGAGAATCAGTAAGTCCAGCCCTGCCGACGAATTCTTAATGTAGTAAAGGTCGTAGCGGAGTTTTTCCTTGGCGTCCTCGACCGAGCTGCCGTATTTGTAGAGGATCTGGGCCCACCCCGTAATTCCCGGACGAACGGAGTGACGCAAATTGTAATAAGGAATTGTCTGTTTCAAGGCTGCGACCATCTCCGGCCTTTCCGGACGCGGACCGACAAGGCTCATGTCGCCCCTCAGCACGTTCAAGAGTTGCGGTATCTCATCCATGCGCATCTTGCGAAGGAGTTTACCTATGCGCGTGATCCGAGGATCGTCGTCCGTGGCCCATATTGGCCCCGTATCCGACTCGGCGTCGGAGCGCATGGTGCGAAATTTGTAGCAACGAAACACCGCGCCGTCGCGTCCCACGCGACTCTGCCAGTACAAAACCTTCCCCGGTGAGCTAAACCTGATCGCTAGCACGATGAACGGAAGCAGCGGCAGGCTGAGCAGCAGTCCGATGATCGACATTACAATCGAAGATAAGCGCTTGTAGACCAGGAAGAGCCGTGAAACATGCGAGCCTGGCGAGAAAAGCAGCCAACTCGACCGGATGGATTCGATCGGAACCTTTCCAGTGATCGACTCGTAGACATCATTCCCATCTTGAACGCGTACGCCCCGATTCTTCAGCGCCAGCAACAAGTCTACCGGCAGCTTTCCACGGCGCTCCTCCATCGCAACCACGATGCGGTCTACGCCCCGAATCTCGCCGCTGACCGCCAGGTCCTGGCAAAAGCTGCTCTCAGAGAGAGGGATCGGCAATTCGCCGCGCCCGCCGTCGCCAGAATGGTTGCCGTTGGCGAGCATCTCCGCACGGCCCGCGATGCGAATCCCCAGCTCGGGCCGCGTTTCGATTTCATGCAATAGAGATTCAGCAAGCGGGCCCTCGCCCAAAATTACCACCCGTTCTGCAAGTCCAGGCACGCTATTGATGATCGAAAACAGCCTCCTCCAAATCAAAAGCAACACGCCAACCAACAGGAACCCGATATGAAAGACGCCGCGACCCAGTTTCAACGGCGGATATAGATAGTAGAAAAAACCCAAAGTGATATACGCGACGCCCATGACTTGGATGAGCCGAACAAGAGCCTCGCGCCGGTTGCTTACAACCGCGGAATTGTAGAGATCGAAATAATACATGCAAGTCAGAAAGGCAACCGCTGCGAACAGAATCTTTAGGGAGCCGTATTCATACGTAAGCATGAATCTCACTCCCTCGGGACCCAGCCGCGCCAACGCGGATGCGGCCAGAGCGAGAGAGATCAGGCAAGCTTCTGAAACACCCAGGAGAAGCGTGCGTCTCGGGATGTAAGCATGCAGGAAGCGGATCAAGGACTACTCCCATCTTTCCCAGAATTGCTAGACGAGGTTTCCTCGCCTTGCGGTTGAGGATATTCCTAGCGGTGACTTCCATTGCGCCTTCGCCGGGCAATAGCCCCTCCTATCAACAGCGCGGTGCCGAATAACAGCGCTGTGACCGGCTCCGGAACAGGAGCTGGCCCCGGATCGTTCGGAGGCGGGGGGTTATTGAAGGCTTGCAGCGGATCATTCTGGGGGCAGCCCCAGGTCAACAACGCCGCAATGAGAGAGAGACCAAAGACCAATTGCCGCGGGCGCTTCCTTGGTCCCTGTGTTGACGGGTCTCCATAGAGAAGCGGAGCAAAGAATCGGTTCATGTTTCTCATTGTCGTACCATCCTGTTATCTGAACGATTTGAAATTGAGTCTGAGGATTGTCCCTGGACTCGACCCCTTGGAGACGTGGACCGTCATCCCCTCTGCGGAAGAATCCTTTGCACTGCGTAATCGGGCTTAACCGCAAGCTGCCAGATGCATCCAAGCAGACTTGCCGGTCAATCTGGCAGAAATTGAGCCACCTGCGGATAGACTTGGCGTGCAAACTCCGCAGCGCGCGCTTGAGAGGTCACTTCTCCGTCAGCTGCGCTGGTCCAGATGCGAACTATGGCGCCATCGGTGGTTCCGTGCTGCAACGCGTCGGCAACCAGCCAGAACTTGGCCCTGTATTCGCTCGCAATGATTCGCCCGTGTGACTGGTACCAATAGAGAACCATTTCCCGTCGCATTCCCTGCGCCACTACGTATCCGTTCACAACCACAGGAACTCCGTCCACAGATCCGATCTGCACGCGAGTGGAGTGCACTGGCTCCCACCCAGACCCCGGAAGACAATTCTTGGGAGAGTGAATCCTGTCGCCCGAGCGTTGGTCTTTGTAATAGCCAATGTAGAGTTCAATAGGGAGTGCGCTTCCAAGATAAACTCGGTTCAGATAATCATCCGCACCAACCGCTCGCACGACCTCAGTCTCGAACGGACGATCCTCACCATGTGAGAACCCGATCTCGGACGGGAATTCACGCAACGGCCGTTCCGGTCCAGTCGTCTCTTTTGGCCTAAAACTATGCGTGGCCAAGATTCCCCCCACCAGAACCAGCGCCGCGACGCAGGCTCGCAGGTACATCATGGAGCCACCGGCGCGGGATTCTGATGTCTCGAATACAGGCCCAGCAATTTGTGGACGAATAGTAGCGAGAGAAAAGCCAACCCGAAGAAACCCATGCCCAGTGCCAAATGAACTCCACCGGAATCCACCTTCGGCCCGAAGAAGTAACTCAGCACTCCAGTCGCGACGAGACGCAGGCCGTTAGCCGCTATCGCGATGGGAATACTCGCAACCGCCAGCGCCACCCGCTTCCAGGTACTCGACTCCGCCAAATACCCATAGGCGACCGCTGCGGCCAGCAACGAAAGCAGCGAGCGGATTCCGCTGCACGCTTCAACCACATTGAGCGTGCAGTTCGGGAGCATCAGTAGATTCCCCTGGCGCACGGTGTGAATACCGAGTGCGACCAGACCGCCGGCCGCCAATCGTGACGCCCACAACTGAAGTGGGAACGTCAACTGGAAATAGACAATTCCCGGCAAGGGAATCATAAAGAGCAGATAGGCGATCGGAAATGCAATCGACCGTAGCGCCTGGCGACCGGCCAGAAACAGGACCAGTCCAGAGATCAAGATCACTAAGGACAGCCGGCTAATGAACAACTCCGCGCCCAGCATCCCAAGAACACGCAGCCCGACGGCGAATACCATGATTGCAAGACCGAAATTACTCGGCCGGAAAGGCGCCGCGCGCCAGCGGTCGCCTTCGCTCCATAAAACGTAGCCGGCAAATACGAGAACGAAGAATCCGTGGCCATAATTCGGATCGGTCCACCATTGCCGCGCCAGCGAACTGAGCACGGACGCATACAGGATCACCACCAACGCTGACAGCAACAACAAGACGAACCCTGTGCCCGTCTTGACCATCTCCGCGGACCGCTCGTTCTCCCGGGTTATCTCGTCCAAGGTACGCCGGCCGTTCGCTGGGCTTTTGACGGACACTGCCGTCTCGCGCGCGAACGGTTCCGCAAAACCCCTCACACCCCTCCACACGAGATAATTAACAAGCGGGAACAGTGAACGCGTCATTTAGTTCGATTCCAGTTACCGTTTTGGGGGGGCAGTTACGACCGGCTCACGCCACTTCTGGTTTCTCCGAGCGCTTTCCTCCGTACTTACGGGCGCCGTAGTACTGCCCGGCGTAATCGACCTGGTCGAACTCGGAAGCCTCATTGACTACCACACCGATCAACTTTGGATTGTCGAGTGACTGCAACCCGTTCTTCAGGGCCTTGAGCGGCGCCACGCCTTCACGGACAACTACCAGCGTGCCGTCAACCAATCTCGACCACAGGTTTGCATCGATGACCGGCAGCATGGGTGTGGAATCTACGACGATCCAATCAAATTGGCTGGCTAACTGCGCAAAAGCTTCCGCAAGTTCCGCCGAACGCAGGATTTCGGATGGCCGGTCGCAAGCCCTCCCGGCTGGCAAAAACCATAACGCCGTGCCTGCGATCCGCACCAGGAAGCGCGAAAGGTCCTGGCTTCGTCCCAACCACCAATCGCTCAGTCCTGGCAGGGCCTTTAGCCCGAACGTCGATGCCAGCGTTGGTCGGTGCAAATCTCCTTCAATCAAAAGGGTCTTTGACCCGGAGTACTTCGCTAGCGTCACCGCCAGATTCCCAGCCACGAAGGACTTGCCTTCGTTGATTACGCTGCTGGTCACTTGCAAAGAGTTCAGCCGGCATTGCCTGCGCACATCGTCCAATCGAACGGCAAGGGCTCGAAATTTCTCCGCTCCCAGACTATTCGGAGTAGTCCAAGCTACGAGTCGCGATATCACCGGCGGCTGCACCATGACCGTCCGGCCGTTCTCGGACTCCACCGTCTTCTTAGCCTCAACCGCTCCTCGAGCCATGCTCCCCTCCACTGTCAGATGCCGCTCCGCCACTTCCGGACGCTCAGGGAGCGCCGTATCAGCCGAAGCACGCTCCACCGGAACTGTGCCCAACTGGCCTTGCTGAATTGTCGCTCTGCTTAAACCTTCAAATAGTCCGCTCATTTGGTTTCCATTCCTGATTCTGATTTGCTTCTACGGCAGCGACTACCTCAGCTCACGCGTTAGAATAGGTGTACAGGTTCCCGATAACAATCAGCATCGCCACCAATGCTACTGCGCCACACTCTACGTACCTTGCAATGAGCCGCGAGCGATCCTCTTCGGGCGTGCTCAATCGCGGAATACCGACCAGCATTCGCGCAGGAAGAATTCCTTCCAAATCTTTCTCCCGTCGGTACCGCACATCCGTTAGTTCAAGAAAAGTGGCCATGCCCACGCCGAAAACCGCTCCGAAAGCCAGACCGCAGAGACTGATCAGGAAACGGTTCGGCGCCGAAGGTTTGTCCGGCAATTTCGGCGGATCGATAATGCGGAACTGTTGACCCTGATGTTGCTGCCCCAGGCTTGTGGCCAGCTGTGACTGTGTTTGCTTCTGAAGTAGCGAGTTGTAATTGAATTTGGCTTCATCATAACCCCGCGAGACCACGCCCAGTTCTTGTTCTGTTTCCGGAGTCAGATTCAGCCGGCCTTGATACGCGGCAGTCTGTGACTCAAGATCCTTGGCGTGCTGTTGCTCGTTCTGGATCTCCAATTCATTGGCCTTTAGCTGGCTCTGGAGTTGCATGATTGCTGTCGGCGATCCCCGCTGCACTCCTTCTGCCGCGGAGAAGTCGATCGCGTTGCTGGTGGACTTCCCGGTCTGCTGATTGGAGGCGATTTCCGTTTCGTTCTGCTTCCTCAACGCCTCGGTCTTGGCGATCTCATCTTTAAGCGCCACGATATCTGGATGGTCGTCGGTATAGCGCGTCCGCAAGTTCTGAATTTGCAGCCGCAGATCCCGCAGCACCTTATCCAACACTTGTGCCGAGATTACCGTTGAGTCGCCGCCGAGACTCGCTTGCGCCGATTGATATTGCTGCAGCAAGGATTCCACATAGATCTTCTGTTGCTTCGAAGTGTCCAGAGCGTGCAGCGTGCTCGCCAACTGCGCTTGCAGTCCGGCCAGGATTTGCACGTTGCTTTGCAGCTGGCCGGGCAGGTTTCCTACGTGCCTGGCTTTGAACGCCGACACTTCGCCTTCCTGCTCTTCCATTTTCGCGCGCGCGTCCGCCAGTTCCTTATCCAGAAACGCCGTGGTATTTTCCGAAAGCTGTCTCTGTGCTCTCACATTTTCGTTGATAAACAGAGACGTCAGCTCGCTATTTACCTGCTGCGCCAGCTCCGGCGTATCCGCCGAATAATGAATCTTAAAGGTCACGAACTCTCCCCGGTATCCCGGTGACCCCACCAGCTCGATCTTGATATCGCCACGCATCTGGTCGACTGGATCCTTGGGTTTGAAAAAGCCGCTCAGCCTGGGAGGCGCTACATAAAGCTTAAAGCGGTCTATGATCGCTTGCAGGCTCGCTCGGCTCAAGACCTGTTGCGTGGTGCTCTGCAATCGGTTTTGCAGATTCACGTTCACGTTTTCCATCACATATAGGTCGGACACTTTCTCCTGTTCCGCGGAGATCAGCGCATCGGACTGATACGTCGTCGGCAAAAGCCAGCTCACCACCCATACCGTCAGCCAGATCAAAAACAGTGGCAGCACGATCCACCACCGCCGCCGCACTACGATGGCAAAATATTCTTCCCAACCGCGGGGTACGCTCTCAACTGCGTGGTCAGACATTGCTTAGCCTCTCTCTGAACATATTGTCTCGATACGGCAGGACCGGACTTTCCTTCTCCATTGCATCGGGCTTTTCATCTAACGACGCCGCATCGCGGCCCGTCCCGACCTCGCGCATCATTTCCAGCCCCATCATTCGCAAATGGCTCGTCCCGCTTCTTTCCCGTCTATCGGAATAAAATCGGCCGCAGGCCGAAATTGAAGCCCGCAGAGATCTCGTGGCTGATGAAATTTGTTCCACAATTCGGATTGCTGCACGTGGCGGCGTTTACGGTCTGCAGCCGTGCGCCATAGCCCAAAAATAAATTGGTTCCGGGCCGCAACTCATGATTGAATCGAACCGCGGCGTACCAGGATTTGTACCGTTCTCTGTTCGAAATGCTGGTCGTCGGTATCAGGCTCGCATTCGTTGCGAACCCCATTGAGGTCTCGACCCGCCATCTTGCCTTCAGTTGGCGCTCTACCGTCGCCTCAAGCTGCCCAGTTTCCGCCCCCTCTAACACTCCGCTACCCGCTGTCACCAGGTGATGGTAACTAAGCAGAAGCGTTGTGCGGTCCCACTTGTAATTCAATGCGCTATCGAGGGCCCATGAAAGATTGGTCGCCCGGCCGGTCAACACGCCCCGCAGCAGTGCCACGCTGGGCCCAGCCGCCACTTGGAAGCTCAGTCTTCCCGTCACATATCGTGAATACCCGGCCTTCACCACGTGGTTCTCGATCGCCTGGTGAAACTGGGTAAATCGGAAGTCATCGAACGTGTAGATCCCCGCGATGGTGCTCTGCGGGCTAACAGAGTAGTTGTAACCTGACTGAAAGGACCCCTCGGCGCTGTTGATGAAGTTTATCCCGAAGAACTTTAGCGTCCCGTAAGACCCCGAAGCCGTCCACGAAGAACGTGGACTGAGGTTGTATTCGATCTGCGAGGACAGCGTATTACTCAATCGCGGCACGATGATCGTTGGAATGCTCTGGTTCGGCCCCAGAATCCCATTCAGAAAGCCGCCAGGACCAAACGGAGAACCCCCGCCCAGGAATGCCAGACCTCCCACGCCTCCAAATCCAAATGGTGATTCAGAAAGAAAGCTCGCTTGGTCGCCCACCAGCAGGGACCAGCGCCGCCATTTGAAGTTGTAGGAGAACTCCAGGTCTTGGATGGCCGAGTTTAAATATGTCGAGAACATTCCGCCGCCCGTATAGTGCAGAAGTAGTTCCGAGCGTGGTGACACGCGGCTAAAATCCAGCGTGCCCAGCAGATAGTTGAAATTCGTCAGCTGGCCACCTGTCCCAAGGCCCGAGGCTACCTGCGACGTTGCGCTGAAGCTCGGCAAAAGGAAATTGCGGGCGCCCACGATAGGACCCAGAGTCGGCTCTTGAATGCCACTTAGCGGGCGATCGCTCCCCGCTAGCTGGACTTCGTCGGTCGCTCCTTGCGGCGGGTTTAGATCAAATACGCTGCTGCTCCCGGCCGGCATCGGTGCCGGATATGGCGCTACCGGTCGTTCCCGCGCATCGTTCTTGACCGGATCGCTCTCTTGTGCCTGGATTACCGGCCCGCACAGAAACGCCGCAAAGAGCGCCCACCCATGAATACGGTTCAGTTTTGCCATGTTCTGCCCTACGGCACCACAATCGTATCGCCCGCTTTTAGACGAATGTTTTGTTCCGTCTTGCGCCCATTAATCACTTCCTTGTAATTGAGCGGGAATATTTTGTCCGTGCCATTTTCCGTGCGCATCACGTAGATCTTCTTCAAGTTGGCGTAAGGAGTGAATCCCCCGGCGATCGACAACGCCTGCATCACCTTCATGTCCGGTACCAACGGATAAGCTCCTCCGCGCGTTACTTGGCCCAGAATGTAGATTCGCAGACTGCTCATCTGCGCCACGATCACCGTCACCTGCGGATGCACGATGGTTGCGCGCAGCTTCTCCACGATCTCAGCGCTCAGCTGCGTCGGTGTTAAACCCGCCGCCTGCAAGTCGTTTAGCAACGGCAGAGAAATCTTGCCATCTCGGCGCACCGGCACAGTCCGCGAGATCTCTGGCTCCTTCCATACGTCAATGGTCAGGACGTCCTCGGGGGCGATCGAGTAGTTCGGATCTTCGCTCGCTGCCTTCGCCGGCTGCGCAGTGGTATTTGCCGGGGTCAGCATCTTGGCGCTCTCGCTTTTAATGTCCTTTCGCGCCTGTCCTTGCGCACCAGCGGACATCGCCATCGTCGCCAGCCATATTGCTGCCGTCAGATACAACCACTTTTTCATGGCATCCTCCCTTGCAAGTCTCGCTTCGACTCGAAGGCTTGCGCCCGACGTCTCATCTCTTAAACCAAAGCGATGGCTTCCCGGTCTCGGGTCGCCAGCGCTCCCCGTGCCGATCCGCTGCCCGAATCTCTCGCCTGCGGCGCGTTTATTGCCTCAACCTGGAAAGCTCCCACTTCGATGGCCGCCGCCGTCCCCAATATCGCTACGGACAGCACCAAACGCGACATATTCCTCTTCCGCACCAGAATCCCTTCGATTCCCGCCAACGGACCGCTCTTCACCCGCACCCAGTTTCCACACTTTAGAAAGGGATGCGCTTCCACGCGAATACCGCTTTCCACAACTCGTCGAATCGCATCGATTTCGCTCTCCGGAATCGCATCCGGCTGCCCTGCACTCGATACCAGACCATAGATTCCCGGCGTTGTTAGGATATCCAGCCGGCGCTCGATGCCCCCCTTAAGAAACACGTAACAGGGAAACAGCGGCAACGTGAGTGCTTTGGCTCGGTCCTTCCAATTGTGGATGGTTGCGTAAAGCGGTAGGAAGGTGTTAAATCCCTTGTTGGTGAGTATCTGATGCACCATTTTCTCATGCTGATGGCGAGTGTAGAGCGCATACCAGGAAGCGCCGCAATCATGACTCTCGGCTGTGGCCTTTGACGCAAAAAGCATGTAGCTCCGCCCTGTGACTTACAGCCTGAAATCCTGCAAGTCTTTGATTACATTCCCTTTACGGCCGGTCTTGGCTCTGAAACGTTACCTTGCCTATCCCCGTCCGCAACTTCCTTGGCAGACTCACCCTGCCAAATTCTTTGCGCGATCGCTCTCCAACATCATTCCAGCCCATCGCTTCAATATTGAATCGCGAATCCCCTCGTCAGCATTCCCCGCTCCGCGGGGCACTGCTCCACCCGCAGAACCTCACCCGCGACTTCCACCGGGAGCCGTCCCAGCTCTTCGGGAATCCCTTCTAACTCAATGGTGAGCAACACGCTTGCTCCGACTGGCGGACAAGTGGGCGCAAAGACAAACGCACCGTGCTCACTAATGTCACGACTCCGGCCTTCCCCGCGCCGGGCCTCCCCGTTCCCATTGGTCCACCCAAACGTAACTGCCGTTTGCAGCAGGAACCGGAGGGTCTTCCTCGTTGGCCGGACAACGTTCAACATGCCACCCCCCACACAAAACTCTCGAGATGCACATTAGCCACCTGCTCGGGAACGGACAAGGGAAGGAAAGTTATCGAGATTTCGCCTGAGACGTCTGGAGACGCGGCCCAACCAACACTAGGTACAAAGATACCTAGTCCGGCCTGCACCTCGACGCGCCCGCATGGGCCCTCATCCGACGCTCTCTAACACGCTGCTCAGAAAGCCTTTTTGGTGCCATCCCGAGCGAAGCGACGAATCTGCTTTGGTCCAAAATGGCGCAAAACCGCTGCCATGTTCCTCTTCAAGCGCGCCTGGAAACACACCAATGCGAGTCCTTCAGCAACCTGCTAAAGGTCGCTCTCCGCACAGTTAGCAGCACAGTACAATAGCTCGATATAAATCAAGTCGCTGATCCGATTCGCTGACGGCAGCCGGGTGACCTTCACAAGCTTTCAACTCGACGGATGTCGCGGCCCAACGGCATCGCAACCGGAGCGCGCTATCTTGCGCCCGTTCGCACACCCTTTATCTTGCGGCAAGACTCCGTGCCGGGGATCATTCAGAATTGCGGGGGACGAATAACTGGACCGCGCCTGGCAGCGCGTCCGATCAGGCTCGCCTTGCGGAAGCAGCCTGATTTGTACGTGCAACCACCGGCTCGTTTATGGCCGCTGGCGCATTCTGCTGCTCAAGCCCTTCTCTGCGGTCGATGGCGTAAAGAGCCAGCTCCAGCCGATTCGAAGTTCCCACCTTGTTGAAGATTCGGAACAAATAATTCCGCACCGTGTGCTCGCTCAGTTTCAGTTCTTGCGAAATGTCCCGATTGGTCATGCCCTCCGCCACCAGGTGCACCACGCCTTCTTCCCTCTTGGTCAGCAACCCCGACGCGCGCACAGAAGACGCGCGCACAGAAATCGTCTTGGCTAACGGCGCCGGGCCCAGCGCTTCGATCACGAAGTGCAATTCCTTGCTGCTCGCCCACACTTGCCCCCTGTGTACGGCGTGGATGCACTTGCACAGCAGCTCCGACGATTGATCCCGCGAGAATATCCCGCTGGCCCCTGCTCGGAATGCCTCCACCACCATCGCTGGTTTGTTCGAATCAAGTAGCATGATGACATTCAGTTTGCACCCGGACGCCCGTATCTCTCGCGTCACATGGAACCCCGTCTGGTCTTCTTCTTCCAGACGTGCACCGATGACGGCAACGTCGGCTTCGCTCTCTTCGAGTCCTTCACGAATTCCTGCCGCGTCCGTCGCGTACCCCACAACTTTGGTCCGGTACCGGCCACGTCGCACCGCCGCCGCTATCAATTGGCAGCTCAGTCGGCTGCCGTCGGCGATAAACACCTTCACCATGCTTGCCCGCTCTGCGGATTTCGACAATTCGTTACTCCTCTGACCTAGGCCCGCGACTCCAGGATTCCGCTCATTCCGGCCTCGCTCAAAGACTCAAGAAACCGTCTCGCCGTGCCGGAAAGTGCCGTACTCCCTGGGTGCTTCACCAACCGCCCCGTCTCCCGGAAAGCATGCATCTTGTTCACTTTCCCGTATCACATTCTTAATGCTTTCCATGCCGCGTGCTGTCCCCTTTTGTACAGTGCTGCGGAGTGTGCTTATTTGCACACTCTGGAAAAGGGCATTTCCTGCAAGCGCTGACATGGCCGAACCCGCCAAATCAAACTTCGTCTTTTCATTTGAATGGGAAACTAAAGCAAACTCTCGACAACGTTTGAAGTGCTGAGGGGCATGCAAGCCCTTGGAATCATGAAGAAATGTACGCGCGAGCGCGTTGCGCCTGCTATCTCGACACTCCAACCAAGGCCAGTAAATTGGCGAGCACGCGCGGTGAATCGGCTCCGCGACTGAACAATTGCGCGTCGCTACTTCTTCGAAAGCTCGCCCTGAAAATGACCTTCCACATCTTCATGGCTGAGCGGGTTTCTTGCCTTCGCCAATACAACCGAATAAACCACTTTATTCCCTGCCAGCTGCGCGGTCATAAACGCTCCGTCTTCCGGCAGTTCCTGGTAGACGAATTTCACTCTTCTGCCGTCCTTAAGGGTTTTGATCCACTCTTCGTCTGGCATTTTCCTATCTCTTCAGCCGAGATCCGCGTTTTCTTGCAGTCTCTGCCGTTCTGGACGTTCCTCGCTTGCGTGACGCCATTCGCGAAGCGGCTCGAATCATTTCCCCTTCGCGCACGGATTTGGCCATGCGCGGCTTCGCCATTTCCTTCTTGACGCTGGCGCGAGTCACTTCGCCGGTTCTTTCCCTGGCTTTCTTCTTCATCGAACATCCATGATGACATCGAGTAGCGAGAAATACTGCTCCATTCGCGTCGGTACGCTTGCCTCCGGGTTACTTCACCATGATCCGGCCCGGTATTTCACCAGGTTACACTGCATCGCGGGGCACGCCCAGCAGATCAAACCGGCTCCCCGCCCCACGACGGTTCTAGCTTCTTCTTATGCATGTAGGATCGGTACACGCCTTTAGCTACCCGGCTGCCGGAGCGATGTTCGCCTTCCACAGGGAATCGCACCGGACGTTGCGCCGTGAGCAAAAGCAATTCCCCGAATTGCCTGATGATCGGAAGCGCGCTGATCACCCGCAAGATTGGAAATGCCAAACGACGCGGCAGTTTCTCAGCAAGCGGTACACGCGGCCGGATCGGCCGAATGCGGAGTTTTGCAAAATAGGGCGCCGCTTCGCGCCGCATCGTCTTCGTGGTCAAATGCTCGATGAGGATGCCGTCTCTCGAGTACCGCCGTCCCAGCGGCAGGCCCAACAGCCGCCGGCTCAAGTCGTCGTGTTCCACGCTGCCCACGTATCGTCCGTCGTCTGTCATGGCATCCGCGATCCTGCGATACATGGACATCCGTTCGTCGCGGGAATCGAGCGGGGTTAGCGTGAGCGCACGATCGAAGCTGCGGCTCGCCACATGCAGTTGATTGATATCCGCGTGAACCAGTCCAACGCGTGCGCCAGACCGCAGTCGATGCGCCAGCAGTCGCAGCGCGTTAATCGAAAAATCCACCGCCAGAATCCTTGCTCCCGTTTCGGCCACCAGTGTCGTCAACCGCCCGTCGCCGCAGGCCAACTCCAGAATCGTATTGCCGCGCGAGCATCGCAGTCCCTTCAGGTGCGGAGGAACCTCCAGCATGTCGGAGAACACCGATCTCCAGCCTTCAGACGGTGGTACGAAAGGCCCCGGGTCTGTGCAATCGTAGTCGATCGTGTCCCGGATGCTCATCTCGTTGCGGTCTTCCGCACTAAGCTGTTTCGGCAACAGGCGTGCAATGCCATCTTCGATGGTAAAGTCGGCTCCGCAAATCTTGCAGCGCAAAACCGCATTCAAAACACCATCGCCATCGCCTCGCAGTTCCTGCGCAATCGCCAGTTCACCAGCGTCATTATTGCAACGCAGCAGCGAAACCATATCTCGGGGAAACGGATGAACCGTCAAGTGGCCTCCCTTTGCGAAGCGTGAGCTGCTTTTCCATAAGCCCGCCCTTGCATCCTATTCTTCCCCTCCCTCGGCTGGCTCGCTAACTCCTGCAAAAGGTCTTCATACACGGTATTGTTCGCGGCAATGTCAAATAGTTCTTCAGCTCGCGCCCGCGCGGCCTGTCCGAATTTCTCCGCAAGATCCGGATTCATCAGAAAGCGCAGAATGCCCGCCGACATCGCGGCAATATCCCCGGGAGCTACCACCACCCCGGTCACCCCATCGATCGCCGCTTCCGGCAGCCCGCCATTCCTCGAGATGACCGATGGCTTTCCCGAGGCCATCGCCTCCAGATGGCAAATTCCCAGCCCTTCGATCCAAGTTGTTGGGCAATGCACGAAAACATCGCTAATGGCCAGGATATCCGCCACGTCTCCGCGTGCCCCGGCAAACACAACATGCTCCCTGAGACCCAGCCGCAAGACACTGCTCTGCAAAGACGATGTAACCGGGCCGTTTGGCGGAGTCTCCTCACCAACGATAAGGAACATCGCCTCCGGGAATTCCTGGATCACCTTTGCGGCCGCCTCAAGCAACTCGGCTTGCCCCTTGCCCTCCGCGAAGCGCGCCATGCTGGTGATGATTTTCTTGCCCTCTGGGATTCCCAGCGTCGACCGGAGCGCGGCATTCTGTCGCCCTGCTCGATACTCGGACAGGTCCACACCCTCGTACACCAGCACGCTACGCCTGGTGGCGCGATTTCCAAGCTGGTCCTTTTCCGCCGCTTTTGAAATCGGAACAAATACATCGACCAAAGGTGTCAGAAGTTTCTTGATGCGCCAGCCTTCTCCTATGCCTCCGGACTTTCGGCACAAGATCGGCAATTTTTCCAGCCGCGCTGCGATAGCACCGCAATATTGAAAATGAAGATCGGAATTCAGCACCACTGCCGCCGCGCCGCTTTCGCCCAGGTGTTTTCGCGTAGCTCTGATTATCGATATGTCCCGCACCAGCAGGCGGTACGCCGTCCGCCAGAGGGACATCCATTTTCGCAACGGCCACAGACCAGCGCGGCTTCGCAGCCAGGCAGGAAAGTAATCCGGCGGCTTCGTGGAAGCAAAGTGCATCGGCACGCCCAGCGCCCGGATTTTCTCGACCGTGGCACCCCCCGCGCCATAGTAAAAGATAATTACTGGCTTGAATCGGCGGCGATCGAGATACTTAAGCGCGGTGAACAGCCAGGACATCGATCCGCCATCCGCGGTGCCTGCTTCAATAAACGCAACCGCGCTTGGCCGCGTGGCCATCGGCGAACTCGTCACCACTGAGCCCCTGGGTTCCGCTCGTGTGAGTCGTGGCATGCCTCAGCTTTTGCTCCGGCCGCCAACTACACCAACTTAAATGACTGGCCCGCGGACCTTTTTCGGCAAGTGCCAGACTTCTGGCACCGGGCGGCGTACCGAATAGGTCCGATCAGCGCGTCACTCGGGCCGCACCCTCGATTCCGGGGCACAGATTTAAACGGTCAGGTCAACCGTCGACGAACCTGGCCCAAGCCTTTCCTATGCAGCATCCCGCCGATGTTGACATCGTCGACGGAAGCCTCGCAGTTCCATTTAGCACACTCGCGAAAAATGGCGCCTTTTTGCAGCCTCGTCTTTTTTGCAACTTTGGACAGAGCAGAGAGACATGGCGGAAGCGTGTGGGAGTCGAACCCACCATTCGGGCCGCTAAGGACCGAATCGCCGGCTTTGAAGGCCGGGAAGGTCACCGGACCCCTTTCGCCTCCGCAAAGAGTATAGCAACACGCAAGATTTGCGACAGCGCGGCGGATCAGGCGTGGGTGGATTCGAATGTGGCGGCTTGCTGCGTGCGGATGAGCGCGGCGACGAGATCGTAAAGCGCGGGGCTGGTGCACACTTCGTAGTAAGAATGCGTAGTGGCGGCGCCGATTTTGCCGCCGGGAAGGAGCTCGCGGGCGGCGCCCTGGCGCAGGACGATGAGCTCGACGGAGTCTCCGATGGGCACTTCGCCGTAGTAAAGAGTGACGTTTTCCTTGCCCCAGGGAAGATCGAGCTTGGTCTCGATGGATTCCAGCGAGATTTCCTCCGACAATTTCTGAAAGCCTTCGTCGTTGATCTCGATGCCGTTGAGGTTGTAGCGCACCAGGAACTCGTCGAGTTCCTCGGCGGAAGCCCCTTGCAGCGCGGTGAGGAACTGGAACACCGCGAAATGAGACTTTTGCGAGGAGAGCAAGCGGTGCGCGAGCTTGGCGCAGCCGGAAAGGCGGTCGGAAAGATTGAGCGCTTTCGAGATCATGATGCGCGATTCGCCATCGGTCCAATAGGTCGGAGCGGAGCCCTGGAAAGCCACTCCCAGGCCGAGCTCGAGCGGAGGCAGATGGTTGCCCGCAGTGCGGTCGTTGTAGGAACTGCAGACGGCAAGAATCTGGCGCGAGAGTACGCAAGCTTTGGCGACGGCGCGCGCGTAGCTGCGGGTGGCTTCGGTCTCAAAGATAGCCAGGATGATGGCGTCGCCCTCGATGAAAACTTTTTTGGCGCCGTAGCGGTCGAGAAGTTTTTTTACCGGCTCGTGCAGATTGAGGCTGAAGTGGGAAGCGGGATTCAATCCGCGCGACAGCAGGTCCTGGGTCATGCGGGTCGAGCCGCGCACGTCGGTTTTGATGATGACGTGAGAGACGACGACGTCCTGTTCGGGGCGCGATTCTTCCGGGAGCACGCACTCGTAGAGGCAATGGTTGATGCGCGAGAGATCGCGAGCTTTTTCCGTGGTGACCAGGTTAATGCGCTCCATGCAGGTGGTGAGGTGCTCGGCGTCACGCAGATCGCGGCGCAAGCGCAAAAAATCCTGGGCGAAGCGCAGGATGAACGCTTGCAGCTCTTCCCGCGAGTAACGGCGAATTTTCCTGGCGAGTTCCTCGATGGGCTTGAGCGAAAGCTGGCGAGCGGGAACCTGCTTGATCACTTGCTCGACACGCTTCATTTCTTCTTTGGAGACGATGGCTTTGCGCAATTGCTGCAAGTGGACCGGCGGGCTGTATTCGGCGGCGATGGGGCGAATCTCGTAGCTGGCGAGGATGTGATAGAGGATTTCCTGCTGCTCGAGGCGCGCGAGGAGTTGATCGAGAAGGCGCGCGCGTAAAGGAGCATCTACCTCGCCATTGAAGGAGGCGTCGAAAAGGCGCTTGGCGTTTTCCGGTTCGTTGAGGTAGTCGCCGAGCTTGGTGCTGTAGCCCTTTTGAAAGAAATCGAGTTTTTGTTTGGCGGCGTCAATTTGCGGCGCCAATTCCTCGAGCTTCAGCTGCTGATGGCTGAGGCGCAGCTCGAGTTCGCTGAGCGAAGCTTTCAGATCAGCGGGCGCGGCGGAGCTGAGGAATTTGGCCAGGAAGTTCTCGCCGCGGTCGAGTTTTTTGCGCGTGGTTTCGCGCTGCTCTTCGAGGCCGGCGATTTCGGCACGGATGGCTTCGGCTTGCCGAAGCAGTGCGTCGTGCGATTCGGCTGCTTCGACGGAAGCGGGATCGCGAGAAATCGTGAGGCAAGCCTGGTGGAGGAAGTCCTGGAAGAGCGCGTCCATGGCCTCGAAGCGGTCGGGGTCGCGGACGTAATTTCCCAGGAGCACGTAGTGATCGAGGAAAAAGACGTCGTCTTTGCCGCCGTCGAGAAAGATGAGGCGGTTCTTCAGTAGCTCGTAGTAGGAAGCGAAGTCCTCGCCAAAGAGCGCGCGGCGGGCTTTGGCGATGACGTTTTCTTCGGAGTCGATGACCATCTGCGCGACTTGCTGGCCGACACCGCGAATGACGCCGCGGCGCGCGGACTGCAGTTCGGAGAGGCGCGCTTTGATGACGTGAGCCTGCTGGCTGCGCTCGAAGTGTTCGCCGCGTTTGCGAATCCATTCCTTGCCTTCGAGAATCAGGTTGGAGAATTGCTGGCCGAGCTCGACGCTCAGGAATTTCAGGATGGCGAGGCGGAAGAGCAGATCGATTTCGATGTTTTTGTGATATTTCGCCTGCGTGAGCGCGCTCTGCAGAGTTTCCGTGAGCAGCTTCCGGAAGCCGGTGCCGTCCGGTCCCTTGGAGGCGCGCAACTCGATGCCGGGAAAATACGTGGCGCTGGTGCTTTGACGGATCAGGTCGAAGAGATAGTCGCGGGCGCCCTGGACAAACTTCGGACTGAGAAAGACATCGTGGTGAATATTGTCCACGCCGATGGAAAGCGAAGCCATCGGGAGGACAAGGTCGTAGCTTTTGAGCTCGATCCGGCCGGCTTCCGGCGCGACGGGCGCTGCGAGTTCAGTGGCCATGGATGTATCAGCAGGGGCTCCAGTTGAAACTAGCAGGCGGACCGGAGGCGCGGCAAGGACGCTGGAGTACCGGAGTAGCGAGAGAGTTAGCGGCGGTGGCGGATGGACGAGGGTAGGGGTCTGGGTAGCCGTGATGGCCCTGTTCTGGCTTGAATTGGCTATACTTTCGGCGTAGCCCATCGCACGTTTCTTGACAGGCCCCATATTGCAGTCTAATATCTAGATGCTAATGGAGGCGTCATGCGCAAGCTCGGGCTAAAACTAAAGCAGGCCAGCGCGGTCCTGCAGATTCAACCGAAGGAGCTACAGAACCTCGTCCAATTCGGTGTTGTGAAGCCCAAACTCTCTGAGGGAACCTACTTCTTTGACACCAACACTCTGCTGGTAGCCAAGGTAGCCTTCTGTCTGAAGGAGTCGCTGGGCACGCGCACGAGTGTTCTGTCCAAGCTGATGGACGTATTCCTGGCATCGGAAGAGGAATTCACGTCTGGCAATCCCAAGTACATCGTCTTCCAGTGCCGGCTTTCAGCGGAGGAGGATCCCATCAAGGTCGGAGTACCATTTCGCGCACTCGGGCAACAGCTTCAGGAACAAATGACCAGAGCTGACCTCTACAGGGACCTGCCTCGGGGCCGCAAACGCCGCGGCTGGAAAAAAGAGTTTCTCGAGTCCCTGACGGAAGCGGCAAGAGACATCGGCGAAGTCTCAGATGAGGAAATACAGCGGACAGTTCGCGCCTATCGCCAGGAACGACGAGCGCCGGAGATCACCGTTGTCTCCGAACCCTAGGAAGCGAAAAACTCGCGGAGTCGTTGACACCAGTGTGCTTGTGGCCGGCATTTCAGGTTTCAGAAAGCCGTACGTCCGGGGTAAGAATCCTAGCGCCGATTTGCTTTACAAGTGGGCCGAGAAGGGCAATTTCGTTTGGCTGCAACCGCGAGACCGCGCGATCGAGCCTGTTCGGCCAACTCCTCAGGAACGTTCACGGTAACTTGCATGCCGCGATCTTAACACGGCGGCTGGGCCAGACCTACGACAGTAGAAGAAATTGGAGCCGGGCGAACGACAGCGCGCTCCTCTATCTCCCAGAAGACAAGCCACTTATCATATACCACTTGACAAATATCAGAAATGTGCTATAATATTTCATCTTGCGAGCGCGGATCTCGTCCGTGCCCGCCCCTTTATGTGTCGCCGCCCGGCTGTCCTTCTAACTCTCCTACACGACATCCCTGCTTTCGCGCTTTTCTGCACTCTGGTGCAAAAGAGCGAAGCGCATCCCCCTACTTTTCAATCGTTAGCGCGCTCTTTGCAAAAACGCCGGGTGTACCATCAAGAGCGCTTCTTTCAACTCTTGAACCTTGAACTCTTGAACCTCCTTACGCTTAAGCCTCCCAAAATCTCAACCGCGTGCACACTCCTGTGCACTCTTCTCCACGAGAACGAAGCCCATCCCCTTCCATTTCAATCGTTTGCGCACTCTTTTGCGAAAACACCGGGATGGCCACCCCCGTCGACTGTTAACTATCGAATGTCAAACTATGGTCGCGTTAACCCATTTAGAATCAACACTTACAAAAGTGTATCAAAACAAAGGACTTTAACTACCTTTAGAATCAACACTTACGTAAAACGCGGGGAGGGGGGCTTGGAAAGGTTACGCCAGACTTTCGCCTCGCCCCCATAGGGGCGTCCGGCGGACTGGCGCTGCAAGCATCGCCGCTACAACGGAGTCGGGAAAAGCGAAGAGAGCCAAAGACCCCTCCGTCACAAACCGAGGACGGGGCACCCTCCGCGTTGTTGCACTTTTGTTTCCTGGCAGAGGTTGGTGCTTAAGTGGCGGAGCGGGAAGGGATCATGCGGGCTGCGACCGCGGCACTGGCTAGTGCGAGGCCGGCGCAGAGCAGCATGATCAGGCGGAATGCAAAGACGAATGCCTGATTAACGGCGACCCGGATTGCCAAGGAAGTCCGCGCATCCAGATCGGAAGGCATCTCGAGACCGGCGAGCCTGATCTCGCTGGACTGAATTTGCTGGAGAACGCCGGGAGGGAGATCGAGAGAGGCGAGCGGCGGTTGCAAGCGATGGCGGAAGGCGCTGACCATGACAATTCCGAGAAGGGCAACCGCGAGCACGCCGGCTACGCGGGATACGGCGTTGTTGATACCGGAGGCTGCGCCGACGCGGGCCTGATCGACGGAACCCATGACCACGGTGGTGAGAGGCGCGACGCTGACGGCCATGCCCAAACCGAGAACGAGGAAAGCGGGGAAAAATGTCGTCCAGTAGCTGCCGCCCACGGAGGGCAAGGCGAACAAGAGGAATCCTGCCGCGGCAATGAGCGGGCCAACAATGAGCGGAGCCTTCGAACCGTAGCGGGCGACGAGTCCGCCGGACCAGCGGGAAAGAAAGAACAGGAGCAAAATCAAGGGTAGAGCGGCGGCCCCGGTGGCGGTGGTCGAATATTTGTGCACCTGGATCAAGTCAAGGGGAAAGAGAAAAAGGAAAATGCCCAGAGCAGCGTAGAGCAACAACGTGAGCACATTCGCGCCGCTGAAGGCGCGCGATGTGAACATGGAAAGCGGAACCATGGGCGAGGCTACGCGCTTTTCGACGTACACAAACAGAATGAGAGCGGCAAAGCCAACGGCCAAACTTCCGAGGACGAGGGCATGCCGCCAACCGAGTGCCGCGGACTCGACAAATCCGAACACTATGCCCGCCAGGCCAACCGTCACCACGGAAGCTCCCAGCCAATCGGCACTTTGCGGAGTGGAACTGCGGGATTCTGGAACATGCCACAGAGAAATGGCGATCACGGCTACAGCGACGGGAACGTTAATGAAGAAGACCCAGTGCCAGGAAGCATGCTCGATCAACCATCCGCCCAGGACAGGACCGAAAGCGGCGGTGATGGCGGTGAATCCGGACCAAGTTCCGATCGCTTGACCGCGGGACTTGGCATCGAAGGATGCACTGATAATGGCGAGGCTGCTGGGGACTAGAAATGCGGCGCCGATACCCTGGAAACAACGGGCGACGATTAACTGCGAAATGTTCGAGGAAAGACCGCAACCTACCGAGGCCGCGGCGAATAGTCCCGTCCCCAGCAAGAAAATAGAACGGCGACCAACGGAATCGCCCATGGCGCCGCCGATCAGGAGCAGGGCAGAGAGAAACAAGCCATAGGACTCGACCACCCACTGGACGTCTACGACGGTGGCGTGAAGACTGGATTGCAGCGCGGGCAAGGCAACATTGACCACCGTACCGTCGATGAATGCCATGCTGGAACCGAGAATGGTGGCCGTGAGCACCCAAGCCGGTGATTGAGCTCGGCAGGGAGCATGGGAACTCCCAGAGCGGATGGCGGCTTCATCGCAAGGTTGCCTCACTGAGAATCTCGATTCTTGGAGAGGGAGATGCGGCGGGAGTCGCCGCCGGCGTGTTCGAGGCGGAGGCGGATTTGGGGCCAAGGGGATTTAAGGGGGAAGCGCTCGGACCATTCGAAGATGGCGATCGAGGGAGTGTCGAAGAGGTCTTCGAGCCCTAGGGTTTCGAAGTCGTGGAAGGATTCGATGCGGTAGAGGTCGGCGTGGTAGACCTTGGGCGGGGTGGATTCGGCGGCGGATGCTGCAGGTTCTTTGGCGGAGCATGCTGCGGGGGATTTGCCGCCGTAGATGTGGACTAGAGTGAAGGTGGGGCTGGTGACTTCGTCTTCGGTGGCGGCGCCCAGGCCGGCGACGATGCCTTTGGTTAGGGTGGTTTTGCCGGTGCCTAGGTCGCCGGAGAGAAGGACCAGAACTGGGGCGGTCAGGCGTTTGGCGAATTCCCTGCCCCATTGGGTAGTTTCTTCGGCGGAGTGGGTGGTGATCTGCTGAATGGTCTGGTCAGGCACCGAAGCGCAACTCCTTGATGAGCCAATCGCGAGCTGCGGGAACGGTATGCGCGACTTCGCTGGCCAAGATTCCGGATGGGTCGGTCTGGGTGGCAAGGATATCGGCGGCCATGCCGTGCAGATAGACTCCGAGCGCCAGGGTGCGCGGCCAGTCCTCGGTGCCGAACTGTGCGGTGAGAGCGGCCAGGATGCCGGTGAGTACGTCGCCAGAGCCGCCCTTGGCCAAGCCGGGATTGCCGGTGGTGTTGACGAAGAGATGGCCATCGGGAGAAGCAATCAAGGTGTGAAATCCCTTCAAAATCACGTGAGCGTTCCAGCGTTTGGCGGATTCTTGCGCGAAATGGACGCGGTCGTTTTGCACGTCGAGCGTGGTGATGCCGAGCAGGCGGGCCATTTCGCCGGGATGCGGAGTGACGGCGAGAAACGGGGTCTTGCGTTCGTGAAGGGAGTTGGCGCGGACCGAGAAGGCATTGAGTCCATCGGCGTCTAGAATCGTGGGGAGGGGCGTCTGGTGAATTAGGGCGGCGATGAACTCGCGCGTTTCCGGGGCCGTGCCGAGGCCCGGCCCGATGGCTAGAACGGTTTTGCCCTCGGCGATGCGGCTGAAATTTCCACTTTGCAGATTGTTCGGCGCGATGGCGCCATCCGGAGACGATTCCAAGGCTTCGGTCATGTACTCGGGATGGGCGGCGGCGAGCGTCGCCTGGATCGGAGCCGGGGTGGCAATGGTGACGAGGCCGGCACCGGTACGCAGCGCGCCGAGACCGGACAGGACGGCGGCGCCGGATTTTCCGGTGGATCCTGCGACGAGCAGGACGTGGCCAAATTTTCCCTTGTGCGAATCCGCGGCGCGGACAAGCGGCAGGCCAGCAAATTCGGAGGGATCGAGCCAGCGTAGGGCGCTGTGGCCCAGTTCTTCGACGAGAGCGGCGGGGGAGCCGATCTGCGCCACTTCGATTGCGCCGCAGGTATCGGCTTGCGGGGAAATCAATTGGCCACACTTTGGCGCGGTGAACGTAACGGTACGATGGGCGAAGAGAACCGGGCCTTCGGCGGGTTCGCCATCGGAAGGCAGGCCGGACGGTGTATCCACAGCGAGAATCAGGGCGGGAGTGGGCGCAGTGCAATTGCGAGAGAGCTTGTTGATGTCTGATATGGCTTGAGCGATGGCGCCGGTGGGCGCGCCGCGGAGTCCGGTGCCGAGGAGAGCGTCGACGATAACGGTGGCGGAGCTTACGCTTGGCCAGTGGCGCTCCAAGTCTGCAACATCATGGATAGTATTGATCGGGTTTCCGGAGTCGCGCCAGCGAGCGAGATTTGCGGCGGCGTCTCCGCGAAGGTCTTCCGCGCGGCTGAACAGGAAGAGTTGCACGGCAACGCCAGCGTCTCGGAGATGCCGGGCGACGACGAAGCCGTCGCCGCCGTTGTTGCCTTTTCCGCACAGCACGCACACGCGAACGCCTTCGCGTCCGGCGATGACTCGCTGCACAGCTTGCGCGGTCTTGCTGCCGGCGTTCTCCATCAACGTTAGCTGGGAAATTCCATGGCGCTCGGTGGTGAGCCGGTCGACTTCGCGCATTTCGGTCGCGGTGAGGGATTTCATGGTGGAGTGCGGGGATAGTTTAGCAGAGGGGGTGGGTAGTGGTGCGGGCGGGCGGGGCAAGCCCGGCCCCTACGGCGACGATGCGTTTTACGGCTGGGCGTTTGGGTGCAGCAGTGCTGCACCCCTACGGGTGGCTTGGCGGGATGTTTGGGCGTCGGCGTGGACGGCGATGCGTGATGCGCCTGGGCGTTTGGGGTGCAGCAGTGCTGCGCCCCTACAACGGCGTGAAAGCGGTTAGAGCATCCAGCCGCCGCTTACGTTTAGGACTTGGCCGGTGATGTATTCGGCTGGTTCGGAGGCGAAGAAGGAGACGGCCGCGGCGACGTCTGCGACGGTGGGAGGACGGCCGATGGGGAAGCGGGCGTCCCGCATGCTGCGGGCTTCGCCGAGAGTTAATTCGTTTTCGTCGATGCTGGAGGGATTGACGACGTTTACGGTGATGCCGTTCTTGGCTTCTTCGAGGGCGAGGGAGCGGGAGAGCGCGACGACGGCGGCTTTGGACGCGGCGTAGGCGGAGATTTTTGCCTGCCCGAAGGAGCGTTCGGCACCGACCGCGCCCAGATTGATGATGCGGCCCCAGTGGGCTTTTTTCATGTGCGGGAGCGCGGCTCGGCAGACGTAGACCACGGTCATGAGGTTGGAGGAGAAAATGTGCTGCCAGTCTCCGAGGGAGGATTCTGCGAGAGCGCCCCAGCGGAAATCGCCGACGTTGTTGACGAGAATGTCGAGGCGGCCGAAACGATCGGCGACGGTTTTCACGAGATGCTCGGCACGGTCGGGTTCGGTGATGTCGGTTTCGACGGCGACGCAGTCTGCGCCGGCGGATTGCAGGAGGCGGAGGGTTTGCTGGGCGGCGGCTTTGTTGGCGCGGTAGGCGATGGCGACGCGCGCGCCGTCTTGCGCGAGCTTGAGAGCGATTCCGCGGCCGATGCCGCGGCTGCCTCCGGTGATTAGCGCGACGCGATTTTGCAGCGGCATTCGTTAGCCTCGAGCGAATTTCATTGGGGAGCCAATCAGTATAGAGCGTCGCCGAGAAATGCGAAACGGGGTGTTGGCGCTGAGAGGTTCAGGAGTTGAAAGCGGAAGAGTTCAAGGGAAGTTAGAAAACGCCGCCTCTTCTGAGAACGCCTCGGTGTTTGGGGCGCAGCAGTGCTGCGCCCCTACCGCGGACACAACGCATCAGCGGAGGCGGGCTACGATTACGGTCATGTCGTCGGCTTGTTCGGGGGTGCCGGCCCATTCTTCGGCGGCGGCCATGAGGGATTCGGCGACAACTCTGGGTTCGGAGGCTTCCACGCGTATGGCGGCGTCTTCAACGCGGCGGATGCCGAATTCCTCGCCGTAGACATTTTCGGGTTCGACCAAGCCGTCGCTGTAGCCGACGAGAATGGCGCCGGCGGGAACGCTGAGTTTGCCTTCTTCGTATTCGTAATCCTCGACAACACCTAGCACCATGCCGCCTTTGTCCAGGCGCACGGACTTGCCATGACAGATCAGGAAGGACGGCAGGTGGCCGGCGTTGGTGTAACGCAAAGTGCGGGTGGCGCTGTCGTAGACGGCGATGAAGAAGGTGGCGAAGCGGTCGTCGCCGGTGTTGCGCACGAGATGGTTGTTCAAGCGGGCGACCAGTTCGGCGGTGCTGAGATGCTCGGTGCCGGGAGCGAGAACCTGGCTGCGCAGCGCGGCTTGCAAGCTGGCCATGAGCAGGGCGGCGGAAATTCCCTTTCCGGAGATGTCCGCAACCGTAATGGCGATGTGCGTGGGACTGAGCTGAATGAAATCGTAGTAATCGCCGCTGACGGTGCGCGCGGCTTTGCAGATGGCTTCGATTTCGACACCGGGAACGTGCGGGACCTGCTGCGGAAAAAGCTGATTCTGGACTTCGCGGGCGATGGTGAGCTCGCCCTCGAGGCGCTGGCGCTGCTTCTGTTCTTCGATGAGGTTGGTGATGGACCCCGTCATTTCATTGAAAGAATCGCCGAGGACGCCGAGTTGATCGCGATGCTGGACGTGGACACGATGGGAGAAGTCTCGGGCGCGGACGAACTGCGTGGCGTTATAGAGGTCGGAAACGGCGGTAGTGATGCGGGTGGTGAGCACGATGCCGGTGATGAGCGCGGCGATTTCGATCAGCAGAAAAAGGATGCCGAGTCCGAGGAAGAGCAGAAGATAGGTATCGCGCAGTTCGCCGAGGGAGGTGAAGATGCGGGCGTTCAAGCGGGAAGGACGGGCGTTGAAGACGGCCAGGACCGGCCAGGGGGATTCGACGCGGCCGTCGTGGCCGAGATAGGCGGCGTCAAGCCTGGAGACGACTTCGACAGAGGTGTCCAGCCAAAACATGGGGCGCTGCAAACCGCGAGCACGCGCCACGATGGGCTTGGCGAGCACGTACTGGCTGCTTCCTGAAGTGTACACGACACCGCGGCCCGCGCCGGGCAAATACTGGTCCATCAGGTTGAGCTGAACCGCGCCGAGGTCCGGTGCGATGGAAGCGAGGAATTCGGGCGTTATGGGCACGCGCAAAGTAACCACGCGGATCTCTTTCGGGCGCGGCATGGCGCGAATGCTGATGAGGGACAACGAATCGCCTTGCTGGAGAATGCCGGCAAATGCGTTGCCTGCCGGGCCGGAGACGTTGCGGAGGAGAGTTGTGTCGTTAGAGAAGGCGATGTCCAGGCCGGGGAGCTCGCGGTCATGCACGGTGTGCGATTGCGCGGCGAGTACTTCTTCGGACTCCTGCTCGGTGAGGCCGGCGGGCCTGGGAGCGGAATGTGCCGCGGCGATGTGTTCGGAGATATCGCGGATCATCTCGACGCGGTCGTGGATATCTTCGTAAAGGAGATAAGCGCCGAGCTGCGAATAGACAATCCTGCCGGCGAGAATGACCAGAATGAGGATCAGCAGAATGGGGACGACGGCGATGAAGACGTAAGCGACGATGAGGCGGTTGCGCAAGCTCCAGAGCAGGCGGGTACGCCCCCAACTGATCAGCCGGAAGAGAAGATAGACGGCGCAACAGGCGGCCAGAAATTTTGCCAAGCCATAGAGCTTGCCTTGGAGGCCGACGATGGCCGCGACGGCGCCGAAAATGGCGAACACGAGCGCGGCGAGGTCCAGTATCGAGAGGCGCTGCCAGGATTCCTTGAGCTTGGAGAGGAAGGGCGTCATGGGTTGAATCGGCGAAGGAATACTCTACCTGAAGAAACTCTCAGGCCGAAGGGCGGCTGAAGAAAGGAGAAGCCGGTCGTCTGTCCGCGTGAACTAGCTTCTGGAGGCGGCTCGGACGCGGCTATGATGCTGGCTGTAGCCGAAATAAACGACTAGGCCGATGCCCATCCATATGAATAGACGCAACCAGTTAGCCAGGCCCAGACCGTACATCAGCGCGAAGTTGGCGACTATGCCGAGCACCGGGACCAGCGGAACCCAGGGTGTGCGGAATGACCGGGCAGCATTCGGGTTGGTTCGGCGCATGACGATGATACCACCGCAAACCAGCACAAAAGCGAAGAGCGTGCCGATGTTGGTCATATCCCCCACCACGGAGATGGGCACGAATGCAGCGAAAAGGCTCACAAATACCATGAGCAACAGATTGCAGCGCCAAGGAGTGCGGAATTTGGGGTGAACATCCGAGAACAGCCTGGGAAGCAGGCCGTCCTTCGACATCGAGAAAAACACGCGGGACTGGCCAAGCATCATGACCAGGATTACGGAACTTAGGCCCGCAATCACGGCGAGATTCATGGCCACCGAAAGCCAGCCGTAAGGAATTTTTTCCAGAGCGAGCGACAGCGGAGCGGCGACGTTCAGTTCTTTGTAGTTGACGATACCCGTCAGAACGTAGCAGTAGAGAATGAACAGCACGGTGCAAACAGCTAGCGATCCGAAAATGCCGATGGGCATATCGCGTTTGGGATTCTTAGCTTCTTGCGCGGCGGTGGAGACGGCGTCGAATCCTATATAGGCGAAGAAAATCGATCCCGCGCCAGCCAAGATTCCGCTGAGGCCGAATTCGCCGAAGCGCCCGGTGATGTTGGGTGGAACAAAGGGCGTCAGGTTGGAAGGCTGGATGAACTTCCAACCGATGGCGATGAAAACGACGATGACCGAGACTTTCAGGAATACGATGACGGCGTTGACCCTGGACGATGCTTGCGTGCCCTTGACCAGGAGCAGCGAAATGGCCACGACGATGAACACCGCCGGCAGATTGATGAAGCCGTGGATGGTCGTGCCGTCCGTGAGGCGCACTTGCTGCCACGGAGAAGCCACAAGAGCCGGCGGAAGATTGAAGCCGAAGTTGTGCAGGAGCGCGACTAAGGTGGCCGACCAGCCGATGGAGACCGTCGCAGCCCCGACGGCGTACTCGAGCACGAGGTCCCAGCCGATGATCCACGCGAGCAACTCGCCCATGGTCGCGTACGAGTAGGTGTACGCGCTGCCACCGATAGGAATCATGGTGGAGAATTCGCTGTAGCAAAGTCCGGCGAATCCGCAGCCGATGGCGGCCAAGACGAAAGAGATGGTAAGGGCTGGGCCGGCCTTTGTGGCGGCGGCGATGCCGGTCAAAGTGAAGATCCCGGCTCCGATGACAGCGCCGATGCCCAAGGCGACGAGTTGATACGGGCCGAGAGTGCGCTTGAGGCTGCGCTCGCCGGTGTCCTGCGATTCGCGTATCAGAAGGTCGAGGGACTTGGTGGCAAAGAGTGGATTCACGCCGCGTTATCCACGGTCGCCATTGCGTACCTTGCTGTGCTTCACGCTGTAGGTGAAGTAGATGACCATGCCGATGATGAGCCAGACGATCAAGCGCACCCAAGTAATTCCGTTCAGGCTGGCCATGAGACCGAGCGAGACAATGATTCCGAGGATGGGAACCACCGGTACGAGCGGAGTGCGGAAGGGACGATTCAAATCCGGTCGGCGGACGCGCAGAATCATCACCGCTGCGCACACGATGACAAACGCGAGCAGCGTACCGATGCTGACCATTTGCCCGAGGCTGCCGATGGGCACGAGCGAGCCGAAGATGGCCGCCCCCAAGCCGGTGACCATGGTGGACTTCCAAGGCGTGCGAAAACGCGGGTGGATATCGCCGGCCCACTTCCACAGCAAGCCGTCCTTGGCCATGGAGTAAAAGACGCGCGATTGCCCTAGCAGCATGACCAACATAACTGTGCTCAGACCCGCCAATGCGCCGGCGTTCACCACGTAGCTGCCCCACCTTACGCCGGTCTCGCGAATGGCCAGCGAAACCGGTGCGCCTATGTTCAGGCGAGAGTAGTGCACGGTCGCGGTCAGCAGCCCGGACACGGCGATATACAGGATCGTGCAGATGACCAGCGAGCCGAGAATGCCGATGGGCATATCCTTTTGCGGCTTCTTGGCTTCCTGCGCCGCCGTCGAGACGGCATCGAAACCGATATACGCGAAGAAGACGACCGCAGCACCGCGCAAAATGCCGGACCATCCGTAGGATCCGAAAGAACCGGTGTTGGGCGGGATAAATACCTTCCAGTTTTCATGAGCGATCGCCGGGTGCTTGAGAACGAATGGCAATGCAACGGCAATGAAGGTAAGAACCGCGGCCAACTTTACAAAAACGATGCCGGTATTGAAGTTGGCGGATTCCTTGATGCCGATGATCAAAATGACGGTGACCGCCATGATGGCGAGAAACGCGATGAGATTGAATTTGGCGGTGGCTTGAGGAAGAGTGGCGATCTGATCAGCGGTCAGACTGAAGGTGCCTACCGGGCCCCAGCGGCCGTCGACCATGACCCAAAGCGCGCCGGGCACGTCGCAGATCTGCGGAGGCAATTTGATGCCGTAGTCCTGGAGAAAAGCGACGAGGGTGCTGCTCCAGCCGCTGGCCACGGTGGCGGCGCCGAAGGCGTATTCCAGAATCAGGTCCCAGCCGATGATCCAAGCGACGATTTCGCCGAGAGTGGCGTAGCCGTAGGTGTAAGCGGAGCCAGCGATAGGAATCATCGAGGCAAATTCCGCGTAGCAAAGCCCTGCGAAGATGCACCCGATGCCAGCCAGAATGTACGAGAGCATGATGGCGGGACCGGCGTAGAGCGCGGCGGCTGAGCCGGTCAGCACGAAAATACCAGCACCGATGACAGCACCGATGCCGAGCGTGATCAGATTGATCGGGCCAAGGGCGCGTTTGAGGCTGTGCTCGCCGGTGTCTCCGGCTTCCTTCATCAGTACGTCAATCGGCTTGGTAGCGAACAACGGGTTGCCCATGCAACTCCTCCTGTTAAGAGTGCCCCTGGCTATGACGGCTTGGAATCCAAATTGGTTCTAAGCATTGTAGGGGCGCAAAGCTCGCGGCCCTACACAAAAAATCATCAATTTGCGCTTTCCGAGCGCGCATTTTTGCGCGACCAAAACCAATAAACGGGAACGCCGATAAGCACGATTACCAGGCCAACGAGCGCCGTCTTGGTCTGGTAGAGAAGCAAGACAACGTTGATACTGGCGGCGGCAAGAATGTAGAGAGCGGGAATGACCGGATAGCCGAAGGCTTTGTAGGGGCGGTCGGCTTGCGGGCGCTTCTTACGAAGAACGAAGATTCCGGCGATGGTCAACGCATAGAAAATCAAAACGGCAAAAACCACGTAACTAAGCAGGTCGTTGTAGAGATTTCCGTAGCTGCCGTCGGGGTTGCGAGTTCGTCCGAGAATGAGCAAGGCGATCCAGATTCCCTGGAATACCAGCGCGGTGCCGGGAACGCCGTGCTTGTTGAGTTTGCCGGTGGCGCGGAAGAACAAGCCGTCGTTGGCCATGGCGTAGGAGACGCGCGAGCCGGCGAGGATCAGGCCATTGTTGCAGCCGAAGGTGGAAATGATGATGGCCACAGCCATGATCGCTGCTCCGGCGGGACCGAAGATGGCGCTGAGCGCCGCGGTTGCCACGCGATCGTCTGGCGCGTTTTGAATTTGCGCGAGTGTAAGCGTGCAGAGGTACGCAAGATTGGCAAGGCAATAGAGCGAGATGACGATGGCGGTGCCGAGGGCCATGGAAAGAGCCACGTCGCGCTTGGGATTTTTTACTTCGGCGGCGGTGAAGCCGATGTTATTCCACGCGTCAGCGGAAAAAAGCGAGCCGACCTGCGCGACGCCGTAAGCCACGATCAAGCCAAGGATACCGCTCCCCGCCGTAACTGTGGGAAGCAGACCGCGAAGAAAGCCGAGGCCCGGCTCGAGCGGCTGAGGGTTGCGAACCGCCCAGAGGTGAGAAAAGTTGTCTGAGATCGCAGCGGCGTTTCTGCCTACGAAGATGCCGAGGACAATCAGGCCAACAAGTGAAAGAGTCTTGGCGCTAGTGAAAATATTCTGAATCAATTTGCCGAGGCGCACGCCCAGAGTGTTCAGGAAGGTGATGAACACGATCATCAAGATGGCGACAAGCTGCTGCACGGATAAGCTCAGTGCATACTTCGAGCCGAGATTGATGGGGTGCACGATCCAGGTGTTGGGCGAGATGGTGGGAAAGAGCACGCCGAGATAACGCGCGAATCCCACGGCGACGGCTGCGATCGTGCCGGTCTGGATCACCAGGAAGAGTGTCCATCCGTAGAGGAAACCCCAGAGCGGCGAAAAGGCTTCGCGAAGATATACGTACTGGCCGCCCGCGTGCGGGAACATGGCCGCGAGTTCGCCGTAAGAAAGCGCGGCGGAAATCGTCAGCACGCCGGTGATGATCCACGTGAGCAGCAAGCCGCCCGACGAGCCCGTCTGGCGGGTAATGTCCGCCGCGACGATGAAAATGCCGGAGCCGATCATCGAGCCGACCACGATCATCGTGCCGTCGAAGAGTCCGATGGCGCGGACGAAACCCGCTTCGCTCTTGGCGGCTGGATCGCGGACGGGCGCAGTCGTTTCAGACATTGTCAGCCATTCGGTTTTGCCTCACAGGACTGCGGCATGGTTCGCGCCTTCGAGCAAATCGATAAACCGCCGCGCGCGCTTCGCGGGGTCAGCCGCGCGCAAAATGTCGCTGATGACGGCAACCGCATCCGCTCCCGCGGAAATTACGTCTGCAGCGCGCTCCAACGTAATTCCGCCGATGGCCACGATCGGCTTATCCGTTAGACGCCGCGCCGCGCGTATCATTTCCAAGCCCACCACGGTATCCGTGTTCACCTTCGACGCGGTCTCGAAGACTGGCCCGAGCGCAATGTAATCCGCGGAGGTCGCCGCAGCAGCGCTGAATTGTTCGAGATTGTGCGTGGAAACGCCGACCAGCCCGGCCTGCCCGACCAAGCCGCGCGCCGCAGGGACGCCGAGATCGTCCTGCCCGACATGCACGCCGCTCGCCCCGGCGAGCGCCGCGACATCCGCGCGGTCATTAACGATGAAGGTCACCTGCCGGGGCAGCAATTCCTCCGCCAGCTCGCGTGATTTCTCGAAAAGCTCGCGCGCGGACGCCTGCTTATTGCGGTATTGCAGCAGCCGCACCCCGGCCTGCGCCAAACTCTGGGCCATTTCTATTTCAGGATGAGTAAGCAACGCCGCGTCTAATATCACATACAGACATGGGAGGACAAGCGGCATGCGTTTTATTTTCCGTTGGTACCCAACAACCGTTCGATAAAGTGCGTGTCGAACTTTCCCGCCGCGAAGTCCGGATCGGCAAAAATCTTTCGATGCAGCGGGATGGAGGTCTTGATGCCTTCGATCACAAACATTTCCAGAGCCCGCTTCATGCGGCCGACGGCTTCGGCGCGGTCGCGGCCCTTGACGATGAGCTTGGCGATCATGGAATCGTAGTACGGCGGAATCACGGCGTCGGCATAAGCCGCGGAATCGACGCGCACGCCGGTGCCTCCTGGCGCCTGAAACGTGGTGATGCGACCCGCCGACGGCACAAAAGTCACCGGGTCTTCGGCATTGATGCGGCATTCGATGGCGTGCCCGGTGAAGTGAACCTCGCCAGTGGCATCGTCCAGGCGCTCGCCCGCGGCGATGCGAATCTGCGCCTTGATCAAATCCACGCCCGTGAGCAACTCCGTTACCGGATGCTCCACCTGGATGCGCGTATTCATCTCTATGAAGTACAGCGAGCCATCTTCGTCCATCAAGAATTCAATGGTGCCGGCGTTGGTGTATCCGATTTTCTCCAGCGCTTTCACCACTTTCGCGCCCAGGTCCTTGCGCTGCTTGGGATCCATCACCGGCGAAGGCGATTCCTCGACCAGCTTCTGGTGCCGCCGCTGAATGCTGCATTCGCGCTCCCACAGGTGGATGATCTTTCCGTGCTGGTCGCCAAGCACCTGAAACTCGATGTGCCGCGGATGCTCGATAAATTTTTCAGCGTAAACGTCAGGATTCCCGAACGCCGTTTGTGCCTCGCTGCGCGCCGTCTGGTACGCCGCCAAAAGTTCTTCCTGCTTACGCACCACGCGCATGCCGCGCCCGCCGCCGCCTGCCGAGGCCTTGATGATCAGCGGATAGCCGATTTTCGCGGCTTCTTTGGCCAGCTGTTCTTCGCCTTCGATGATGCCATCGCTGCCCGGTACCGTGATCAGCCCGGCGGCGCGAATCTCGCGGCGCGCGCGGTCCTTTTCGCCCATCATTTCGATCACTTCAGGCGTCGGCCCAATGAAGGTAATCTCCGAAGCTTCACACACTTTGGCAAAGTTGGCGTTTTCAGAAAGAAACCCGTATCCCGGATGGATGGCATCCACATTGGTGATTTCCGCCGCGCTGATGACCTGCGGAATATTCAGATAGCTTTCGCTGCTCCGCGCCGGCCCGATACACACCGCTTCATCCGCAAATCGGACATGCAGCGAGTTCCGGTCCGCCTCCGAATACACAGCCACCGTCGAGATGCCCAGCTCTTTACACGCGCAGATGACGCGCAGCGCGATTTCCCCGCGATTGGCGACTAGGATTTTCTGGAACATAGCGTCGGGTGCGGCTACTTTTTCCGGCTCGGACGGATGCCGAACAGCGGCTGGCCGTATTCGACGGGCTGGCCGTTTTCCACGAAGATGCGCATCACTTCGCCGCTGGCGTCCGATTCAATTTCGTTCATCAATTTCATGGCCTCGACGATACAAAGCGTCTGTCCGGACTCCACAAACTGGCCTACCTTGACGAAAGCTTCCGATCCCGGGCTTGGCGATTCGTAGTAGGTGCCCACGATCGGCGACTTCACCAGATGCAGGTCCTCCGCGGCTCGCGCTTCGGCAGCCGCAGCGGCCCCCGAAGGCGACGGCGCCCCGCCATGTGCCGCTCCGGTCCCGCCTCCCGCCACGATGATTTCCGGCGCCGCTGCGGCTCTGGAGGACGCCAGCACTACCCCAACCGACGGCTTCTTCAGCCGGATGCGCACATCTCCCCTGGAATATTCAAACTCCTCGAGATTGTGCTCCGCCATGAAGCGAATGAGTTGCTCGATTTGCTCGATTTCTGGATTTGCCAACGACGGAATTCCCGCGGCCTTGGTGGACTTTTTCGGTTTCATGCCTGTTCAGATCTCGATAAGATCCCGCGTAAAGCGGGTCAGTACTTCCGTTCGGTCAACGTGCACTGCCACATCGTCCTCGATCCGGATGCCCCCAACCCCGTCCACGTACACTCCCGGTTCAATGGTTACCACATTCCCGGATTCCAGCCGGCGAGACTGGCCCTTAGCGACCCTGGGATCTTCGTGTACTTCCAGACCCAGGCCGTGTCCCGTGCTGTGAACGAAATACTGGTCCAGGCGATAGCCCGCCAGGACCTGCCTGGCTGCCGCGTCTACCTCGCCGCAACCGGCCCCCGCCTTTACCGCGGCAATCGCAGCCGCTTGAGCTTCCTGAACCGCCCGATACCATCCGCGAATCCGGCCAGGCGCTCGCCCCAAATAAAATGTGCGGGTAATGTCGCTGCAATAGTGGCCGAGTATAGCACCGAGGTCCAGTACCACCAATTCATTTTTCCTCAGCCGCTTGGCCGTCGGTCGCGCGTGCGGCAGCGCGGTACGCTTCCCGGAGGCTACAATGGTCTCGAACGCCGGTCCCGACGCTCCTCGACTGCGCATGTGGTACTCGATCTCCGCGGCAATCTCGAACTCGCGTACCCCAGGCTTCAGGAGTTTAGCCGCACTGGTCACCACTTCGCTCGCCAGGATAGCCGCCTTCCGCATTTGCGAGACTTCTGACTGGTCCTTCCTCGTTCGCAGCCCTTCGGGTATCCCCGCTGCGGCAATCCACGCGACGCGGCTCCCCGCAGCCTTCCGCAGAACGCGCAATTGCGCCACGCTGAGTTGTTGCGGATCGAATCCCACCCTGCGGACTCGCTGCTCGAGCAGCCATTTGCCCGCCGATTCCAGCAGTCCTCCGGACTGCGCCACGATCCGCACGCCCGTAGTTTCCTGACGGGCCTGCCCGGTGAAGCGCCCGTCGGTAACCAAGGCGGTCCCCTGCACAGTCGCCAACAGCGCTCCGGCGTCGCCCGTAAACCCGGTCAGGTAATACCAGTTCGCTGGGCGGGTGATCAGCAGGCCGTCCAGCTTGGCGCTCGCTAGTCCGGCCAGTAGCTCGCGGCGTCTCTTCCCGAAAAGTGTCGTCATAAACGAAACGAGGAGACCCGCGTCTCCTCGTTTTTGTCCCTCAATTGAGATGGCGTTGCCGAATGCTCACCCGGACATTCTAGCCCAGGTTTCTGAACAGGCCCTTATCCGGGCCCTTATCCGGGAATAATGCGCGGCGTCAGGAAGAACAGCAGTTCCTGCGAGGTCACGCTCACGGATGTCCGTTTGAACAGATTGCCAATCAGCGGCAAGCTCCCGACCAGCGGCACTTGCGTGATGTCCACGCGCTGCTGTGTCACGATAATGCCGCCGATGACCACCGTTCCGCCATCGGCCACCAGCACCTTGGTTTCCGCCGATTGCGTGTCCAAAGCCGGAATGCCCTGCACGCGCGGAATACCGTTGTCGATCTGCGTGTTTTCGACCAGCACGTCCATGAACACGGTGCCCTCCGCGGTAATCTGCGGAGTCACTTCCAGCTTCAGCACGGCGTCGATGAACTGCACCGAAATGGTGTTGTTGATGGTCGTCTGAATCGGAATCTTGGTACCTTGCTTGATCGTGGCCTTCTCGTTGTTCTGCGTGACTACGCGCGGCTTGGAGAGCAACTTACCCACGCCCTTCGCTTCCGCCGCGGTAATGAAGAAGTCCACGGCGAAGTTGGGCGAACGATGCGAGAAGCCGAAGCCGCTGGTCGGCGCGCCCGCGCCGAGGTTCGTCGTAAGCGGGATACCGCTCGCCGGCCCTCCGGTCGTGCCGGTGGGAACAGCTACAACCGGCGGCGCCGGGAACCCCGGAGCGCCCGTTGCCGGACCCGGGCTGACGCCCACCTGCGGAGCGCCGCTGAAGAGCGAACGGCCACTGGTGGTGGACCCCGCAAAGCCGAGTTCCGTGCCGATATCCTGCGCAAACGACCGCGAAGCCGAGACCACACGCGCTTCGATCTCCACCTGCTGGGACTTGCGGTCCAGTTGCCGGATCAAGTTATCGATCGTTGGAATCACTGACGGAATGTCGCGGATAATCAGCTGATTCGAGCGATCATCCGACAAAATGTCTCCGCGGGGCGAAAGGAACTTCTTGAGGGTGTCCTTCATTCCCGTGGCTTTGGCGTAGCTGAGCACGCGCGTCACCGTCACCGGCGCCACCGCTTCCGCCTGCGCCTTCTCCAGGTCGCGCATTCCCTCTGCTTCCTTTTTCAGCGTGTCTCGCGTGGCGATGCGCAGCACGTTTCCGTTGAGCTGCTTGTCCAGTCCGTTGTTTTGCAAAACGATATCCAGCGCCTGATCCCACGGCACTTCGTCCAGCACGATGGTCAACGTGCCTTTCACCGCCGGGTCAAGCACCACGTTCAATCCGCTGATCTCGTGAATCAGCCGGAAAAAGTCGCGCAGGTCCACGTCCTTCAGGTTCACGGAAATCGGCTCTCCCGTGTACTTGCCCACCGGTGCCGCGGCCGCCTGCCCGCCGCTCGCCGCCATCGTCGTGGCTGCATTGCTGGCTTGCTGCGCGGCCTGCTGCGCCGCCGGCCGCGCGGGTTCCGTCTTCTCGCTGAACGAGGCCAGGAGGACTGAAGGCTGGGTCAGTTCACCCGGTAACGCAAAGCGGGGAGCCGAAATCTGCACACTCTTGCTTGCGGAATGGCGTGGAGCTGGAGCCTGGTAGGCGAACTTCGCGTGGCTCCGCGTTACCGCGGCCGAACTTGTGGCGTTCACCGGGGCTTCCGGCTGCCCTTCGAAGAAGATCACCACCGCCGAGCCGTCCCGCGAAATCTGGTAGGGCGCCGCTTCCGTCAGGTCGATCACCACGCGCGCCACGTTCGGCCGGTATTGTCCCAGCCGCACGCCACGCACCGGCGCCGACACTCCGGGGATCACGGTCTTCTGAACCGCCAGCCGCGTTCCCGTGAAATCCAGCACCACGCGATCCGGATTCTGCATCCGCGTCGCGCGGGCTTCCAGGCGTCCTTCGCCTTCTACGCGCACCGAAGCGCGCTGCGGCGCCTGCGTAATCGCCACGCTCGAAATCACCGCTGCCGTTGCGGTTGCGCCGGCGGGCTCCTGGGTCTGCGCCAACATCGGGCCTGCGCCCAGCGCTGCGCTTGCAAGGATCAGGCAGCCACGTCGTAGGGCCGGCCAATTCGTCTTCATTGCTGTTCTCCTGGAGTGCTGGAGTAAATTCTCTTGTTCACTTGCCGTTCCACTGGTTTTCCAAACGCATCTTTCCCGATTTCGTGGAACGACACGCCGTCCATGGCAATCTTTTCCACTCGCCCGTCGTACAGCTGATCGCCTTCCCGCAGGAAGTACGTGCGCGCCTGCGGATTCGTCACCACCGCGATCATCCCGTTTGCGGACTTCACGATCCCGTCCAACCGCAGCGTGCTCACCTGCAACCCGGCTTTGCCCGGCGGCAGATTCGCGTTCACGCGCTGTTGCGCCTGCTGCCGGCTCACCAGCGATTCGAACGGATCGCGCCGCACGCCGGCCTTGCCGGTCTGATCGCCTTCGGCGGCAGGCTCCGTGGAAGCAGCCTGCTCCACTTTCCGCTTCGGCGCAGATTTCGCGGCAACCTTGGACGCTGGCTTGCCCGCCGGCGGCTTGGCTGTTTGTGGCTTAACGGCCTGTGGTTTGCCTGCCGGAGCCGCGCTAGCCGGCTTGGCCGCCGCCGGCGCGGACTTCCCCGCCGTCGTGGCCCCCGGCTTTCCAGGCGTCGCCGAACTCGGCTTCGACTGCGCCTGTACTACCGGCGCCGCCGCGATGATGAACCCCAGTGCGAGAACTTCTAGTGAACGCATAAGTTCGCTCGTTCCCGTCTATCGTTTCCCAGCCGCTGCCGCACCGGCCTTCGCCCCTGCGGGCGCAGCGCCTGTGTCGGCTGGCTTGGTGAAGAAAGTCGTGGCTATGAAACTTCCTGAAACTGTCGTCCCGGGACGCACCGGATACTTCGTCCCTTTGGACTTGTCCGGATCATCGAACTGCAAATCACCCACGTTGATGATTCGCGACAACCGGCCCAACCTTCCAAAGAAATCCAAAATGTTGAAAAATGGTCCGTCCACCTGCACGTCAAAGGGCATCTCGTAGTGATAATCCCTTGGCACGATCGCTTGCGCCGTCAGCCGCCGCAGTTGCACGTTGGAAGCGCTCGCCGCTCCTTGAATCAGCCGGATGAACTCGTCCACTTCCTTCTCTTCCGGCACGATGGTCTTCAGCGTATCCAGCTGCTTGTTCAGCGCGTCCATCTGCTGCTTCAGCTCTCCGTAGCGCTGCTCGTACACCTGCAGTTGCGTCACTTCCTGGCTCATCTTCGTGCGCTGCTGCACCGCTTTATCAAACTCGTCTCTCTCGCGCGCGATCGGTGACCCCGGAACATAAACTCCCACCAGCACCAGGACCACGGCTACCGCCGCCGCCACCAGCGCCTGCATCACTACCGACATATCTCGAAACGGATTGGCCATGGCGCTCCCCTATCCTTTCTTCGCCGGCGCCCGCGCCGCGCTGCTGGGCGCACTGGCGGCCTTCGGCTGCGCCGCTGGCGGTGAAATTTCCGCGTTAATTTCAAATGTGAACGTCTGCACCGACGCGTTCTTTTCGTCCTGCTTCGATTCCTTGATTTCCACCTTCTGGAAGTAGCCCGACCGCTTCATCGCCGTGATGAAGTTCGCCACCGCATTGATCGAGGCCGATGATCCGTTGATGGTCAGCGCCGTGCCCTTGCGGTTGAGCGACGTAATCCACAGATTCTCCGTCCGCGATACCGTGTTCGCCACCATGTCCAGCAGTTCTTGTCCGCCCGTGCGGTCGCGCTGCAATTGCTCGATGGTGCTCACGCGCTGTTGCAAAACCACTTTCTGCTTCTCGAACGATTCCACTTGCTGCTTGGTTTGCTCCAGCCTGGTCTTCTCCGCCGTTAGCCGCTTGATCTGCTCGTTTTCCTGGTTCAACTGCTTCTGCCAGGTGTAGTAGAAGAACACCAGCACGACCACGCCCAGCGCCGCGCCGATTCCGACGAACAGCACCGGAAGCGCCGCGCCCGTATCCACCGGACGCCGCGAAGACTTCGGTTTTATTTGTCCCAGCAGGTTTATGCGGATCATGGCTAGTCAAAGCTCCTCAGCGCCAGTCCCACCGCGATGGCAAGCCGCGGCGCCATCTCGCGGATCTGGTCGTCACTGTGCCGGCTGGGATTCGTCAGCACCTTCCGGAACGGATTCAATTCCTCCACGGGCATGGCAAACTCTTCGCGCAGCAGATCCACCAGCCCCGGTACGCGCGCCGTGCCCCCGGCCACCACGATGCGTTGAATATTTTCGCCGCTTGCCGTGGCCCGGAAAAAGTCGAAGGTCTTCTGGATTTCCAGTGTCAAAATGTCCGAAACGCTCCGCAGGATCTGTTGCTTCTGCTCGTCGGTAACGCTTGGCAGCGTGTCGCCTTTCTTCAGCCGCTCGGCGTCCTCGAAGCTCAAATCCAGTTCCTTCTGCAGCGCGTCCGTGTACTGGTTGCCGCCCACGCTCACGTCGCGCGTAAACAGCGGAATGCCCCCGCGCACGATATTGATGTTCATCACGCTCGCGCCCACGTTCAGCAGCGCCACCGTCTGCCCCGCATCCGGCTCGTAATTCATCTCAAAGCAGTTCTGCAAGCCGAAGGCATCAATATCCACTACCTCCGGCGTCTTGCCAGCCTGCGCCAGCACGTTAGTGTGGTTGAGAATCTTGTCCTTCTTCACCGCCACCAGCAGCACGTCCATCTGCGAGTCCATCGACTCCAGCAGTTGATAGCTCAAGTTCACGTCCGCGATGTCGAACGGAATGTGCTGGCTCGCTTCCGCCGGAATCCGCTCGTACAACTCTTCCTCGGTCATCAGCGGCATCGGCACCCTCTTCACGATCACCGAGTGCCCGGAAACCGACGTCGCCACGTACTTGGTCTTAATTCGCTGCGCTTCGAAGATCTTGCTGATCGCGCTGGCCACTTGCGGCGCATCCATGATCGCGCCGTCCACCACCGTGTCCTGCGCCAGCGTTTCCATTCCGAAGCTCACCAGCTCGTAGCCCGCCTTCGTCGACTTGAGCTCCACTGCCTTAATCGAGCTCGACCCGATGTCCAGCCCTACCAGCTGCCTTGTCTTTCTCCCCAGTCCGAACATATTGCAGCCTCTTTCCCTAAACCCCGCGCAAACTCAACGGCGCCTCGCGTGCGCCTGGCTCATCTTCCGTTCCATCCAGCGGTCCAGAATCGTTTTACGCAGTTTCCAACGATTACCCAGCTTGAACGCAGGAATTTCGCCTTCCGTGATGTAACGGTACAGGGTATCCGGGGAGATCCCCAGATACGCCGACGCTTGCCGTACATTCATCACTTCGCGCGATTCATTCACGAGGAACGCCACCCCGGCGCCCAACCTACGCCTGTTTATTTCTTGAACCCTGGTCTTGAACTCTTGCAGCACCCCTGCTTGCCCCGCAGACTTTGCGAAGTGCGTCCGTGCACAGCTTTATCCCATTCCCACCATCCGTGGGTCAAGGGTTTCGCTACGGTAGTTGCCGTAAGAAGTAGGGTAGTTCTAGGCAGTTCTTGGGAGTTGCCTGCACCCGGCCCAATATATTGTGCAAGGAGAGTCCTGGAACCACAACTGCTCGTACTTTCCGGCCCTTCCCACCTGTCCCAACGGGCCGTTTATCACTTCGCCGCAATCCCTTCGCAACGCCACATTTTTGCAACCGCTACGCCTCTTTTGCGCGCGCGCCTTCCTACCATTCTGCTTCCCGCCTTAAATCCCCAGCGTCTTCCACAACGCCTCCACCTTCGCCTTCGTCCCCGCATCCATCAAAATCTCCTCCGGCCACGGCCGCTCGAATCCTTCGCTGTTCCATTTCCGCGTCGCATCAATTCCCATCTTCGACCCGTAATCCCGCATCCGCGCCGCATGGTCCAGCGTATCCACCGGCCCCAGCGAAAACTGCACATCCCGCTCCGGATCGATCGCGCACAGCGCCTTCCACACCACTTCGCTGGCGTTGTGTACATCCACGTCGTGATCCACCACCACAATCACTTTCGTAAACATCGCCTGCCCCAGTGACCAAATCGCGTTCATAATCTTCCGCGCGTGCCCCGGATACGACTTCCGAATCGCCACAATCATCAAATTGTGAAAAATCCCCTCCGCCGGCATGGCCACATCCACAATTTCCGGATACTGCATCTTCATCACCGGCAGAAACACCCGCTCCACCGCATACCCCATATAAAAATCTTCCTGCGGAGGCGGCCCAACCACTGTGGTCAGATAAATCGGGTCTTTCTTATGGGTAATGCACTCGACGTGAAAAACCGGATACTCCCCTTCCAGCGAATAAAATCCCGTGTGATCCCCAAACGGACCCTCCGTGCGCATCTCGCTCAGACTCACATACCCTTCCAGCACAATCTCCGCATTCGCCGGCACTTCCAAATCATTCGTCTCGCAAGCCACCATTTCCACCGGCTCGCGCCGCAAGAATCCAGCGAACATCATTTCATCCAAATCCGGCGGTATCGGCAGCAT
>Ga0209736_1000003_pt1 | contig 97060 bp, 72 predicted proteins | sample BlaSpr_A8_Ref_M3_FD_187992 | JGI IMG/M metagenome (GOLD analysis project Ga0209736, IMG submission 187992) | Forest soil microbial communities from Thunder Bay, Ontario, Canada - Black Spruce, Ontario site 2_A8_Ref_M3 (SPAdes) (version 2) | ecosystem: Environmental > Terrestrial > Soil > Boreal...
ATGAAAACCGTGCGGCTCACGTGGGTAGAGCACCAGTTGCGTATCTACGCCGTAGCGCTTAAGGCCGCGGTACAGCTCAAGGCTCTGACCGACGGGGTCAACGGTGTCGGTTTCACCCTGCAGAATCAGCGTGGGGGTCTTAGCGTTCTTTAAATGCACGAATGGAGAGCTATTGAGGAAGCCGGCAATTTTTTCTGGCTCGTAGGGCACGCCGTAAAACCATTCGTCATACGAAGGATGTTGTTCGGTGCCATATTCTGAAATCAAGTCGGATAAACCGGCGCCAGACACCGCCGCTTTAAAGCGGGTGGTTTGCGTGATGGCCCATTCCGACATGTAGCCGCCGTAAGACCAGCCGCCGATACCGAGACGCGCGGAATCGGCGATGCCGCGATTCACAAGGTCGTGCACGCCCCACATGACGTCCTTGAAGTCGCCGCCGCCCCAGTCGCCACGATTGCTTTCGATGAATTTCTCGCCGTAGCCGTTGGACCCGCGAATGTTGGGATACCAGATGGCATAGCCGCGTGCGGCCAGAAGCTGGCCCCAGACTTCCACGCGGTCTTCCCACGCACCAGTTGGGCCACCGTGAATCAGCGCGATGAGCGGCAGCTTGGAGTGGCCGTCGTAGTTGGCGGGCTTGAGGAGAGCTGCCTCGATCTCGACACCGTCGAAGGATTTGTATTTGTAGACTTCGGGAGTGATGAGGGCGAACTGTTTCCAGGCATCGTTGAGGTGCGTGAGCTGCTGTGGCGTTCCGTTTTGATCCCAGGCGTAGAGTTCTTGCGGCCGGGTGGCCGTTTGGCCGATGAAGAAAACATCGCCGGACCCGGCCACGGCGAGACCGGAGGGATTGAGAGCGACTGCGGCGGCCGGATCCTTCCGCGAGCCGTCCGGCGCGTAGCCGACGAATTTGCTGTGGAAGCCGTCTGCGGCGATCAGCAACAGGCCACTGTCTTTGGTCCACGCGTAATCGAGAATAGCGCGGTCGAGGCTGGCGCCCGTCAGGTTGCCGACGATCTTGTCGCCGTGGCGGGCGATCATCAGGTCGTGCGGGGTTGGGCCGTCTTCGCGGCAGCCGATGAAAGCCATGCGCTGGCCGTCCGGGGCCGGGCGAATGCGTCCGAAAGGCCCGCGGGGGGCGAGAACTTGCGTGAGAGAGGAGTCCGAGAGGCGAAAAAAGAAGATGCGGTTGGTTTCCTGATCGGATTCCGGATGATCGGTGGCGCTGACCATGAGGCCGGCGCCGCGCGGATGCCACGCAAGTTCCTCAACGGCCCATTTTGCGTCGGTGACGGCTTTGGCTTCGCCAGTGGCGACGGTCAGCAGCCACAGACGCGGGTGCTTGTCGTCTTTGTCGACGACGTGCGCATCATCCTTGTCTTTTTCCTTCTTTTGTTCGTCGTCGGATTTGGCGTCGGGGGCCAGGAAAGCGATCAAGGTGCCGTCGGGCGACCAGGCAAATTGAGTGACGCTGCGCTTGCCTTTGGTGATGGCGGTAGCTTCGCCGCCGTCAGCGCGCATGAGATAGACCTGCTGGTCGTCCGCGCGATTCGAGAGAAACGCGAGATGCTTGCCGTCGGGAGACCAGCGTGGATTAGTCTCGGATTTCGTGGAGTAGGTGAACTGGCGAACCGCGTTGCTCGGCTTGTCATACAGCCAGATGTGGCGTTGACGTTGCTCGCCTTTGGGTGGTTCGGTAACCACGAAGGCGAGGCGATTGCCGTCGGGAGAGAGCTGCAATTCGGAAATGGAGCGCAGGTTGAGCGCGGCCTCTGGAGTGAGCGGCTTGCGCTGATCCGAGCTTGCTGGTTCTTGAGCGCACGATGAGAAAGCGGTGAGCAACATCACGAACGCGACAACGGACAATCGGGCAGGGCGAACAAATAATGGCATCGTTGTGATGCTCCAGGGAAGAAATGTGCGACTGCACACTGTATGAAGCAGGGCGGCATTCGTCAATGGCAAGCGTCTAGAGACGGCCAGAACGCAAAGTTTGTTTTCGGGGAGTCGTCGGATACAATCGGGTGTTTATTTTTGTGCGGCAAAATCGACTGAGTTACCTCGAATCGACGACAAATGCAGGAAATACGGCTCCATAACACGCTGAGCGGAAAGACCGAAGCGTTCGTTCCTCTGAAAGAGGGCGAAGTGAAGATGTACACGTGCGGGCCGACGGTGTACGACTATGCGCACATCGGAAATTACCGCACGTTTGTGTTCCAGGACATTTTGCGACGGTTTTTGAAGCTGCGCGGATTCAAGATGGCGCACGTCATGAATCTGACCGACGTGGACGACCGCATCATCGCCAAGGCCGCGGCGGCCGGGGTGAGCATCCGCGATTACACCGAAAAATACGTACAGGCGTTTTTTGACGATTGCAAAACGCTGAACATTGAGTCGCCGGAGCACTGGATTCGCGCGACCGAGCACGTCGACGAGATGGCCGAGCTGATCAAAGGGTTGCAGGACAAAGGCTACACGTACACGAGCGACGGCTCCATTTACTACCGGATCGCGAAGTTTCCCGAATACGGAAAACTATCCAAGATCGATGTGAGCGGAATTCAGGCGGGCGCGCGGGTCGATAACGATCAGTATGAGAAGGAGAGCGCGCGGGATTTTGCGTTGTGGAAAGCGCCGAAGACGGGCGAACATTTTTGGGAGACACCGATCGGCAAGGGGCGACCGGGCTGGCACATTGAATGCTCAGCGATGGCGATGAAATATCTGGGCGAGACGCTGGACATTCATACCGGCGGGATCGATCTGGCGTTTCCGCATCACGAAAATGAAATCGCGCAGAGCGAAGCGGCGACGGGAAAGCCCTTTGTGCGCTACTGGATGCACGCGGAGCATTTGCTGGTGGAAGGCGAGAAGATGTCGAAGTCGCTGGGCAACTTCTATACGTTGCGGGATTTGTTCGCGAAGGGGTATAAGCCGTCGGCGCTGCGATTTGCATTGGCGAGTGTGCCGTACCGCAAGCAACTGAACTTCACCTTTGACGGCTTGCAGCAGGCGACAAATTCCGTGGAGCGGCTGCGAAATTTCGCCGACCGGCTGAAGGCGGGGAAATTTCCCGAGGGAAATCACGCCGGGATGGCGGAGCGCATTGCGAGCGCCGCGAAGGAATTTGACGAAGGGCTTTCGGACGATTTGAACACCGCGCGGGGGCTTGCGGCCATTTTTGACCTGGTGCGCGAGGCCAACATTGCGATGGACAAGGGCGAATTCCGGCAGGGCGATGTCGCCGCGGTGCGGGATCTTCTCGCTGCGTTCGAAAAAGTATTCGTGGTGATCGAGGACGACGACGGCGCGAAGCTGCAAGCGCTGGGATACGGCGACGACAGCGGCCCCAGCGACTCCGACATCGAAAAGCTGGTCGCCGAGCGCCAGGCGGCGCGGCAGCGCAAGGACTTTGCGGAGTCCGATCGCATCCGCAAAGAGCTCGCGGATCGTGGTATACTTATCGAAGATTCCAAAGACGGCAGCGTCCGCTGGAAACGCAAATGAAACTCGCAAAGCTCCATCGGAATCCCACGAATTTCTCGCCTGCTGAAGTGCGTCCGAACCTCTACGGCGTAGATTAAGTCCCCCTCCTTGGCAGGGCGCAGCCCAATACGGGTGTGCGCACACCAACCTGTCCCGCGGTTTCTCTCTATTTCTATTAACCGCTGATCTGGCCGCCCTAAAGGGACGGCCTCTACATGGTGCTGACCGACCTGAAGGTCGGCCACTACAGGGGGAGATCGTGATTACTGCTACCGAAACGAAATTTCCGCGGCAGGTGACCGAGTTGCCCGGGCCGAAGGCCAAGCACGTCGTCGAGCAAGACGCAAAGTTCATGTCGCCGTCGTACACGCGCGACTATCCGCTGGTCGCCAAGCGCGGGCAAGGCGCGATCGTTGAAGATGTTGACGGCAACACGTTCCTGGATTTCGCGGCCGGCATTGCCGTCTGTTCGACGGGACACTGCCACCCTAAAGTCGTCGCCGCGATTCAGAAGCAAGCTGCGGAACTGATTCACATGTCCGGCACGGATTTTTACTACGAAAGCATGCCGGAGCTGGCGCGGCGCCTTGTAGCCACCATGCCCGGGAACGAACCGAAGAAGACGTTCTTTACCAACTCTGGAACGGAAGCAGTGGAAGGCGCCATCAAACTGGCGCGTTACGCGACCAAGCGCGACAAAATGATCGCGTTCTACGGCTGCTTCCATGGACGCACCATGGGCTCGCTGTCGCTCACGGCGTCGAAGTCCACGCAGCGCAAAGGTTTCGGCGGACTGTTGTCGGGCGTTGAGCACATTCCGTTTCCGTACGCGTACCGCTGCGAACTCGGGCACGGGCCGGAGACTTGCGGCGCGGAAATTCTCGAGCAGCTCGAGAATCAGATCTTCAAGCGCTTGTTTGATCCTGACGAAGTGGCTGGAATCATCATCGAGCCGGTCCAGGGCGAAGGCGGCTACGTGCCGGCGCCGAAGTTCTTCCTGCAGGAGCTGCAGAGGATTTGCCGGAAACACGGCATCATGCTGATTCTCGACGAAGTGCAATCGGGAATGGGCCGCACCGGAAAGTGGTGGGCTTACGAACATGCCGGAATCGAGCCGGATATTTTGTGCTCGGCGAAAGGTATTGCCAGCGGAATGCCGCTCGGCGCGATTATCGCGCGGGAAAGCGTGATGCGCTGGAAGCCAGGCGCGCACGGGACAACTTTCGGCGGGAATCCGGTGTGCATCGCGGCGGCTCTCGCGACTTTCGACCTGATCGAAAATGAATACCGGCAAAACGCCGCTGACATGGGCGACTACATGTTCGCCAAACTGGCGGACTGGACGAAGAAGTTCAAGATCGTCGGGGATGTCCGCGGGCGCGGGCTGATGATCGGCATTGAAATCGTGCGCGATCAGCGGACTAAGGAAAAGGCCGCGGACCTGCGGAATGCCATCGTGGATTTGGCGTTCCGCAAGGGCTTGCTCGTGCTTGGCGCGGGCGAAAACACCATTCGGCTTTCGCCGCCGCTCTTGATCGAGAAAGAGCAGGCGGACTTCGCGGCACGGACGTTGGAAGAGTGCATCCGCGAGGCCGAAAAGAAGGCCTAAGAACGAGCCAACTTCAGAAGACGCAAAAATCCCGTGGTGGCCACTTTCTTTCGGCAGCCACGGGATTTTTGTTTATACTTCGTCGAAAGCCATGGCTCTTTTTTCCCAACTGGTCTTTCAAGTGGTGCACTGGAAGGCGCGCCGCGGATTGCGCGAGGAAGAGGTGCTGCCGCGTGGGGGCGCCAAGCTCATTGCCCGGCAAACGGGCATTCGCGGCGAGACTTACGCGTACTGGTATTTGCGGCGGCAGGGCTATGTATTCGTGGCGCGCAATTATTCGCCGCGCAGCGTGAAAGGCGAACTCGATCTGGTTGGATATGACGGCGCCACGCTGGCGTTCGTCGAAGTGCGGACTAGGACCGTGCGCGAAGAGATGACCGCGCTGCCTGAATTGAGCGTAACGGAAGAGAAGCAGCGAATGCTGGCGCGCACCGCCAGGCGATTTCTGGCCGAGCGCCACGTCCGCGAATGCCCGCTGCGCTTCGACGTGGTGGCTATCGACAATGAGCCGGGACACCCCCCAGTGGTGCGCTTGCACAAAGACGCCTTCAGCCCGCAAATTTGAGCGCGCCGCCGGGCGGGCCGCTTGGGCCAAGACGCGTTACAATGAATAAGCGAAAGCGCATTGCAACGGTGTGCTGGTGCGCTTCTCAGGAGGAATGCTTTGCCGGAGTTGAGAAAAGATCCGATCACCGGGCGCTGGGTGATTATTTCCACGGAACGCGGCAAGCGCCCGAACGAGTTCCTGCGCGAGAGCGTGGTCGCGAAGGACAGCAAGAATTGCCCGTTTTGCCCCGGAGGCGAGGCCAAGACTCCGCCGGAGATCCTGGTGTACGGGCGCAACGGCAGCGGGCCCAACACGCCGGGATGGAACATTCGCGTGGTGCCCAACAAGTTCCCCGCGCTGGGCATCGAAGGCGAGCTGGACCGCGAGGGCGTAGGCCTCTTCGACAAAATGAATGGCATCGGCGCGCATGAAGTGATCATCGAATCGCCAGAGCACGCCCAAACGCTGGCGACGCTCGGCGAGCGTGCAGTCGAAGACGTCCTTTGGGCTTACCGGGATCGCATGCTGGATCTAAAGAATGACAAGCGCTTCCGCTACGTGCTGATTTTCAAGAATCATGGCGAAGCTGCCGGCGCTTCACTGGAGCACCCGCATTCGCAACTGATCGCGCTGCCGATCGTACCTCGCCGGGTGCGCGAAGAGGTGGACAGTTGCTGGCATTACTACGATGAAAAAGAGCGCTGCATCTTCTGTGACATCATCCGCCAAGAACTGGATACCGGCGAGCGCGTCATCGGGGAGAACGAACACTTCATCGTGATGTCGCCGTACGCACCGCGGTTTCCATTCGAGATGTGGCTCCTGCCCAAAGTCCACGGTTCGTCCTACGAAAACAACCAGAGCTCCATGTACGCCAGCCTGGCGCGCATGCTGAAGGACACCCTGATGCGCCTCGATGCCGTGCTGGACAGGCCCGCGTACAACTTCATGATCCACACCTCGCCGATCGGCGAAGAGATCAACGATCACTATCACTGGCACATCGAAATCATTCCCAAGCTGACGAAGGTGGCCGGATTTGAATGGGGCACCGGCTTCTACATCAACCCCACGCCGCCGGAAGAATCGGCAAGATTTTTGCGCGAAGCCAAGATTGCGCCTCCGGCGGCGCCCAAGAAGTAGCGCCCCAGAAGCGGCGAACCAGAAGCGGCGAAAACGTCGCGACCCTTTCGCTTGCCCCATGCGAGGAAGCCGGCGAGAAATTTGTTATACTCAAGGTTTCGGCGCGGTACCCAAGTGGCCCAAGTGAGAGGTCTGCAAATCCCCTCTTAAAGCCAGCCGCTACGAGGTTTCAATAGTTTACGAAAACAAGAAAGGGGGTAAATAGGCGCTAAGAGCGCGCGATTGGCATACAATTGGGCATAGAATTTGGGCATAACAAAACAGAGGCGCGGTACCCAAGTGGCCTAAGGGAATGGTCTGCAAAACCATCATTCGTCGGTTCGAATCCGACCCGCGCCTCCAAGTTTTTTTAAGTTCATCCGACCTTGGTTCGAGACCATTGAATCCATTTAGCACCAACCTCTCAGAGAGATAGCCGACCACATCCTTGAGCTTCCGCTCGGGTGTTTTTAGTGCGTTTTGATATTGGGAAATCTGTTTCTAAATATACTGTTTTCTATGATAATATTTAGGTAATCCTAGATTGAAAGCTCGCCTTTGATTTCATGAGAATCAGTCATTTCCTGAATGACCGCAGTTCGCTGCAGGTCCGGGCTGTACTGCCCGTAGAGAGATTCAACGACATCTTTGTCGAGAAAAAGGAAAGCTTTTGGTTCTCAGAGCGGCGGTTTGTTCCTATTGGAGTCTAGCGTCCGTTTCAATTCAAGTTGGCTCCTTGACCGCGTGCGTGATTTCGAGTGGCCGCGATTCAGCCTCCGTGTCGCAACAGGGCTGGTTAGAAGACGAGAGATTAGAAAAGGAACAAAGTGACAGAATTCAGTCGAAGCGGGAGCAGGCAAGGTACGTCCCGTGTTGAGCGGGCGACAGGCCGAAGCGATTATACGCAAGAACGTAACGTCCGGGCAGCTTGGCCTTTGATGCCTGAGGCCGGGGGGGGCTGTCCCTTCTTGACAACACCCAACTTATTGATCTGATTCAGCGCGGGAGACGCCACAAACAGTGTTCTCGCCGAAGTCCGGCTAACACCGAAGCTCATTGATCCCGAACCTTCCTAAATAGGAGTAGGAGAGTTTCCCAAACTCCGTCTGTGGCCAATAACCGGCACTCGTTCGATAGGCACACACAAGATACCACTTCGTTGGGTCAGCCACTTGCTTGGCACATTCTTCTCCGCAGATGCAATGATCGGTCAGGGGGCGGAATCGAAACTACCGTTTCTCGACCAACGCCGCAGCCTTCCGCGCCAGCAACAGGTAGCCTTTCGATTGTGCCGTCTGCACGAAGACATGCACCGGAAAGCTGTTCGGTGTACTGCCCTGTAGCCTTTCGCCCTCCAGCAGAGCCAGCTTGGCGCTGAGCTCTTGCATTGGGAAGGAGTGCTTTCGCGCATCTGCTGCGATGGAACGAAGCTCGGCAAATGCCTGTGGATAGGACTGTTGCATCACGAGCGCGCGAGCAATCGTGATCCGCGCGGAGAGGACCGTCTCCAGATCGTTGGCCTTGGGCAACAGCACCTGGAGCGCTCTGGCCTCGCTCACGGCAGCCTTGTGCTTCTGGTCTTGGGCAAGCAAGGAATGAACGAGGACATCGCGAGCAAGCACTTCGTTATTGACGTCCTTTTTCTGACCACACCAGGCCACAAGTCTCCTAAGCGAGGATTCAGCGGCGGCCGCCTCTCCCTTTTCGACGAGAGCGCGAGCAGTAGAGATTTCCGTTACGCTGGCTTCGTCATCTTCATGCAATTCCTTCTTGATTTGCACGGCTTCTTGGTAGGCTGCCAATGCCTTATCAATCTGATCCTGAGCAAGGAGAACGTCTCCCAGTTGCACGAGAGCGATGCCGAGGCCGTCTCGAGAGGAAGCCTCGCGGTAGCCTTTGGTGGCGTCTTGCAGCCTTAAACGGGCTTCCGCAGGCTGTCCCTGCTTCCACAACAGGTCAGCGATGTTGCTTTGCAGGCGCGCTAAGTCGACGCTCATGCCCAGGTTGGTGTAGAGGTTGCTTGCGTGCTCAAAGTTCGTGCGGGCCGCCAGGAAGTCATGCCGGTCTCTGGCAACCGAGCCGAGATTCTCGATCGCGCGGGCCTGGCAGCCGAGATTTCCGCTTTGTTCGCCAATGGCCAGAGCGGCCTTGTATTTCTGGAGCGCGGCACCGAACTTGTTTTCATCGTAGAACACGCCTCCGTAATTGATCAGCGCGTCGCACTGATCGCGAGCGCTGCCAACGGCCGTGGCAAGCGTCAAGGCTTCGTCGTACTTCTGGTACGCGTCGTTATCGCGCAATTTGGTGAGAAGATGCGCCAGGTTGGTTAAGGTTCGCGCTTGTTCGATCTTGTCGCCAACGGTAGCGTAGAGATCGTTGGCCATGGTGCAGTCTTGCTTGGCGGCTTCGAGCTTGTCGAGGTTCTGGCGCGCCACGCAGCTCCAGAACAGAGCTTGCGCCTCGAACATCTTGGCGCCTTGCTTCCTGGCTTTCTCCACCGCAGATAAAGCGGCTGTCTCCATCTCCGCGTACTGCGTCAGGGCCTCGCGCGTTCTTGCCTCCGCATTGTCGATACGCGCGTCGTTGTTTTCCGGGGCGGCCAGATCCTTGCGGAGAAGCGCTAGCGTGGCGAGCGAAGCCTTCCACCGCCCCGCAGAGTACTGGACATCCGCCAAGCGTAGCCCGTCGCTTAAGCGCTTGCGGAGTTCCCAAACGCCCCGGCAGGCGCTGATGGCCCTCTCCCAATCCGACCGCTGCAGTTCCAGAACGCGGCACTCGATTTCTCGTTATTCCGGCTTCGACAAAGGCGAGGCGGTCTCTTGAGCGCGTTTGGCTTCGGCGAGCGCCTCCTTGTCGTGCCCGAGAATGTTCCATGCTTCGGAGAGAGCCACGTGAGGAAGAGGCGCCTCAGGATTACCCTGAACTGCGTCTTTGAGGAAGTCTCGCGCACTCAAGCGATCGAATTGCCGCAGTTTTTCGAGACCATCGTAGTAGGCGCGGCTAGCGGCATTGCTTTCCGGGAGAGCTGCGCGAAGCCTTGCTCGATCGGCGGTATTGATGTCCCTTACTTTTAAGGCAGCCCGCACATTGCGAGCGACGCTATCGGAAAGCCCGAATAGATCGCCTTCGCGGCCATTTTCCGTGATCGTGACGGGTTCCGCACCGCGAGAGGGATCGAAGATTCGCACGGTGACACGAACCTGCTCATCGTTGGGCGATCCCGAGAGCTCGTAGTCGCCAACAATCAAATCGTCAACCGTGAGATTGGTTTGAATTTGCGCGAGTTTGGCGCTGTCAATTTCACCTGTCGACGGCAGGACCAATTCCTGTTTCATTCTCGCTACATCGACCGTTGGGTTGACTCGGAGCCCATCGCTGGCGGCAAGTTCGCGAGCGAGAGTTTCCTCGAGTGAGACGCCGATCCAATTCTTCGCGGGCTTTGGAGACAAGTTTTGCAGGCGCACAACCGCCAGGCTGGCATGACTTCCCGTGGTTATCGCCCTCGGCCACCAGTGATACGCCGCAAGCGCCGGCCAGAGCGAAAGTGCCTATGGACGCAAACTGCGCCGCTTTCTGCAGGCGTTGGCGCTGGGCGCGCGTTCGACGGCGCAAGGCGGCCGTCTCGCCTTCGAGTGACTCGACGACCTCGGTGGCTGATTGGAAGCGATCCGCCGGATGCCGCTCGAGGCAACGGAGAATCACGGCGTTCCACCTGTCATCCAGCGTGGCAACTACGGACCTGGGGGAGGCAGGTTGCGTCTTGAGGCGATTGGCGGTTTCGCGTGGCGTCTTGCCGAGGAAGGGCCACGTGCCTGTCACCATTTCATACAGCACGACGCCCAGAGCGTAGATGTCCGTGGCGGGCGTGATTTCACCACCCTCCACCTGCTCCGGGGCCATGTAGAGCGGAGTGCCTACAAATAACTCTCATGGATGAATCCGAATTCCCCTTCGGTCAGCGATGGCCGCTTACCCTTAGCTCGGGCGAATAGCAATTATAGAATATAGAGACAAGCGGCGAGAACCTGATTGACGTTTTAGTTTTGGAAAAAGTTGTCCACAGCCAATCCTACGCAATCTGGGAATCCCTCACGAGAAGGTGGGTCTACACCTTTTTAGGCACGGCCTGGCCACAGAGTTGGCGGAGAGCGAGCCCATCACGTTTTACAGGCTCAAATGCGGCATGCAGATGTGGGAACGACCCTCGAGGTCTGCGCACCACGTCATTCCGCAATCGCAGCGTGATTCGATGGAGCGCCTGGCAAAACCGCTCAATTGGAACACGAGTTCCAATTGGAACACGAGCAGTCGCCTAGGAGATCGAAAACAACAACCTGAGGAATCTCAAAAACTTACAAGGAACCCGAAGGAACCACTAAATCATGGAAAAGGAAATGACGAGGCACGCAAAGTAATCCTTATTACTCCTCAAGGTTCTGCCAGTCTAGCGGTGCTCCCCCCGCCGAGTTGGCAATGCGAGCAATACTGACCCTTGGGACAGGTGGTCGCCGGGCCTGATGTCCTGTAGCTTTCGAAGTGGGAGGAGTCGTGGCCCACCTACTTGCACAACCACTGTTTGTCGGCGGCGAGAAAACCGTCAATCAAGAAGCTTCGCGGCAAAACGAGTCCTGCCTGCCGCCTGAAACTCCTTCCCATTCAGAGATTTACGTCTCGGAGCGGGCGTCTCGGGGGCGAGGCGCCATGGCCTGCCCGCGCACTAGAACGGTTCTTTTGGTTTTAGCCATTTCCCTTTCGCCGGCCGTTCGCGCAGACACCAGGAGCCCGGACTGGCAGGACCTTGATGCGCGGGCCGAACGACTGTTCCAGCAGGGCAAGTACCCGGAGGCAGAGACCCTGGCTAAGGAAGAACTGGCTCTGGCGGAAGCGGCCTTTGGTGTTGACTCTTCCGAAGTAGCCAGCAGACTCGATCGTTTGGGTGAAGTTTATTTCGCGGAGAGCAATTTTTCCGCCGCGGAGCCGGTGCTGAAACGCGCACTGGGAATTCAAGAGAAAAAATTAGGGGCGGAGCATCTCGATGTGGCTCGCTCGCTGAAGATTTTGGGCGGAGTGCTGCAGAGCCAGGGTCATTATGCCGAAGCGGAGCCACTCTTCCAACGCGCGCTGAAGATTCGCGAGAAAGCGCTCGGAATGGAGCACCCGGACGTGGCGGAAGCCATGAACGCGCTGGGGGATTGGTACGCGGATCAAAGCAAGTATGGGGAAGCCGAGCCGCTGTTCAAGAGCGCTTTGGCGATTCGAGAGAAAACGCTGGGCGCCGAAGACCGCGCCGTTGCGGAAACTCTGAACAGTTTGGGGAATTTGTATGCCGCGCAGGATAAATTTGCGGAAGCGGAAGAGTTGCACAAACGAACGCTGGCCATCGCGGAAAAAGCTCTGGGTGCCGAACATCCGGAGGTGGCTACCTACCTGACGAGTCTGGGGGAAGTTTACAGGCAAGACGGAAAGTATGCGCTGGCGGAGCCGCTTTACAAGCGAGCCATGCGGATTTTTAAGAAGTTGCGCGGGCTGGATCAACCGGAAGCGGTGGAGACGCAAAACGATCTGGCGCTGCTGTACGCCCAGGAAGGCAGATACGCCCCGGCCGAACCGTTGCTGGAGCGGGTTTTGGCGATTGAAGAAAAACTGCTCGGGCCGGAGCACCGTGACGTCGCGAGAATTCTGGCGAATCTGGGGGAGGTTTACAACCTGGAAGGAAAGCTAGCGGACTCCGCGCGATTGGCTGAGCGGGCGTTGGCGATTGATGAAAAAGTTCTCGGGCCGGACCACACGGACCTGGGCATACGGCTGAGCAATCTGGCGGAACTCTACAGCACGGAAGGCAGGTATGCAGAGGCGGAACCGCTGGTGAAGCGCGCGATACGGCTGGAAGAAAAGACCATGGGACCGGACACCACCGGCGTGGCGGTGTTCGCAACGAATCTGGCGAGTATTTATGTGGAGCAGGGAAAATATCCGGAAGCCGAAGCAGCCATCAAGCGATCGGTGACGATCTGGGAAAAGGCCGGACCAGATCACCCGGAACTGGCCACGGCGCTAAACAATCTGGCGCATATCTATTCCCAGCAAAGAAAATATGCGGAAGCCGAGCCGCTTCTGAAACGCGCGCTGGCAATCGATGAGAAAGCGCTGGGGATGGAGCATCCGTCGCTGGCGTGGCCGCTGAATAATTTGGCGGTGATGTACCTGGACCAAGAGAAGTATGCCGAGGCCGAGCCGTTGATGAAGCGGTCGCTGGCGATCGGCGAAAAGAAGCTGGGGCCGGAGCATCCGGAAGTGGCCATCGCGCTGGGGAATCTGGGTGTGTTGTACGACAACGAGGGGAAATATTCGGAAGGCGAGCCTCTGCAGCGTCGCGCGCTGGCGATTGATGAAAAGAATTTTGGCCCGGCGCATCCGAATGTGGGCGTCCGGCTGAGTAATTTGGCCACCATGTACTACATGCAGGGGGACGCCGCTGCCGCGCTGCCATTCTTCGACCGTACTCTGGAAAATCTTTCCCGGCAATTCGAGTATCACTTCCGGTATATGAGCGAGAAAGACCGCCTGGCATTTTTGAGCAAGGAGAAGAGCACGTTCTCGTTGTACTACAGCTTTTGTCTGACCTACGGCGAGAAGCGGCCTGAGTTGGTTGGAAAGATGTATGACGTGGCGTTGTGGCAGAAGGGATTTGTGGCGGCGAGCGTGGCGGCGATGCGCACGAAAATCGCGGCGAGCGGCGACCGGGAGGCGCTGGCGCTGCTGGACAAATTGAGCGCGAAGAAAACGCAGCTGGCAGCACTGCTGACGCAGCAGCCGGTGAACCGCGAAGAGTGGCGGAAAACAGTGGAGCAGCTGGAAACGGAATCCGCCGATCTAGAAAAGGAGCTGGTGCAACGATCGGGGGCGCTGGCGGAAGAGAAGAAGTTGTCGCGGGCGGGCTGGCGGGACGTGAGGGAATCGCTGAGAGATGGCGAAGCGGCGGTCGAGTTCCTGAAATTCCCGTTCAACGACGGGAAGAAGTGGACGAAGAAATACCGCTACGTAGCGCTTGTTCTGACGGCGGCGAGCAAGGAAGGGCCGACCCTGGTGTCGTTGGATCAGGAAATCGCGCAAGAAACGGGACCGCTGAACGATTACCGAAAGCGCGTGGGACTGGAACGGCGCACGGGGCTGAAGGACCGGCCAGGATTTTACGAAACATACTGGAAGCCACTGGAGCCAGCGCTGGATGGGCGGCGGCGCGTGTACGTTTCGCCGGACGGGATATTGAACCAGGTGGCGCTGGGCGTGGTGTCTGATGATGCCGGGAAGTTGCTGCTGGAGAGATACGAGCTGCGAATGGTTTCGAGTACGAAGGATATTTTGCGGGAGAAGACGGCGTCGCTGGCGAAATCGGCTGTGCTGATCGGAAATCCGGCGTTCAGTTTGGGTGCGGAGAGGAAACGGCAGGTGGTGAAAGAGGCCCGCACGCGTGAGGCGCGCGAGGAAACGGCGGTGGCCGAGCTGATGGCATTCGCCCCGAAAGTCGCGCGGGGTCTCGAACGCGGGGCCTGCCCGGGACGTTCCGAGGGCCAAGTGCTGTGTCCTCTGCCTGGGACGCAGCAGGAGGTAGAAGCGATACGGGAGATTCTCCGGGAGAGGGGCTGGGACAACGAGCCCGCCTACGTGGGAGAGCGGGCGCTGAAGGAAGTGCTGCTGAAAGTGCATCATCCGCGGGTGCTGCACATCGCCACGCACGGGTATTTTGAGGCCGATGGAGTGAAGGAGCCGACGAGCGGAGCGGAAGGAACGGTCGCGGGCGGGGGAGACCCGATGCTGCGATCGGGATTGTTTTTGGCGGGAGCGGATCGAATGTTGAAGGGCGAGGCAATTCCCGCCGGGTTGGATAATGGCGTGCTGACGGCCTATGAGGCGAGCACTCTGGATTTACAAGGGACGGAGTTGGTGGTGTTGAGCGCGTGCGATACCGGATTGGGAGAAGTACAAAACGGGGAAGGCGTGTTTGGGTTGAAGCGGGCGCTGGAAGAGGCCGGAGCGGAGTCTGTGCTGATGACCATGTGGGCGGTGCCTGACCGCGAAACCCAAGAACTAATGACCCGATTTTACGCGAATTGGCTATCGGGAATGGAGAAGGCCGAAGCCCTGCGGCAGGCGCAACTCGCGGAGCGACGAATCGTCTTGCAGCGCTATGGCAAGGACGATCCTTCCTACTGGGGCGCTTTTGTCCTCACCGGACACTAACGATCCGGAAAGGGTTACAGAGGCAAAGGATGGAGATGAACGGCAAGGCAAACAGAGCCGGGAAGCGGGACGTGAAGCAAGCCGGCCATCCGCTGATCGCGAGTCTCATTCTCGCAAGCGCAGTTTGCGCGCTAACCGCTGGGGTAGCCCGCACGACATGGTTTTCCTCCGCCGAACTGCAAGGATATGACTTGCTCACGGCGCGCCAAGGCCCAGCGAAGCCCTACGAGAACGCCGTGGTTGTGGATTTCGACGAGGCTGCCGTTCGCGCCTACAAGGCATTCCCCATCCCGCGAGACTTGCTCTCACGCGTGGTGGCTAAAATTTCAGCGGGTGATCCGGCGGTCATCGGTCTCGACGTGCTCCTGGATCAGCCACGCGGCGATACCGAGGATCATCAACTGGCCGACGCCATCGATCACGCGGGAAACGTAGTGTTGGTCGAAGAATACGGCTTCGGTCACATTCCTCCGAGCGCTCCTCTTCCCGGCTTTCGCGGCGCGGCTGCGGGTGTTGCCTTTGGAGATCTTCCCAGGGATGACGATGGCGTGATTCGGCGCATGTTTTTCGATGCGGTGAGCAGGGATTACAAAGGCTTGTCGTTTCCAGTGGCCATCGCGGACTTGTATTCAAACCGGCATCTTCGGCCCGGAACCAAATCGTTCGTGATGTTCGGTGACAAAAGGGTCTTCCTGTCCGGAACCGATCCCGATTCCGCCTTGATACGCTTCCATCCGTCCATCCCCGCGCGCCGAGTATCGGTTATCGACCTCCTCGATGGGAACTTCAACGTGTCGCAATTCGCCGGAAAGATGGTTCTGGTGGGACAAAGCAGCAGTTTCGGGAAGGACTTGTACGAGACGCCAGCGTCCCATTTTCGCTGGCTATCTGGAAACCGGCCCTTGCTTTCGGGAACGGAAATCCATGCAGCCGCCATTGCATGCGTGCTCGAGGGAGACTCCGTTCGAACGCTCGGTTCGCAGCCCCTTTGGGTTCTCAATTTCCTGCTGGGGCTGTCCGCGGTTTTTCTGGTCCTCAACGCGCGGCCTCTTTTCGCGATCGGGTTCTTGTTGGCGGGACTTCTCGGAGTGTACTTTCTGGCGCAATTTCTCTTCGCTCACCAGTTGTGGATCAGATTCGTCTCGACCGAAGTGGCGTTGTTCCTGGCGGTCGCCGGAGCGTGGGGATATCGCTTCTGGGAAGAACACCGGATGAAAGGCTTTGTGGAAGCCGAGCGGCGGCAATTGATGGCACTATTCGAGCGGTATGTCTCCCCGGAAGTGGCTGCTGAAATCTGGAGCAGACGCGACGAGATCGTCCTGGCCGGCGAAGAGCGGGTTGCCACGGTTCTATTCTCCGACATTCGCAACTTCACCGCGCTTACGGCGGGAAAACCGTCCTCGGAAGTGCTCTCCTGGCTGAATCGCTATCTGACGGATATGAGCGAAATCATCAGTCAAAATGGAGGTTTTCTCAACAAATTCATCGGGGACGGCATCATGGTCGTATTCGGCGTGCCTATCAGCCATGGCACGACAGAAGACTCCTGCGCTGCCGTGCAAACCGCGATCGACATGCTCTCGCATATCGCGGAAATGAATGTCAATGCCCAGCCGCATCAGCCTCTCTTGAAGATTGGCATCGGTCTTTTTACCGGGCCGCTCACCGTCGGAAATGTCGGCTCTCCGAACCGTCTGGAATACTCGGTGATCGGTGAGACTGTCAACATGGCCTCCCGCCTCGAGGCTCTCACCAAGAAGTTTGCAACGGATATCGTCATGAGTTCCGCGACCTACGAATGTGTACGGGACCGCTTTGCAACTATCGCCCTGGGTGAGACGGAAGTACGGGGTTTTCAGGGCCGGCTCCCGGTTTTTGGGCTCTCGTTTGAAAATCCGGCGGAAACAAAACGCGAAATCTTAACGGAGGTAAATGCAGATGCAATCCCGATTTGATTTGTTCGGTTCCAGAGGGCACGGCGGCGCCGCATACCGCTATGCATCGAGTCTTTTCGTCGGGACGATGCTTGTTTTCGGGGCGTCATCGGCTGTTTGGGGGCAGTCCGTTCCGGACAAGCCAAGGCAGGATGTACCTGCGCAACCAGAAAAAGCGGATCCGATGAAGAATAAGGTGGTCCGCAAGAAACTGATTGCCGACCTTTCAGGTTTCGAGCTCTTGAAATCTGGGAATGCCTCGAATTCCCAGACGGTTGTAGGAGCTACCCGCGGGGGAGCGGCACCGGATGCTCTGGCTCCGCGACTTGGGAAATTTTATGGGCCCGGCGCTTTTTTTTCATGGAGTAATCCGTCCGGAGCGAGCGACTTCACTTTCGTGATTACTGATGATCAGGATTCTCAGATTTTTAGGACAAGTGTGCATGGGACGAATTTCGTGTACCCTCCCGCCGCGCCGGAGCTGCAACCCGGGAGAATCTATTCCTGGAAGGTGGCATCGTCCGGTTTGCTGGGCGGCGATCCCTCTGACCCTGTCGAATTCACCGTTGTTTCCACTACAGAACGGCAAGAGATCGAGAAGGCGATTGCCGCCATTCCCAAAGGCGACGATTGGCACGCTGGATTGGCGCGTGCGCAAGTTCTTACGGATCACCGCTTGTGGTACGACGCTCTCGGAGCTTACTGTGTCTTGATTGCGCGGTGGTCTGACCGCGCCGAGTTGTTCGAAAGACGCGGAATCATTTACTCGCAGATCGAAATCACGAAACCACTAGCTGAAATGAACTTCGCGGAGAACGAAAAACTGTTGGCATCTCAAATTTCGGACTGAATCTAAGAACGAATTTGACCTTCGAGAGACTTTTCATGCTTTATCTCAGGACTCCGTTTCAGAAGCGGCCATCGCGTTCCGTTCGATTCCGTAGTTCGTCCGACGATTGGAGCCTACGTCCGCAACATTGCCGAACTCCCCGTTGCAAGAATTCGGAAAAAAGGGAAAGAGGCAAGGACAACACTCGCGCATGCGATTCTGCGACACCCGTTCCATCACTCCGCCATTTGAATGACACTTATCTCATCGATCTCCGTTTCGGAGAAACCTCGACTGAGAAGCAAATCCCGCCGCTCTTGTCCCAGTTTTGGCGGCACGCCGCGCACTTCGCCAGGCGTTCAACTCAGTTTCGGGATGACGCCAAGACGTGGCGGCGCCCCAGCAGGATCGTCCGGCATTATGAGTCCGCGGCATGCGCGAATGCCGGGACCTTGAAGGACTTCAGAAACATTATTGACCGGACTCACGCACGTGTCGACGGACTGGAAGAATTCGATCCAGTCTGAAGAAGTTTTCCTTGCCAGGATCTCCGAGACTTCGTGGATCAGATGAGCCTGGCGTTCCGGCATAAATTGCTCTTCAATGAACGATTCCTGCCCAATGGCGCCGCAGAAAGCCGCCCAGAATTTCTTCTCGACAGCTCCCAGGGTGATCGAGCAAGGGACGGCAGCAAGCGGGCGGATGAGCCGCGGTGTCTGGCTAGAATGCGAAGAGAGAAGCAACCTACCAGATGCAGTACTGTCTGGCAGAGGTCGAATGTCGGGGGAAGTCGAGGCCCGCCAACGATAGATCCCGCGAGAAACTACTTGCCGGTCGTACACAGCGACGTCTCTCGCCTGCTGAGGGCCTTGGAGCCATTCAAAGCCTTAGCGAAAAGACTTCGTTTCCTACTCCGAGCAGACGGGCACCTCACACCCGCGTGAAAGAAGGTTTTTCACCGTCCTGGATCCAGTAGCGGAGCTAGAGCGTAGCCGCCTCGTGGAACGCGCCGGGGAACACACGCGCCAAGGGGAGGACACTAGTACAAGAGGCGTATCGCGCAAACCAACCAGTTCTCAGCCTCGAGATTTGCGGACTGGAAAGCCTAGCGCCGAGCCGCTCTGCCCTTTATTCCCAGATAGCCGCAAGAAAAACTGCAGGCTGAGTCCGCGTCCTATTTGCGGTCGGAGGGTTCATGGTCAGCGGACTCGAGGTGGCACTGCACATCCACAACATGTTCCGTCATTACGCTTCTCGCTTTCATGGCATCGCGGCTGCGCACGGCTTCGAAGATATGGCGGTGGTAGCCCACCACGCGAGCGCGCATTTCGTCGGTGCGCTTGGAACGGGAAATCATGTCGCGAATGGATTCGTTGACTGCGTTCACCACGATGTCAAGGATTGGGTTGTGCGCTGCGGCAGCCAGTTGGCGATGGAAGTCCATGTCGAGCTTTCTGCTGAGCTCACCATCGCGCAATTCTTCTTCCTGTGCGACCACCACGGCTTCGATCTGGCTCAGGTCTTTCGAGGTAGCGCGCAGCGTCGCGAGCATGGTGATCTCCGGCTCAAGTATGGTTCGGACTTCGGTCAAGTGTGCACTCTTGGCCTGGCCCAGCTTCACGACGGTGTTGAGAGAATTCAGTAGCGCGTGAAGGGCATTGTCGAAATCGGCGACAAAAGCGCCGCCGCTAGCGCCCCGCTTGATGGAGATCATGCCCTCTTGTTCGAGGGCGCGGAGAGCTTCACGCAAGGCGACACGGCTCGTCTCGAAGCGCTCGGCCATTTCGCGTTCCGGAGGCAGCTTATGTCCGGGAGCAAGTAGCCCACCGAAAATGGCCTGGCGAATCTGGTCCGCTACGGATTCATGAACCCGGCGCCGGTTGAGTCCGGTGATCTTGAATGGAGATTCCACACCACGATCTGGCATAGGGCTGCGGGAATTAGCAATTTCCACGGAGAGGATAGCATAGCGTCTTATATTAGACCAATGCTATGAACAGCCAGGGCCTGGTAGTCGGTTAGCAGCTGTCAAAACGAGGAAGCCCACATCATGTTGCAAAATAATCTGCTGCGAAAATCTTAATTCTTGACAACGCCATAAATGGTCTGATATTAGGCCACAGCAGAAGTGCGGTGAATCTGGCCAAGGTCTGAAAAAGTGGGCGAGAGAGGCGAAAGACGCGGTTGCGCAGAATGCGCTGCCGGGAGGTCTGACATTATGCCAAGGCAAAGACCGCTTCTTTCTATCTCCCGCTGCAGGCTCGAGATTGGAGACTTCGGAGGAGGTTCAATGGATCGGACTGGCAACTACAGAAGCAAATCGTTGGGTTTCTGGGTGTCTTTTTTGATGTTCGTAGGCCTGCTCTTCTTTGCTTTCCCGGCAAGATCCCAAACGGTCGGTGGGGTAATCCAGGGAACGGTTACCGACCAGTCTGGCGCGGTAATCGCTGGGGTAAACGTGCTGGTCAAGAACGTTGCCACCGGTGGCGTGACTAATACCAAGACAAACGGCGCGGGATTCTATACAGCGCCGGCACTGCCACCAGGCGGGTATGAGGTCACGGCGACGGTTTCCGGCTTCAAAACGGAGGTTCGCTCCGGGATCACCGTTACCGTAGGAGCTTCCGAGGTGCTGAATTTGCAAATGAGCGTCGGACAGACCACCGATAGGGTTGAGGTCCTAAGCGCGGCCCCCAGCGTTGAACTGGCTTCGTCTACTCTCAGCAACGTTGTCGACGCCAAGAACATTGTCGATCTGCCGCTGAACGGGCGCGATTGGACGCAACTGGCGCTCTTGCAACCAGGGGTCGTTCAGACGCAAGGGCAGGTGGGATCGCTGGGAGGCCCTGCGGCACCGGGCGGGAGGACGGTGCGGGGTAACGGTGTGCAGATGGACATCTCCGGAGGACGTCCGCAAGAGAACAACTATCGACTGGACGGCATCAACATTGATGATTACGCAAATTCGGCCCCCGGCAGCATTTTGGGATTCAATCTCGGCGCGGATGCGGTTGAGGAGTTTTCCGTTCTAACCAGCAATTTCTCAGCGCAGTATGGGCGTGGGTCTGGAGGTGTGATCAATGCGGTCACCCGCTCTGGGACGAATGCATTTCATGGTGACGTATACGAATTTCTGCGTAATAGCGCTCTGGATGCGCGAAATTTCTTCGATGCAGCACAAATACCGGAACTCCGGCGGAATCAGTTTGGCGCAGCCGTGGGTGGTCCGATCCAGAAGGACAAGACCTTCTTCTTTGGAGACTATGAGGGATTTCGGCAAACTCAAGGTTTTACGACGCAGGACACTGTACCGTCGGTGAACGCACGCCAAGGCATACTCTCAACCGGTAACGTAACCGTCGATCCCGCGATTAAGCCTTATCTGGCGCTGTGGCCGCTGCCCAATGTGCCCGGAGCTCCAGTGGGTGATACTGGGCAATTCCGCATTGCGGCTCCGCAAATTGAGAGCGAAAACTACGCCATCGGCCGTATTGATCACACGTTTTCCTCAAGTGACAATCTGGATGGGACTTATCTCTACGATGTGGGCAAGATCAGCTCACCGGATGAGTTCAATAACAAGCCTAATTTGCTGAATTCAACGAGAGATGTATTCGCGCTGAGCGAAAATCATATATTCAGCCCAGCTATAGTCAATTCGGCTCGTATCGGACTGAGCCGGACATTTGCCTCCCACGGGATCATTACGCAGGTGAACAATCCGCTCCTGAAGGATCCCGCACTGGGATTCATACCCGGTCATGATATCGGCCTGATTGGAGTCGGGGGCATTACGGGATTTTCCGGCGGGCTTGGAAACGACGACGGAGACACCTATTGGTATACCTCGATTCAAGCCTACGACGATCTTTACATCACCAAGGGGATTCACAGCATCAAGATTGGCGCGAACGTGGAACGCATCCGCCTGAATGAGAACTCGCCTTCCGCCGAAGAAGGCGACTGGGAGTTCAATTCGCTCTCCGACTTTCTGACCAATAAACCATTCACGTTCAATGGCGCGATCCCCCCAAGCAACACCTATTACGGCCTGCGCCAAACGGTGTTCGGCGCTTATGTCCTGGACGACGTGAGATTGCGGCACAACTTCACTTTAAACCTGGGGCTGCGCTACGAGATGGCCACGATCGTTTCCGAGGTTCACGGACGGAGCGGCCCCCTGTTCCATGTGACGGACCCGAAACCGACGATTGGGCCATTCTTTCTATCCAACCCGACGCTTAAGAACTTTGAGCCGCGCATCGGCTTTGCATGGGATCCTTTCGGGAATGGAAAAACGTCCATCCGAGCCGGGTTCGGAATGTTTGACATTCTGCCACTGCCGTACCTCTTTCACCAGATTACAAATTCGGCCCCATTCTTTCAGGGAGGGGAGGTGGGAGGCGCAACGCCTATTCCGCAAGGGAGCTTTCCAAATCAAGGGTTTCCACTCCTCGGGCCCACGACGAACCAGGGCTGGTACACGGATCCGCATCCGTCCAGGGCTTACAAGATGCAATGGAATCTCAATGTCCAGCGGGAACTTACGCCGAGTACCACGCTCACGGTCGCGTATACGGGCTCGCGCGGAGTGCATTTGGTATGGCACAACGCGTGGATAAATACGGTAATTCCGCAGCATACGCCGCAAGGCTTTGTTTTCCCGGTAAACGGGACGCCCCTTAACCCCAACTTCGGCCGCATTAATGCTTTGCTTTTTCAAGCCAACTCGTTCTATCACGGACTGCAAATTGGCCTGGAGAAGAAGCTGAGTCACGGTCTTCAGGCGCATCTGTCGTATACGTTTTCGAAGAGCATTGACGACAGTTCTTCAAGCTTCGACGCCGAAGAGTTCAACAACTCTGTCAACGATCCACTCCCGTTCAACGTGAAGTACAACCGGGGAGTATCCGACTTCAACATTCCGCAGAATTTTGTTGCCAGTTTCCTATGGGACGTTCCTTCACGCAAGTCTTGGACGGGCCCGGTAGCCTGGGTCGCACAGGGGTGGCAACTGGGTGGAATCTTCCTGGCGCAGAATGGCACGCCGTTTACCGCGCTTGTCAATGGCGATCCGGCCGGCAGCTTGATGGCTGGACATTCTTTCCAAAGGCCGATCTTCAATAATATTCCGGGCTGCACTACCAACGCCATTAATCCTGGCAATCCCACGAATTACATCAATACAAATTGCTTCCTGCCGCCAGTCGCGAATGTCATTAGCAACAAAACGATCGGCCGCAACACCTTAATCGGCCCGGGGGAACTCAGCCTGGACTTTTCGGTGTTCAAGAACATTCCTGTTCAGAGGATCTCCGAAACCTTCAAAGTGCAGTTCCGCGCCGAGGCTTTCAATGCACTTAACCGCACAAATTTTCAGCCCCCATACAACAACAACATAATATTTGACGGGACTAATCCGGGGCCTTTCCCCAATGTGGGGCTGATCCAGGCGACGCAAACCACATCGCGACAGATTCAATTTGGACTAAAGGTAATCTGGTGACCTTGTCCGAGCTGAATGCTCGCGAGAAAACATTAATTCTTGCGCGGGGCAACTCTTCCCTCGTCGGCATGTGCGTGTGCCGACGGGTCACTTCTCAACAAGATTAGTTTCCGAAAGCGTTTGCTTTAATCAGGCGGACGTATTTTCCGGTTAACTAGTCAACGGAGAGGACATTGATTCGCCGTAAGGGACGGAAGAAGCTGAAAACAGCACTTACGCGGCTCGCGCCGCATGGATTTGAAGGGAACGGATGAATGCCTGAAAAAGTTGATCGGCGTAACTTTGTCAAACAGAGCATCGTGGGCGCTGCAGCATTGGCGACAACTTCGGCCACTAGCGGCAGAGAAAATGTCGAGCCAAGGCAGGCCTCCTTGCCCACAAACATGGCGAAGGAACTGGAAGTTGGGATGCCTTCAGACGCGGAGGTGTTAACGACTGATCGCCCGGGTTCTGATTTCATGGTCGACGTGCTCAAGACTCTGGGATTCGAATACATCTGCGCAAATCCGGGATCTACGTTTCGAGGGCTGCATGAATCGCTGACCAACTACGGCGGGAATAGTCGCCCGGAACTCATAACGTGCTGCCATGAAGAAATTTCCGTGGGCATGGCCCACGGATACGCGAAAGTTGAGGGTAAGCCCCTGGCAGTGATGCTTCATAGCACGGTCGGGGTCCAACACGCCTCAATGGGGATCTACAACGCATTTTGCGACCGAGCGCCGGTGTATATGATTTCGGGAAATGCGATTGACGCGACCAAGAGACGACCCGGCGTCGAATGGGATCACAGTGTGCAAGACCAGGCTGAAATGGTCAGGGATTTTCTGAAGTGGGACGACCTTCCCATATCCCTGCCCCACTTTGCAGAATCTGGGATCCGTGCGTACAAGATTGCCATGACTCCGCCGATGGGACCGGTAATGCTCGTGGCAGATACCGACTTGCAGGAAAGGCCAGTGCCAAAAAGCGAGACGCTGGCAATACCCAGATTGACTCTGGCGACGCCTCCGCAAGGAGACTCGGGTTCGGTGGCCGAGGCTGCGCGGTTGCTTGTCGCCGCCGAAAATCCCGTTATTGTGGTTGATCATGCCGCCCGGACGCCAGCTGGACTGGCCCTTATTATTGAATTGGCGGAGACCTTGCAAGCGCCGGTGATTGACGAGGCCGGGCGGATGAATTTTCCTTCCCGCCATCCACTTAACCATTCCGATAGCCGCAGGAAGATCGTCGGCAACGCCGATGTCATCTTGGGACTTGAGGTCACCGATTTCTATGGGACGGTGAATTCGTACCGCGATCAACTGACGCGTAGTTCGCGGAGTCTCACACAAAAAAACGTCAAGCTAATTAGTATCACCGCGAATGATTTGTATATTAAGAGCAACTATCAGACGTTTCAACGGTATACAGAGTTCGATCTGGCCATGGCCGCCGACGCGGAGGCCACGCTACCTTCCTTGATTGAGGCGATCAAACGGCAGATGAGTGCTGACCGGAAAAGCGCGCTCCAACAACGGGGCGAGGCATTGGCTGGAGCGCGCCGGGCCGCTCTTGATCGAGCGCATGCAGACGCTGCATACGGTTGGGATGCCACTCCTATCAGCACTGCCCGTTTGTGCGCGGAAATATGGGGCCAAATCAAAGACAAAGACTGGTCGCTAGTTTCCGATGTCGTAACATGGGTAAGCAGTTGGCCTTTGCGGCTCTGGGATTTTAACAAGCATTACCAGCTTATCGGGCGCGCGGGAGGATTTGGGGTCGGCTACGGGGGCCCGTCTGCTACGGGTGCGGCACTGGCCAACCGAAAACATGGGCGAATTTCGGTCAATATACAGTGCGATGGCGATTTGATGTACGTCCCTTCGGTCCTTTGGACCGCAGCGCACCACCGCATTCCCCTTCTTACAATCATGCACAACAACAGGGCCTATCATCAGGAAGTGATGCACATTCAGCGGATGGCGAACCGGCACAACCGTGGAATCGACGGCGCAGCCATTGGAACAACTCTGACCGATCCCTTTATCGATTTTGCGAAAATTGCATCCGGGATGGGCGTAAAGAGCGAAGGACCTATTACTGACCCAAGGGATTTAGGTCCCGCTATCGGCCGGGCGCTGGCCGTGGTGGAGCAAGGTGAGCCGGCGTTAGTAGATGTGGTGACGCAACCCCGCTGAGGACATCGATGAGCACATTTACGGTAAGAAGCAAGTCAAGTCGCAAATCATTCTGTCTCGCTGGCACAGCCGCAAACACGGCGCTTAGTCTTCTTTTGTTCGCAACGAGTATGGTGTGGGTGCCCGATGCCACACCCAAACAAAAGGCCCAGACCCCGGCGCCCCCGGCAAAAGAATCCAGGCCTGCAGAAGACACTGTCAAAGGTAAGCGGCTGTACACAACCTACGGCTGTTACGAGTGTCATGGTTACCAGGGGCAAGGCTCAACGGCTGCAGGCCCAAGAATTGCGCCAGACCCAATTCCGAAAGATGCGTTCGTCAGTTACGTTCGGCAGCCTTCCGGGGAAATGCCGCCTTATACCGAGCGCGTTTTATCGGATGCCGAACTGGCGGACATCAGGGCATTTCTCGTGACTATACGCAAAGGGCCTAATTCCTCTGAGATACCTTTATTGAAATAGCGAGCGGAAAAGCACGACTGCAAGTCTCTGTCACGGGACGGTTTCAAAATATCCAATGTTGAACTTTCACTAGCGATGGGAAGTTACGGCCAAGCAGGCGATTTTTTGATGAACCATCTTCGCGCCAAGGAATCGATCTGAGATACAACGACCGAACACGTGACGAAAAGTCTTCCCGATGCGGTCGTTCGCTGGCAAAGCTCTTTTGATTTGAAAAAGACCGTTCCTTGAAAGGAATATTGAATGCGCAAAACCACGCTTTTTTTCATCATCATCCTTGTGATCGCCGGGGGCGGCCTCGCTGCGTCGCAGAATTCGCGAAATCTGGCCTTAACCGGAGTAGTAAAATCCGACGCGGAAGGTCCGATGGAAGGTGTCTTGGTAAGTGCGAAACTCTCGGGTGGCACCATTACGGTCACTGTCGTCAGTGATGCAAAGGGCCGCTATGCCTTCCCAGCCGGAAGTCTGAAACCAGGCAAGTACAACCTTGCCATTCGAGCGGTCGGATACGATGCCCCCGCTAGTGGGCTGGTGGCCTCGGTTGACGATAAAACAACGCAACTCGACATCAAGCTTAGCAAGACGCAAGATCTTGCTTTGCAACTCAGTTCTGCGGAATGGTTGATGAGCGTTCCGGGAACGGAAGAGCAGAAGGCCAACCTCTATACGTGCATCGAGTGTCATTCGGCCGCGCCAATCATGAGGAGCACGTATGACACCGCCGGTTGGATGACCACCATCGTGCGAATGCGGAACTATTCACCTCAGAGTACCTTGAGCAATCCGATTTTGCTGCCTTACCGCAACGGTCCACGGCCGCAAGATGCAGAATTTGCAGAGTATCTGAGCTCCATCAACTTGAGCTCAAGGCCAAAATGGAACTTTGCGCTCAAGACCTTGCCGCGGCCAACTGGAGCGGACACAAGAGTTATTATTACCGAATACGATTTGCCGCAGACAGACAGGCAGCCGCACGATGTAATCGTTGATGCCGAAGGCATGGTTTGGTACGAAGATTTCGCCCTTCCCCTGCTCGGCCGCATGAACCCGAAGAACGGCGAAGTCAAAGAGTGGACTCTTCCCGAGCTGAAACCTGGTTTCCCCGCCGGCTCGTTGGACTTGGAACTGGATCACGACGGCAATCCGTGGATTGCAAGAGTCTTCCAGGCCGGTATCTCAAAATTTGACAAGAAAACGGAGAAGATTACATCTTGGACGATCCCCCAGGAATACAACAATGCGCATACGCGGACGGCCTTCCTGGCCACCGCAAACCAGGGTTTTGTGTGGATCGACGATAGTACCGGCCGCCGAATGAATAAACTCGATCCCGCCACCGGCAAGATCGACAGCTTTCCCACCTTCCCTGGCTGGACGAGACCCGCCATAGATTACGGCGTGGGCCGAAAAGGGCCAACGGCACTAGGACACCTCGTTTACGGCATCGGTGTGGATTCGAAGGGAACAGGTCTCTTTGCCGACCGGGCCGGGAGCAACATTGGAGAAGTCGATCCTCAGACGGGCAAAGTAGAGCTATATCCCACTCCATCAGCAAACTCCGGACCGCGAAGGTTACACGTCGATTCTCAGGACAGAGTTTGGTTTGCGGAGAATTATGCTTTCAAGCTGGCTTTGTTTGACACGAAGACCAAGCAGTTCCAGGAATGGGCCGATCCCACACCGTGGGATGCACCTTACGATGTTGTCTGCGACAAAGATGGCAATCTGTGGACGGGCGGAATGACCACGGATCTGGTCACGCGCCTGAATCCCAAAACTGGACAATTCTTCAAGTATCTGTTGCCGAACTTAGGGGTCAACATCCGGCGGGTAGATGTGGATAACTCGACGCCTCGTCCGACGTTCTGGGTCGGCGAGAATCACTCTGCAAAGATTGCCAAGATCGAACTATTGGAATAGGCCACCTGGGGAGGGCGGTGTCCAGTTGCCTGCGGCCACGATTATCTTCCTCGACCGGTCTCGGGCGAGAGGTGAATTCAGTGAGAACGCCGGAACAAGAAATACTCCGCTCACCCCGGAGGAACAAGCGGCGTGGAGCATTCGGGTTTTCTAACGCTTTTTTAGCATGCGTTTGGTTTCGCGTTCGATCTTGTCTTGTATTCCATGCGTGGCTTGATCTTCGAGAGTCATGTAGTACTTCAAATCATATCTGGCGGCAGAATTCGGCCCTTGAGATATGCTTTCAAGATGCCCCATCCTTCCGAGTCCGAAGTTAGGGCGGCCACCATTCTTATAGATGTGCAGTTCCAGAAGACGCCCGCCGAAGAGCACGGCGCGTCGCTTCAGGAACTGCGGCAACTCATTGCAACGCTGGGGTGGGATATCGTCGGAACGCTCACGCAGAAGCTGCAGTCCCCCACGGCCGCGTCTCTCATCGGGCCGGGAAAACTCGAAGAGCTGAGCCAGCTCGTGAAAGCGCCTCGCCAGGCCGAAAGCGTGGTCTTCGATCACGATCTAACCCCCACGCAGGTCAGAAATATTAGGGAAGCCACCGGCGTGGAGGTGTACGATCGGCCGGCCGTCATACTGGAAATTTTTCATCGGCATGCTCGCACCAAAGAAGCGCAGCTTCAGGTGGAGTTGGCAAGGCTCAAGTACCTCACGCCCCGCCAGCGCGTGTCCGGAGCCAAAGAACGAAGGGGCGGGGGACGTGGCGCGCGAGGGGTCAGCGAGTCCTTTCACGAGTTGGAGCGCCGGAAAGTGCGGGACCGCACCAGCGAGCTGCTACGAGAGCTCAAAGCCGTCCATCGGGAGCAAATCGAGCGCCGTCGCCATCGCGAAGGTTTGCCGAAGGTCGCCATCGTCGGCTACACCAACGCCGGAAAGTCTTCCCTTATGCGGGCGCTCACTTCGAGCGAAGTGCTCGTGGCCGACCGCCTCTTTGCGACCCTGGATACCACCGTGCGAGCGTTGCAACCGGAGACGCAGCCGCGGATTCTCGTTTCCGATACGGTTGGTTTCATTCGAAATCTTCCCCACGATCTGGTGGCGTCATTCCGGTCGACTCTCGACGAATCGCTGGACGCCTCTCTTCTGCTCCACATAGTGGATGCGGCGGATCCGGCGTTCCGCTCGCACATTGAGGTGACCAAAGAGGTGCTCGAAGGCATTGGGGCGGGAAAGCTCCCGTTTCTGCTGATCCTAAACAAGATCGACGTACTGAATTCTTCGCAAAAGGCATTGCTGGAGAAAGAGTTCCCCGAGGCCATTGCCATGTCCGCGCTTAACCCCCAGGACATCGCGGCACTTCACCGTCGTCTCGTCACTTTCTTTCTCGATTCCATGGCTGAGGTGGAACTCGTCGTTCCCTACGGCAAGGAAGGCGTGCTCGCCGACATTCGCAAGAACATCCACGTGCTCAGCGAGTCGTATGAGCAAAAGGGTGTGTGTCTCAAGGTCAAAGCGAGCCCTGGCACCGTTACTGCCTTGAAAAGACGGCTTGCTTAATAACAATTCCGAGGACTTTCAGGTAGTGCGACCGCAGAACTGAAGTATCTGTCACCGAAATCCCCCACCCACTCACCTTCGTTCCAATCTGAACCTTGCACCGGCAAGTGTTCCGAGGTGGTCCCGCTGTCCCTCTGGGCGGAGTTCTTCGTCCCCAGTAAGCCTTGTATTTGCACCTAAATAGAGCGGGCGGCCGCCAGACGAGTGGCCAGTCGCGTGCCCCTCGCAGCAGGGCAGGGGGAGATGTGTTTGTCGCCAGCTCCGGCACCTCAAAGCTCAGCGAAGCAACCAGGCATGGCGCCGCAACGCGGGTCGCACTCGCGTGTGTTGCCGCGGCGTTGCTGCTGTTTCCATCGTCAACCTTGGCGCAATCGTATGTGAGCGCCGAAGCTCGAAGCGAAGCGAACGCCATCGTGAACTTTCCGAATTTCATCGAGTGGCCGCTGGAACCGATCGCGGCGCCACAAACGCCTTTCCTCCTCTGTGTTTATGGAAACTCCTCCCTCGGCACGGTGCTTGCCGTACTCACGCGCGGGCAGAGAGTTCAGGGAAGAGGAATGGCGGTCCGGTGGCCCCGGAAAGACAGCGAATTGCGGAACTGCCAGATCCTGTTTATAGGCCATTCGGAGCAAAAACATTACGCCAAGATTCTTGCCGTCGTACATGGCACCCCGGTTTTGACCATCGGCGAAACTGCGAATTTCAACGAATTGGGTGGCATCGTCGAATTTGCATACGAACACGACGCACTGCTGTTCGAGGTTAATCTGTCAGCCGCGCGCGACGCGCATTTGAAAATCAGCTCGCGGTTCTTGTCTCTCGCGCGGCGATTTGTGAACACCACGGCGGACGCGAAAAATTGATGCGCCGCAACCCTATTCGCCAACTCTCCCTGCGGCAAAGGCTGCTCCTTCTCACCATGCTGACTAGCGGCATTGGATTGTTGTTGGGCTGCGCGGTTTTCTTCACTTTCGACACGCACGAAGCGCGGAACCGCAAGGTCGAGGATCTCAAATCAGCGTCCGATCTGGTGGGAACCAATTCCGCCGCGGCTCTTGCGTTTGATGATCCGAACAGCGGCGTCAGGCTCTTGGGCGCTTTGCAGACGCGGAAGAACATCCGGGCAGGGGCGCTCTACCGTCAAGATGGAAGCTTCTTCGCATCCTACACTCGTTCGGATTGGCATGGGAAGATGGTGATTCCCGAGAAGGCCCCGGCGGGTATCGTGTGGCAGCCGGACAGCCTCTCCTATTCCGCACCCGTGGAACTGGAGGCCCGCAACCTCGGCACGCTGTACCTCGAAGCGGACCTGCTCGACTTGCGCGAGAGGCAGAGAGAGTTCGAAGGACTCACCGCTCTGGTGGCCCTGGCGAGTTTGCTGGTCGTCTGCATTCTGACAAATGTGCTGCAGCGCGGAGTCATCAAACCCATACAGCAACTCGCCCAAGTGGCGCGCGCGATTGCCGAGCACAAAAGCTACTCAGTGCGCGCGCCGGAACTGTTTGGCAAGGAACTGCGGCAACTGAGCGCCGACTTCAATCACATGCTCGAGGAAATCGAGCGGCAGGACGTGGCCCTAAACGAGGCCAGAAACACCCTCGAAATGAGAGTCGAGCAGCGGACCGCCGAGCTGGAACTGGAGATCAAGGGACGGCGGCGGGCCCAAGAGACCTTGAACGAGAGAAGCAGTTTTCTGAACACGCTAATTTTCAGCAGCCCGATTGCCATTGTGGCGCAAGACCTGGAAGGCCTGATCGAAATTACCAATCCCGCGTTTCACGAGCTCTTCGGCTATACAGCCGAAGAATGCAAGGGCCGGCCGCTCGATGACCTGATCGCGCCGGGCGAACTGCGCGGAGAGGCTGGGAGCATATTTGATAACGTGTGCGGACGGGAAGTCGTCCGCAAGACCCTGCAACGCAAACGCAAAAACGGCCAAGGCGTGAGTGTCGAGGTCCAGGGCGTGCCCCTGGTGATCGACGGCGAAGTGCGCGGAGTGTTCGCTTTGTATCAGGATATCGGCGAGCGGCTTCAAGCGGAAGAGCGTTTAAAGGCCAGCGAAGAGATATTTCGCACCCTCAGCGCCGCGGCGCCTATTGGGATTTTCAGGTACGACTCGAGCGGGCAGTGCTCCTACGTGAACCAATGCTGGGCCGACATGACCGGAATGAGCGCGCAAGAAGCTTACTCGGGCGGATGGCGAAGGGTGCTCCACTCCGAAGACGAAGTGCGAGTGAGGAAGGCCTGGAAACACGCTTACGAGCGGCGCGAACGCTTCGCAGAAAGCTATCGCTACGTGCACCGAGACGGCCATTCCGTGTGGGTCGAAACCGCCGCTCAACCGATCTTCGACGCCGCCGGAGTCGTGCGGAGCTATGTCGGCGTCGTAAAGGACGTCACCGAATCGCGAGTTGTGGCCGAACGGATGCGCGAAGCGAAAGAAGCGGCCGAGGCCGCCAGCCAGGCCAAGAGCGAATTCCTGGCCAACATGAGCCACGAAATCCGCACGCCGATGAACGGCATCCTGGGAATGACCGAGCTGGCCCTCGATACCGACCTTTCTTCCGAACAGCGCGAGTACCTCGACATGGTCAAATCCTCCGCCGAAGCGTTGCTCGGTATCATCAACGACATTCTGGATTTTTCGAAGATCGAAGCTGGGCGGATGGACTTTGAGAGTGTTCCTTTCTCGTTGATCGATTGTATCGAGGGAGCGCTGCGACCCCTGGCGTTGCGTGCTCGCGAAAAAGGTTTGCAACTGACTTGGGCGTTTAAGGGACTCGTTCCCGAAAAAGTCCGGGGCGATTCCACGCGCCTCCGGCAGATTCTGATCAACCTGGTGGGCAACGCAGTGAAATTCACGAAGCGGGGTGGAGTGAGCGTCACTGTTGAACGCATGGCTCCGGCCGATCTGGCCAATATTCGGTTCGAAGTATCCGACACGGGTATCGGCATCGCCATGGACAAGCACCAATCCATTTTCGAGGGATTCTCTCAGGCCGACGCTTCAACGACGCGGGAGTATGGCGGGACGGGCCTCGGACTCTCCATTTCGGGGCGGTTGGTGAAGCTGATGAGCGGGGAAATTGGGCTTGAAAGCGAACCCGGCAGGGGGAGCAAGTTTTTCTTCACGCTGCCATTTGGAGCTATTTCCGAAGCGAGCCGCCGGCCATCGCCGGGCACTGTGCCCCTCGCCGGTGAGTGCGGCTTGGTAGTGGACAAGGAAACGGAGCAAGGAAGAGCCGAAGGCGCCAAGCCGGGACGGAGTCTCCGCGTGCTCCTGGCCGAGGACAACCGCGTAAATCAAAAGCTGGCACTGCGGCTCCTGGCGAAAATGGGGCACAAGTCGGTGCTCGCCGCAAACGGACAGGAAGCCGTCGAACTCGTGCGGCACTCCGAATTCGACTTGATTCTGATGGACATTCAAATGCCGGTTATGGGCGGTCTGGAAGCGGTGCGGCAAATCCGGGCACTCGAAAGAGAAAACGGCTCGCGCAACACCATCATAGCCATGACTGCATTTGCGATGGCTGGAGACCCGGAGAAGTACCTGGCCTCGGGGATGGATGGGTATGTGTCGAAGCCCATTCGTGTGGAGGCGTTAGTAGCCGAAATCGCGCGCTGCACCAATGGCAGAACGCCGAAGAAAGAGGACCACATGCAATCATCGAACGCAGATGCTCCGCGCAGCGATTTTGAGGTGGCCGAGCTCCTGGAACGCGTGGACAACGACCGCGAGCTCTTGCGCGAGCTTCTCGATATCTTCAAGGAAGATGCGCCGCGTTATGTCGAGACGCTGCGCGATGCCGTTGCCCGCGGAGATGCAGCCAAGATCGCGTCAGAAGCGCACGCGCTGCGGGGCATGCTCTCCAATCTTTCGGCGAAAAAGGCCGCGGCGGCCGCGGCCACCCTCGAGCGGCTCGCGAACCAGGGCCATGCAGCGGATTTCGCAGTTTGTTTCGGCCTGCTCGAACAACAGATTCGCCAACTGATGCCGGAAATCGAGGCATGTCTTTCGGGAGTCGGATCGTGAGAATTCTCATCGCCGATGACGACGCGATGTCCCGCAAGATGCTGCAGAAGACCCTGGAGACCGCCGGATACCAGGTCACCGCCGTTGAAAACGGAATGCTCGCCAAGGAGCAATTGTGCCGTCCCGACGGTCCGCGCCTGGCGCTTCTGGACTGGATTATGCCGGAGTTGGACGGCCCGGGCGTATGCCGGGCGGTGCGCCAAAAGCTCGATCACCCCTACGTATACATGGTGCTCTTGACCTCGAAAGAATCGAAGGCCGACACCATTGCTGGATTGGAGTCCGGCGCGGATGACTACCTGACTAAGCCTTTCAATCCCGAAGAGCTGAAAGCGCGGCTGCGCACCGGTCTGCGCATCCTCGATCTGCAAGATAGACTTGTGGAGGCCCGCGAGCAAATGCGTTTTCGCGCTACGCACGACACCTTGACGCACTTGTGGAACCGCGGCGTGATCACCGACTTGCTGACCCGCGAACTGGCTCGCGGCCGCCGCGAGAGAGCGAACATTGCCGTGATTCTTGGCGATCTCGATCACTTCAAGAAGATCAACGACACCTACGGTCACCTCGCCGGCGACGAAGTCCTGCGGGAAACTTCCCGCCGCCTGCTCGCCTCGGTGCGGTCGTACGACTACATCGGACGTTACGGGGGCGAGGAGTTTCTCGTGGTTCTGAGCAATTGCGAAGCCCAGCACGCCTTCGCGCGCGCGGAACAGATCCGCAAGGCCATTTCCGGCAAGCCCATGGAAACGGCCGTCGGTTCACTCAGTGTAACCATGAGTCTGGGTCTTCTATTGAGCAAGGATTGGGGGCCGCGGCCGCTGGAGGAAACCCTGAACCTGGTGGACGCGGCCCTGTATGCGGCTAAAGCGGCGGGAAGAGATTGCGTCAAGCTTGCCGAGCTACCCGCCGATCGCGATATTCCCGCGACACCGCTGGCGCCCGTGGACGTGCACGGAAAAAGATAAAGAGAAACGCTCACCCAGCACGCGAGAGCGCGGATCAGATGCCCTTGGCCTTCGGTTTCGCTTGCCCGATCATTTGGCGCATCGCCGCACTTGAGCCGGGCGAGCGCTTTTCGCGCCAGGCCTCCAGCCGTTTGCAGGTGTCTTCAATGTTCTGGAACAGGTGGGGATTCTTGAACGCGGCCCGCCAGGTGGGCACGATCAGGTGCATGCGGTCCCACACGATCCAGATTTCGCCGTTGCTCTCGAAGAACAGCTCGTCGTTGATGAGCCCGCGGTTCACGATGCTCGCCACCATGTCCCAGTAGCTGATCACCATGCGGATGAAGGTGTTCTCTTCGCTCCCTTGCGGGTACTTCTGCATCATGTCGTCCGGCGACTCCGGATGAAAGTGCTCGACGAACCAGGCGCGCGCCTGGCGGATGCGCGGTTCACGCCGCATGTCGTAAAGGCGCAACATCAGATTCACTTCGTCATAGGTCACTTGAGACATAAATCCTCCTCCAACTAGCTTAGGGGTTGCGGCTGGGCGGTCTCCTGCGGAGAGGAAGAAACGCTGGCCAGTTCGACGCGTTGTACCGTCGAAACTGGAATGCCCTGCCGTTGAAACTCAATTTGAATGCGGCGGCGCAGTTCCCGCGCCACCTCGTCCTGACGCGTGGGCGCGGTGCGCACCTGCAGTCGAATCACCGAAGCGGCGCGATCGAAGCTCTGCAGTCCGAGGATGCGCGGTCCATCCACAAGCGCTTGCGACCAGGAGGCGTCGTTCCGCAGCGCCGTCGCGGCGGCCTCCAATGCCTGGAGCGTTTTGTCCAAGGTCAGTTCCGGCGCCACGGCCACATCCACGAAAGCCTGCGACCAGTCCCGGCTCAAATTGGCGACCGAGCGAATCTCGCCGTTGGAGATGGTCACCAGTGCGCCGCGGGGATCGCGCACCACCGTGCGCCTGATGGTTAGATGCTCGACGCGTCCCGTTGTCTCCCCGATCTGCACGGTGTCTCCGACCGCGTACTGGTCCTCCAGCACAACAAAGAAGCCGGTGATGACATCGCGCACCAGGCCCTGCGCTCCAAACCCAAAAGCAATGGCGCAAATTCCGGCGACAAGCAGCGCCGGAGCCGGATTGACGCCGACCTTATCCAGCGCCGTCAAAAGCGCCACGATCCAGACGGCCAGGCTGGCGGCACTGTACAGCACGCCCGCCAGGGTGCGCGTCTGCTGTTCGCGAAGCTGCGCTACGCGCCCGGGCGACGCGGCAGGCTTTACCAGCAGGTTTGTTATCGTGCGCAAAAAGCGGTTGACCAGCAGAGCGGCAAAGGAAATCAGGACCAGATACAGCGCTGTGGATACGGCGGGTTGCGAGAAAAAAGACAGAGAACTGGACATGGTTTTTACAGGAACCGGAGTATAGCATTGGACGAGGTGGGAAATGCATGGGGCCGCCGTCGATGGGTGGCACAAGCGCGGGAGGGCGTGATGACGGCGACGAGGCGGAGTTTTTTGCGGCTGGCGGAGGCTTTTGGCGCGGTGGCGCTGTTTTCCAGCGCGTGTACCGTCGCCGGCGGACAGAATCCGCCGCCGCCGCGCAGCGATCCGAGGCCGCGAGAGAGGGACGACGATGCTGCCTTGCCGCCGGCGGGCGCGAGCAAAGCGGTTCTTCAGGAGAACGAGAAAGACATCAAGAAAAGTATTGAGAAGCTGTTTCAGCTGGCCAGCGAATTGAAAGCCGAAGTGGAGAAAACCGATTCTTCGCAGGTGCTCTCGATCGGATTGGTGCGCAAGGCCGAAGAAATCGAGAAGCTCGCGAAAGAGATTAAGACTCGCGCGAAAGGCTGAGACCCGGGCAACCGGCCCGCTCCGAACAGCGCGCCAAATTGCGCGCCGAAATGCTGACTGGCGCGGCCGGGCGCTCCACGATACACTATGCATTTTGCACGGGCCTGTAGCTCAGATGGATAGAGCGGACGCCTCCGGAGCGTCAGGTCGGGAGTTCGAACCTCCCCAGGCCCGCCATTTTTAACCCCAGTTGTTGCAAGGCATCTTCATCAGATTAAGCGACGGTCTCCAGATGCGCGGCCGGGCATTCAAATGGCCCTGCCCGCGGCTCAAGGCGGGCGACGACGATCTCCCGGACGGCCTAGGGCCCTGATCGGAAGTGCTTGGACCTGGATGAAGCATCTTCTATAATCGCGCGCAACCCGGTCGGGCCCATGCCTTTCGACAGACCTCCCCAGAGCGGGGAGCACTATTCGATCGCCATCGTCTCCGTAGACGAAGAGATATCGTCTGCGCTGCGGAGCACGCTCGCCGCAACCTTCCGGATTACGCAAGCCAGCACGGAAAATCAGATCAAGTCGCTTCTGGAAGACCCGCAATTGCACGGGCTGCTGTTCGATCTGGACAGCATCGGCGAGGGCGGCAAGGACGGGGTCGACGTGCTGCGAGAGATTCGCGCCCTGCGTGAAGACGTCGTCCTGGTGGCGATGACCAAGTCGCGCGATCGGAGCATTCCGTTGGGTGCCAGCCAGGCGGGCGCGGACGAATTCTTCCTGGCACCGGTGAACTACGGTGAACTGGAGATTGTGCTGGCGCGGGCCATCGAAAAGCGCGCGCTGGAGCTGGAAGGAAGACGCCTGCTGCAACAAGTAGAAAGCCAGAACGCCTTTTGTGAACTGATTGGCGGAAGCGCGGCGATGCAGAAGGTGTACCAGGCCATTCAGGCGGTGGCGGACAGCAACACGAGCGTGGTGTTGCGAGGCGAAAGTGGAACGGGAAAAGAGCTTATCGCACGGGCGATTGTGCGTACCGGCACTCGAGCGGAGAGGCCGTACGTATGCCTGAATTGCTCGGCGCTGCCGGAAAGCCTAATCGAGTCTGAACTGTTTGGATACGAAAAAGGGGCCTTTACCGGTGCGGATGAAGCGAGGGCGGGCCTGATTGAAAGCGCCCACGGCGGAACCTTGTTCCTGGATGAGATTACCAGCCTGAATCCGGGCCTGCAGAGCAAGCTGCTGCGCGCCTTGCAGGAGCATACGGTGCAGCGGCTTGGCGGACGAACCGCCAAAAAAATCGACTTCCGGCTGATCTGCGCCACGAATGAAGACCTCGAGGACCTGGTGCACAAGGGGCGCTTTCGCGAGGATCTTTATTACCGAATCAACGTGGTGCCCATCTTCGTGCCGCCGCTGCGCGACCGCGCTGGAGATTTGCCGCTCTTGGTGGATCACTTTCTGCGTATCCACTGCACCGCAGCCAAGAAGCCGCTGAAAAGCTGCCAGCCGGCGGTGATGGAAATCCTGGAAGACTATCCATGGCCGGGCAATGTGCGAGAACTGGAAAACGTGATGCAAAGGCTGATCGTTATGAACAACAGCTCGGTTATTGCAGCCGAGCACCTTCCCCAAGCACTGTTGCACGCCAGTGCGGCCAGCCAGGAAGCTATTTTGATTCCGGAGGAAGGGGTTGATTTTGACGCCGAAATGGAACGGATCGAAGTGGCGTACCTGAGGGCCGCGCTGCGGCGAACGGGCGGGAGGAAGTCGGCAGCGGCAGCGTTGTTGCGGGTGGACCCGCAGCGGATGAAGTATCTGTGCCGCAAGCTGAAGCTCCCGGCGGGTTAAAACTTAACCCTATGAGGGTCAAAATTTAACCGGGGTAGAATTTTTCACCGTTCTGGTAACGGGAGAACGGCGTTCACGCCGCTAACTCCTTCTCCGTCAATGGTAATAGTACCGACCCGCAGGGCGAGTTTGTTTGGCACGCCATCTGCACAAGGATAGGTCCGTCCACCGGGGTTTCAAAAAAATTCAAAGAGAGAGCAAAGGAGCCCAGCATGTCCATTCAAAAGAAATCATTGATCAGCGCTTTGAAAACCACCAAGAAGGCCAACCTCGCGAAGGAAAACGTCGGCACTCCGCCTGTCACTTTGCAGGCCACCAAGCAGTTTCAGGGCCGCAAAGAGGTACAGGGTGGCAAGCGCGCATTGCAGGGCGGCAAGCACGCATTGCAAGGCGGGAAGAACGTCATGCAGGGCGGGAAGAATGTCATGCAAGGCGGGAAGAACGTCATGCAGGGTGGGAAGAACGTCATGCAAGGCGGGAAGAACGTCATGCAAGGCGGGAAGAACGTCATGCAAGGCGGGAAGAATGTCATGCAGGGCGGGAAGAATGTCTTGCAAGGCGGTAAGGCGGTCGTTTAGTTGAGATCAGCCCGAGAAGTATCGCGGTCAACGGCGCAGTGCTCACCATAGTTTGCGGGCCATGAAGTCCCGCACGTCCTCCCACAGAATTCGGGCGAGACTGCGCCGTTGACCGTAGATTTTAACCGTTCCCGGAAGTCCGTCGTAAAGCACGCCTTGACTGTTCGCAACTCGAATCACACAGACATAATAATGAGGTTGCGCGAGTCCCTTGTAGTTCGACGCCGGAATCAAGCCCTCAGCAATTTCCGACGAAACCGGCGACACACTTTCGATTACGCCGCTCACCGGACGGAACGAAGAATCGAGCAGCAGCCGGGCGGAAGCACCCGCAGGAGTCTTGCCGACCTCTGATTCAGGAACGTAAATGCGGGCCAGCATGGTTGACAGATCGGCAACCTCGGCAATCTCTTTTCCTTCCTCAATCTTCGATCCGATGAGATCGCGAATCCGCGGGGTAAGCACGCGCCCGGAGATCGGGCTGGTGATTTGCATCTGCGCCAGTTCCGTCCGACGTTCCAGATCGAGCGCTTGGGAGCGCTGGCGTTGCTGTTCGGCCGGGCCGTAGCCGGCGTAATGCAACAGCGCCTGAGTCCAGCGCGCCCCGGAAACGCGGTATTCGGCCGCAGCCTGAGCGGCGTTCGATTCGACCTTCGGGTTCCTGAGCGTCACCAATGGAGCGCCGGTCTGCACGGCTTGGCCTTCCTCGGCATAGACGGCCGTAACGATTCCGGTGACTTTGGCGCGAAGTATGACGCGGCTTGCCGGCTCGAGGTAGAAACGGCTGCGGACCGTCTCTCGCCACAACGGCGCGATAAGGACAGCCAGCACCGCCGCTGCCACGAGAAGCGCACGAGTACGGGTGAACCACGAAGAGACGCGTTCCTTCTTATCGAGATAGAGTGTGTGCATAAATCTCCCCAGCGAGTGAATGCGCGAGCGGAAAATGCGGTAGCCAGCCGCCAGGCCGAACAGAAATCCCCATTCCGGGCTGAAGCTGCGGGCAATATTGCCTACAAAGCCGGCCACCACAAGAAGCAGGGAATAGCTGTACGCCCCGGAAGTGATGGCGTAGATGGCGTAGCCCCATCGCCGCCGCTTGGGCACGTACGGGACTTCCACCGGAAGTCTCCAAAGGTACTTTTTCACCCATGCCGCCACGTACGCTGTCGAGTCCTCTTTCAGCATGGAGATGCTCAGGCCTTCGGTCAGCAAGAAGTACCCGTCGAGCTTGATTAGCGGGTTCCAATTGAAAAATACCACGCCCAGGCCGGTGATCAAGACGAGCTTGTAAGCCAATTCGTGGGCGAAGCTTCCGGCCACGGTGCCCCACCAGATGGGCGCGGCGATGGCGCACAAAAGCAGTTCGGACCAGGCGCCCCAAAAGACGGTGACTAGCCGCTCCCACTTGCCGCCGTAGACAAAAATCTCCGTGGCGTCGGTATAGAAGGCGGGCGTCAGGTACAACAGGTTGAAGCCCATGCGGTGCACCTGGCCGCCGTAGTGCTTGCAGGTCAGTCCATGGGCGGACTCGTGAATGAACAGCGCAAAACAGGACAACCACCAGAACTCCACGATGTCCCAGAAGCCTTTTTGTTTGAAGTTATAGAACTGCAGGGTGTCCGCGCCGATTTCTCCCCAGCGGTCCACGAAAATGTAGATCATGAAGGCGAAGGCGGCCACGCTCACGGCGGCGAACCAGCGCGAGTAAATGAATTTGATTTTGGGATAAATGATGTCGAGATAGCGGTCGGGATCCCACGCGGTGATGATCAGGTGAGAGACGTCGCCGTAACGCGATTTGGTCTCAGTCTTTTGCTGTCTTTCTTCCGCCAGCCGTTGTTTCAACGCGATGTTCTCTTCCAAGGGCGTGCGGTACCAGAAGTTCATCGCATCCAGCCGCTCGTAGGTGGCCCGCACGTCGTCGGCGGAAGCCTGCACTCCGTGTTGCTCGAGCAAAGCTTCGGCGAGTTCCGCACACGTGCGCGTGCCATCGCAAAGCTCGATGAGCTTCCATTCCGAGGGCGAGAATTGATAGAACCACGGCTTGCCGGAGACCACCGCACTGACGGTGGGTTCCCCATCCTCGAGGTGTTCGCGGCCCACCAGCCGGGGATGTTTGCGCGGACGGAGTTCCCGGTTTAGCGCGGGAATCTCAGGAAGCGCCGAGTTCAGAACTTCGGTGAGGTTCATCGGGGGTTCTGGATGTGAATGTCCGCGGTCATGCCCGGCCGCAGACTTCCTGGCGCGCGCAGGAGTTCCGCCAGTACTTCGATGGTGCCGCTCGAGGGGTCCACAACCACGCTGACTTCTTTGATTTTTGCGGCGTGCTTTTCTTGCGGAAGGTCCGGAGAAGTGACGGAAAGGAGCTGGCCTGCCTTTAGATGACCCACAAATCTCTCGGGCAAGGTGAAGCGGACGAGCAGCGGGGCCTCGGCAGTCACCCAGAAGAGGCGATCGCCCTTCACGACACTCTGGCCGGCGCGAATGTATCGTCGAGCAACAAGCCCGTCGAAGGGAGCGGTAACGCGGGTCTTTTCCAATTCCAATTCGAGAGATCGTTCGTCCTGCTTGGCGGTGTTGAGTTGCTCCTGCACACGCAAGACGTCCCACTGGTCGGACTCCGCTTTGTACTTGGCGTGCTGCAATTGTTCCTCGGCGATCAAGCCCTCGTTCCAGAGCTTTTGCGCACGGCCATAGTCGGCCTGGAGTACTTGGGCCTCAGACTCCCAGTTCTTCAAGTCTGCTTGTATGCTGCGAGCCTTGGCGCGCGCGGCTTCCAGGTTCGCAGTGAGCTGGCGCCCGTCCAGGGTCCCGAGCAGCGTCCCCGCTTTAACGCGGCGATCCGCGTCTACGGCAATGGTAGCCACGATTCCGTCGCGCTGCGCGGTAACGTCCACCTGGTGCTCGACGATCAAGGGCCCTGAGACGATCAGCACGTCTTCCGTTGCCGTCGCAGTGGCGGTTGTCGCTGTCGCGGCGGGCGCGGTACTTGGCGGCGTGGCGGCTCGCAGGGGCGCCGCAGCCACCGTTTCCGTTTTGCCGCCGCCGCATCCGGCGCAGCACATTCCCGCCGCCACAAACAGAATCACGAGGCGTTCGCACCTTGTATCCATCGCCGTGCCCTCACCACCCGAACCACGACCACAGCCGGGAATAGATCCAAATGGCCGGCCGCCGGAACAACACATAGCCCGCCGGATTCCAGCCGACTAATACTTTTCCGCGTCCTTCCATGCCTGTGCGCAGGGAGCCATCCGGATTGGGCACGAGCACGCGCGCGAAAAACACTCTGCCATCGCCCCGCACTTCACTCTTGGGGCTCACCACGGCTACCTCGCCGCGAAACGTGCGCATCGGATAACTGTTGAGCTTTACGACCGCCGCCGAACCCGCGCGCAACAATCCTGCATCCACATCATCCACAACGATGTCGACCATCGCGCGCGAAGCGTCCTCCACTTCGGCGAAGGTGTCCCCCAACTGCAATCGCCGGCCCGCGAAGTTCTCGACGCGCGGAGTTACCACGACGCCGTCAATGGGAGATCGCAGCTGCGCTTTGTCGAGCAGGTCCTGGGCGCGCTGCACCTCGGCCTTCCAATAGTCCGCGCTGACGCGTTGAATGCCAGCCTCGCCGCCGTCGTTGCCCGCCAGTGAGTGGTTCATTTGCAGGAGCGCGGTCTGGTATTTCGCATGCGCTCCCGCGAGAGCGGTGCGCAAGTCCCAGGCTTCCATCTCGGCCAGCAGTTGTCCGCGCGATACGGATTCGCCTTCGTGGACGAATACCTTTCCAACCACGCCTGCGAACTCGGGCTGCACTTGCGCGCGGCGCCCCGGAGTGACGGCCGCGTCGCCATCTACCCTGAACGGCAGGGGGAAAATGGCCAGAAAAATCACCGCGGCCGCCGCCAGCCCCAGAATGAGGGTGCGGCGCCCTTTTTTCATGGCCATGAACTTGCGTTTGCGTTCCAGCACCGGTTCGAGCACCGAGATAAACGGCACTTCCTTGTACATCTGGGCGTTGCGCAACGCGACGGTGGCTTGCCCGGTGAGGACCTGCAGAATCTCGATGTGCGCGGGCGTCAGGAAATCCGGATCACTGCTCTCCAGGCTCATTACGCCGACGCGGCCGGTGTCGTCTTTCAGCGGCACGGCGTAGAATCCGCGCGCGCCCGACGTCTCGAAGTATTGTTTGAACTTCGCTCGCGTCTCTTCGCGCTCGGCGTCGATTTCCTCGCCGCGCTGGCGCACGTGGATGGGCTCGTCCGAGCTTGCCGCCCATTCTAGAATCCCATTGAGCGGCGCGACGTCCGGCGCATCCGCATTCACCTGCGTAAGGCCGCTCACGGCACTGAGCTTGAAGCGGCCGCGCTGTTCGAGCGCGATGGCCGCCCGCTCATAGGGAATGACCGCTTGCGGCGCGTTGACGATGGTTTGCAGCATGCGCTCGAGATTCAGAGTTGAGGTGATTTCGTGGCTTACGGTCACCAGCGTTTCGAGGATTTCCACCTTGCGCTCGGCCATCATCAGGCTGGCGTTATGTAATGCGCTGGAGGCGGTTTCCGCGAGACTGGTGAGCGCGAAGAGGTCGTCTTCGTCGAACGGCGTTCCGTCAAGCTTGTTCGCCGCTTCCACTACGCCGACCAGGGATTCCTTGTCCAGGATGGGAACGGCGATGAGGGTGACCAACGCTCCCTCTGCCAGCCCTGCATTTCTCTTGACCAGCCTCTCGTCGTCGGCCCGGTCGATCAGCACCGCTTCTCCGCTGTCGGACACATCGCCTGGTACGCCGTCGCCCGGCGATTGTGAACTCTCCTGCGCGGTGGTGGGTTCTTCGCCGGACTTGTGCATCAGCTTTACGCTTTCGTCCGGCATCATGAGCCAAATATTTACGCCCGCGCATTCCAGGACCTCGCGGAATTTGGAGCCGATGATGGGGAGGAGCTCGTCCATTTCCAGGGTGGAGGCGAATACTTTTTCGAGATCGTAGAGCTGGGTTAGCCGGCTGATCGACGTCAGCGCTTCGTTGCGTTCTTTCTCGTAGCTCTGTGCCGCTGCAAGCGCTGAGGCTGCGATAGTGGCAACGGGTTCGAGCGCAAGCACCTGGTCTTCCGTCAATTCATTCTCGAAACTCAGGATCTCGATTACGCCCACGAGTGTTCCGGCGGACAGCAGCGGCACGTAGGCCAGTGAAATCAGCGTCCGGCGGATGTCCAGGTGCGCGTACGATTCGCGCGAAAGATCATTGCCGGAGAACAGCAGCGATATTTGCTGAGAATGGACGTCGCCCAGGGTGCCCTGGCCCGCCGGGATGTGCGCGTCATGGACGCCAACTTCGCCCATGCTGGCTCTAGGAACCCACACTTCCTCTGCCGTGGCGCCTTCAGCGTTGTCCGCGCCCTGAGCGGATGACGAAGACAAGGTGAAAAGATTTACAGCGCAGGCGGGAAATTCCTCAGCCAGCGCGCGCGCGATGATCCGGGCGCGTTGCACAGTCTCCTGAACGGCCAACAGCCGGGCGGAGAGTTCACTGAGATCGACGTTCACGGGGAACTCGGGCTTTCCGCCGCTGGCATTTTTGGCGCCTCACCACGGGCAAAGTGGCGAAGCGGCCCGCTTCTCTTGCAAATTCGCCGCGGTTCTTCTAACTTGTGCGCGAACTGTAGCAGACGAAACCGTGGCTGCGCAAGCATCCGCGCGGGCCCGGAAAGCTTCGGAGAACAGGAGCCGGCCTTGGAGATCGAAGTACGTTCGCAGTCTCAAGTGAAGGTGATCAAGCTGCGGGGCAGACTCGTTTTAGGCGAAAGCCTCGACCGCACTAGCGCGACTCTAAACGATTTGCTTAACGCCGGCGAAACGCGATTCCTGCTCGATCTTCAGGACGTCCCAACGCTCGATTCCAGCGGCATCGGTTTGCTGGTGCGATTTCTCACCGCCGCCAAGCACCGCGGCGGCTCTTTGAAATTGCTGAATCCTTCCAAATTTGCCGTGCAGACCCTCAAGCTTGTTCGGGTCCTCAGCCTTTTCGAAATCTTCGAAGACTTGCCGCTGGCGGTGGCTTCGTTTCAGTCGGAAGACGCGCCGTCTGCCTGATCGGATCCGGCGCGCCCTCTGCAGCCTCGCGCGACTTATCCTTCCGAAGGCAAGACTGCCGTTCCCAGATTGCCGGTAAACAGACCGCGCCGGTCCTCAAGCTGTAGTTTGCTCAGAATATTGGAAACGTGAAATTTTACCGTGCGCTCCGAAATGCCCAGCGCGCTGGAAATTTCCTTGTTCGTCAAGCGCCGCATCAGCAGTTGTAGCACCTGCCCTTCTCGCGCCGTCAACGAATGCCCCGGCAGCAGTTGTGCATCCAGCAGCGCCTTGGCTTGTTTGACGAAGGCCAGCAATACCACCGGCGGAACCCACACTTCTCCGCGCAGGATGCTCTTGATCGCTTGGGGAAGTTCCACCTGCCAGGTTCGGTGAAGTTCCACAAAGCCGTCTATGCCCCAATAGAACAGCCGCAATTTCTCGGCGTCGCTGGTCTGATCCGGAGAAAGCAGCACCAAAAACTTGCTGCCTGGCGATTGCGCGCGGCATCGCGCCGTCAGCGGTCCCAAGTCGGTATGCAGGGAACACGCGTCCAAAAGGAACAAGCCCGCATCGCTGGCCTGGGCGATTGCTTCCACTTCGTTTTTTGCCGGAGGCAAGCATTTGGGCAAGTCTTCAGCGTGAGACAGCAGCTTCTGCACAGAGCGTGTCAGAAGGGGGTGCGCGCTCACGATCTGGATGGCGATCGCCACTATGGTCGGCACCTGCAAAGCCGTCGATCAGCCTGGGGTAAAAGCGGGCCTGCAGACGACCGCAATATAGCTGGCGCTTAGTCAAAAGCAAGGGTTTTCTTACCCATACCCCCTGATCTTCTTAGATTCTTTCTGGCGCGCTTCCTTTGCTTTCTCTTTGCTGTACTTCCACGGGTTTCGCAGGGACAGGAGAACTTGCACCACAAAGTTTCGGCAGGGCCGTTGCCGGATGCGCCGGACAAGTCTATTTTCCCGCGCACGCGGTTGCTTAAACGGTTGCTCGGCATGCCGAGGCAAGGACTTTCACCACGGTCGTCGGTTGAAATTACCTCAGGGAACCGCCTGCGGGAGAAGCTCGCGTGTCCCTGTGGTGTCCTCATGGAGGGGAATAACAATGAAGGCAGTAAAACTTGCGTCGGCATTCACGATTTTGATGGCGTCATTGCTCGCGGCAACGGCATCTGGCCAATCGGATCCTGGAGTCCGCGGAGGAGCAGCTGGCGCGGGCCAACCCCTGCCTTCCGTCGCTGCCAACAACCCCATTACCAGTCTGGACTTCTTCAACGACGGCTTGGGACGTTTTTCGGAAGTGGACTCCGTCTCTGGCACCATTGAGGCAGGTGTCGGCCTTGGACCGCGTTTCAATTCGAGAAGTTGCGCCTTCTGCCACGCTCAACCGGCGGTTGGTGGCACCAGCCCATTTACCAATCCACAGGTGACCGACTCGAGCGCCGACGGAGCCAGGAACACCATTCCATCCTTTATCACTTCCAACGGCCCGGTCCGCGAAGCCCGCTTCCCCTTCTTCTTCAACTCCAACGGCAGCCCCAATACCAATGCTCCCAACGGCGGCGTGGAAGATCTCTTCACCATTACGGGCCGCTCCGATGCTGGCACTTGCAGCCTCCCTCAGCCCAGCTTTGCGCTCGCGCAATCGACCAATAACATCATCTTCCGCATTCCGACGCCCGTCTTTGGCGCTGGGCTGGTTGAAAACATTGACGATTCCACGCTGCTGGCCAACCAGTCCGCCCAGGCAAGCAATAATCTTGGCGTCAGTGGCACCTTCAACCACAATGGCAACGACGGCACCATCTCCCGCTTCGGCTGGAAAGCGCAAAACAAGTCCCTGGTCATTTTTGCTGGCGAGGCCTACAACGTCGAGCAGGGCGTCAGCAACGAAGCGTTCACCCAGGAGCGTCCTTTGCCGGGCGAGGATCAGACCACCGGCTTACCGGCCAACTGCCGCATCAATCCCACTCCTGAAGACCACACCAACTTCAACACCACTGCCTTGGGCACATCCAGCGACCTCATCGGTTTTGCTCTCTTTATGCGCATGCTGAACCAGCCGACAGCGTCGACCACCACTCCCGGCGGCTCCGCCTCCATCTCCCGCGGGCGCTCCCTCTTCAGCGCGATCGGGTGCGCTACCTGCCACACCGCGTCGCTGACCACTTCGCCTTCTTCGATAACCTCCAGCCTAAACAACGCCACCGCCAACCTATTCAGCGATATTGAAATCCATCATATGGGTACCGGCTTGGCCGACAACGTCTCCCAAGGTGGCGCCGGCGGCGACCAGTTCCGCAGCGCTCCCCTATGGGGACTTGGCCAGCGCATCTTCTTCCTGCACGATGGTCGGACATCGAATCTGCTAACCGCGATCGAAGCTCACCAGAGCAACGGCTCGGAAGCCACTCAAGTCGAGGAAAACTTTGACTCGCTTTCCCCGAGTCAACAGCAGGATCTGCTGAACTTCCTGCGTTCACTCTAATTCCGTTCCCGCGCGACCCCGGGCGAGACCATCCACTCTCGCCCGGTTTTTCGTTTGGCACATCTCGAGGGTAAACATGCGCTCAGCTCGGCCCCGAATTCTGCTCCTTCTCGTTCTCTTCTCGCCGTCCTTTGCCCGTGCCCAGGCTATACCTCCCAGCGGCGGCGACTTTTCCCAGAACCCCGACGCCACCAAGCTCCCCACCGACGTGATTATGGTCAAGGGTGCGTGGTCGAGCGCCAGCGATTCCACCACGCCCGTGCCAGAAAGTGGCGGCGTTACCGACCGCATCTACATCAACGAGTATTTTCGTCTCGCTTATCCCCTATCCGCTGGTTGGACCCAGAAATACACCGGGCCGCCTCCCTCCGACACGGGTCATTACGTGCTCGCTCAAATCCGGCCCGCCGACGCACTCAAAGCCACAACTCGCGGCAGTATCCTGATCACCGCACAGGACCTCTTTTTCACGCCCTCGCCCGCCACCAATGCCCTCGAGCTCATCAACTACTCGAAAAGCAATTTGCAGGCAGACTACAAAGTAGAGCGCCCGCCCGGAGAGGTCAGCATCGCCGGCCATTCCTTCCTGCGCTTCGACTACGGTTCCCCTGTGGCCGACCTGCACTGGCACGTCCTGGCCACGCAAATTCGCTGCCACGTGCTCCAATTCGTCTTCACCACCCACGACTCCACGCTCGCCGAAAGCCTCATTCAGGAAATGGACCACGTGAAGTTGCCCCCGGAAGCCAGTCCGTCAGCCGGCTCCGGCGGCGGCGATGTCCCCGTTTGCATCAAGGACTACGCCAGCGATGAAAACGTAACCGAGCGGATCGATCCCGTTTTCACCGAGCGCCGCTTCAACCCCGTTCCCGTCCGCATCCTCATCGGCAAAGAGGGCCAGGTTAAACACATTCATTTCCTCAGCGCCTTTCCCGAGCAGGCCAAAGCTATTACCGACGCCCTAATGCTATGGCGGTTCCGCCCATACCTCCGCGACGGCCAGCCAGTCGAAGTCGAAACCGGCATCATGTTCGGCCGCGCGCCGCGTCGCGTCACTCCGTCGGCCGTCGGAGCGGTGAGCGAATGATTCGTCCCTGCGGCGCACGTTCGCGAGTCGTCAGAACGCTTTCCCTATTCCTCACGCTGGCGTGCCTTCCAACCGCCACCTTTGCCGCTACCCAGCTCACCGGGTTGGTCCGCAACCAGACCCATAATCAGCCTGCCGTCGGTGACGACGTGATCCTCATTCGACTGGATGCAGGAACAGCGGAATCGCGTACCAGGACAGACGCCCAGGGCTCTTTCACTCTGGGCGTTCAACATCCGGACCAGCCCTACCTCGTCCGGGTCGTCCACCAAGGTGTCGCTTACGAGCAAAAAGCCTCTCCAGGCGAGGCCCTCTCCATCCAGGTTTTTGACGCCGCTGCCCGCGTGCCGGGCGTGACCGGCACCATCGAAATCCTGCGCACCGGAACCAACGGAAATCTTCTCCACGTCTCTGACATGTACGAGATCCAGAACGCCTCCACCCCGCCACTCACTCTCGCCGGCAGCCGCACCTTCGAGGTCTATCTCCCCGCAGACGCCAAGATCGATTCCGTCCTTGCCGCGGGGCCTGGCGAAATTGCTCTCATGATTTCCGCCGCGCCCGTCCCTGGCGATCCGGGACACTTCACCGTGAACTTCCCGTTGCGCCCCGGAGCCACCAAGTTTGCCTTTAACTACGACGTTCCCTACGCCGGCCATGCCGCGTTTCGCACTCGTCACGCGTATCCCCTTCAGCAGTTCGCGGTCATGATTCCCCCAACCATGAGATTTTCCTCACACTCCCCGGCCTTCAAAGTCCTCGCCACCGGTAACACCCGCTACCAGGTCCGGGCCACCAACCAACTGCCAGTCGGCGAAGGCCCATCCTTTGAAATCGCCGGAACCGGCGCGCTTCCGCCTATCGCAGAGCCTTCCAAACCCGCCGGGAAGCTATCGCAACGGGCGGCACTCACTCCACCGGCGGCTCCGGCCCGCGTCCCTGCGCCTTCTTTGGCCAGCGTCGCTCCCCGCTTAGCGCAACCACAGACCTCCTCGCAATCCATCGCCGTCGCTACCCTGTTGACGATTGTCCTCGTCGCCGCTTCTTGCTGGCTCGTTTTGCGTGCCCGCAAAGAGCGCGGCGGTCTTCGCACAAAAACGGCCCCCGCTCTAGCCTCCCACGCTCAACCGGACTCCAACCTTTTGACCTCCTTGCAAAAAGAACTCTCCCAACTCGAAGCCGATCGCCGCCGCGGCTCCATTTCCGAATCCGAATACGTTCTGACCAAGCGCGCCATCGACACCGTGCTCGGACCCTTGGTCAAGCACTGAACTTGCGCTCTCTCCGCCACGCGTGACACCATCGCTTTGCATGTGGCGATTTCTCCGTGTCTTCGCAACCTCCCTTTGGGTCATCCTTGCCGTCGCTGTCCTCGCCCGCGTCTGGTTTGCTGTCGATCAGGCTCGCCAAATCTCGCCAGAAGCCCTCAACTCCGTCCCTTTCTCCAACGAGACGGGATCCGCCGGGTGGCGGTAGCGGAGCGAAGCGTGCGTGGATGACTCATCCGCCAGTCCACCAACCCATTTCCACTCGCAAAGTGGCTTGGCATACAAGGCGAAGGTGTTACGGGCGGGCCGGCTTGAGAGTGGCGAGGGGTGGGATGGAGACGGCGTCGATTAGGGCGCGTTCCGGGACGGGCTTGTGGTGCTGGAGGGCGGCTACGAGCATTTCGATGGCTTGGCCGGCGTTCGGGGGAACGAAAATGGTGGCGGCGAGAGTGCCGTCCTTGACCCATGCTTGACCGGTCTTGGGGAGTCCATCGCATCCGGTGAAGGGGAGCTTGAGCCAGCGCTCGCGTTCGGATTCGTTGGGAAGTTCCTGAAAGGCGTGGCGTGCGCCCATGGCCATGGAGTCGTCCTGAGCGGCGATCAAATCGATGGAGGCTTTCTGGGAAGTGGTGAGCTTGAGCCAGGAGCGGACGGAACGCTGCGCGCTATCTTCGGTCCATTGAGCGCGGAGGGCGATAATGTGGATGTTCGCGGGCTTCGTTTCGAGCATACCGGCGGTGCGTTCTTTTGCGGCGGAGTTTTCCGAGGGGCCTTGAATATAAAGGACCGAACCACCTTGCGGAAGAAGAACGGCGAGTTGTTGGCCCTGGATGCGGCCGATTTCGAGGTGGTCGGAGGTAACGGTGAAAACGGGGACTTTGGAAGTTTTGCGGAGCTCCGGGACGTAGCTCGCATCGCGATTGAGGATGGCCCAGCCGATTCCGGCGGCGACGGCGGCGCGAGCGACCTGGGGAAGCGCGGTGCCGCCCACGGGCTCGAAGACGATGGCATCAGGACGGTCGTTTTCGCCGGCTTGAATGGCGCGGAGGAGCTGCGTGCTTTGCGTGATGGCGTCGTTGGCGGCGTAGATGATTTGCAAGTCCACGCTGAGTTTGCGAGCGGCTTCTTCGGCGGAGTGCGCTTGCTCGATCTGGTAATCGTTGTCGCTGGTGGTCAGCGAAATGAGAAGACGTAGCTTGGCCATAATTCTGCGAGTCCAATGGAACGATACCCATCAACAATACACGCGGGAGCGGAAAACCTGCGCGAATATCGCGATGGATTTGCCGGAAGTGTCATGCGTTGCAGATTTTCGCCCGGCGACTACTCCGCCTCTTGCAGCTTCTCCGCCATCTCCAGCAACTTGGTCACGCTGTTCCAGTTTCTTGCCGTTCCCGCAAGTTCTAACACTCTCTCGACCGCGGGCCAGGACAATTTTGGCCGCGCCATTCCGTTCGGAAAATAGATGTACACTTCCCGCCCGTCGATGCACATCTCTTCCGGCTCCGTTTTCATGGCGCGAACTTTCTCGCGCGCCTCCACGCCCGGCTCCCCAGCCAGAAACGTCACCAGCAATCTGTTCGGCTCGATTCCACTGCGCTTGGCAAACGGATTCCGCGCGATCACATCTCTCATCTCCGCCACCGTGCGCAAGACTATACTCGGCTGAAACCCAAACTTCTTCGCAATCCCCCTTTCGATCTTCTTCGCCAGTGTCGTCAAATCCCGCTCCTTCGTCCGGAACACGATGTTTCCACTCTGCACATACGTCTGCGCATCCCGCAGCTTCAGCGCCCCGCAAAGCGCACGTAGCTCCTCCATCTTGATGCGGTTGTGCCCGCCCACATTAACGGCGCGCAACATCGCAATGATTACGCTCATAGCCCACGCAGTATATCGCGCCTCCCCTACGCTTCTGCGCATCTAAAATATCTTGCCCAAGAACGATTTTCTAGCTTCCCCCAACCCTCATCAGCGTATAATTCCGCCGGATTTCCGGAGACTCGCATGTCCGACTCGCCTTCGAAGTTCGCCGTGGACCGCCGTCAATTCCTGGCCGCCAGCGGCGGAGCACTTCTCGCGGGCGCCTTGCCCGCCGCCGCAAATTCTGCGGAATTCGCATGGCCCGCGAATGAGGACGCAAAGGGCGACGCTCCCTCTCCCGCCGGCACGCTGCGCAAAATTCCCATCGGCGTCTTCGATCCGGTGTACGAAAAACTCAGTATCGACGAAATGCTCGACAAAGTTACGGCACTCGGGCTTGAAGCCATGGAAATCGGTACCGGCGGCTACCCTAACAATCATCACTGTCCACTCGACGAGCTCATCGCGGATCGCGCGAAAGCCAAAGCTTGGCAGAAAAAATTTGAAGGCCGAAGCATCCGCGTCGCTACGCTCAGTTGCCACGGTAATCCCATTCATCCCGTCGCCAAGCGCGCGCAAAAAGATATCGACACCTTTCGCAAGACCGTTCTTCTCGCGGAAATGCTCGACGTCAAAGTCATCGTGGGCTTCTCCGGGTGTCCCGGCGGTTCTCCTGCGGACGTTATGCCAAACTGGGCAGCTTATCGCTGGCCCTCCGAGTTCGCTGAAATGCTGGACTGGCAGTGGAAGGAAAAGGTTATCCCGTACTGGAAGGAAGCCGCCAAGTACGCGCGCGAACATGGCATCAAGCGCCTGGCCTTCGAGATGCATCCCAACTTCGTGGTCTACAATCCGCGAACTCTTATGAAACTTCGCGAAGCTGTCGGTGAAGAAATCGGCGCGAACTGCGACCTCAGCCATCTTTTCTGGCAAGGCTGCGATCCCGTCGAAGTGATTCATTTTCTAGGCAAGCAGGGCGCCATTTATCATGCGCACATGAAAGACACCAGCTTTTACCCGGAAAATGTCAACAAATACGGTGTGCTGAACTTCGCGTTTGACAAGAATGACCTGGAGTCCGCTTCCGAGAACTTCCGCGCGGTTGGTTATGGACACGGCGCAAGTCTCTGGAAATCCATCGTCAAGGCGTACATGGACGTTGGGTACGAAGGCATTCTCAGCATCGAAAATGAAGATCCCATTCTTCCCGGCGAAGTCGGCGTGGAGCGCGCTGCCTACGTGCTGAAAAACGTGCGCGCCGAATTGCTGGGAGGCTGAGAATGCTGCGCCGCCAATTCTTCGGCACTTGTGCGGAATAGGAGAGGTTCGAGGATGCTCCAGGTGATGCGTTCGTCGAAAATGTACGACGTGTGTGTGATCGGTTCGGGCGCGGGCGGCGGCATGGCTGCGAAGATTCTGACCGAGGGTGGCCTCAGCGTTGCAATGCTCGAGGCTGGGCCGCCGGTGAATCCGGAAAAAGATTTCAAGATGCTGGCGTGGCCGTACGAGTTTCCGCATCGCGGGGCGGGCGTAGGAGGTTACGCACGCGAAAACTTCGGCGAATTCCTGGCGCCGAATGGAGCTTGGCGCATCGATGGCGAGCCGTATACCTCCGCTCCGGGCGCAAATTTTCAGTGGTTTCGGTCGCGCATTGTCGGCGGGCGCACGAATCATTGGGGACGCATCGCGCTGCGTTTTGCGCCGATCGATTTCACGTCCGGCACACGCGATGGCTTGGGCGACGACTGGCCGATCACTTATGAAGATCTCGCGCCGTATTACGACAAAACCGAAGAATATATCGGCGTTTTCGGGACCAAAGAAAATGTATCGAGCGCGCCGGACGGCGTTTTCCTGCCGCCGCCGAAACCGCGCTGTGCCGAGTTGCTGATCAAGAAGGCGTGCGACAAGCTCAACATTATTTGCATTCCGTCACGTCTTGCGGTGCTGACGAAATCCATTCACGGCCGTTTGCCGTGCCACTATTGCGGACAGTGCGGGCGCGGCTGCGTAACTGGATCGAATTTCAGCTCGAGCCAGGTGTTGATTCCGCCGGCCATGCAGACGGGCCGGCTGACCCTGATAACCGGAGCGATGGCGCGCGAAATCCTGGTCGGCAGCGATGGCAAAGCCAGCGGCGTTTCGTACATTGATAAAGCCACGCGAACCGAAAAACGCATCAATGCTCGCGCGGTGGTGGTTGCGGCGAGCGCTTGCGAATCGGCCCGCTTGCTGCTGAATTCGAAGTCGCGCATGTTTCCGGACGGCTTGGCGAACTCTTCCGGTACCGTGGGGCGCTACCTGACGGATTCAGTGGGCAGCGATGGCGGTGGTTACGTTGCCGCGCTCGGCAAAGTTCCTCCGCACAATCACGATGGCGTGGGCGGAATGCACATGTATATTCCGTGGTGGAAATTCGACCGCAAGAATGATTTCCCGCGCGGCTACCACATCGAGATTGGCGGCGGGCGGGACATGCCGGGCGTGGGCATGTTCGATGGGCTGTGCCACCGCGAAGAAGGCTACGGATTGACGCTGAAACAGCGCGCGCGCGAGGAATACGGCACCGGCGTGTGGTTCTCCGGGCGCGGCGAGATGCTGCCGAATCCGGATACGTATTGCGAGATCGATCCGGAGGTGGTGGACGAGTTCGGCATTCCGGTGCTACGGTTCCATTTCAAATTCACCGAGTACGAGCTGCGGCAAGCGAAAGATATGCAGGAAACTTTTCGCGCGATCGTGGAAGCCATGGGCGGGGAATACCGCACCAAGACGGCCATCGATGGCCAATATCCGTACGGCATTCAAGAAGGCGGGAAGATTATTCATGAAGTGGGCACCGCGCGGATGGGAGCCGATCCGAAAACGTCCGTGCTGAACGGATATTGCCAGGCGCATGACGTGAAGAATTTATTTGTGACCGATGGCGCGTCGCTGGTGACCAATCCGGACAAGAATCCGACGCTGACGATTCTGGCGCTTTCGTGGCGCGCTTCCGACTATCTCCTGGACGAAGCGAAGAAAGGGAACTTGTAATGGCGACACCTGGAATTTCGCGGCGAGATATTTTGCGGACGCTGGCAGTGGGAGCTGTGGGCGGATCGGTGCTGCAAGTGATTCCCGCCGAGGCGGCCGAGTATGTGCACCAAGTAGTGCGCGGCGAAAAGGCGGGAGCAGGGAAGTACGCGCCAAAATATTTCTCGGCGGGTCCGTATGCGACGCTGACGGCGTTATGCGACGCGATCCTGCCGAAGGATCGGCGCTCGGGCGGGGCGCTGGAAGCGGGCGCGCCGGAATTTGTGGATTTGCTGACCAGCGAAAACAAAAAGTTTCAGCTGCGGCTTGGCGGCGGCCTGATGTGGCTGGACGGATTCTGCAGCGACCGTTATGGAAGTCCTTTTCTCGCGTGCACACAGGAGCAGAAGAAAGAAGTGTTGGACGCGATCGCGTTCCGCAAAAACGCCAGGAAAGATCCGGCGCTGAGCCAGGGCGTAGCTTTCTTTGCGCTGCTGCGTAACATGACCTGCGACGCGTATTACACCAGCAAAATCGGAATCGAGGATTTGCAGTACATCGGCAATACCGCGCTGCGCGAGTTTCCCGGGTGCCCGCCGGTGCCAGAGTGAGATGGAGCCAAGACGCAGGGATGTAATGAAGTAACGACGAGGGCCGAGAGGTTTGCGGCGCGCTCTTGCGGCAAAATCAAAACCCCACTCTCAAAAATCGAGGTTGGGCACCCAGATCTTGAGGACCTCGGAAGGCATGGGATCGCGCTTGAGTCTGGTTGGTCGGATGACGGAAAAGCGGCAGCGAGCTGCCGCGCTCCAAATTAGAAGCGCAGGGCGGAGAGGTAGCGGAAGCTTTGCTGGATGCTGGCGATGGGGTCGGCGGGCTGATCGTGTTCGACGAAATAGTGCTGGATGCCGGCTTTGCTGGACTGCGCGAAGATGCGCTTCCAGTCGATGACGCCGCTGCCAACTTCGGTCATGTCCGGAAGGATCTGGTCGGAGGACAAGGCGGCGCCTTCGGCTAGTGAGGGTTTGGGGAGTTTTTTCACGTCCTTGACGTGAACGAGTGGGAAGCGGCCGGGGTAGCGGTCGAAATACTTGAGCGGATCGGCGCCGCCGACGCTGATCCAGCAGAGATCCATTTCTATGGCGACGAGATGCGGGTCGCAGGCTGCCAGCAGCAAATCGTAGGGCAAAGTGCCGTCGGCTAGTGGTTTAAATTCAAACCAGTAATTGTGATACGCCAATTGGATGCCGGCTTTTGTTGCGGCTTCACCAGCGCGGTTGAGGGCTTCGGCGATGTGCTTCCAGCCGTCGGGATGATTGCGAACGTCGTCGTCGATCCAGGAATTGACGAGAAATTTGTGGCCGATGATGTGCGCGGCGTCCAGAGCTTGCGGAAAAGAATTGGTTACGGTTTTGTAGTCGATGTGGTTGGAGGGAGCGGCGAGGCCGGCTTTGTCGATGGCGGCGCGAACGTCTTTCGGCGAGAGATTGAAGTAGCCAGCGAATTCGACTTCTTTGTAACCGGCGGCGGCGACTTTCGCGAGCGTGCCGGCAGGATCGGACTTCATGAGCTCGCGAACCGTGTACAGCTGGACGCCGATGCGGCCGACCTGGTGAGCGGGACGCCCGAGGGCGGAGGGCAGGGAAGAGATGATTGTGGCGGCTAGTGAGGATTCGATGAAAGTTCGGCGATCAATTTGGTTCATGCGCGGGGATTTTACAGTGAAAGGCTAGAAAAACGATATGGTAAACGGGAAATAGGCGCGAATGCGGCCACCTCAGATCTGCGGATTCTGCCAGGGGCCGCGAGCGGCTTCGAGGGCTTCGGCGACGGCGAGGACGAGTTCGTCGTCGTAGGGGCAGCCGATGATTTGCACGCCGATGGGGAGACCGTCGGAAGAGAAGGCCACGGGGACAGAGGCGCCGGGGAAGCCGGTAAGATTGAGCCATTGCGAATAGCGCATGGTGTCGAGGTAGCCGGAGCCGGGCTGATAGTTTCCGGCGCCGTGGCGAAATGCGGGGCCGGAGGAAACGGGAGAGAGAAGAATTGGCGTGCCGGCGGCGGCCATTTCACGGATCAGGCTTTCGCGGAGAAGATCGCGCGCGGCGCAGGCTTGCAGAAAGCCGTCGAGCAGCAGCGGTGCTTTGCTGGTGGCGACGGCGAGATATTCGCGAAGCTGCGAACTGAGAAGATCTTCCTTGCCGGCCACGGTGTGACCGAGAAGATGAGCAATCACCGCGCCAAAGAAATACCACCACAGCTCGAGCGCGCAATCCAGGCCAGTGAGACGGACTGGTTCGACGTGGAAGCCGGCGGATTCGAGAAGCTTTGCGGCGCGAGAGACGGCTTGACGCGTTTCCTCGGTGGCGTTGCCGAGAGCGTCGCTTTCGAGAATGCCGATGCGAGTATTCTTCAGTTGGTCGTGGAAAATATTTGCGACTGGCACTGGCGCGGAAAGCGGATCGCCCGGATCGGGCCCGGCCATGACGGTGAACAGCGCGCGAAGATCGGCAACGCTGCGTGCCATGGGGCCCACGACGCCGATCCAGGAGAACGCTCCGCCGCACGGTGGAAAATGGCCGGTCGCTGGAACGCGGCCAGGAGTGGGCTTGAGTCCGCAGATGCCGCAGAAATGAGCAGGGACGCGAATCGAGCCGCCGCCGTCGCTGCCCACACCGCCCGCGGAACAACCGGAAGCAATGGCCGCTGATTCGCCGCCGCTCGAGCCGCCGGAGGAATGATCGAGCGCCCAGGGATTGCTGGTTTTCCCTTGGAGACGGTTGTCGGTTTCATACGCCATCAGAAATTCCGGTGTGTTGGTGTTGCCGAGAAGGATGGCTCCAGCGGCTCGCAGGCGTGTGACGAGAGGCGCGTCGCAAGAAGCGACGTAGTCTTTGCGGAGCAGCGAACCTGCGGGACACGGCCAGCCGGCAACGTCGATACAGCTTTTTAGAGTGACGGGCACGCCGAGCAATGGACGCGCTGCCGTTGCATCTGCGCCGCCACGTTGCATAGCGGCGTCGATCTGGCCCGCGGTTGTTCGTGCGGCATCGCCATCGATGTGGACGAAGGCGTTGAGCTTGGGCTGCAAGCGTTCGATGCGGAGCAAATGCGCTTGCAGGAATTCGCTCGCGGAGAATGTCTTGCTGCGGACCGCTGCGGTGATTGCGGAGACGGAGAGAAACGCGTCGGAGGACATGGAGACGCGAGAGTAAGCGCGGTGCGGGCACTCGTCAAGGCGCTCTAGCAGGAATTGGCCGACAAACAGATTCACATGCGAAAACGGTTGACGCTGCTTCCTGAGCACCCGAGAATCATTGGCGCTGCGCCAGCCACGATCTGAATGCACGCGGCACTCCGCGCGGACAGGAAACCTGACCCGATGCATTATTCCCGGCGACGCTTCGCTGCATCTCTTGTGCTCATCTGCGCATTTCTCTTGAGCTCGGCGGTTCTCGTACGTCCGCGGCAAGCGCAGCCGGCGAAGCGTGCGGCCGGTGCAGCGAAAAGCGCGGCCGCTCCGAACCACGAGAAAGCGCTGCGCTTCAACACTCTCGGCGTTGCGTACATGAATCAACAGCGGCCCGGCGATGCGCAGAAATACTTCGAGCAGGCGCTCGCGGCGGATCGGGACTTCGCGGTCGCACGGCTCAATTTAGGCGTCGCGCTGATGGCGCAACAGAAGCTGGAAGAAGCGCGAGCCGCGCTGGAAGCAGCAGTGCAGCAATTGCCGCAAGATCCTTACGCCTGGTACAACCTGGGGCTCGCCTATAAGGATTTGGGGGAGGCGGAAAAAGGAGCGACGGCGTTCCGGCACGTGACGGAAATCGTGCCCACGGAAGCGGATCCTTATTATTTCGTGGGCTACCTGGAGACACAGTTGCAGAAGTACGACGAAGCAGTCGTCGCGTTTCAGAAGGCGCTCGCTCGATATCCTTATCACGCTTCGGCGGAATTCGGCCTGGCGCGAGCGCTGCAGCGCAAGGGCGACGCCGCAGCCGCGCGCGAGCATTTGGCGCGCTTCCAGAAAATTACCACGCAACATTTGGGTGTGCCGTTCGGGGCGGCGTACGGAGATCAAGGACGATTCTCGCTGGCGGAGCTGGTGCGCGGCGAAACGACAGATGCGCCGCGCGCGATCGCGGTGCGTTTTGCGCTGCAGCCTTTGATCGCGGCAGCCGGTGGTGTACAGGCTGGCGCGGCCGCCGGCGTCGCTTTCGGGCCGAGCACCGGAGCGTGCTTTTTCGACTACGACGGCGACGGCAAGCCGGATCTTTTTCTGGTGAGCGGCGCCGTGGACGGCACAAGCCGTTTGCTGCACAACCTAGGGGCCGGTCACTACGAAGATGTCACGCGCGCCGCGGGCATCGCGCTCACTGGCGCAGGCCTGGGCTGCGCCGCCGGTGATTTCGACAACGACGGCCACACGGACCTCGCGGTGTGCTTGAGCGATGGCGTGCGCCTGTTGCACAACCAGGGCGATGGAAAATTTGCGGATGTGACCGAGAATGCGGGAATCCGGCGCGAGCCTGGCTGCGTTGGTGTGACGTTCGTCGACTACGACCACGACGGCGATCTGGATTTGTACGTGACGATGTCTCCTGCGAGCGATGCGGCGCGCCACAACGTACTGTGGCGCAACAACGGAAACAGCACCTTCACCGATATTTCCCAACAGACTGGCCTCGGCATCGCAGCCACGGGCGCGGGTGTGGTCACCACGGACTTCAACAACGATCGCGCCATCGATTTCGTGATCGCCGGAGGGGCAACCGGCGCCGCGATCTATCTCAATCCCCGCGAAGGCAAGTTCACGCCACTCGCGGGAATCGACTTCAGCAACGAAGGGCTGCCGCCTGCGGTTGGCGTGGTGGCGTTCGATTTTGACAAGGACAGCTGGATGGACTTGGCGTTCACCCATGCGGGCCCGCCGGGCATCAGCTTGTGGAAAAACGTGAACGGAAAATCACTGCAGCGTGTGCCGCTGCCGGATTTCGGCTGGCAGAAGGGCTGGGGCATCGCCGCGCTGGACTACGACGATGACGGCTGGCTGGATTTGGTAGCGGCCGGAGAATCGGCGGCAGGAGGCGAGCTGCGGTTGCTGCGCAATCTCGGCGCGAAAGGCTGGGCCGACGTCACCAAAGATGTGCATCTCGACGCGGTGAAGCTGAAAGATCCCCGCGCTATTGCCGTAGCTGACGTCGACGGCAACGGTGATCCCGATTTGATCGTGACGCAGCTCGGCGGGCCGCCGCTTTATCTGCGCAACGACGGCGGCAATCAGCGGAATTGGATGCGCATCGATCTGAAAGCCCTGAACGACAACAAAAGCGGCATCGGCACAAAAGTCGAGTTATACGCGGGCGCGTTGTATCAGAAGTGGGAAGTGGCGGGAGCTTCCGGATATCTCGGACAAAATGCCGCGCCGATTCTCGCTGGCCTCGGAAACGAACGCGAAGCGGAAGTTGTGCGGCTTCTCTGGCCCACAGGCGTTCCGCAGGACGAAGTCAATCTCGCGGCCAAGAAAGCGCACGCGATTGCGGAGCTCGACCGCCGCGGCAGTTCGTGTCCGGTCCTGTTCTCGTGGAACGGCCGCGAATATGAATTCATCGCGGACATGATCGGTCCGGGAGTGGTCGGCCATTGGGTCGCGCCCGGCGAGCGCGACGTCCCCGATCCCGACGAATACTTGAAAGTGGCAGCGCACAGCGTGCGTCCGCGCAATGGACTGCTGAGTTTCCGTTTCCTCGAGCCCATGGAAGAGACGGTGTATCTCGATCAGGTGCGGTTGGTCGCGGTGGATCATCCTGCCGCCTTCGAGGTCAATCCCAACGAGCGCTTCGTCAGCGCGCCCCCATTTCCGGAGTTTCGCGTGATCGCCACGCGCGATGCGCGGCCGCCAGCGGGAGCGTGGGACGATCGCGGGAACAATGTTCTGCCGCTGCTCGAGAAGCGCGACCGCAAGTACGTCACCGGATTCGATGAATTGCCCTTCGCGGGATTCGCCAAGCTGCATTGGGTGGAACTCGCTCTTGGCCCATGGGATGCACACAAGCCGCTGCGCTTGCTGATCGACGGCTACACCGATTATTTCACGGCGACCTCGATGTACGCCGCGGACCAAGCAGGAATCAAAGTGATCGCCCCGTACGTCGAAGCGCAAGATGCGGCGGGCAAATGGGCCCGCGTGATCGAAGACATGGGTTTTCCCGCGGGACTCGAACGCACTATGGTGACCGACCTCACCGGAAAATTGCCGGCGGGCACGCGGCGCATTCGCATCGTGAGCAACCTCAAGATTTATTGGGACGCCATTCGCATCGACCAGACTCCGGACGCGGAGCAAGTTCATGTCTATGAAGTGCCGCTGGCCACAGCCTCGCTCGCTTTTCTCGGCTATCCGCGCGAGATTCGCCTGCAACCCGCCAGCGATACGACCTATTCCTACACGCAGCGCAGCATGACCGGCCCGTACGCGCGAGCGGCCGGAAATTACACGCGATTCGGCGATGTACGCGAGCTGCTGGGCGCCGCGGACGATCGTTTCGTGGTGTTTGGTTCCGGCGAAGGAGTGAAGCTCGATTTCGATCCGCAACGATTGCCCGCGCTTCCTGCCGGCTGGGTGCGCGATTATTTCTTCTATGCCAACGGATTCGAGAAGGACCTCGATTTTTACGCCGCGCATGCTTTCACGGTCGAACCGCTGCCCAAGCACACCCTGATGCCCTATCCGTATCCGGAAGGGAAGGATTATCCGGCAGACGACGAGCACCTGCGCTATCAGCTCGAATACAACACGCGCCAGCGCTCAGACAAGTTGCCTCCCACCCTGCGCTATCGCTATCGCGCGCCGGACTAGCCGCGCGAAATATTCAAGCCCCGACGATTAGTCCGATTCAGCGTTGATCCAGCGGCGCTCCGCGGCGCCTTCTGGCGCTGCGTCTCTCACTCCTTGTTCACTCCTTGCTTGCCAGCAGGCTCTCCTTCACCTTTCGCAATTCCCTCTTCTTCTCCTCGTCCACATCCGGAAACTGCAAATCCAGTTTCTTCAGCGTCTCGATGACCGCCGCCGCCACCACCAGCCGCGTATACCATTTGTTATCCGCCGGCACCACGTACCACGGCGCATTCTCCGTCGCTGTGTTCTGAATCATCTCCTCGTATGCGGCCATATAATCTTTCCAATACCCGCGCTCTTTCACGTCCGCCATCGAAAACTTCCAGTTTTTTGCCGAGTCTTCCAGCCGCCCCAGGAATCTCCTTTTCTGCTCCTGCTTCGAAAGATGCAGAAAAAACTTCACCACCACAATTCCGTTCCGCGTCAAATATTTCTCAAACGCGTTCATATCCTTGTACCGCTGTTCCCATATGCTTTTCGATAGCAACTGTTCCGGAATCCGCTGGTTCTTCAAGATACTTTCGTGCACCCGCGCCACCAGCACTTCCTCGTAGTACGACCGGTTGAAGATTCCAATCTTTCCTCGTTCCGGCACCCGGCTGTGCGCCCGCCACATGTATTCGTGGCTCAACTCTTCGGGCCCGGGCGCCTTAAACGCATGCACGTCGCAGCCCTGCGGATTCACACCGCTCATCACGTGCTTGATGGCCCCGTCTTTCCCCGCCGCATCCATGGCCTGAAAGATCACCAGCAACGCCCACTGATTCTGCGCGTACAGCTTCTCCTGCATGTCACAGAGCTTCTCAGTGCTTTCCTTTAGCATCTCCTGCGCGTGCTCCTTGGACTTCACCCCGTCCGTGTCTCCAGGATCGAAATCCTTCAGCCGGAACTTCGCGCCATCCGTAATTCGGTAAGCGGATGCCAGTTCGTGCGTCGCCTTCGCCAATTTGTGTTTTTTCATAACTCCTCAACCGCACTTCGATCCGGAACGTTCCTCCAGTGTAAGACCTTTGCGTCCGCGCACACCCAGCTTTCGCTTCCGCCGCGCCTCAAAAAAACACTGGCTCGCCCCACGCAAGCGCGAAGCTCTCAAATGCCTTGCGAGCCGTCGCGTTTCGGCACATCCACTACTTCGCCTCTCGGACTTCGCTCGTTGACTTCACCGCTAACCGAAAACTAAGATGCCTCACCATGCCTAAACCCAAGCGCTCCTTCCGCTTGCCCCATCCTCAGCCCGTCGATGCTCTCACCTACGCCCGCTTCACCGGCATTCCCACCTTCATGCGTCTCCCGCATATCCCTCAGCCCGAAGAACTCGAAATTGCCATCGTCGGCATTCCTTTCGACGGCGGCACCACCTACCGTCCCGGTCCGCGCTTCGGCCCACGCCACGTTCGCAATCAGTCCGCCATCATTCGCCCGTGGAATCCCGAGCTGAAGGTAAATCCCTTCGCCAAACATCGCGTCGCCGATTTCGGCGATCTCCCCGTCAATCCTCTCTCCATCGAAGACACCTTCCGACGCATCGAGCAGGGAATCGCGCCGCTTCACGAAGCCGGCGTTCGCTGCGTCTGCGTCGGCGGCGATCACTCCATCAGCCTGCCGCTCCTTCGCGCCGTAACAAAAAAGCGCGGCCCTGTCCGCCTGATCCAGTTCGACGCCCACAATGATCTCTGGGACGAGTATTTCGGCAGCAAGTATTCCCACGGCACGCCCTTTCGCCGCGCTTTTGAAGAAGGCCTGCTCGAAGACGGCGGCGTCCTGCAAATCGGACTGCGCGGCCAAGTCTATGGCGAAGGCGATTTCGATTTCGCCCGCGCACACAAAGTCCGCATGGTCACCGCCGAACAATTTCACAAAAAAGGAATGGCCGCTGTCGCACCGCACCTGAAAGCATTCCGCGGCAAACCCGTTTACATCACCCTGGACATCGACTGCGTCGATCCCGCCTACGCCCCCGGCACCGGCACTCCGCAAGTGGGCGGCTTCACCAGCCATCAAATCATCGAGCTAGTTCGCGCGCTCCAAGGTCTCGACATCATCGGCGCCGACCTCGTCGAAGTCTCGCCACCCTACGACACCGGCGAAATCACTTCACTCCTCGCCGCCAATCTCCTCTTCGAACTCCTCTGCGTCCTCTAGATGCCCACTCTCGCGCGCAAACTTCGCCTGCATCACTATTTCGCCCTTGCCTTCGGCACCATGATTGGCACCGGCTGGCTCGTCCTGCTCGACGATTGGCTCGGCCGCGGTGGTCCGCTCGGCGCCATGCTCGCGTATGCTCTTGGCGGCGTTCTCCTCCTGCCCGTCGGCTACGTCTACGGCCAATGGGTCCTTCGTCTGCCGGATGCCGCCGGCGAAGCCGCCTATACCGCGCAAGTCTTCCCGCCCATCGTCAGCTACTTCACTGGCTGGACCATGCTCCTCGCCTACCTGATCGTCTGCCCGTGGGAAGCGGTCGCCATCGGCAAAGTCGCCGCCTACATTTTCCCGCAGCTCAATTCCTTCCCGCTCTATTCCATCGACGGCCAGCCGGTCTTTCTCCCGCGCCTCCTCCTCGGTGTCGTTCTCACTCTTTTCCTCGCCGCCATCAACTATCGCGGCATCCGCCTCAGCGCCACTTTTCAGAACTGGACCACTTCCATCGTGCTCTTCCTCTTCGTTCTTCTCCTCGCTATCAGCGGCGTCCGTGGCTCGCCTTCCAATTTCCATCCTGCCTTCAGTGCCACTCCGCTCGTTTCCATTTTGCTGACTCTCCAGATCGTTCCCTACTTTCTCACCGGATTCGAATCCGTCCCCAAATGCGCCGAAGAAGCCAACCCGGAATTCCGCGGCAAGAACTATTTCACCGCCATCGCTCTCGCCCTCCTTACCGGCGCATTCTTCTACGTTTTCATCATAGCCGCCGTCGCCTACATTCATCCCTGGCAAAGTCTGATCGGCCATCGCTTCGCCACCGCTATCGCTTTCGAACAGGGCATCGGCGCCCGCTGGCCCGTCCAACTAATCCTGGTCATGGCCCTCTTCGGACTCGTTCAATGCTTCAACGGCAACTTCGTCGCTTCCACTAGGCTGTTCTTCGCTTTTGCGCGCCGCGGCACCATCCCGCCGCGCTTCGCCGCCGTCCACGAAAAATTCCTTACTCCTTCCTCGGCCGTCATCGCCCTTACCGTCGCCACGCTCGTCGCACTCCTCCTCGGCGACGCCCTTCTCGTTCCCGTAACCGAAGTAGGCTCCATGGCCTCCGCCACCGGCTGGTTTCTCGCCTGTCTCTCCTTCTTCCTCGTCGAAAAGCGCCCAACCAAACGCGCATTCACCGCGCTCGGTATCGCGGTATCGTTAGCCCTCATCGCCATGAAAGTCTTGCCGGTAGTCCCCGGCCATTTCACGCAGTCCGAATGGCTGGCCTTGGCTTTGTGGCTTGGCATTGGCGCAATTCTTCGCGGCGCTGCTCTTGTAGGGTCCGCCTTCCGAGGCGGACCTTCGGTGTAGCCTTACACGCGCTGCTAATCGGCCTTCCCTTCGTCTCGTCCCATACGTCGTAGTACTTGGCGGTCAAGTTAAATTTCAGCTCGCCGTCTTCCATACGCCCTTTTGTACTTGACTTCCCTGCAACCTCTGCTAGATTCCGTCGCACGCGAAAGTGGTGGGTGTGATCTCGGCTCGTTATTCTCTTAAGTTTCAATTTCGCTTCAAGATCTCAAACGGCAGCACACGTTTCAGTTTGCGTCGTACTGTGGCCGCTCTGAGGTTCCGAATCGAATCGCGTTGCTTCGGATACTAGCGACAGGCTGGCGGAAGCCGGTCAAGTTCGCATCGAAATCCGTTGCACAGCGCAGCACACCTGCCTTCGCCAGTTTCTATACTGAATCCAAATCACTGGAGATACCGATGAAAATGCCCAGGCTCCTTGGTTCGTCTCTGCTGTTGCTGTTCGGTCTATCCCCCGCCTGCTTTGCCCAGAGTCAGGCTGACGACGGAGCGGCTGCAATGCTAGCCGTGTCGTCGCCCGGTTATGCTGATGCAGTTGCCAAGAACGTGAATGCACCCGTCAACCTGGCCATAAGCTCCAGTTCGATTTTGCAATTCCCCAATGGTGCTACTACATCGAGAATCATCTTCGCGACGGATGACAGCGCCAACGCCGCAGGCGGAAGTGGCTTTTCCCCGCAGAGCGCCTCTCGGCGAGGAGACCGCCGTGCAAACCTTTCCACCATCGACGGTATGGACAGTTTGGCTACCTTTTCCGGCGCCTTCATCAACCAGGCTGGCCCCAGCCTCGGCGTTTTTTTTCCGTTCACGTTCATCGGCAATCCTCCTGCCGCTGGCGGCACCACCAACATTCCCGCCCAAATCACCACCGTCAATCTCCACCTCCTCAACGCGGACGGCAGCGTCCGATTTGATGTCCCATTCACTTTCCGCGATTTGATTGAGGACTCCCCCAACTTTGAGGAATCCGACTACCGCTCCGGCCATCACCTTCAGTACGCGGACGCCATTCATCGCGCCCAGTTCTTCAACGTTATGGGCAACGATTGGCACACCATCCTGCGTCCCCAGTTCGTGAACGACGTAACCATGACCATTCCGAAATTCGTTAACGTGCAGTTCCCGGACGGTTCCGTCAAGTCCATCCAGGCCTACAGCGCTGGAACCCTCCCCGATGGCACCCATTTCGTTCTGATGCTGGACATGCTGTTCAACGCGCTCTTCTCCAATCAAGTCATCAGCGATATCAACGCGGGAAACTTCACCACCGACGCGATCAGCATGACCTTGTTCCCCAATACCTTCTTGTTTTCCATCGATACCACGGGCAAGGAGTCCAGTTGCTGCATTCTCGGATTCCACACGTTCGTCCGTGATCCCACCGCCGTTCCTCAGCCCCGCTGGGTTACGCAATATGCCAGCTGGATCTCCCCCGGACTGTTCGGCGGTGGATTCCAGGACGTCACTGCTTTGTCCCACGAAACTGCCGAAGCCTTTGCTGATCCCTTCTTGAACAACCGAACGGCCTCGTGGCAGTTCCCCGGAGTTCCTGCCAATGCCAAGGTCTGCCAGGCCAATCTCGAGGAAGGCGATCCCATCGAAGTGCTTCCGGTTGCTTCGATTCCCATAACCCTCCGCGAGCGCAAGGAAGTCTTCACCTATCATCCTCAAATCATCCCGTTGTTGCAGTGGTTCGAAATGGGCCCGGCCTCCAGCGCAATTGATGGAGCGTTCAGCTTCCCAGACGAAACCGCGCTTCCACATTCCGCCTTGCCCTGCCCGAAATAAACAAGCACGAGGCGCGAACGATGTAGGGGCCGTCCTTAAAGGGCGGCCTCTTTTTTTTGGGGCGAGATTTCCACCACTTCGCACCAGCCACCGGGGTTGCGTGCCGCACCCCGCGGGTTTCACGGTGCGGATTTTGGTTTTTCTCTCCAACCGCGGTGCAAAACAAAACTTCTATCCCGTGCTACCGTATTGTTTATGTCCCATCAGGAACCCAGCCGCCCCGTCGAATTCTTCCGCAACAAATCCGTGCTCATCACCGGTGCTTCCTCCGGCATCGGCGAAGAACTCGCCTTTCAACTCGCCCATTCCGGCGCCAAGCTCACTCTCGCCGCCCGCCGCCAGGAAGAACTCGACCGTGTCGCACAAGCCGCCGCAACCCTAAGCTCGACCAAGCCAGTCACCGTCGTCTGCGACGTGGCCCGCGACGGCGACCTCGAACGCGCCGTTGCCCAAGCCGTCCGCCACCACGGCCAACTCGACGTCGTCTTCGCCAGGCGGCTCTACCCTGAAAGAAAGCTCTTGCGCCTCCAATCTCTACCCTCGCGCCATTCGGCTATGCCATAATAATCAGCGAAAGCGGGAACCCAACGTGCACAGTCTCTCATCAAGGATCACCATCACCCCTGGCCTGCGCTCCGGACAGCCCTGCATACGCGATCTCCGTATCACCGTGTGGGACATCCTGAAATGGCTGGGCACCGGCGCATCTCACGCCCAGATCATCGCGGACTACCCCGAACTCAACGAAGACGACATCCTCGCCGCCCTGCAGTGGGCCGCCAATCTGAAAGACAACACCGTCGTTCGTTGAGCTAAATGAAGCTCCTGTTCGACGAGAATCTTTCCCGCAAACTAGTCGGCTTGGTTCGCGATCTCTTTTCGGATTCCGTGCATGTCTCGCAGTTAGGGCTCATCGGCGGGACAACAGATCTGGCGATCTGGAACTTCGCGAAGCAAAACGGCTTTACCATCATTACGGCCGACAATGATTTCTCAAATCTTGCCGGCGCGCTCGGCCCGCCGCCAAAAGTCGTCCTATTGGAGAATTGCGACTATCCAACGAACGTCGCACTAAGTCTGATTCGCTCGAACGCCATTCGCATCTCTGAGTTCGACCGCAGCGACCGGGCTCTTCTCATCTTGCGAAAACCATAGCCGTCCGATGGTACTTTCCACTCCGTCTTGACGCCATTCTCAAACGGGCCCTTCCCCTTTTATCTTCCCGCCACCCACCGCGGGTCCGCCTTCCGAAATCCCACCGTATGCCCCGCAGCAAACAACACCAGCAAAACCGCAGCAATTCGATACAACACCGATGCCTTCACAGGTTCCTCCTCAACCGCCAGAAATAGCTCCGCACTCTATCACCGAAACATACAACCAATCGGCGACCCGCCTTGACCGTTACTCCGCCTTCCCGACACACCACCCGCCGAAATTCCTGGACATTTCATGGCGACTGTGCTAATATTACTCCTGACAATTCAGCCAGGTGCGATTAAGCCAGGTGCGGAGGACCGGCGCGATGCCCATGTCCGCCCTCACCCAAACCGCCCTCCCGCCGCCAACAGCGCCCTCCGCTCCAGATTCTCATCCCGCCCCTTCTCTTGCCCTATCTGCCCGCGCTCTCCCTTCGCTCTTTCTTGCTCTTTTGCACCACGAAAACGAAGCACATCTCGTTTATTTTCAATCGCTTCCACGCTCTTTTGCGAAACACCTGGGGCGTCATCAAGAGCGTTTCTTCACTCTAAACTCTCCAACGTTCCCTCCGCTAACTCCTTTAGAATCAGCACTTACAGACAAACACTGTGTTTCACCCGGTTTTGGCCGCAATCGTCCGCCAGTAAGTCCTTTAGAATCCGCACTTACACGGAATCGCGCTGTAACCCCTTTAGAATCCGCACTTACGAAAAAACCGGGGGGTGGGGGCCATTATGCCAACCAGCCCATCCGATAGGCCGTTCCAGGCCCCCTGCTCTCGATTATCAATTGTCGGCTACGGGTCCTCGTTCCGCCCGCAGCCCCTCGCAGCCCTCAACATGTATACTCGGGAGCTTCTAACGTACACACATGATCCCGTTTCTCCACATCGGCTGGTTGAGCATCCCGACTTTCGGTCTTATGGTCGCGGCGGCGCTCATGGTCTCCGCGTATGTGCTGCAGGCCGATCTGAACCGCCGCCGCACCCAGCTCGAGTGCATTCCCGGTTACGAACCGCAAAGAGACGAAGGCTTCGTCATCATCGGCATCGCTGGACTCGCGGGGATCGTGGGCGCGCGGCTCTATCACGTTCTCGAGACTCCCAGCGATCTCTTTGCCGATCCTGCCGGCCAGCTTTTCAGCCGCTTCGGCTTTGCGTGGTTTGGCGGATTTCTCGGCGGCGTTGTCGCGCTGGTCATCCTGGCGCGGCGACTGAAGATTCCGCTGCTCGAATTCTTCGATATCTGCTCGCCGGCTGCTTGCGTTGGCTACGCTATCGGCCGCATCGGCTGCCTGCTCTCCGGCGACGGCGATTATGGCATCCCCACCAATCTTCCCTGGGGCATGAGCTTCCCCAACGGCGTCGTCCCCACCGGCCCAGTTTGCGCTCAATACGGCTTGGCGGCCGATTGTCGCGTCCATCCCACGCCGCTCTACGAGTTTTTCATTTGGCTGGCCATTGCTGCGTTCCTCTGGCACATGGGCACGAAAGCCCTTCGCGGACCCAAAGCCAAAGGCGAAATCTTCGCCAACTACCTGATCCTCACCGGCGTCGCGCGCTTCTTAATCGAAATCATTCGCATCAACCCGCGCTCGTTCCTCGGCATGTCCAACGCGCAAGCCGCCAGCGTGCTCTCCATCGTGATTGGTGCGTTTCTTCTGTGGCGCATCAAAAGCCAGTTTCACGCTCCCAGCAAAGCCACCGGCTGATTCGCGCCGGCGCCAGGGAGCTACGGCTCGTTCTTGAAAACCTGGCCTTCTTTCATGACGAAGCTGACGTGTTCGAGCACGCGAATATCGGCGAGCGGATCGCCGTTCACGGCTACGATATCGGCGTACTTGCCGGGTTTGAGCGAGCCGAGCACATCGGATTTGCCGAGCAAGTCGGCGGCGCTGCTGGTGGCGGACTGCATCGCCTGCATCGGCGTCATGCCGTACTTCACCATGAAGGCAAACTGGCGCGCGTTGATGCCATGCGGACAAACGCCGGCATCGGTGCCAAAGGCCATTTTCACGCCAGCGCGCACGGCTTTGCTAAAATTCCGGCGCTGGATTTCGCCGAGTTCGCGGTCGTGCTCGAGAAAATCCGCCGGCCATTTCTTGGCGATGCCGGTGCCTTGAATGCATTCGTCGTCGTAAATGTCCATGTCTAGATACGTTCCGTGCTCTTTCGCCAGCGCGATGCCCTCGTCATCGATCAGCGTTGCGTGCTCGATGGACGCGACTCCGGCGCGGATAGCGTTCTTGATTCCTTCGGCGGCATGGGCGTGCGCTTCGACACGCAGGCCAAAGTTGCGCGCCTCATCGACCGCGGCGGCGAGTTCTTCGGGAGTGAATTCGACGGATTTGGGATTGCTGCTGTGCGTGAGTACCGCACCGGTGGACAGAATCTTGATGTGGTCGGCGCCGTGATGCGCGAGCAGGCGGATTTTCTGGCGGACTTCCCACGGGCTGTTGGCTTCGCCGTAGCGCAGATCAAGAGGGAGCTGAATATCCGGCGCGAGTCCGGTCATCGCGCCGGCGCCTTCGCTGATGGTGACGTATGCCCCGGCGACGAACATGCGCGGGCCGATGATGTCGCCGCGCGCGATAGCATCGCGCATAGCGACGTCGTTGAAGGCGCGGTACACGCCGACGTCGCGCACGGTGGTGAAACCGGCGAGCAGCGTGACGCGGGCGTTGGGGATGGCGGCGTAAGCCATTTCGGCGGCCGACTTTTGCAGCACCAATAGCGGCTCGGCGTCGCCGAGATCGGCGAGATGCGTATGGCAATCGATCAGGCCGGGAAGAACAGTCATCTTGGAGAGATCGATGACGCTGGCACCGGCGGGAATGGCCAGCTTTTCGCCAATGGCGTCGATTTTTCCGCCACGCACGAGAATGATTTGATTCGAGAGCACGCGGCCGGAATCAACATCAATGACCTTGCCAGCGCGGATGGCAGTAACTGGAGAACTTGCCTTCGTTTCCTGTGCGGCCGAGCAAGCGGCGTGCAGTAGAAGAAGCAAAGCCAAGATGCGGACTTTTTTCGACACGGGAATCCTTTTGACCGGGCAGCGACCCGGCTGTGATTCAGAGAACGTGGTGAACGCGAATAATACTCCGCGAAAGGGTGCTTGTTCAATTTTGGCGGCGAGGACGGCAAGTACGCGTCTCGCGTCGTTAGAAATTGCGCAAGACCATGGCCGGCGGAGGGAGACTGGGGTGGTTTCAAAGAGGCTGCGGGTGTTATAGGATTGATGACCTATTGGACTGATGCGGGGTCTGGAAATAACGTTGAATTGCAGACCCCGGGGGAAACCGGAGTTGCCTATGCCCGTGCGAAACCCTTCCTTCGCGGTGGTTCTATTTTTTCTTATTGCTCTTGCAGGAATTTCAGCGGGTTGCAGTGGCGGCAGGATGATGTTACCGCCTCCTTCTCCCATTTTTTCGAGCACGGCGGTGACGAGCGCGGTCGAGGGGGCTGCCTATAGTTACCAGATTACTGCGACGGACCCGGCGGGCGGCATGGTGACCTTCGAGTTGGCGCAAGGCCCCGCAGGCGCGGTGCTTAGTGGAGGAATGCTTTCTTGGACTCCTACGGGAGCGCAATCGAGGATTGCGGACAGTTTTACGGTGCGGGCGACCACAACGGGTGGAGGCACGGCGACGCAGACGTGGAGCGTTACGCCCAACGGGACCGTACACTTGAGCTGGGTCGACAATTTTTGGACGGCGAGCGGGCCGACGGCGGTGCCGCTGGATTGGACGAGAGTGCCGGGTCCGGCGGACGAAGTGGCGGCGCTGGTTCCGCAGGCCGACGGTTCGCTTTTGACATTGAGGGGAAGCGGCAATGCCGATGGCACATTCGCTATTCCGAATGTGCCGGGAGGGCATTACTGGCTGCACATCGCACCGCTGGCGATCTACTGGACGAGCAGCAGTACGTTTGATTTTGGAGGGGACACGGTCGGCGCCCGTTTGCGCGCGACGAGCGGCTCGCAGAAGACCATCCTTAATGTCAACGCAACGGGCCTGGACCCAGTGCAAGCCGGAGATTGGTTTGCGTTCGTGACGGACGAGCCGTTGCTAGACCTGGAGGAGCGCGCATTCGGAGCGCCCGGCTCGACGACGTTTCAATTGGGCGCGCAAATTTCTGGAAACGTAGACTTTTCGCAGGCGAGCTCGGCGTTTTTGATGCAATACGAGCCGGTTTCGCTGGGTTCGTTCAATGGCCTGAGGTTGGGCCCGGAATTGACGCTGCTGAATCCAGCCATCCAGAATGGCACGACGAATAATTTGGGCGGGAATCTGAACGCCTCCGCACCGTCCTCGTTTCCACTGAGCGTCAACGGATCGCAATGGGTTCCGCTGTTCGCGGTCGCGAGTCCTACGGCGGCCACGCCGATTGGATCGGTGTTGACGGTTTCGGCGCAACCATTTGTGGCCGGGCGGTTTGCGGCGCCGCTTAGTTCCGTGCTCGGGCCGGATTTGCCGCTGGTCTCGCCAGTGTCGGTCAGCGGGCTACCTTTCGTTCTGAGCTCGGCGATGAGTAGCTGCGCGAACACGTCGGGCGTTTCGTTGATTCTGCCTGCTCCGGGGGTGACGACGCTGCCCATCACGTCGCAACCACCGATTCTTACGGATGAGAATTTCGGCACGCTGCAATTCGGCGATCCATTTCCGGCAACGTGGACGCGATTTTTTTCGTTCTGCCAGAAGGCTGCAGTGACCGTGCCGTTGCCAAACTCCACCGCGACGACTCCATTTGTCCTTGTTTATGGACAAAACACCGCGTTGACAACAGCGGCAGTCGCGCCGTTGGTTTCGGCGGTGCAGAATCCAACGATCGACGGAGCCAGTTTGCTGACGGCGAGCACAATCAACACGACACCTATCACGCTGAGTTGGAATGCACCGAGCGGCGTGAAACCGTTCGGATATACCGTGCAACTGTTTGTGCCGCTGACGCCGCCGAACGGAACTGCACAATATTTTCCGTCGGAGAAGTTCAGCACCGCTGAGACGTCGATGACGTTGCCGGTTACGCTGAAGGCTGGGCAAGCGTTTGTGGTGATGATTACTGCGATCGTGGACGGGCAGGCGAATATGGAATCGAGCCCGAGGCGTTCCGGCCTTCCGACCGCCTACGCGAGCATGGTGTCGGCGCCGATTACGATTGGATCGGCGGCGGCTCCGCAAATCATCCGTGGGGATGCAAGAGTGGTTCCCGCGGGGAGGCCGGTCGAAACGCCAGCAGATCCAGGGCACATCGAGGTTCGACGAATCCAGTAGCCGGCATGTGATTTGCGCCGATGGGTTAGCGGAAGTTAGAGATGAGGATGACGTCGGAGGTGTTTTCGCCGCGGGCGAGGAGGAGCTGCTTGCCATCGCGGGTCCAAGAGAAGTCGAAGATGCGGCCCGAGGTGAAGTTAGTGATTTGATGCGGGGAGCCTCCGGAGAGCGGCTGCTCCCAAATGTTGGCCACGCCGTTTTTGCTCAGGCTGTATTGGATGCCCTTCCCGTCTGGCGACCAGCGGAGGCCTCTGGCGCCGCGCGGAAACGTAAATACATGGGCGGGAGCACCGCCGGCCGCAGGAATCACGCCGAACTTCGGCAGGGGAACAGGACTGCCTTCCTGGTACCGATAAGCGATCCAATTTCCATCTGGCGAGATGATAGCGACTTCGGTGGCCTGGGGGACGCTGGGAAGTTCGACCGGAGTGCCGCCGTCGATCGAAATCCGGTAGTGCTTGAATCCCGATCCATACAGCACCCAAGTTCCGTCTGGAGAGCAATCGGAGGAGCGGCTGGCGTTGCCTAGCTTGAGCGGATTGCCGCCGTCGGCGTCGGTGCGCCAGAGCTGGACGTCGGATCCGGTGTCCGCGTCGAAGACGAGATAGCGGTCCGCACAATTAGACAGAGAAAAAACATTTCGCGATTCGGGCATCAGCGGAGTGCGCTCCGAACCCTCGGTGTTCATGAGAGACATAGCGCCGAAGCGAGTGCGGACCAACAGCTTGCCATTGGGACCGGGGAAAGCGCCGATATCCGGAGTCTCGCCAAAGGTGATTTGCGTGGTCTGATCAGGGTGGCCCTGCGGAGCTGTCCAGATGTGCGAGATATGGCGCTGATCGAGAGCAGCAAGCATTGCTCCGTCGCGGGTCAGGTCGATTCCAGCGCCGTAGTCGGAGAGATCGTTGGTGAAGCGCCGGCGCTCGCCGCCGGGATAGTCGACAAACCACAGTTGCATGCGATTCTCCGCGATGGCGGCAAAAGGAACGACCAGCGAATGGCCGTCGGGAAACCATGCAGGGTGTCCAATGAAATCGGAGCCCGAGTACAGGTCGTGCGTGGAGGCGTCGTCCACGCTGTAGGCGGTAAGGAAGCAGCGCATTTCCTTGCCGAGCTGGCAGGAAGAGACCGCAAGGGTCTTTCCGTCGGGAGACCACGCCGGACCGACGATTTGGATCGCCGGAGCCGGGACCGATGCCAGCACGCGATTGGCGGCACCATCGGCACTTGCGATGTGAATCTCCGTGATGATTTGGGCCGGGATGCCGCGCAGATAAGCGAGCTGTTTGCCGTCAGGGGATAAGGTAACCGAGGTGTCGACGTCGCGGATGAGTTGGCGCGGCGCGCCGCCAAGAACGGGCATGACATAGAGATAGCCAAAATTGGAAGTGTTGCGATCGGTGCGAACAAAATAGATGTAATCGCCGTCGAGAGAGAAGGAGAGCCCGGTGAAGTCCGCCGCGTCTGGGGGTAGCACCTGGACATCGCTCTTGGAGCGCACGTTACGCACCCACAGACTTTGGCGGCCGGGTTCGCCGAGAGCATAGACAATGTAGCGCCCGTCCGGGGAGATGGCGACGAGTGTGGCCTTGCCGCTGTCGGTGAGTTTGGTGATTTGCATGTTTTGCAGATTGAAAGAGCGCGGCCGATGGGCAAGTTTGTACGCACCGAAAAGTGCTGCGCCGAAGGCCACCAGCAAAATTGCGGAAAACACAGTCTTGGAAACGGGAACTTTTCGCTTGCCGGCGAGAACAGCGACGCCCGATGCTCCGGCCGTGCTTGGCGCTGGACCGGAAGGCACATCCGCGGCTCCGGACGCACTGGAAGCTTGCACGCGAGCGGAGCTGGAGTCGCGCTTGAGGCGCTTCAAGTCAGCGCGGAGTTCGGCGGCGCTCTGGTAGCGGAGGTCGCGGTCTTTCTCCATGGCTTTGTGGATGATTTGCTCGAGCTCGGCGGGAACGGAAGGATTCAGGCGGACGGGAGCGACGGCGCTTTTATTGAGGATTTCGTTGAAGATGGCGCCGGAGCTTTGCCCGGTGAACGGCAGCGTGCCGGTGGCCATTTCATAGAGGACCACGCCGAAGGAAAAGAGATCGGTGCGGGCGTCGAGAGCTTTGCCGAGGACTTGTTCGGGGGACATGTAGGAAACGGTGCCGAGAGTGCTGCCGGGGCTGGTGAGTTGCTCGGAGTCGACGCCGACGGTGGCGAGGGTAGTGCTGACACCGGCTCGCGGTTGCCCGGAGGGAGCTTTGGCGGCGACCTTGGCGAGGCCAAAGTCGAGGACTTTGGCGAAGCCGCGGCGGGTCACGAAAATGTTGGCGGGCTTGATGTCGCGGTGCACGATGGCTTCGCTGTGCGCAGCGTCGAGCGCGTCGGAAACTTCGATGGCCACATCGAGCAGGCGTTCGAGTTCCATGGGCTGGCCGGTGATGAGGTGCTTGAGCGTCGCGCCATCGAGGAATTCCATGGCGATGAAAGCTTTGCCGGAGTCCTCGCCAATATCGTAGATGGTGCAGATATTCGGATGATTTAGCGCCGAGGCGGCTTGCGCTTCACGCTGGAAACGGCCGAGAGCTTGCGGATCCCTGGCGACGTCTTCGGGCAGGAATTTCAGGGCCACGAAGCGGTGGAGACGCATGTCTTCCGCTTTGTAAACGACGCCCATACCCCCGCCGCCGATTTTTTCGGCGATGCGGTAGTGCGAGACGGTCTGGCCGATGAGGTTGGGAGCGTCGGGCATCTGCCGGACATGTTAGGTTGGCGGCGAAAGGCAAGTCAATGCATGGTGGCGATGGATGCAGTGAAAGCTGCTTGGACTTGCGGGCGCAATAGATAGAGGAGCAGGGCGGAGGCGATGGCAAAGCCGAAAAGGCCGCCCGCGAGATCGCCGCGGAACGCATGAGTCAGGTCTCCCACGGCCTGCGTGGCGAAAATAGCTACGGCCAGCCGCCATCCCCAAAGAATTCGCTTGAGCCACAAAACACTGGTGAGCCACAGAGTTGCGCCGAGGAGCAAGAAGAGGACGCCGGGCAACTCTCCGTGCGGGGCCATGCTTTCGTAGGCGCGCGGATTCAGCGACCACATGCGGTCGAGGAACGTGCCGTGCCAGACGAGGGAAATCCCAGCAATCGTGGCCATGACAGCGGCGAAGAAGAGAAAGATGCCGACCGCAGTGATTCCCTTGGATGGCGTGGTCGCCTTATTTGGCTTGGTTGCGTCCATGCTATTGGGTTGGTGGCGACGGCTCGCTGCGAGAGGCTGAATATACCTTGGAGAGGGGAATTAGCGTGGCGAAAAAAAAGAGCTTGACATATTCCCATATCGGAATGTATTGTGGGGGCATGGCAAGGGCGGCGACGACATCGGATGGGTTTAATGCGGTGGCGGAGCCGCGGCGGCGGGCGATTCTGAGCTATTTGGCACAGCAGGAGCGCCCTGTGGGGGATATCGTGGTGGCGCTGGGAATGGAACAGCCTTCGGTGTCGAAGCATTTGCGAGTGCTGCTGGACGTTGGGCTGGTGAACGTCCGGCGGGAGGGGCGGCGAATGTTGTACCGGGTGAACGCGGAAGAGATCAAGCCGCTTTGGGAGTGGACCGGAACGTTCGAGAAGATGTGGCGGCATCAGTTGTTGCGGGTGAAGGAGCGGGCGGAAGGGAAGCGGGATGCTTGAATGCGAGGGGCGGCAGATGGTTGTGCCGCCCCCTACGGGGCTTTGTTTTTGCGTACGGCGTTACCCAGCGCTTGCGCGCTGGGCTAACTTATGACGCGCCTCCGGCGCTGGTGTTTGGCGGTTCGGCACGCGCGAGACTATCTGATTCAAGGAGGAAAGATGAGTACGACGGCACTGAAGATGAATCGCACGATTGAAGATTTGACGTTGAGCGTGACGCAGGAAATTCATGTGAAGGCTTCGCTGGAGAAAACGTTTGCGGCGCTGCTGGAACAACTGGGGCCGGGGAATGAGACTCCGGACGGCAAGGCGATGCCGCTGAAGCTCGAGGCCTGGCCCGGAGGGCGGTGGTATCGGGATTTGGGCGACGGCAACGGGCATCTCTGGGGGCATGTGCAGGCGATCAAAAAGCCGACGCTCATCGAGTTCTACGGGCCGCTGTTTATGTCGTATCCGGTTGCGTGCAACGTGCAGTATCGGCTGAGCGAAGTGGAGGGCGGGACGCTGATCGCGTTTCATCATACGGCGCTGGGATTGATAACCGATGAGCATCGCACCGGCGTAGTGAAAGGCTGGACGTACATCCTGGAGAGTGTTCGCAAGCGGAGCGAAGGGCAGCGGGTGCAGTGATTGGTGACTGGTGGCGTGGTTACGGATCTAAAGATCCGCCACTACAAAGCGGGTTGGTGCGTTAGGAGGGCGGCATGTGTCCAGCGTGTATGGCTAGTGCGGCGATGATGATCGCTAGCGTGGTGTCCGCGGGCGGGCTGGCGGCGGTGATTGCCAGGGTGCGAAGTAAGAGCGCGGCAAAGAAGGCATCCCAGAAGTAAATTCCAAAGGAGGAAATATGGGCGAAGCAACGCACGAGCAGGTGAACTTGATGTTGAAGCTGTACGACATGAGGCGGGAGAACCGGTTGCGCGATGCGCGGGACTGGTTCGCGGCGAATTTTCACGTCAAGAACTTTGAAGACGTGATGCGTGTCTGTCCTCCGGGAACCCAGCAAAACACCTACATGCGCATGGTGGTGGGCTACTGGGAGATGGTGGCAAGCATCGTGAACCGCGGATTGATCGACGAAGACCTGTTTTTCGAGAACAGCGGAGAACAGTGGGCGGTGTGGCAGCAGCTCCAGCCAGTGGTTGGTGTATGGCGGGAGACGTTCGGCAGCAAGCTAATCCTCAAGAACCTGGAAGAGCATTGCAAGCGGCTGGAAGCGTGGCGGGAAAAGAACAGCCCGGGCGCGAACGCGGCGATGCGCAAGTTCTTCGAGCAGATGCAGCAAATGACGCAGGCGACGAAGGCGAAGGTAGCGGCTAGCTAGGCGGAGCAGTAGACGGGAAAGAGAAGGAAGCGAAGGTAGGAATCGTGCCGAGATGGGGCACAGCGATGCTGTGCCCCTACGGCGGCGCGACATGAGAGGAGAGAAATCGTGGCGAACACACAGATGGAGAAGGCGAAAGTGGTGCCGGCGGCGGAATGGCTGGCGGCGCGGAAGGAATTGCTGAAGAAGGAGAAGGAGTTCACGCGGCTGCGCGATGCATTGAGCCAGCAACGGCGGGAATTGCCTTGGGAGAAGGTCGAGAAGAAATATGTGTTTGATGGGCCCAAGGGAAAAGAGAGTTTGGCCGATCTGTTTGGCGGCCGGAGCCAACTGATCGTGTATCACTTCATGTTCGGTCCCGGATGGACGGAAGGATGCCCGAGCTGTTCGTACATTTCGGACCATATCGATGGCAGCATCGTGCATCTGGCGGCGAGAGATGTACGGCTGGCGGTGGTATCGCGGGCGCCGCTGGCGGAGATCGCGCCGTTCCAGAAGCGCATGGGCTGGAAGTTTCACTGGGTGTCGTCGAATGGCAGCGATTTCAATTACGACTACCAGGTGTCGACGTCCAAGGAGGAGCAGGCCAAGGGCGAGGTGTATTACAACTACGCGAAGACGCAGTTTCCGAGCGAGGAGCGCCCGGGAGCTAGCGTGTTCTATAAGGATGCGGGTGGGAACGTTTTTCACACGTATTCGAGCTACGGCCGCGGGCTGGACATCATGATCGGAGCGTACAACTGGCTGGATATTACGCCCAAGGGCCGCGATGAAGAAGGGCTGAAGCATGGCATGGCGTGGGTGCGGCACCACGACAAGTATGACGAAGCGTACAAGGTGGACACGAAAGCGGAGTACGTGCAGCCGGCCAAGAAGTGAGCGCGCAGTAGTAGAAAACTAGAGTTGTCTTGCGGCGGCACCAGAGGTTTGTGCCGCCGGTTTTTTTTTGCTGCCCTACGTTGTTCGAGGGTCGACCTGGTCTGGCGCAGCAAGCTGCGCCATTCCACTAGAGCATTTGGCGGAGGACGTACTGCAGGATGCCGCCATGGTGGTAGTAGGAAACTTCTTCGGGCGTGTCGATGCGCACGGTGGCGGAGAACGTTTTGACCGAGCCGTCTGGTAATTTCGCGCGGACGGTGATGGATTTTTTCGGTGAGACCGAGGCTACGCCTTCGGTCGAGAAGATTTCGTTGCCGGTGAGGCACAGAGACTCGCGCGTTTCGCCGGGTTTGAACTCGAGGGGAAGAATGCCCATGCCCACGAGATTGCTACGATGGATGCGTTCGTAGCTTTCGGCGATGACCGCGCGGACGCCTTGCAGACGCGGGCCTTTGGCGGCCCAATCGCGCGATGAGCCGGAACCATATTCTTTTCCAGCGATGACGATAAGCGGAACGCCTTCCTCGCGGTATTTCACGGCGGCGTCGTAGATGGACATTTGTTCGCCGTCGGGGAGATGCAGCGTCCAGCCGCCTTCGGTGCCGGGGGCGAGAAGATTGCGCAGGCGAATGTTGGCGAAGGTGCCGCGCATCATCACTTCGTGATTGCCTCGGCGCGCGCCGTAAGAATTGAACTCGTGGGGCTTGACGCCGTTGGCAATGAGGTATTTTCCTGCGGGCGAATCGACGGGAATGGAGCCGGCGGGAGAGATGTGGTCGGTGGTGACGCTGTCGCCGAGAATGGCGAGTACGCGAGCGCCGGAAATATCCGCGAGAGCAGGCGGAGTCTTGGGCATATTTTCGAAGTACGGCGGCATCTTGATGTACGTGGATTTGGGATCCCACTGATAGAGATCGCCGAGCGGAACTTGCATAGATTTCCAGTGCGCGTCGCCTTCGTAGACTGCGGAATACTGCTTGCGATATTGCTCGCTGGAGACGGCGGCGCGCACGGTGGCTTCGATTTCCTGAGAGGTGGGCCAAATGTCGCGGAGGTACACGGGTTTGCCGGCGGTATCGTTGCCGAGGGATTCGGTAGTGATGTCCATATCCATGCGTCCGGCGAGAGCGTAAGCGACCACGAGCGGCGGAGACGCAAGATAATTGGCGCGCACGAGCGGATGGATGCGGCCTTCGAAATTGCGGTTGCCGCTGAGCACGGCCACGGCGACGAGATTGTGGTCCTTGATGGCCGCGCCGATGGCGTCGGGGAGCGGGCCGCTGTTGCCAATGCAAGTGGTGCAGCCGTAGCCGACCAGATTGAATTTGAGTTTGTCGAGATACTGCGTGAGGCCGGCGGCGAGGAGATAGTCGGTGACGACTTTGGAGCCGGGGGCAAGGCTGGTTTTCACCCAAGGCTTGATTTGCAGGCCGCGTTCGACCGCTTTTTTGGCGAGCAGCGCAGCGCCGAGCATCAGCGAAGGATTGGAAGTGTTGGTGCAACTGGTGATGGCGGCGATGACCACGGCGCCGCTGGAAAGATCGAAAGAGTCGCCGTTGTTTTTCACATGCACGTGCTTGTCGGAAGTGCCTTCGACAACTTTTGTGAATGAACTTTTCGCCTGGCGAAGCGCGACGCGATCTTGCGGACGCTTGGGGCCGGCGACGGTGGGCTCGACGGAGCCGAGATCAAGTTCGAGCGTATCGCTGAAAGCTGGGTCGAGTGTTTGATCGGTGCGGAAGAGGAATTGTTCCTTGCAATAGGCTTCGACGAGTGCGATTTGTTCGTGTGGGCGCGCGGTGAAATGGAGATACGCGAGGGTTTCCGCATCGACGGGGAAAAAGCCCATGGTCGCGCCGTACTCGGGCGCCATGTTGGCGATGGTGGCGCGATCGGGAACGCTCAGAGTGGAAAGGCCGGAGCCGTAGAACTCGACGAATTTGCCGACGACACCTTTCTTGCGAAGCATTTCCGTGACCGTGAGGACGAGGTCGGTGGCCGTTGCGCCTTCGGCCAAACGCCCGTGCAGACGGAAGCCCACGACTTCGGGAATGAGCATCGAAGAAGGCTGGCCGAGCATGGCCGCTTCCGCTTCGATGCCGCCGACGCCCCAACCGAAAACGCCGAGGGCATTGACCATGGTTGTATGCGAGTCCGTGCCGACGACGGAATCGGGATAGGCTTCGAACCTGCTGCCGTAAGGCGCGGCGCAGACCACGCGAGCGAGGTATTCGAGATTCACCTGATGGCAGATGCCGGTGTCCGGCGGAACAACTTTGAAATTGTGAAAAGCGGTCTGGCCCCAGCGGAGGAAAGCGTAACGCTCGACGTTGCGCTGGAATTCCAGCTCAGCGTTCAGGCCGAAAGCGTTGGCGCTGCCGAAACTGTCGACCTGCACGGAATGGTCGATCACCAGCTCGGCCGGGAAAAGCGGATTGATGCGCTTGGGATTTCCGCCCATGCGGTTGATGGCTTCGCGCATGGTGGCGAAATCGACTACCGCGGGAACGCCGGTGAAATCCTGCAGCAGGACGCGCGCGGGCATGAAAGCGATTTCTTTTTCCGGGCCGCGAGGCTTCCATTTGGCGAGGAATTGGATGTCGGCGGGATGCACGAAGCGGCCGTCCTCGCAGCGCAGAAGATTCTCGAGGAGAATACGCAGAGAAAAGGGCAGGGAAGCAAGATTGCTGACGCCTTGTTTCTCGAGCGCTTCCAGTCGGTGAATCTGGAAGGATTGCGCACCAACGCTAAGTGTATCGCGCGTGGCGAACGAATTGCCTGCGGACCTGGCCATCCTCGACGTCCTTTCCGGTAGGTGAAGAACTTTCTATGATAACCGAAAATGGAGCGCCGTGCGGGACGCTGCGCAGAGCGCTTTTCGATGCCGGCTCAGGGCTTCATTTCTTTGCCGCTGATTTGCAGGTCGAAGCCGTTTGGATCCACTACGTGAAAGCTGTTCTCGGTGTCCGGCTGGGGCTTGAGTCCGCGGCGCTGGAGTTCCGCCTCGACGGCATTCTTATCCCAGTTGTCGATGGTGTAGGCGATGTGATCGATGCGCGGCGTATTGGAGTCATGATTGCGAGGGATGAGAAAAGTATCTCCGAAGGCTAGATAGCATTGCTTGCCGTCGTCGTGGGAGACCTTCATGCCAAACAAGTCAGCGTAGAAGTCGCGAGTCTTCGCGTAGTCCGTCACTTGATAGGAAATGTGATTCACGGTGACCGCTTTGAAGCCTTTGGCCCCGGCTGCCGCGGAATTGGCGCTCACCGCTGCGGAGGCCGTCGCTGCGACCGCTAAGGTCCGAATGAGTTGCCGGCGGCTCATCTTCCCGTGTTCGAAGTCCTCAAGCAGTCTGGCGATAATTTGTTCCATATCCGATTCTCCTGAAAAAGAGAGGGCACAACTAAGCGTGTGCCGGTGAGTCAGCCTATACTAATGACGTGAAGATTGTCCTGATTTCGACGTATGAGCTGGGGCGGCAGCCGTTTGGGCTGGTGTCTCCGGCGGCGTGGCTGCGGAAGCGCGGGCACGAAGTGACGTGCTGCGATCTTTCGCGGCAAGCGCTGGATGATGCCGCGGTTGACGCGGCGGAACTTGTGGCGATCTATTTGCCGATGCATACGGCAACACGGCTGGCTTCGCGGCTGATTCCGACGCTGCGGGAACAGAATCCGCGCGCGCATGTTTGCTGCTACGGGCTGTATGCGCCGATGAATGAGAAATATTTGCGGACGCTGGGCGTGAACACGATTCTCGGAGGCGAGTTCGAAGGCGGGCTGGTTCGGCTTGCGCAGCGGCTTTGCGGCGCCGGGACGCCGGCGGCAGCCGTAGCGGATCCCGCGATTTCGCTGGAGCGCCTGGCGTTCGAAGTGCCGGACCGCTCGGGACTGCCGGCGATTTCGAGTTACGCGAATTTGGTAATTCCGGGCGACGGTTATCGCGTTGTCGGATCTACGGAAGCGAGCCGCGGGTGCAAGCATCTGTGCCGGCATTGCCCAATTGTTCCGGTGTACAACGGCATTTTCCGCATCGTGCAGCGCGACGTGGTGCTGGAAGATATTCGGCGGCAGGTGGCGGCTGGGGCGCAGCACATTTCGTTTGGCGATCCGGATTTTTTCAACGGCATTCGGCATGCCTTGGAATTGATCGAGTCCTTTCATCGCGAGTTCCCGGAAATCACGTATGACGTCACGATCAAGGTCGAGCATTTGCGGAACTACGAAGCGCACCTGACGACGCTCCGGGACACCGGATGCTTATTTGTGACCAGCGCGGTCGAATCCGTGGATAACGCAGTGTTGCTGGCGCTGGACAAGGGGCATACGCGCGCCGATTTTCTTCACGTGGCGCGAAAGTTTCGCGAGCTTGGCATGACGCTGCATCCCACGTTCGTGCCCTTTACGCCGTGGACCACTATCGCGAGCTACATCGATTTGCTGCGCACGATTTATGAGCAATCGCTGGTCGAAAATGTCGCGCCGATTCAGCTGGGCATTCGTCTGCTCATTCCCGAAGGCTCGCGGATGCTGGAGCTTGCGGATGTGCGCAGCGCGGTCGGCGCGTTTGACGCGGAGTCGCTGGTGTATCCATGGAAGAATGTGGATGCGCGACTCGATCGCTTGAGCGAAGCGGTGCAGGAAATTGCGGCGGCATCGGACCGGCAGAAGTTGCCGCGATTCGCCGCGTTCGACCAGATTTGGCACGCAGCACACGGGGCTGCTGGCTTGCATGCTGAGCCGTTGGAGCCGCCGTTGGAATCGCGGGTGCCGTTTCTGAGCGAGCCATGGTATTGCTGCGCTGAGCCGACGAAGGATCAACTGGTCGCGATTGGAGCGCCGCGGCCGCCAGCGGCCGTCGCGAAAGCGCAGCCAGTTGCCGCAGCGGCGGATTTCGTATGAGCGCGGCCGCGAAACGTCTTCTGCTTTTCACCGGCAAGCTCGGATACCAGACGCGCTGCTTTGAGGAAGCGGCGAAAAACCTCGGCGTCGAACTCGTGTATGTGACCGATCGCTGCCATCAACTCGACGATCCGTGGAACGACCGCGCGATTCCGGTGCACTTTGAAAACGCGGAAGCTGCGGCGTATGCGGTGATGGAGAGCGTGCGCGGCCACAACGTGGACGGCGTGCTGGCGCTGGGCGATCGGCCCGCACAGGCGGCGTCGTACGCTGCGCGCGGATTGGGGCTGCGCTGGCATCATCCGGCGGCGGTCGAGGCGTGCCGGAGCAAGCTGCGCACGCGCGAAGTGCTGCGCGATGCGGGCCTTCTCACGCCGTGGTTTCGCGCCGTGCGCCGCGAGCCGACTCCGGAGCCATCGTTGTTGGGGATGACCTACCCATGCGTGCTGAAGCCGCTGTCGCTTTCCGCGAGCCAGGGAGTGATTCGAGCCAACGATCGCGAAGAGTTTGCCGCGGCAGCCACCAGAATTGCGCGGTTGCTGGACGCGCCGGAAATCCGCGCGACACGAGAAGCCAATCTCGAGCAGATTCTGGTGGAAGGATACATCCCGGGAAGGGAAGTCGCGGTCGAAGGATTGCTGACAGATGGAGTGCTGCGAATTCTCGCCATTTTCGATAAGCCCGACCCGCTGGAAGGGCCATTTTTCGAGGAGACGATTTACGTTACGCCTTCAAGCCTCAGCGCAGCCGAGCAGCGAGCGATCCAGCGGTGCGCGAACGACGCCGTGCGAGCGCTGGGCCTTTCGCATGGAGCGGTGCATGCGGAATTTCGCGTGAATGAAGAAGGCGTATGGCCGCTCGAAGTAGCGCCGCGGCCAATCGGCGGGTTGTGCGCGCGCGCGCTAAGATTTCAGACTTCAGTCAGCGACGCAAGCATAAGTCTGGAAGAGCTGCTGCTCCGCCACGCCCTGGAAATGCCAAGCCACGACTTGCCGCGCGAAGACCAAGCCTCCGGCGTGATGATGATTCCCGTGCCCGCGAGCGGCACTTTGGAAAGAGTCGAAGGTGAAGAAGCCGCGCGTGCGACGCCGGGCGTGACGGATTTGATCGTGACGGCGCGACTCCACGATTACATCGCTGCGTGGCCCGAAGGATCGAGCTACTTGGGATTTCTGTTTTCGTCCGCGGAAACAGCCGAGCAAGCGGAGCAGTCGCTACGGGAGGCGCACGCCAAACTCCGTTTTGTGCTGACGCCGCGCTTGCCAGTAGAGCATCCCGTGAGCCGCCGCGTCACGTCCGGCTAGCCGCCGCGAAACGCCTCAGCCTTTAGCCTTCGGCGCGACGTACCCTTCCGGCAGCTTGGCGCCCGCTCCGAAGAAAAACTGCTCCATCTGCTCTTCCATGATTTTCTGCGAATTGGGATCCAGCGGATTGAGCCGGTACTCGTTCATGACCATCTTGGAGTGCTCGATCCACATCTTCCAGGCTTCCTGGGAAACGCTTTCGTAGACACGCTTGCCCAGCTCGCCTTTCCACGGCACACGCTCCAGCCCGGGCATGTCTTTGTCGAATTTGACGCAGTGCACCATACGCGCACCCGGCTTAACCGCTTCGCTGGCCGGTGTTGTTGGGCCGCAGGGATCGTTCGCCATCTCTTGGTTCTCCTCGCATCGAAACGCCGAATCTTCACCTTACTGCAAGTTGCCTCCAAATCCTAGTCGCAGGAACCCAGACGCTTGCAGGTATACTTTTGCGCCGCCATGCCGTCCCGGGCTCAGCAGCGCATTGGCGGAAAATGTACTTTAAAGTAGGATAGAACGGAGCCCCAAGACAGGAGGGAGTTTGCCGCTCTCCCAACAGGAAATCCACCCACGCAGCTTAGAACAGGCCTACCAACGAGAAATCTCAAATTTTATTGCGAATAAAGCCATCGCGCGACTTTCGGCGAAGGATCTAACCCTCTGGCCCGAACCGGCCCCTTCCAAAAAGACCGACGTGGCCAATCTGAATTGGCTGGACCTGCCGCAGCAGATGCACGAGTACATGCTCCGAGTGACGGCCCGCGCCGATGCTCTCGAAAAAGAGGGCTTCGAGACCCTGGTGTTCGTCGGCATGGGCGCATCCAATCTTGCCGCAGACACTATCCAGCGCGTCTCGGCGGCCAAACGCTGGCGCCGGTTCTTCGTGCTGGACTCCATCGATCCGGATTCCATCGCCAAGCTGGACAGCACGCTCGATTTGCCCGCCACGCTCTTCGTCTTCGCCACCAAGTCCGGCAAGCTCATCGAGACGCACGCTCTACTGCTGCACTTCTTGGGAAGATTGCGTGAATTGGGAATTGCGCAGCCCGGCCGCCACTTCATCGCCGTAACGGAAAAGGGATCGTATCTTTCCAAGCTTGCAACCGAATACCGCTTTCACGACGTTTTCTTCGACCCGCCCGGAATTGGCGGCCGCTTCTCCTCGCTCATTCATTTCGATCTTTTGCTGTCAGCCATCGGCCGTGTCGATCCCGGCCTGCTCAGCGCCGGCGGCATCGCCATGCAACAGGCCTGCGGCGCCGGCTCCGCTCCGCAAGACAACCCGGCCCTGACGCTGGCGGCATTTTTATCCGCAGGCGCAAGGGAAGGCCTGGACCGATTGTTTCTGGTAAGCCCGCCGTCCCTGGCCTCGGTCACTCGTTCGCTGGCCGACCTTATCGGCTCCAGCACCGGCAAAGATCGCCAGGGCATCGTGCCAATCCTTGGCGAAATTCCGTGCGCACACGAGCGCCCGTGTTCTGGGTGCCTCGTGGCCATGCTCTCGCTCCGCGGGGAAATGGATGACCAAGTAAAGAAGCTGGCCGGCATCTTCGCAGAGAAAAATACGCCCAGCGTCAGCATTCAGATGGACGGGCCCGAGGACCTCGGAGCCGAGCTCTTCAAGTGGCAACTCGCCACCGTGCTGGCGTGCTCCCGCCTCGGCGTCAACCCATTCGATCAGCCGGACGCGCAACGCAGCCGCGAGGCCGCGCAGCGCAGGCTGCAGGACGTCGTCACGCGCCGCGAATTCTCTTTGCCCACCATCCGCATCAGCGATTCCGGTATCGACCTGCGCGCCGAGACCTCCACGCGTCAGGAAATCTCCACCCGTACCCTCTCCGAGGCTTTTCGCACGTTCCTCGAGCTTCGCCGCCCGGACGGCTATCTCGCGGTGATGGCCTTCCTCGACGAAACCCCCGAGGTCGCCGAGTTGCTCCTCGCTTTGCGCACCCAATTGGAATCGCACATCGGCATTCCCGTTCAGCTCAGTTTTGGTCCGCGCTATCTTCATTCCCTCGGACAGGTGTATAAGGGTGGTCCGGCCAAGGGCCTCTTTGTCATCTTGACGGCGCAGCCGGAACGCGATATTCCGGTGCCCGGCGCAGGCTATACCTTCGGCCAATTGCAGACAGTACTCGCCACGGGTGATTTTGAGGTACTGTACCAGCGCAACGACCACGTGTTGTGGTTGCACTTTACCGGCGGCGCGGTGCCAGGCTTGAGCAAGCTGCAGGGCGCATTCGGCCCGGCGTTAGCTCATCTTCGCCAAACTGCCCAAACTGGTTGAAGCGCCCGCTGTTTCCCGCAAGCCGCGGTCTGTTGTTGTCCGGCCCAGTAGCATCTATCTCTCTTCGGAGGTTCCCAGCCCTTGCCTGAAATCACCACCTTGTTCTGGGATATCGGCGGCGTAATCATGACCAACGGCTGGGACCACAATTCCCGCCACGAAGCCGTCGCCACCTTCCATCTCGATGAAGTCGATTTTCGCGACCGCCACGATCTCTCTTTCCCCGCTTTCGACGCCGGCAACATTTCCCTCAACGAATACCTCGACCGCACTCTCTTTTACCGTCCGCGCACCTTTTCGCGCGAGGAGTTCATCGCCTTCATGTACGCGCAGTCGAAAGAAAAGCCCGCATCCCGCGCGATTCTCGATGCCGCCACCAAATCCGGCAAATATTTCATTGGCGCCATCAACAACGAGCCCCTCGAACTCAATCAATACCGCATCGAGAATTTCGATCTCCGTCGCAACTTCCAGGTTTTCTTCAGTTCGTGTTACGTGCATTCCCGCAAGCCCGAGGAGCTGATTTTCCGCCTGGCGCTCGCGGTCACCCAGCGCGCTCCCGAAAAATGCGTGTTCATTGACGACCGCCTCCTCAATCTCGAAAGCCCTCGCCGCCTGGGCATCAACACCATTCACTGTCAGTCTCCCGAACAACTCCGTAACGACCTCAGAAAGTTCGGGGTTGAGGTATAGTTTCGAGGCTTGTGCGCATGCAGATTTTCCGACTCCATCGAGTCTGGGGGTAAAGAATGGCCGACGAATCCAATCGCTCCGCATCTGCCTATACCGGCGTCACCGAGCCCTGCACCGTGGTGCTCTTCGGAGCCTCCGGCGACCTCGCCAAGCGCAAAGTCATTCCCGCCATGTACGACCTGGCCATCCACAATTCGCTCGGCGCCCGCTACGCCATCGTCGGATTCGCGCGTTCCCCCATGACCGACGACGCCTTTCGCCAGACCGCCGGCGACGCCGCCAAGACCATTTCCGAAGTCGGGCCCATCGATCCCAAGCAGTGGAGCGACTTTGCCTCCCGCCTTTACTACCACACGGGCGACTACGGCAATCCCGCAGCCTACACGGCTCTAGCGGCCCGCCTCAAAGAGCTGAGTGAAAAGAACGATCTCGGCGGCAACCGCCTCTTCTACCTCTCCACCCCTCCCGAAGTTTATTTCGACATCATCGATCAAATTGGCAAAGCCGGTTTGGCCAAGCCCTCGTCCCCCAACTCCTGGGTCCGCATCATTGTTGAGAAGCCCTTCGGGCGCGACTTGGCTTCCGCCAAGGAACTCAATCGCCGCGTCCTCAACGTCTTCGAAGAACATCAGGTCTACCGCATCGATCATTATCTCGGCAAAGACACGGTGCAAAACCTTTTGGTGCTGCGCTTCGGCAACGGCATCTTCGAACCTCTCTGGAACCGCAACTACGTCGATCACGTGCAGATCACCGCTGCCGAGACCCTCGGCGTCGAACGCCGCGGCGGTTTCTACGAAACCACCGGCGCTCTCCGCGACATGATCCAAAGCCACGTCCTGCAATTGACTTCCCTCGTCGCCGTCGAGCCGCCCGCCTCCTTCGACGCCAACTCCGTGCGCAATGAAAAATTGAAAGTGCTGCAGTCCATTCGCCCGTTCGACCTCGAGGCCGTGGCGCAATCGGTGATTCGCGGTCAGTACGGTCCCGGGGAAGTCGGCGGCAAGCCCTTGCCCGGCTACCGCCAGGAGCAAGGAGTCAATTCAAGCTCGAAGACCGAAACATTTGTGTCCGCCCGGCTGCTCATCGAAAATTGGCGCTGGGCCGGCGTTCCTTTCTATCTGCGCACCGGCAAGCGCCTCGCCAAGCGCACCACCGAGATCGTCATCCAGTTCCGCGGCGCCCCACATATGGTTTTTCGCGACAAGGGCATTGAGCCCAACCGACTGGTCCTCAACATCCAACCCGATGAAGGCATCTCTGTATCCTTCAGCGCCAAAAAACCCGGCACCGAGATGAACATCGGCAACGTCGTCATGGACTTCAGTTACCGCGAGGGTTTCGGAGGCGGCTCGCGCAGTGCCTACGCGACCCTGGTCAACGACTGCGTTCGCGGCGATGCCACCCTTTTCGACCGCGGCGACAACGTTGAAGCCGCCTGGGCGCTCGTCGATCCCATTCTCGACGTCTGGACCGCCGCCAAGACCGCCACTGTTCCGCAGTACGCCTCCGGCAGTTGGGGCCCTCGCGAATCCGAGCAGTTGTTGGAACGCGATGGCAGAAAGTGGTACAACCCTTAGAGCATTTTTCGTGGTTTAATTCGTTTTAAGGGGTGACAGGTGATCCTCGCAGGCGACGTCGGCGGCACCAAGTGCAACCTCGCGCTCTTCTCCGAGAAGGGCGGCAAGCTCACTTCCGTTTTCCGCCAGCGCTTCGCCAGCAAGGAATTTGCCAAGTTCGATCTCATCGTCAAAGAGTTTTCCCGCCTCTCCGCGCCTTACCTCAATGGCGAGCGCGTCGAAGCCGCCGGTTTCGGCATCGCCGGCCCGGTCATCAACAATACCGTGCGCGCCACCAACCTGCCCTGGATTGTCGAAGCCAAGGATCTCCAACGCGAGCTGCGTGTCGAGCACATCGCACTCGTCAACGATCTTGGCGCCTGGGGTTACAGCCTTGAATATCTTCCACCCGAGGATTTCCTGGTTCTGAATCCCGGCAAGCCCGAGCCCGGCGGGACCCGCGCTTTGATCGCCGCTGGCACCGGTCTCGGCGAATCCATCCTGGTCTGGAACAAAGGCCGCTACAACGTGGTGCCTTCCGAAGGTGGCCACTCTGATTTTGCTCCGCACACCGAGCAGCAGATCGAGCTTCTCCGCTTCATGCGCCGCCGCTATCCCCAAGTCAGTTGGGAGCTCATTCTTTCCGGCCGCGGTTTCCGCACGCTCCACGAATTTCTCAATCCCAACATCAAGCATCCTTCCTTCGACGATCCCGACACCGATCCCGCGCCCGAAATCACCAAGAATGCCCTCAATCTCTCGTGTCTGGTGTGCCGCGACGTGCTCGATCTCTGGGCCGCCATCTACGGTTCGGAAGCCGGCAATCTCGCGCTGAAGGTGCTCGCCTTGGGCGGCGTCTTCGTCGCCGGCGGCATCGCCGTCAAAATCATCGACAAGATCAAAGACGGCACCTTCTTCCACGCCTTCAAAGACAAATGGAAATTCGAAGGCCTGCTAAGCAATATCCCCGTGTCGGTCGTCTTGAACGAATCCGCTCCGCTGATCGGCGCAGCCCACGAAGCCCTAGCCGCCATCGACCGCTAATGTAACGCGCATTTTTCGTAAGACCGGCGCCTTGCAGGCTCCGTGCCTCAGCCAACCCACCAGCGGCTGATCCGCCCGCCAAGGCTCCCGTGGGTTGCCCATGTAGAGGCCGTCCTTTTAGGGCGGCCAGTCCTTCATCTCCGCCAGTCCGCCGACCTCACACAGCACTGTCATTCCAAGCGCCGCGAGGAATCTGCGATCTCCCAAAAACCGGTCACCGTATTGCCTCCTTCGCCTCCTCCCTCCTCATCCTTCACAGACCGACACACACTCCTCGGCTACTCTGACCACATGGCTCTTCTCGAAGATCGCCTCGGTCCCTGGAAACCCATCAGCCGCGCCACCGGCATCGCCTGGCTCGTGGTCTACGCGCTCTTCCTCATCTACGCCCTCGCCAATCATTCCGGTTTTCTCTTCATCGATTGGGCCAATCTCATGATTCACGAAGCCGGCCACCCCTTCTTCAGTTGGTTCGGCTCTGATACGCTCACGATTCTCGGCGGCACCCTCGGCGAACTGATCGTTCCTCTGCTCTGCGCCATCGCCTTCTTCTTCCGCCGCGAAATTCCCGGCTTCGCCTTCTCCCTCTTCTGGTTCTTCGAGAATTTCCTGTACATCGCCACTTACATGTCCGACGCCCGCGCCGAAGCCCTTCCCCTGGTCGGCTCCGGAGAGCACGACTGGAACATCCTCTTCACCCAATGGAACCTCCTCCTCCAAGACACCAAAATCGGCAGCACCACCCGCCTCCTAGGCTGGCTCGGCATGCTAACCATCTCCACTTGGCTAGCCTGGCAAACCTTCCGCAACCGCCTCACCTCAGCCGACTAACCCGTCCCCGCTGCCCTTCCACCGCCTCTTGGGCTTACCAGCCCCATTTCTTTGGTAAACTGGTCCGACTTCGCCTTTTGCACCGCAGGAGCCCAAGCATGAGCAGCGCCGCAACCACGCAAGTTCCCGATCTGCAGAACTATATCGCCGGCACCTGGCGCCGCTCCTCCGCCACGGAATTTTCCGACGTCGTCAATCCCGCCACCACCGAACTCCTCGCGCGCACTCCGCTGTCCACTCCCGCCGACGTCGAAGCTGCCGTCCAAGCCGCCGCTGCCGCCTTTCCTGCCTGGCGCCGCACCCCTCCCGGCGAGCGCGTCCAATACCTCTTCAAACTGAAAAATCTTCTCGAAGAGCATCTCGACGAGCTGGCCCGCCTGATCACTCTCGAAAACGGCAAAACCTTCAGCGAAGCCAAAGCCGAGCTCCGCCGCGGCATCGAAAACGTCGAAGTCGCCTGCGGCATTCCCATGATGATGCAAGGCTACAACCTCGAAGACGTCACCCCCGGCGTCGACGAAACGCTGATCCGCCAGCCGCTTGGCGTGGTCGCCGCAATCGTGCCGTTCAATTTTCCGGCCATGATTTCGTTCTGGTTTCTGCCCTACGCCATCGCTTGCGGCAATACCTTCATCCTGAAGCCTTCCGAGCGCGTTCCGCTCACCATGCAACGCGTCTACGAACTCATCGAGCACACCGGCTTGCCGAAAGGCGTCATCAATCTCGTCAATGGCGGACACGACGTCGTCAACGCCCTCTGCGATCATCCGCAAGTTCGCGCCATCAGTTTTGTCGGCTCAACGCCGGTAGCCAAGCACGTCTACACGCGCTCCGCCGCTTCCGGCAAACGCATGCAGTGCCAGGGCGGCGCAAAGAATCACGTCATCGTGCTTCCCGACGCCGATATCGATCTTGCGCGTCAGATTATCAGCGACAGTGCCTTCGGTTGCGCCGGCCAGCGTTGCCTCGCCGTTTCCGTCGCTGTCACCATCGGCGAAGCGCAGAAAACCTTTCGCGACGCCATCGCCCAAGCCGCTTCCGCGATCAAAGTCGGCAACGGCATGGACGCCGGCACGCAAATGGGCCCGGTCATTTCCAGTGCGTCGAAGAAGCGTATCGAGTCGCTCATCGACGCCGGCGTAAGCGAAGGCGCAAAAGCCATCGTCGACGGCCGCGGCACCAAAATCGCCAGCTACGAATCCGGCAATTTTCTCACGCCCACAATCCTCGACGGTCTCCCATCCACCAGCCAGCTTGCGAATACCGAGATTTTTGGTCCCGTGCTCAGCCTCATCCACGCCGATTCCATCGACGAAGCCATCGACTTCGTGCGCCGCAGCCCGTACGGCAATCAAGCTTCGCTCTTCACCACCAGCGGCGCCGCCGCCCGCAAGTTCCGCTACGAAGCGCCCGCCGGAAACATCGGCATCAACATCGGCGTCGCCGCGCCCATGGCTTATTTCCCGTTCAGCGGCTGGAAAGATAGCTTCTTCGGCATTCTCCACGGCCAGGGCAAAGATGCCGTCGAGTTCTACACCGAATCGAAAATCGTCATCGAACGCTGGTCGCGCCAGGAAACGCGCAAGTTCTAATTTTGCAGTGCGGCGGCTCGACGCCGCCTTTGCAAAACGCAAGCGTGGCACCGAATTTACACGACGAGCGCAGATCGCAGATCATGACCGCAAATCCGCTTCATCTCGACGTTCACGACCAGATTGAATGCGCGCACACGCTCGCCTCGAAGTTCTACACCGATCCGCAAATTCTCGAAGTCGAGCAAGCGCGCATCTTCCGCCGCACCTGGCAGCTTGCCGGCACGCTCGATCAACCCTGCGGTGAAGTGAACTCTGCGGGTGCCCCACCCTCGGTTTTTGAGGGTGGGTCCCATGCGGCAAGTGGCACGGTCGGGTCTCGCACCATCTCCGATCCCGAGACTTTTTTCACCGCCGATGCCGCCGGCGAGCCGGTCATCATCGTGCGCGACAAAGAGGGCGCCCTTCGCGCCTTCAGCAACGTGTGCCGCCATCGCGCCGGACCCATCGCTCTCGGCAGCGGCTGCAAAAACGTTCTGCGCTGCCAATACCACGGCTGGACCTACACGCTCGATGGCCGCCTCATCGGCACTCCCGATGTCGAAGGCGTCGAATTCTTCGATCGCTCCACGATGGGCATGTTTCCGCTGCGCTGCGAAGTCTGGGAGCAATTCATTTTCGTGAATTTCGACCAGAACGCCGAGCCGCTCAGCTCCTACCTCGGCCAAATCCCGCAGCAAGTCCGCGGCTTCGCGTTCAGCGGACTGCATCTTGCCGAGCGCCGCGATTACGTCATCAACTGCAATTGGAAGGTGTACGTCGACAACTATCTCGAGGGCTACCACATTCCCATCGCGCATCCCGGCCTGATGCGCGAGATCGACTACGCGCAATACCACACCGAGACTTTCCGCTATTACTCCCAGCAATTCGCGCCCATCCGCGCCATGAAGAGCAGCGAATCCGGCGAGCGCTTTTACGCTCCCGGCACTGGCGCGCTCAAGGAAGCGCTGTATTTCTGGCTCTTCCCGAATCTCATGCTCAACATTTATCCCGGCAATATTTCCACGAACCTAATCGTTCCCCTCAATCACGAAAAAACGCTTACCATCTTCGAGTGGTTCTTCCACGACGTTTCCTCGCCGCAAGTCCAGGAACGCATTCAGAAAGCCATCGCCTTTTCCGACGAAGTGCAGCAGGAAGACATTCTCCTCTGCGAAAACGTGCAGCGCGGCCTGCGCTCTTCCACCTACGACCGCGGCCGCTACTCCGTCAAGCGCGAAAACGGCGTGCACCATTTCCACATGCTGCTCAGCGAATTCCTCGCCCAGCCGTAATTGCTATGGCTTTGCCGGAGCCGGCACGGGTGTCGGCGCAGGCTTCGTGTTCAAATCGAATTTCACTTTGGGCGCTTGCCGCGACCCCTCGTCAGCCTTGAAATACGCGTCATTGCGCGTGAATCCGCTCATGCTCGCCACCAGGCTGTTCGGAAAGAGCGAGATGTACGTGTTGTAGTCCTGGATGGTGTCGTTGTAGCGCTTGCGCTCGACCGCGATGCGATTCTCCGTGCCCGCCAACTCATCCTGCAGCCGCAAAAAATTCTCGTTCGATTTCAGCGCCGGATAGTTTTCGACCACCACTAGCAATCTGCTCAAGGCCGAATCCAGTTGCCCGTTCGCCGCGATCTTGTCCGCAGGCGTCCGCGCTCCGATCAACGCCGATCGCGCCCGCGCAATCTCGCCAAAGACCGCTTGTTCCTGCTGCGCAAAGCCTTTCACCGTTTCCACAAGATTCGGAATCAAGTCCGCGCGCCGCTGCAACACCACATCCACCTGCGACCATGCGGCGTTCACCGCTTCGCGCTTAATCGCCATCTGATTCCGCCGGCCCACAAACGATCCGCCAAGAATCAGCACAACAATCAGAAGCACCGCCACTATTACGAGTCCTACCTTCATCTGGCTCCTCCTCTAAATCCAAATTTACTTTGCGGCCCGCCGCAGCTCTGCCTTCGGATGGTGCCGCTCCAGAGCCTCGGTCACGGTCTCGAGCGCCTTTAGATAGCCGCCATAGATCTGTGCGATAGCGGAAGCGTCCGCCGTCGCCTGGCCGCGTTCGCGAATATCCAGCACCGCGTCAAGCGCTTTCGCGTCCGCGCCGGATTTCGCCGCCACTTGCGCAAACATCTCGTGCGCACCCACAGTCGGCTGCTCGCCCATCACCAGCAATGCATGCGCCGCCAAAGTGCGCACGCTGGAGATCGACTTGGACATCACCGTGCGCAACGCTTCCGCATCCCCTGCGGAGAACACGAAATGTTGCCGCAGCTTCAGCAGCGTGGTCCGCAGTTCGTGCTCGACTTGCACGCGATGCAAATTCATGGGCACGCGAATTCCCGCCACCACATCTTTTCCGTACAGCACGCGCCGAGTGCGCTGCAGATCCGTCAGCTCGATCGCGAACACATCCGCCGATTCATGCAACTCGCGCCCGGTAAACAGCAGCGGCGCCGGCTCTTTCTGCTCTTGCACCCACCAAACGATCGCCGGCGCGATGCGCTTCAATTCCGTCACCGAAAGCGACTGCAGCACGCACAAGACATTCAAATCCGAAACGCCCTCGCGATGATCTCCGCGAGCCGCCGATCCGTACAAAATCACGGCTTCCAGATTTTCGTGCGCCGCTTCTTTCAGCCGCCCGACCAGCCCCGCCAGCTTGGTTTCTTTCAAGTCCATCGCCTTCCTCGCTTACCAGCTTCCGCCCGCTCCGCCGCCCCCGCTGCTCCCGCCGCCAAATCCACCAAATCCCCCTCCGCCCGAACCGCCCCCAAATCCTCCCCCGCCCCAGCTTCCGCCGCCGGACCTGCCTCCGCCCCCGCCGCTAAGCAATATCGAAGCGATCAGCCAGCCGATTCCGCTGCCACCCCCGCCGCCACCTCGGCCCGAAAACCTCGAAATAATCGAAGCCAGAATCAGGAAACCGATGAAAAGCGCAAGGACCATACTAACTCCACTGCCGCGGCCGCCACTGTCGCGCACCTGCCGAACGGGTGGCCGGCCCGACAGCGTCACGCCGCGATCGTCGGCAATATATTTCGCGAGCTTCCAAGCGGCGGTTTCAATCGCAGCGCTGAAATTTCCTTGCCGCAACAGCGGCACCATCGCGCGCCCGGCATCTCCGGCTCGCGCGTCGTTGATCACCGGCTCGAGGCCGTAGCCCACTTCCGTCCAATATTTGCGCTCGTCCGGCGCCACCAGCAGCAGCACGCCGCGGTCCTCTTTTTTGCCGCCCACGCCCAGTTGCTTGAACAATTCATTCCCGAATTGCGGCGCGCCTTCCCCCTCCAGCGAGTGCACCGTGACGATAGCCATCTGCGCCCCGGCCTTCTGTTCCAATTCCGTGCACAGCGCTTCGAGCCGCGCCCGCGTCCCGGCATCAATCACTCCCGCCAGGTCCGTAACATAACCTGTGGGGTGAATCGCCTTGATCTGTTCTGCCCGCGCCGCGGACCAAGCGCCCGCCAGCAACACGCTAGCCAGCCCGGCGCACACCAAGCCTCTGAGCAAAATGGAAGGAATCTGTCGCATCCCTGAACCGAGACTTTTCACTATACGGCGCAAGCCTCCGCCCTGTAAACCCAGCGGCCTCGCGGCGGCGAAGCTTGCCCATCCTTGCTACGCCCCGGCCGGGCCGAATATTTCCGAGCCCTTGGCTCAGGTGCAGCGTGCAAAGCCGCATCGCCAGCAGGTGCCCCAGGTTTGCTTTCTAAAACCTGGGTCTTAGGGTGGGGCTGATTAGACAACCGGACGGGCAGCCCGAAGATCTCTTAAGCCTAGGCGACAAAACACAAAAACACGGAGGGTGCCCCAACCTCGGTTTGTGAGGATGGGTCTTGGGGTTCTCTTCCCTCAGCTTCTCTTACGGTTTCCTCGGTCGCGCAGCGAGATCCTTTGAGGCCACGTGACAAAACTCAAGAAACACGGAGGGTGCCCCAACCTCGGTTTGT